>FTEM01001995.1_pt1 | contig 9915 bp, 9 predicted proteins | sample 1640201 | NCBI WGS metagenome assembly FTEM01 (sample SAMEA3914816, study PRJEB12502) | metagenome | biome: forest; material: soil | place: USA | collected 2011-09-16 | depth 0.3 m | reverse complement strand
TCGTCCATCTCAACGGCAACTGCGGCCTGCCCGCCGACGAGGTCCTTCCACAGCAGCTCCTGTCCCTTGCGCCTTCCCTTCTCGGTGAGCTTCAGGCCATCGGGCGAGATCGCCAGCATATAGGGCTTGCCACCGATATCGATTTCGCGCTTCAGAACTTTATCGAGCTTTGTTGCCATCACACCCTCTCAACCAGGACCAGCATTGTTGCGTTCCCACCGGCGCTACAGACCGCCTCGGGGGCTCGCATCATACGCGCATCCGCCCGCAGTCACGCGCGCGAACCGACCCGCAAGCCCTGCAGAGGGCCGTAAGTCGAGCTTAAGCCAATGATTTATATACAAACGATGTTGCCACTGCACGCGGGGGCCGCGCGGGTGTAATCTCGCTCATGAGTGGGTCGAGCTCGAAGCAATGGACACCGCCGAACAGCCGTTCCTCCTCGTTGCCGTTGACGCGCCCGCGAAAATCGGGCCTGTCCTCGAGGTTTTGTCGCGAGCCGGGTACTCAGCGCGCCTCGCACAGCATGCTGACGTCGAAACACTCGCCACCGCGAGCGCACAGTCCGCGGGTAACAGTCCCGATGATGCTCAAGACAACGCGCAGTCGCTCGCTGCGGTCGAGCGCAAACATTTCATCTTCATCCTGAAACGAACGCACGGCGTGATCGAAGGCCCGCACGGTGCCGCTGTGCTGTTGAAGCTCAAACCGAGCACGACCCGTTTTCGCATGAAAAAGCTCGGCATCACAAAAGCCGACTACCGGGTCAACGCCGACGCCGCGCATAGCTGAGCAAGCCACGCGCGCACCGCGCTGACGTTCGGAAGCCGCTCTTTCGCAGCAGTGGCGCCGCCAACATTCACGGCAATCGAGAGTCCGCCGGCGCCGTTGATCCATTCGAACGCCGACTCATCTGTCAGGTCATCGCCGATGTAGATCGGGTAGCGGCCGCGAAAGGGATGCTCGCCCATGAACTCGGCGACCGCCGCGCCCTTGGTCGAGCCGGCGGGCCGCAGCTCCGCCACCATCTTGCCCATCTGCAATTCGAATTCCGGCCGCACGCTGGCCGCAATTTCCGTCATCGCGCCGGCGACGACGCTCTCGAGCTGCGGCGCGCGTCTATAGTGAAGCGCCAGCGCGAAGCGCTTGTCTTCGACTAGGAGTCCCGCGTGTTGGTTTGCCAATTGGAGCATGCGGTCGCGCGCCTTCTCCAACGCCGGCGCCGCGGGCAACCGCCGGCAATCATATGAGCCGGAAGCGCTGCGTCGCTCGAATCCGTGCAAACCCGCCGCCGACAAGGTGAGAGGCAGGAAGAGAGCGTCCATCTCGGCGATGCTTCGGCCGCTCACCAGTGCCAGAGCGCCTCCGGTGCCCAGCAACAGGGCGCGCAACAGCTCGTTGAGGCTCGGATCGACGCGCACAGAGCGAGGTGTTGCGGCGATTTCCAGCAGTGTCCCGTCGACGTCCAGGAACAGCGCGAGCGATGACAGTTTCGGTGCCGGAATGTGTTGCGACTGAAGCATGCGGGGCGATCGTATCGCGCGCAGCGTCAGTGCGCGCCGCTGGCCGCGCCGCCCGCGGCGCCGCCTGCGGTCGGCCGGGCGAGCCAGATGACAAACACCAGTGCCAGGAACAGCACGCCCGATGCATAGAAGATGTCGTTTGCCGACAGCATGAATGCCTGGTTGTCGACGAGCCGGTTGAGCAGGCCGTAGCTCTGCTGCGTTCCGTAGCCGCCCGCCTGCAGATTCGTCAGCGCCTGGGCGGCCGCCGGATTGCTCTGCGTCAAGTGGTCCACGAGCTGGACGTGATGCAGCGTCGCGCGCCGATCCCACAGCGTCGTCACTATCGATGTGCCGAAGGATCCGGCGGTGATGCGCGCAAAGTTCATCAGGCCGGAAGCCGCCGGAATGCGGTCCGGCGTCAAGCCGGCAAGGCCGATCGAGATCAGCGGAATGAAGAAGCAGGCCATGGCCGCGCCCTGGATCAGTGTCGGTACGAGCAGGGTACCGATGGTGGCGTCGGTGTTGAAGTGGGCGCGCATGAAGAGCACGAGCGCGAAGATCCCGAACGAGACGGTCACGAAGATGCGCGGATCGATGCGATTCATCACGCGGCCCACCACGGGTGTCAGGAATATCGCCAGCAGGCCGACTGGAGCGAGCACCAGTCCGGCAAGCGTTGCCGTGTAACCCATATACTGCTGCAGCCACAGCGGCAGCAGCACGACGTTGCCGAAGAACATGCCGTACGCGAGCAGCATCGCAAGCGTGCTCACCCAGAAGTTGCGCCTGCGGAACAGACTCAGATCGACGATCGGATGCTCATCGGTGAGCTCCCAGATGACGAACAGTGTCAGGCCGACGACCGCGACGATCGCGAGCACGACGATCTGACCTGAGTTGAACCAGTCCAGATCCTTGCCTTTGTCGAGCATGACTTGCAGCGCGCCGACCCACAGGATCAGCAGTCCCAGCCCGATCGTGTCGATGGGAATGCGCGCCGTAGCCGTTTCACGCCGGCGGTAAACGATCCACGTGAGAATTCCGGCGCCGATGCCGACCGGCACGTTGATATAGAAGATCCACTGCCACGCGATGTTGTCGGTAATCCAGCCACCGAGCACCGGTCCGACGACCGGCGCGACGAGAGTGGTGATCGACCACATCCCCAGCGCCGTCCCGGCCTTTTCCTTCGGATAGCTCGACAGCAGCAGCGCCTGCGACAACGGAATCATCGGCCCCGCCACGGCTCCCTGCAGCACACGGAACAGAATCAGCATGTTCAGAGTCGGCGCCAGCGCGCACAGGAACGAAGCGACGACGAACAGAAACACCGATGCGGTAAACAGCTTCACCTGACCGAAGCGCTGCGACAGCCACCCGGTGAGCGGCAGCGAGATCGCATTCGCAACCCCGAACGAGGTGATCACCCACGTGCCCTGATCGGGAGAGACGCCGAGATCACCCGCTATCGACGGCAACGAGACGTTGGCGATCGAAGTGTCCAGAACGTTCATGAACGTTGCCAACGATAACGCTATCGTGCCGATGGCAAGCGTAGAGCCCTGCAGAGGCTTGTGGGTCTCGGCCATGACCGTTCCTAGAATGCGTGACCCGCAGCGGCGAACCGCGGTGTCGCATCGTGGTCGGAGGCAAGTTTCGGACCGGTCGCGGTAACCGCATGGCCGGTCTCGTTCGCGGCGATGATGTCGCGCACCCGGCCGGCCGCAACTACGTCATCCGACTGAAAGACATCGGTCGAGTAGGTGGAAGCATTTCCCGCCAGCCGCGGCAGCGAGGAGCCGCTGCGATCCCGCGTATCGACCTCCGCCTTCATCGAAAGACCGATCTGCAGCGGATGTTGCTCCAGCTCGCGCGCATTCAGAGCGATGCGCACCGGCACGCGCTGCACGACCTTTATCCAGTTGCCGGTTGCATTCTGTGCCGGCAGCAATGCGAAAGCTGAGCCGGTGCCCGCCCCAAAGCCGGCAATGGTGCCGTGGTACAGCACGTGGCGGCCATAAACATCCGCCGTCAACGTGACTGCCTGCCCGACACGGATAGCGGCGATCTGGGGTTCCTTGAAGTTGGCATCGACCCACACCTGGTCGAGCGGCACGACCGCCATCAATGCGGCGCCGGGACTCACTCTCTGACCGAGCTGCACACTCCTTCTTGCCACGAAGCCGGAGACCGGAGCGGGAAGCTGCGTGCGCGCATACGCGAGATAAGCGCCGCGCACTGTTGCGGCTGCGTTGCGAACGTCAGGATGGTCCGCGAGCGTCGTTCCGTCGACGCGTGCGCGATTGGCATTGAGCTGCTGTTGGGCCGACAGCAGACCTGCTTGAGACGCTTTGAGCGCGTCGCGAGCGTGCTGCAGCTCTTCCGCTGAAACCGCTCCCGAACTGCCGAGGCGTGCGCGTCGTTCGAGATCCTGCTGCGCAGTGGTCAGATCTGCCTCGCGAACCTGCACGGCGGCCTGTAGCTGTGCGGAAGTTGCGAACAGGTTGCGCACTTCGCGAACCGTCTTCGCAAGTTGCGCCTCCGCCTGATCCAACGCCACTTTCGCATCCTCCGGGTCGAGTCGCACCAGTGTTTGTCCGGCCTTGACGAACTGCGTGTCGTCAGCGCCGATCGCTACGACCGTCCCTGAAACCTGCGGCGTGATCTGCACGACGTTGCCGCTCACGTAAGCGTCATCGGTCGACTGAACGTAGCGCAGATTTTTCGCCCACCAGAGGCCGTATGCGCTGCCGAGCAAGACGAACACGGCGGCCGCGATGGCGAGCCACCGCAAGCGGCGTGCCTTCAGCGCAGGCTGGCCGGAACCGGCTTTTGCAGTCGGGTTTGCAGTTGAATTCGTGTCACTCATGACTCATGCCTCCAAAGAGACTCGCGGTCGTGCGCCTCGTGGCGCCGCCGGAGCGCTGTTGCCGAGGCGAACAATGCCTAGGCAACTATTCATCGCAAAAAACGTGTTGCAGCAACGCGCGTCACGCGTTCTCCAACATGCGGTTGAGAAAGCCTTCGAGCTGTCGCGCCTCACCCTGCGAGAAGCCACGCAGAAACCGATTCAGCACCCGCATCGCGCACAGGCGCATTTTCGGGAACGCTTCGCGTCCCTGGTCCGTGAGCTCGATATTCACCAGCCGGCGGTCGTCGGCGTCGCGACGACGTTTGATCAGTCCCTTGCTCTCGAGGCGGTCGATCATGCGGGTCATCGCACCTGCGTCGTAGGAAATGCCCTTGCACAACTGCGATGCCGAGTCCGCCTCGCCCATGGCCAGCGAAGCGATCACCACGAACTGCGCCGAGGAAACCTCGAAAGGCGCAAGCTCGCTCTCGGCGGCAAGCTCACCGTCCAGCGCCGCGAAGATGGCAGTGCGCACCCTGTTCAGCATGTGCCCCACGCTCTTGCGGGGCTCGTAAGTCTTCGCATCGTAGATATCTGCAGCCAAGTGACTGGTCTCCGCTGTGGCCTTGAGGTGCATTTCCGTGCGTGTAATTTACTTGCCCAGGCTGCGATTGTCAAGGCTGTGATTGCTCCGGCTGCCACCGCCGATGGCGCAGCGCGCAACATCGCCCGTAAGCTACCGGTACCTTAAAAAACCGGCACCTAAGGGAGCTGAACGATGGGTCCACTGTCCAGGCGTCACCTGCTCGAGAAGCTGGCCGCCGCTGCGTCCTTGATCGGTATGGCCCAGTTACAGTCTGGCTCAGCTCGCGCCGCCGACGCCCCGCCGCTCAGCGAGGACGATCCTGCCGCCAAGGCGGTGAAATACGTCGAGGACGCCACCAAGGCCAAAGGCGCGATGCCCGGCAGCACCTGTGCGAACTGCGGGCTGTACACAGGGAAGTCCGGCGCGAAGTCCGGCCCGTGCCAGATTTTTCCGGGCAAGAGTGTCGTCGCCGCAGGATGGTGCGCATCCTGGGCGCCGCAAATGTAAGCCGCTTGGGTCACGCCGCGATCCTTGCAAGGGCGCCCTTGCCATGACCACGCTCTATGGCATCAAGAGCTGCGACACTATGAAGAAGGCGCGTGCATGGCTCGACAGTCATCGCATCGCTTACGATTTTCACGATTACAAAACTGCGGGGATCGATCGCGCCCGGCTCGAGCGTTGGTGCGCGGCAGTCGGCTGGGAAATACTGTTGAATCGCGCCGGCACGACTTTTCGCAAGTTGCCCGATGAGCGCAAAGCGCCGCTGGACGAGCGGCGCGCCATCGGCTTGATGCTCGAGCAGCCGTCGATGATCAAGCGTCCCGTTCTGGAATGGGGCCGGCGCCTGTTGGTCGGCTTCAAGCCGGATGAGTATCAGGCGGCCGCACGAAACCACAAAGAGGCATGACCATGACCAGATTGCGATCGCGGGCACTCGCGCCACTCACCGTCACCGGCGCCGTATTGCTGGCAGTCTGCATCAGCTTCGCCGGCGCCTTGTTGCGATCGGCAGCGACAGCGGACGCCAAAGAGTCCGTGATGAGTGACAGGATCATCATCTCCGGAGCTTCCGGCCAACTCGGCGGCGAGGTCGTGAAGGACCTGCTCGCCCGCGGCGTTCCCGCGAAGAACCTCATCCTGGTGAGCCGCACTCCCGATTCGCTGCAGGAATACGCGAAGCTTGGCGCCATTACGCGCTTCGGTGATTTCAGCAAACCGGAATCCCTGCCGGCTGCCTACGCCGGCGGCACCAAGATGCTGCTGATCAGCATCGGCTTCGGAGCCGGTCCGCGCCCAGAGGCGCAGAAGCGTGCGATCGACGCTGCGGTCGCCGCGGGCGTGAAGCTGATTGCCTACACATCGTTCGTTGCGATCAGTGGCGGCGACAATTCGGGCATCGCGGCCGATCATTATCAGACCGAGGAGAACCTCAGGAAGAGCGGCGCAAAGTGGGTGTTTCTGCGCAACTCCATCTACATGGATGTGCTAGTACCCGCGGGCGCGAAGATGGTTGCCGACGGACGCGCCGTCGTCCCGGTGAATGAGGTCAAGTTGGGTTACGTCTCGCGGGAAGACTGCGCCGCTGCGGCTGCCGCGGTGCTCGCGACGCCCGGACATGAAAACAAAGCGTACGACATCACCGGCTCCGAACTCATCGGACAGCGCGAGATCGCGGCTGCGGCCACGGCGGTAACGGGCAAGGCTATTGCGGTCTCCAACGCAGACCCTAACTCTCCGCCCGCGCGCGCATTCGGCGGGCCCGCTTTGGCGAGAGTCAGCACAGCGGTTGCCGACCTGACCGGGCGGCCACCCATGACGTTGCAAACGATGTTCGAGAATCAGAAGAGCGCGCTGCTCGTCCCCGGAAAATAATCAGGTCAATGACATGAACCGAGCCTTTGCGATTCTCATGGGTGCGACTGCAATCCTGGCGGCTTCCGCCGCAACCGCGGCCGACGATCCGGACAAGGTCGCCGCGATTCTCAAGAAGTTCAACGTGCAGGAAGCAGCCACGCCGGTGCGTGAGCGTAAGGATTGGCGCGTACCGAAAAAAGTCGTGGTGCTCGCGGTCAGCGTCCCTGAGGGCCCTGAGCGTGCGGCGATAGCAGCAATTCTTCCGGGCGCCAGGATCGTCTACGTCGAGGACGCGGCGACCGCGGCGAGTGAGGCAAAGGATGCGGACATCGTTGCCGGGCTCACCACTCCTCCGGGAGTATGCCAGCCGGAAATCATCAACAACGCTAAGCAATTGCGTTGGATTCTCGCCATTGCTGCAGGAGTTGAGCAGTGCATCGCAGTGCCCGCAGTGCGCAGCCGCAATCTGCTGGTGACAAACCTGCGCGGCATCGACTCCGCCGCAATCGGCGAGCACGCGATTGCGCTTGCGCTGGCGATGGCCCACGGCATCGATACCTTCGTAACCGACCAGGCGAAGGGCCGATGGAGCAGACAGGACGCGGTCGCGACGCACCTGGAAACTCTTGGCGGCAAAACTCTGCTGGTCGTCGGTCTTGGTGGCATCGGAACCGAAGTCGCGAGCCGCGCACATGCGCTTGGAATGAAGGTGATTGCGACGCGCGCAAGTGGCCACGAAGGACCGGACTACGTGAGCTACGTCGGCTCACCCGAGGAGTTATTGAAGCTGGCTCAGTCCGCTGACGTGGTGGTAAACGCAGTGCCACTGACGGCGCAGACCACAGACATATACGACGCCAAATTCTTCGCGGCAATGAAACCAACCGCGTACTTCGTAAACGTCGCGCGTGGCGGTAGCGTCGTCACATCGGATCTGGTGGCGGCGCTCAACGAAGGAAAGATTGCCGGTGCGGGACTCGATGTCGTCGACCCCGAACCGCTGCCTTCCGATCATCCCCTATGGCGCGCACCCAACGTCATCATCACGCCGCACATCTCGAGCTTTTCCGACATTCCCAATGAGGCGAAGTGGGTAGTCCTGAACGAAAACCTGCGACGCTACGCGGCCGGAGAGAAGATGCTGTCAGTCGTCGACCTGAAGCGCGAATACTGACGCGGCAGTCGCCGCGGCGCGGCGCCACTGCGCCGCCGAGTCGCGCCTTCACGCCGCGCCGGCCACGCCCTCACGGCGCGCCGGCCACGCACGGCGGGCCTCAGTTCTTTAGTGCGAACGCGAGCAGCACGTTGCCCGGCAACCCGAGCAGCCCGCCGTAGCCGGAGTTGACGTACAGCATTCCGTCCACCACCACTGGCCCTGAGCTGTCGATCGAGCCGCCGTGCGCCTTCAATCCGTTGACGGTGTCGAATTCGCGATTCGTATCGAACGTCCACAGGATCGACCCGTCCTGGGTTGAGTAAGCGCGGATACCGCCGTCCATCGCGGCGTTGAGCACAGCGCCGGGTATGGCAGTGAGCGGCCCGCCCTGCCCCGCACTGCACCCGATGGCGTCGCCGCACAGGCGCGGTTGCGCCGGCACTTTCCAGATCGGTTTGCCAGTCAGAACAGACACGGCACGCATGCCGCCGGGCGTTGAGGTCAGCAGGTCGGCCACTCCAAAGAACGCGCGGTCGCCTTCGATGGTAGTGCCCCACTGACCGCCGAGGCCGCTGCCCTGACCGAACTGGTACTGCCAGAGGATTGCGCCCTTCTTGTCGGGGTCGAGCGCCCACGCAATGGCGGCCTTCTGCGGCACTACGAGCACGTCGCGGCCGTTGATGTGCACGACCGCCGGAGGCGCGGAAAAATCGTAGTCGGGACCCAACGTCTTCGGGCATGCGGGATTGTCCGGATTGGTGCGGTCGCACCCCATCGCCCAAGTGTCGTTCGCGGCGACCTGGCGCGCCCACTTCACGGCGCCGGTATCGAAGTCCAATGCAATGATCGAGTCGGTCATCGGCTGCGGCGGATCGGCATAGCCGTTGCCGGTGCCGACGTACACGACATGACGCTTCGCATCGACAGTCGGGGCGGACCAGATACCTCCGCCGGCAGGTCCATACGCCTGGATGCCCTCCTTCGTTTTGTCGCGGGCGCGATTCTCGCCGACGGTATAAGTCTTCCAGACCACCGCGCCGGTGCTGGCGTCCAGCGCTGAGACGCTGCCGCGAAATGAACAGCACGAATAGCCGTTGTGCGAGCCCTGACCTTCCTCACCAATCCCCTGTACAGGTACGAACACGCGTCCACCGAAGTATGTGAGGGACCCCGTGATTCCAGCGAACTTGTGATCGTCTACCTTGCGCGTCCACAACGGCTTGCCGGTTTGTGCATCCACCGCGTAGACATTGGCTTTGCGATCGCCGAAGTAGACAGCGAAGCCGCTGCCGCCGGCAGCGTTCTTGTACGCGCCGACGGTCGGCGAGCTCGACACGCCGGCCTGTGCTTTGAAGGTCCAATAGGTGCAGCCGGTCTTCGGATTCAGGGCATGCACTTCGCCGTTTTCGCTCCCTGCGAACAGACGTCCGCCGGCAATCGAAGGCTGCGTACGCGCCGACGAGACGTTTGCGTACCCGTACGCCCACTTCAACTCGAGTCTGGGCAGGTCCGCGGCGGTCAGTCCGCCCGGTCCCTTCGGCTGATAGCGCGTATTCAGAGGACCGTTGCCCCAGCCATTCCAGCTTGGCCCCCGGGAGGGGTCGCGCATCGTTTGCGAGTCCGCGCACAGATTGGGCTTTTCAGTCATCGCCGCGTTGGCCGCGCCAAAGCTCTTGCCGCTTGCGTACTCGGCGACGGCGTGCCGCTCTGCGTCGCTCAACGCTGCGCCTTGTGCCTGCATCTTGCCGTTCGTAAGAGCGTTCAAGATCGCGCCAGGCGGAAACATTCGTAACAGCTCACGCGGAACTGCGCGAGCGTCCAATGCCTTGCCGGGAGACTCCGCAGAGGTCTGCACGAGACTCAAATGGCAGGCGGCGCAGACGCGTTGAAACACCGCGGCACCGGTACCGGCAGGTGCGCTTGCACTGGCGGCGTTGGTGACGCCCACGGGTGTGCTTGC
>FTEM01001850.1_pt1 | contig 9977 bp, 8 predicted proteins | sample 1640201 | NCBI WGS metagenome assembly FTEM01 (sample SAMEA3914816, study PRJEB12502) | metagenome | biome: forest; material: soil | place: USA | collected 2011-09-16 | depth 0.3 m | reverse complement strand
GCCGCCGGCCCCGAACGCTCGCGTGCCGCCTGCCCCGGCTGCTCGTCAAGCGCGTGGCCCGGCTGCTGGCCTAGCGCCAGCGCACGCAATTGGCTGAAACAGTCATCGTCGCGGCACTCCGCCAGCAACAGGTACAGGGCGCGCGGTCCCGTGAGGGGCACGTTCGTGCGGGCGCGGGAGAGGTTGCCGGAAGCGTTGTCCAGCAGTTCATCGGCTTGATAGCAGGTGTGCAAATGGACGTGGGCGTCAACGATCGCCGTGACGATGTTCATGGAAGATAAAGGCCCCAACACCCCCGGAATTGACATGTGCCGCGAACGGCTCCCTTTTTTAAGGGAAAGCTAAGCAAGAATCGGTCCGAACGGCTGCCGGGGCCGTGGACAGCCTCCCTGAAGCACGCGGACGGGCGGCAGGCGCGAGCGGGAGCGCAACCTTTACAAAGCCGGAAATATATTCAGACTCGAGCGTTCACTCCCTTCTGTGTCGTACGCGGGATATGTCAATGAGCGACGCCCTGATCAGCACCCCGGACCTGCAGAGCCTCGATCGCGCGACGATCCTGCACCCCTTCACGCAATTGCGGCAGTTCTCGGCAGGAGAGCTCGGAGAGCCACGCATCATCGCCGGTGCGAACGGTATTCGCGTTCGCGACCGGGACGGGACCGAGCTCATTGATGCCTTCGCCGGCAGATATTGCGTGCATGTCGGATACGGCCGCCGCGAGATTGCCGATGCAATCCACGCGCAAGCACTGAAGCTCGCGTACTACCACGCCTACACCGGTTACTCCAACGAGCCCGCGATCAAGCTGGCGGAGCTCGTGCTCTCGATGACGCCCGGACGTATGCAGCGCATCTGCTACGGGCTGTCCGGCTCCGACTCCAACGAGACCCAGATGAAGATCGTCTGGTACTACAACAACGTGCTCGGACGCCCGGCAAAGAAGAAGATCATCTCGCGTTGGCGCGGCTACCACGGCGGGACCGTGATGTCCGGCAGCCTTACCGGACTCGAGAACCTGCATCGGGCATTCGATCTGCCGCAAGGCCCGGTGTTGCACACGATCACGCCGCACTATTTCTGGCACGCCGAGCCGGGCATGAGCGAACGCGATTTCTCCCGCGTCTGCGCGGGCCGTCTCGAGGCTCTCATTCAAACTGAAGGGCCGGATACGGTGGCGGCATTCATTGGCGAGCCCGTACTTGGGACGGGCGGCATCATCCCGCCGCCGGAAGGCTACTGGGAAGAGATTCAGCAGGTCCTCAAACGGTACGACATTCTTCTCATCGCAGACGAAGTGGTGTGCGGATTCGGGCGTCTCGGCGCGGCTTTCGGCTCACAGGTCTACGCCATCGAGCCCGATCTGATCACCGTCGGAAAAGGCATCACCAGCGGTTACCTGCCGCTCTCAGGCGCGATCATCGGCGAGAAAGTCTGGCAAGTCCTCGAGCAAGGCTCGGACAAATACGGAGCGTTCGGACACGGCTATACGTTTTCGGCCCATCCGCTGTGCGCCACCGCGGCGCTCGCGAATCTCGAGATCCTGGAGCGCGAGCGGATTTTCACCCGTGTCGCCGACACCGCGCCCTACTTCCTCAAGCGCCTGCAACAGACTTTCGTGGGCAGACCTTATGTCGCGGAAGTCAGGGGCGCCGGGTTGCTCGGCGCCATCGAGTTTGCGGAAGATCCCGCGCAGCGGGCGCGTTTCGAGGCGTCGCGGAAAGTCGGCCCGCAGATCGCCGCCGCTTGCATCGATGAAGGCGTGATCGTTCGCGCGCTTCCCCACGGGGACATAATAGGTTTCGCGCCGCCGCTCATCATAACGCGCGAGGAAATCGACGACGTCATCGCACGAGTAGCGCGCGCAGTGGAGAAAGTGACCCGCAGGCTATGACGTCAGTGGATCAGCCGCGAACACAAGTCGATGAGTACGCTTGGCAGCAGACCGAGCAGCAGCACCGCTGCCGCATTCACGACCAACACAGCGCGTACCCCGGTCTGCCGGGTGACAGGTGACGGTGCGACAACAGGCGCATCGAAGTACATCAACTTGATGATGCGCAGGTAATAAAACGCTCCGACCACCGACATGGCGGCGGATATGACCACCAGCCAGAAGTGACCGGTCTCCCACAACGCCTGAAAAATACGCAGCTTCGCCCAGAAGCCGACGAACGGCGGAACGCCGGCTGTGGAGAACATGAGCACCATCATCACCAGGGCGAGGAGCGGATCGCGCTGGTAGAGGCCCTTGTAATCGTCGAGCTTGTCCGCTTCGTAGCCTTTGCGGCTGGCAAGCAGGATTACACCGAAGGATCCCAGTGCGACCAGCACGTACACCAGCGTGTAGTACAACGCGGCGGTATAGCCACTCGGCGTTCCCGCGACGAATCCGAGAATGATGAAACCGACGTTCGAGATCGTCGAATACGCCAACATTCGCTTCAGATTCGTCTGAACGAGGGCGACGACGTTTCCGACCACGAGCGTGAGGATCGCGAGCGCAGCGAGCATCTGCGACCACTCGACGACGGACCCGCCCATGCCGTGCGCAAGCAGCCTCAGAGCGAGAGCAAAGTAAGCAATCTTGGGAGCCGTACCGATGAACAACGTGACACTGGTAGGCGCGCCCTCGTATACGTCAGGCAGCCACATGTGGAACGGCACGGCCCCGAGTTTGAAGGCAACGCCAACCACGAGAAAAACCAACCCGAAGACGACGCCGAGCCCGGCAGGCTCATGCAGCCGCACCGCAATCTCTTCGAGATTCAGCGTTCCGGTCAGCCCGTAGATCATCGACATGCCGTACAGCAGCGCGCCGGAAGCGATCGCGCCCAGCACGAAATACTTCATGGCCGACTCTGCCGCGACCGAGGATTCGCGATCGAAAGCGACCATCGCGTATACGGACAATGCCAGCAGTTCGACTCCGATGTATACGGTGAGCAGCGTGTTGGCGGAGATCAGGACGAAGATTCCAAGCAATGCACTGAGCGCGAGCACGTAATACTCGCCACGCAGAATGTCGCGGTTCTCCAGATACGTGCGGGAGTACAGCAGGACCACAGCCACGACGAGAAAGCCCACCAGCTTCAGCACGTAACCAAGCTCGTCCGCGACGTACATCCCGGAGAAGAGCAGAGAGTGGTGTGTCACGTGCCCGAAGCGGGCCGTCAGGGCCGCTCCCACGGCGAGCGCGAGAAGGGTCAGTGTCGAGGTCAGTCCGCGATACTTGTGGCCCACGAAGACATCGATGAGGAGGATCCCGCAGATCGCTACCACGAGGTAGATCTCCGCAATCGCGGGTGCAACGCTGGCCCAGGTCATGGTCGTCTCGAGCATGGTCACACTACCGGGGTCCCCAAAAAATCGGGCGTCTTGTCGGGAGGATTTTGCACATTTGTCGCGTCATGCGCGATTTCCTGGGGTGGTGTCAGAGGGGAATCTTGGTGGCCACCGCCTGATCGACCAGGTGATGGATAGTGGGCTGCATGATCTTCAGCAACGGCTCTGGCCAGACGCCGAGCACCAGCACAGCGATCGCGAGCGCGCCGAGGACGATGAACTCCCGGCTATTGAGATCCGTCAGGCGCGCCACACCGTCATTTGCGACCGGGCCGAACACGACTCGCTTCACGAGCCACAGCGTGTAGGCAGCACCGAGTATGAGCGTTACTGCCGCAAGTAACGAATACCAGAAGCTCGCCTTGAAGCTGGCGAGGATCACAAGGAATTCACCGACGAAGCCCGACGTGCCGGGCAGGCCCGTGTTCGCGAGCGCGAACCACACCATGAACGCGGCAAAAACCGGCATCGTGTTGATCACGCCGCCATAGTCGGCAATCTGGCGGCTGTGCATCCGGTCGTAGAGCACGCCGACACACAGGAACAAAGCTCCCGACACGAGGCCATGCGAAATCATCTGGATCATCGCACCGTCAAGGCCCATTCCCGCGCCCTGCAGTCCGCCTGTGTTGCGGACTATGTGATAGACAACGAACGCGCCGAGAGTCACGAAGCCCATGTGCGCGATTGACGAGTACGCGATCAGCTTCTTCATGTCCTGCTGGACCAGCGCGACGAACCCGATGTAAACAACCGCGATGAGCGACAGCGCGATCACCAGCGTGCTGAGCTGCTGGCTTGCATCAGGTGCGATCGGCAAGCTGAAGCGCAGGAATCCGTAGCCACCCATCTTCAACATGATGGCCGCCAGGATCACCGAACCGCCGGTGGGCGCCTCGACGTGCGCATCGGGCAACCACGTGTGAACGGGCCACATCGGCACCTTCACCGCGAAGGCAAGCAGGAAGGCGATGAAGATCCAGCGCTGCTCCACCAGCGTCAGCGGCAGAGCCTGGAAGCTGGCAATCGAGTAATCGCCTGCCTTGACGTACATGTAGATGAGCGCGGCGAGCATGAACACGGAGCCCAGGAACGTGTACAGGAAGAACTTGATGGTGGCGTAAACGCGGCGTGGCCCGCCCCAGATGCCGATGATCAGAAACATCGGGATCAGCATCGCTTCCCAGAAGAAATAGAACAGCAGCGCATCGGTCGCCGAGAAGACCCCGATCATCAGCCCTTCCATGATGAGGAAGGCCGCGAAATACTGTGCCGGACGCGTCTCGATGACGGTCCAGGCGGCGATGATCACCGGAATCGTCATGAATGCGGTGAGCACCACGAGCGGCAACGAGATCCCGTCGATTCCGAGGCCGTAGTACGCGTTGAACCGCGGAATCCACGGCACGTGCTCGATGAACTGCATGGCCGCAGTGGTCGTGTCGAACTGCGCCACCAACGGGAACGAAATGATCAGCGTGGCGAGCGATGCGAGCAGCGCCAGCCAGCGCGCCGCCGCGATGTTGCGCTCGCCGAGCAACAAAACCAGGACGCCCGCAGCGATGGGCAGCCAGATCAGAACCGACAGGAGACCGTGCATTTCGATTGACCGCCGGAGGCTTACATGCGAACGAGGAACCAGCCCAGCAGAACTGCGAGGCCGATGACCATCCAGAATGCGTATGAGTACAGGTAGCCGCTCTGCACCTTGCGCACGATGCTGCCGACCCACCCCACCGTGGCCGCGCTTCCGTTGACCAGTGCGCCGTCGATCAGCCCCTGGTCACCGGCCTTCCACAAGCCGAGGCCGACTCCGCGAGTCAGGGCCGCGAGCACATTTTCGTTGAACCAGTCGAAGAAGTATTTGTTGACCAGGAGCGTGCGCAGGAAGCTGAAATTCTTCGCCGCCTTGTCCGCCAGCGACGGGCGCCACAGGAAGAATACCCATGCCGTGAAGACGCCGGCGGCGGCCATCCAGAACGGTGGCTGCAGCAATCCGTGCAGAGCTGTCTGCAGCGGGCTATGAAACTCGCGACCCAGTTCTCTCAAGACATCGTTCTGCACGAGGACCTTGATTGCATCCCCGAAGTAACCGCCAAACAACACGGAGCCCACGGTGATGAAGCCGATGATCACCGACGGTATCGCCAGTGCGATCAGCGGAATGGTCACAACGGGAGGGCTCTCTTTAGGGTCATGGCTGCCGTGCCCGTCGTGGTCGTGGCCGTGGTGGTGGTCGTGCGCGCGATCGTCCGCGTGCGCGTGCGCGTGATCCTCCGCGTGCGCGTGGTTTCCCGCGTGGCCGTGATCATCGCCCTGCCCGTGCGCTTCCGGTGCTTGCTCTTCGTGGCCAACGGTCTTGTCCGCGTTGGAAGTATGTACCTGCTCGGGATGCCGGAACCGCTCCGGTCCGTGAAACGTCATGAACAGCATGCGGAACGTGTAGAGCGCGGTTACGAATACCCCGCCCAACACGCAGAAATACGCGTACGTCGCTCCCCAACGATGCGACTCACCAACCGCCTCGATGATTGCGTCCTTGGAATAGAAACCTGAGAAGAACGGCGTGCCGATCAGGGCCAGCGCGCCGATCCAGCACGTGACGGCGGTGATCGGCATGTATTTCGCGAGGCCGCCCATCTTGCGCATGTCCTGCTCGTGGTGCATGCCCATGATCACTGACCCGGCCGCGAGGAACAGCAACGCCTTGAAGAACGCGTGCGTCATCAGATGGAAGATCGCCGCGCTGTATGCCGATACGCCGAGCGCGACGGTCATGTAGCCCAACTGCGAAAGCGTCGAGTACGCCACTACCCGCTTGATGTCATTGTTAACGACGCCGAGCAGGCCCATGAAGAATGCAGTCGTGGCGCCGATGACCAGCACGAACGCCAGGGCGCTCTCCGAATACTCGAACAGCGGCGACATGCGCGCGACCATGAAGATTCCCGCCGTCACCATCGTGGCGGCGTGGATCAGTGCGGAAATCGGAGTCGGGCCTTCCATCGAGTCCGGCAGCCAGACGTGCAGTGGCACCTGCGCCGATTTACCCATGGCGCCGACGAACAGGCAGATGCAGATGAGCGTCAGCGATTCCACGCTCGTCGTGGAGGTGATCGGGAGCATGGCGTGCGCCAGCTTCGGTGCGGCGGCGAAGGCGTCCGCATAGAACAGGGAGTTGGTGTAATAGAAAATTCCGGCGATGCCGAGCACGAAGCCGAAATCACCGATCCGGTTGACGAGGAACGCCTTGAGATTCGCGAAGATGGCGCTCGGCCGCGTGTACCAGAACCCGATCAGCAGATACGAGACCACGCCGACGGCCTCCCAGCCGAAGAAGAGCTGCATGAAGTTGTTCGCCATCACGAGCATGAGCATCGAGAACGTGAACAACGAGATGTAGCTGAAGAAACGCGTGTAGCCCGGGTCATCGTGCATGTAGCCGATCGTGTAGATATGCACGCACAGCGACACGAACGTGACGACCACCATCATCAGCGCGCTCAGGCGATCGATGAGAAATCCTACGTCGATCCGCACGCCGTCCGAGATTCCCCAGGTGTAGACGGAGCCGTTATAGACAGGCGTACCGTCCATGAGGAGCTGTTTGAGTACATAAATCGACAGGACGCAGGAAATCGCGACGCCGGCGATGGTGATCGTGTGCGCGCCGGCGCGGCCGATGTAACGGCCGAACAGGCCGGCAACGGCGGCGGCCAGGAGCGGCAGCATCGGGATGGCGAGGAGCAGAGTCGGATTCATGTACGGCTTCAGCCCTTCAGCGTGTTCAGGTCTTCTACGTTGATGCTGCGGCGCTCGCGGAACAGCACGACGAGGATGGCGAGGCCGATGGCCGCTTCAGCCGCCGCCACCGTGAGGACGAAGAAGACGAATACCTGGCCATTGATGTCGCCCAGGAAGCGCGAGAACGCGATGAAGTTGAAATTCGCGGCCAGCAGCAGCAGCTCGACGCACATCAGCAGCAGGATGACGTTCTTGCGATTCAGGAAGATACCGGCGACCGCCAGCGCAAACAGGATGCCGGACAGGGTCAGCATTTGCCCGAGCGTGATCATGGGCGCTTCTCCGATTGCCGAAAGTCGCCTGCGGCGCTTTCGGCCCGCCCACGAAAGGCGTGACTTTCGCTCGGCTTCTCCGCATCCATCTTGATGATGCGGAGGCGATCCTGACTCCGCGTCGCGTTCTGGCGGTTGACGTCCTGGACCTTTAGGCCCGGACGACGCCGCATCGTGAGCGCGATGGCCGCCACGATGGCGACGAGCAGGAGCACGGCCGCAAGCTCGAACGGATACGCGTACTTCGTGTAAAGAATGAGGCCCAGCTCGCGTGTGTTGCTGTAGTCGCCGGCCACCGGGACAGGCACCTTGCTGATGTCTACGCCGAGTCCGCGGGCCCAGACGACACCCGAGATCTCAACAATGACCGCAGCCGCGGTCAGCCACCCGAGCCACGCATAGCGCACGAAGCCCTCGCGCAGCTCTTCGAGATTCACGTCGAGCATCATGACGACAAAGAGGAACAGCACCATCACCGCGCCCACGTAGACGAGAACGAGCACGACTGCAAGGAACTCCGCTTGGATGAGCAGCCAGATCGCTGCGGACGTCACGAAGCACAGCACGAGCGACAGCGCGGAATAAACCGTGTTGCGCGAGACAATCACGCCCAGCGCAGCCGCCACCAGGATGGTCGAAAAGATGTAGAACAGGACTTCAACCAGCACGGCTCAAATCCTCACCGGTAGGGCGCATCGGCCGCCTTGTCAGTCGCAATCATCGCCTCATAACGCTCACCCACCGCGAGCAGCTTGTCCTTGCTCATGATGTTCTCGCCACGATGCTCCATGTGGTACTCGTGAATGCGGGTGAGGACGATCGCATCGACCGGGCAGGCTTCCTCGCAAAAGCCACAGTAGATGCACTTGAAAAGATCGATGTCGTAGCGAGTCGTCCGACGCGTGCCGTCGGGCGACACATCGGAGTCGATCGTGATGCAGACCGCCGGACACACGGCCTCGCACAACTTGCACGCGATGCAGCGCTCTTGCCCGTTGCCATAACGGCGAAGCGCATGGAGTCCGCGGAAGCGTGGCGATTGCGGCGTCTTCTCTTCCGGGTAATTCAGTGTGTACTTGGTACTGAAGAACGTGCGGAACGTGACGGACATCCCCTTGAGGAGCTCCGGCAGAAGAAAAGTCTTGAATGGATTCGCGGCCATAACGAGTTGTCGTCCTTCAGTGCGCCCACGGTCCGATTTTGTACGCGGACATCACCATCTCCACGACGATCCAGACGATCGTCACGGGGATCAAAGCTTTCCAGCCGAGACGCATGATCTGGTCGTAGCGGTAGCGCGGGAACGTGGCCCGGAACCACAGGAACAGGAACAGGAAGCCGAAAATCTTCAGGCCGAGCCAAAAAAAGCCTGGCCGCGCAAGAAACGTGTCGCCGATCGCGGGGTATCCCTGGAAGGGAGACAGCCAGCCGCCGAAGAAGAATACGGCCGTGAGCGCCGAGATCAGAATCATGTTCGCGTATTCGGCGAGGAAGAACAGCGCGAACGCGATGCCCGAATATTCGACGTGGAATCCTGCAACGATCTCGGACTCGCCTTCGGCCACGTCAAAGGGCGCGCGGTTGGTCTCTGCGACGCCCGAGATGAAATAAACGACGAACAGCGGGAACAGCCAGAACCAGTTCCACGCCAGGAACCCGCCCTCCTGGCCGTGAATGATGGTTCCCAGATTCAGGCTGCGCGAGGCCATGAGCACGCCCACGAGCGCAAATCCCATCGCTATCTCGTACGCGACCATCTGGGCGGCCGAACGCATGGCGCCCAGAAACGCGTACTTCGAATTCGCGGCCCAGCCGGCGATGATGACGCCGTACACGCCCATCGAGCTCAGCGACAGCAGGTACAACAGGCCTGCGTCCGCTTTGGAAACCACCACTTCGGGCGACAGCGGAATCACCGCCCACGCGGCGAAGGCCGGGATCAGGGAAATCATCGGTGCCAGTCGGAACAGGAATTTGTTCGACTTCTGCGGGATGATCACTTCCTTGATGAGCAGCTTCACCACGTCGGCGAAGGGCTGGCCCCAACCCGGGAGAAAACCGAAAATGCGCACGCGATTCGGTCCGCGGCGCAGCTGCATGTAACCGATGACCTTGCGTTCCAGCAGCGTAAGGAAGGCGACGCTGATGATCAGGACAACGGTGATGGCGATCGTCCACCCGGTGGAAACCAGGAGGGTCCGAGTCGCATCGGGTAGCGCCAGCCAGTCGGCGTTGAATTTTTCCAGCACGCGATACGGTCCTTACCGTCAGTACGTCGAGGCCGGTGTACGGCCTTCACGGGTCTTTTGAAGCGAGGGAGCACGACGCACCAGCGCATCGCTCTGGTACATCGGCACATCAATGACCGAGGGGTCTGCGGCAGCCTTGAGCTGCGAGACGCGATGACTGCCCTTGTAGGCCTCGGGCGCAACCTCACCGCACAGCTTGCGCAGCTCGTCGCGCACCTGCTTGGACGACAGGTAATCGAATCCCTTAAGGTCGAGCAGATTGCCCAGAACCCGCAGAATCTTCCAGCCCGGCCGGGACTCCCCGACG
>FTEM01001671.1_pt1 | contig 10027 bp, 6 predicted proteins | sample 1640201 | NCBI WGS metagenome assembly FTEM01 (sample SAMEA3914816, study PRJEB12502) | metagenome | biome: forest; material: soil | place: USA | collected 2011-09-16 | depth 0.3 m | reverse complement strand
GTGGGCACATCGCGGCAGCTCGCCATGAAGATGACCGGAAGCTCATTGCGTTCGACCGCGACGCGCGCCTGCAGATCGAGACCGCTCAGATCCGGCAGACGTACGTCGAGCACGAGGCAGCAGGGCGCGGCAGCTCGGGGACGGCCAAGGAATTCGAGTGCGCTCCCGAAGACCTCCGACCGCAATCCCGCGCTCTGAATCAGACCTGCGACCGACTCGCGTATCGACGCATCGTCGTCCACGACGAACACGATGGGGGTGGCATCCAGCATGGCGTCCTCCGATGAGCTTGCGGCGCGCCGAGAGTCTTTCAAACCGATGAGGCGCGCGGAAACGCCCATTGGAATACGCCGGCGCTAGTCGTTTGAGGGAGGTGCGCTACACTGACACCGCACAAGAAGAATCGGGGAGCACCGGTGAGCGGAAGGACGCTGGTTTCCGTTACAGCGATTGTCTTGCTGTATTCACTGCGTGTCCTCGGCGCCGACCGCAGCGACGAGACTCGCCCAAGCTGCGATCTGAACGTCGGCAGCCAGCCGTTGGAGGGCGCGCTCCAGGAAGTCGCCCGCCAGTGCGCGGTCCAGATTCTTTTCTTCTCCGAGATCACCACGGGAAGGACTGCCACGGAGCTCCGCGGCCAGTACGCGATCGACGAGGCCCTGCATCGGCTTCTGGACGACACGGGTCTCAGCTTCCATCACGTGAATGCAGCGACGATCCAGATCCAACGAGCCGTTGCCGTTCGTCCCACAGCCAAACAAAACGGTGCCCGCCTCCAGCCGGCGAACGCACCGGAGCTGCAGGAGATCGTTGTCGCTGGCACAGCGGAGGGGCTCGTGGCGACACGAATCGAAACGCCACTGCGGGATATACCGCAGACCATTTCTGTCATTTCCGCGGAGCAGATCCGTCAGCAGAACAACTTCGATCTCGGCGACGCGCTGGACGATGCCATAGGCATGACGGCCATCAGGAAGGATTCGCTCTTCCAGAACTTCTATTCACGAGGCTTCCTGGTGACGAGCTTCACCCTGGATCACGGGGGAGCCCTGCGCCCTTTCCATGAGTTTCTCGCCTCAGCCGTCCTTCTGACTCCCGACCTGTCGGAATTCGACCACATTGAAGTGCTTCGCGGCGCCGATGCACTGTTTGGTGCCGATGCCGCGCCAGGAGGGGCGATCGACCTGGTTCGCAAGCGTCCGCTCCACGAGACCACGGCCATGTTCGCTTCCTCTGCTGGGAGCTGGAACAGCTATCGACAGGAGGTCGATGTCACCGGACCGCTCGCACTGGACGGCGCCTTGCGCGCTCGCCTGGATGTCAGCTACGCCCATCGGGACTACTTCTATGACCATGCCCGCGACGAGCGCAAAACCGTCTTCGGCGCGCTCGACTACGACCTGACCGAGAACACTCTGGTGACGCTCGGAGGGAGTTATACCGGGGACCACGCCTTACCGTTCGAGATCGGTCTGCCCCTGCTCAGTACCGGCGCCGACCCTCACTTGCCTCGGAGTACCGGGTACGCCTTTGACTGGTCGCACTACAACACTCAGATTCGTGAGGCCTACGCGCGCCTCACCCAACGGTTCGGTACCCACTGGCGCTTGAAGGTCGATGCGACCTCGCTCAACGGCAATGCGGACTATGCGTTCGCGCGTTTCGTTACGCCGATCGATGCGGCCAGCCGCGGGGAACCGACTCCGCCCTTCGCGATATACACGGTCGGGCCCACCACGCTGAAGCAGTTCAACGTGGAAGCCACACTCGCCGGCGCCGTGGATTGGCGCGGTCATCACGTGGAAATCGCGTTCGGCGGCGACTTCGTGCACTCTCACTTCAACTCTCTCGTGGGAGAGACCGCTTTCTTCGGGCCGCCCCTGAAGAACGCGTACCAATTCGATCCGGCGGACTATCCAGATCCTACCCACGGGCCGACCGCCGGCCTGGCTTCTCGCGAATCGCACACCGAGATTCTGAGCGGACTGTTCGCATCTGCGCGAGTTGAGCTCACCCAGCCCTGGTTTCTGACGGCGGGGCTCCGCGTGAGCAACCAACGGACCACCAACAACGACATCGCCTACTTCTTCCCCGATCTGGAATTCCCGACCTCGCTGCAATACCAATACAACGGCACCGTGACGCCTTACGTGGGCACAGTGTTCGCCATCGACACCACTTATTCGGTGTACGCCAGTTACGCGGACATCTACTCGTCGAACTTTGGCGCCCTTCGGAGCGATGGCGCCCTCGTGCCGCCGAGCGCTGGGATCGATATGGAGGCGGGTGTCAAAGGAGCCTGGCGAGACGGCGCGGTCAACGGTTCGGTGACCCTGTACAAGATCGTGCAGCGAGGCCTTGCCTTGTTCGACCCTAGTGTGGAGCCCTTTACGTCGAAATGCTGCTATTCGTCGAGCGGCAGAGATGTCAGCAAAGGTGCTGACCTGGAGCTCACGGGCAATCTCGTTCCGGGATGGCTCATTGGGGCGGGCTATACCTTTAGTATCAGTAAACAGGTGACTCCCGGAAGCGTTGCCATCACGCCCTTGTATACGCAGACGCCCCACCACCTGTTCCGGTTGTGGACGAATTTTGGACCCGGCTCCTGGTATGGCTGGAGCGTCGGAGGCACTCTGCGCGCGCAGAGCGCGACCTACATCGATGCCAGCGCGTGCCCCGATTTGACGGCCGATGGGTGCCCCTCGGCATACAGGAGATTTCGCAACCTGCAGAAATCCTACGCTGTGGTCAGCCCTCGAATCGGCTACCAGTTCGACCGGCGCTGGCAGGTTGCGTTGAGCGTCAACAATGTATTCGACCGACGTTATTACGAGAGCATTGGAAGCGCCAACGGAGGCAACTGGTACGGCGAGCCCCGCAATTTTCTGATCCGTCTCGACGGTCGGTTTTGAAGTCGCGGATTCGCGTGCTCCGCGCACGCTCTCGCTGCTCACCCGCTCAGGGGCGAAACCAGGCACTGCCGAGCTGGAAATAGAAGATCGGCTGATCCGGCCCGAAGCCGATGTCGAAACCCACGTGCATGCCCAGGATCACGTCTGGCGTGACAGCGGTGTCGACAACCTTGTCTGACGCCAGAACGCTGGCGACAGCACCGGCGATCTGCAGCGCCATGCTTTTGTGTCTGCTCAGCTCGACCGCGCTCGCTGCGACGAGTTGCACCTTCATGCTCTCGCGCAGACGTGGAAGATCAAGATGCTGCGAAACGGCCTGCACATCGCCTGCTTTCGCGTCCTGTGCGAAACCTGCCTTACCGCTTCACCTTCCGCATCGTCCGAACGACACGCTTTCGTGCCGCAGTGGGCTTGGCCTTTCGAACGGGCGCCTTTGCAGGTCGCGGCGGCTCCTTCGGCGACGCGCTCTCGATCTCGATTCCGAACACATCCCCGAGCACATCATCCGCGAGCACCTTGCGGCTGGAGGCTTTGCGATTGGAAGCAAGGTCGACCGCCTGAGCGATCAGCTCGGCATGGTCGACGTTTCGCAGCGTAAACAGCAACTCAGGCTGGTTGTCGAGCCGGGCGCCGACACCGTACATCACCGCGGCGACGTGCTTGCACATCGTCGCCCAGTCCGGGCAGGAGCACTCCATCTGAATCTCCGCCGGCTTGGGGAACAGGCCCTGCCCGCGATGCGTGACCACCTGCATCACGCGCTCCGATAGCCGCCCTTCCAGCAACTCGATGACCGAGCCCACATTGCCCGCGCATTGCGTCTTGATCCGCCCCCAGTGATCCGGCATCAGGTGTTTGATCGTGATGGCCACCTGGTAAATCTCGGTGCCGCAGACGAGCCCCGTGATCTTTCCCGAAGCGAGTTTCAGATCGAGCACCGCGCCGCTGCGCACATAGCTTCGGCCGCGGGGCAACCTGGACTCATAGTCACGATAAGACTCGAGATTCTCGCACCACGCCTTACCCCAGAAGCTTTGCGCAATGGTTCGGCCGTCAATCACAACGGGTGACAGTACCTGCCCGCTCTTCGCAAATCGACGGGCTTCCCGAGCGGCTGTCCGCCGACGCTCATGGACCCTGGGCTTGCGAGAGTACGGCCACCAGTTCATGCAATCTCCAGGCTCCTACGCATCGCAGGCCTTATGGATGTCCAGCGCGACCGTGCTGAGCAGATCGGCATCGCTCATCTCCGTCAGCAACTGACCCGCCTCGTTGTCCAGCAGATTACGCGACAGATCGCCCTTTGACTCGATGAGCGCGTCGATCTTCTCTTCCACCGTACCGCGGCAGACGAACTTGTGGACGACCACATTGCGCTGCTGGCCGATGCGAAAAGCGCGGTCGGTTGCCTGATTCTCCACCGCGGGATTCCACCATCGGTCGAAATGGATGACGTGCGAGGCGGCGGTCAAATTGAGCCCCGTCCCGCCCGCCTTGAGCGACAGAACGAAGAACGGCGGGCCGTCCTCGCGCTGAAAATCGTCTACCAGCGCGCGGCGCCGGCCGACGGCCGTGCTGCCGTCGAGCGCGAGCCCCGGCCGACCGAAGACGCCGGTCAGGTGCTGCACGAGAGGCGCAACGATCTCGCGGAACTGCGTGAAAACGAGCACACGCTCCTGCCGCTCAGCCAGCTCTTCGCACAGCTCGCGCAGGCGGCCGAACTTGCCGCTGCGGCTGGATATGAAATCGCCTTGCCCTTGCCACTGCGCAGGATGATTGCAGATCTGCTTGAGCTGCATCAGATGGGCCAGCACGAGCCCCCGACGCTGAATGCCTTCGGACCGGGCCAGTGCTTCCGCGAGATCCCGCACGCATCTCTCATACAACGTCGCCTGCTCGCGTGTCAGACCACAGAACGCACGCACTTCCGTCTTCTCGGGAAGATCGGCGATCACTCGCTTGTCAGTCTTCAGCCGGCGCAGGATGTACGGCTGTACGAGTTGGCGCAATGGCGCATAGGATCGATCGGCGTCCTGCGCCAGGCGCTTCGTGATGCGCCCGAACTCCTGCGCGCTGCCGAGCAGGCCCGGGTTCAGAAAATCGAACAGAGACCACAGATCTCCCAATCGATTTTCTACCGGAGTGCCCGTCAGCGCGATTCGTCCGTCGGCCTGAAGCTCCTTCACCGCTCGCGTCTGCCGGGCCCCGGGATTCTTGATGGCCTGCGCCTCATCCAGCACCACGATGCGCCACCGTCTTCGGCGGAGCGCTTCGGTGCGCGTGACGACACCATAGGTCGTAATGACCACGTCGCACCCGGCGAGAGCAGCGTCCAGCTCGTGCTCATCCGCGAGATCGGCGCTGCTTTCCGACGAGTGCGCCACGAAGACGGCGAGCGACGGCGCGAAGCGCTGAATTTCAGCTTTCCAGTTCGCGATGAGCGAAGCGGGGGCGACGATCAGACTGGGCGCGGCCGTCTTGCGGGACGCTCCGCTGCGCCGGGCTTCGCCTGCAGCCCTCGGCGCCGTACCCGGGCTTTGCGCGCATAGCTGAAGCAGCAACGCCACGACCTGGATCGTCTTGCCAAGACCCATGTCGTCTGCGAGGCAGGCCCCCAACCCCACGCGATTGAGCAGCGTCAGCCACTTGACCCCAATCAACTGGTAGGGCCGAAGCGACGCCTGCAGACCTTGCAGAGAAATCGCTTCCTGCTCCGGATCGCGCAAGCGGGCCAGAACATTCTGCAGCCACTCTCCCGCTTCGACCCCGCTCCACTCACGAGGCGCGACGCCGGTGTCGCTGATTGTGTCGCCGCCTTCCGTGACGCCGGCGAGCAGCCGCATGCCTTCGTGGAAGGTTATCTCTCCGGAACGCGCGGACTTCTCGACGCGCTTCCAATGCGCCAGGGCCGCGGCCAGCTTCTCCCCATCCGCTTCGACCCACTGCCCGCGCAACCTCACGAGGCCCGTCGCCGCAGACAGCAGCGCCTTCTTTTCCTCTTCGGTGAGCGGCTGCCCCTCCAGACTCAAATCCACGGAGAAATCGAGCAACGCGTCCGCGCCGAGCGCGGCGCGCTGGCGGTCGCCCACTCGAACGCTGACTCGAGGGCGCGGCGGTCGGGCTGCGCGCCACCAGTTCGGAATTCGCACGGCGAGGCCGGCGGCTTCCATCGCGGGAATATCCTGCAGAAGGCGATAGGCCTCGGCCGGCGTCCATGCGAGCGCCTGATAAATGTCGCCACTTTCGATGAGCGCCCTCACCCACTCCAGTGTCTCGGAAGCCGCGCGGATCGGCGTCAGCAATGCCACCAGGCGCTTGCGGTTCGCAGCGCCGGCGTACTCCTGGAGCGCTCTTGCGAGCGGCACGTGGCTCGACTCGCCCCGCTCGGAAATGCCGCTCGCGTAGGTCGCCAGAAACGCGAACGGATACTCTTCGTCGCGCTTGTTCTCGGCCAGACGGAAGGTGATCCGGCCGACGAGCTGCCAGTCCGGGTTCTTGTGGTGAAGGTACGCACGCAGATCTCGTCCGTAGGCAGCGATGTCCGCACGTACGCATGAATCCAGCTCGAGCCACGCCTCCTTCAGTGCCACTGCGCTCAGATACTCGAGCCCCTTCAGGGGAGGCGCATTGAGCGCGATCCGCTCCAGTTCCCGGTCTTCGGGCGGGGCGACGAGCATCGTATCGGAAGGCTGGTCCGACTCGGTGAGATGGCAGAGCTGAGTGAAATAGAGACGCGCGAACGAGCGCGCGAATGCGAGCGACGGCGCAAGAGCGGCCTTGCCCTCGACCGTCGCCAGATGAAGGAGGCCCGCTCCCTCCCCGGCAGAGAACGCTCGCTCTATTTTCCCGGAAGCGACGGCCCCGACGGGCTCTGAGGCGTCGCCGGAACTACTCTCCACGCGCAGCCGGCCCTGCGACGTGACGTACAACTCAAGAGTCACGGCCGCTGCAGTGACGGCCGTAGTCGCGCTCGAATGCGAATTGATCGAGTGCCACCGGGATGCAACTCCACGATCAGCCCGCCGGCTTCAGGAACTCGCTGAAGCGGGTTTTTGCGTCCTGAACGGGCCGGGTGTTTTTCATGGTGGGGGCCTCTCATCAACTAGTCAGTAGCCTGGTCAGATTGAATAGAATCGTCAAGTCGCTGCTACCCGCCGGTCCGCCCGCCACAGCCACGCGAGCACGGCCTGCCCATGTGACCTCGACCGAGCGGAATTGCACGAGGGTGAACACCACGGACTGTGTACCGGAACTCCAACGCGCATCGCTTGTCCGTGTGAACGAGCCTCGGGTACGCGGCGGCAAGACTTCGGAATTCAGTGCGAGAGGGACCTCACAAGTGGCACACGCAGCAGGCAGAAAGTGGTGGGTCGTCGGTCTGGCCGCGGCGGCCGGTGTCTTCGCCCTGGTGTACTTTGCCGGTGGGTCGCGCGATCCTCAAGAAACGCCCCGGCGCATACAGAGCCAGTTGGCCAACATCCGTGGACTGCCGTTCAAGCGCGAAGTGATCGTGCAGATGCAGTCGCCGGAGGAGTTCGCCAGATCTATCCAGGCTGAAGCGCAGCGCCTGGATCGCAGTGGCGACTACGAGAAGGTCACTCGCATGCTCGGGCTGCTTGCGAGCGATGAGACCCTGAATATCAAAGAGGTCGAGAAGCCATCCACGATGAAAACCGTGGACGGCTATTACGACCCGGACAGCGGACGGGTACTCCTGGTGAGAAAACCCTCTACAGATGCGCTGGACCTGTTGTATGCACGTCAGCTCTATCACGCTCTGCTGGATCAGCACTTTGATTTGAAGACCTACTTGCCTGAACACATTCAGGACGGCGCACTCAACGGCGATGAACGGTTTGCCCGAAAAATGGTCGTCGAAGGGGAATCCCTTTATGCGTCCGTGATGTGGAGCATGCGATACCAGAATGGGCGCGAGCCGACTGAGACTCTCCTCTCTGCATTCGTGAATAAACTCAACGAGAAGGATCAGATGGAGTCATTGGTCGCCACACCCGCGTTCACTGACCCCAGGATTAGCCCCTCGCTCGGCAATACGCGTCGAGTGGCCCGCAAGGAGCCGGGTGACGGACCGCTTTTCTTGTCTGAAATTGCACGCGGCATGGATCGCGACGGCCTCACGTTCGTGCATGCCGTTCACTGGAAGGGCTGGAGTGAGGTAGAAAAACTCTACAAAGATTCTCCACCAGTCTCGACGGAGCAGGTTCTGCATCCGGAAAAATGGTTCGCAGGGGAGCATCCCGTGAAGATCCAATGGCCGGATCTGAAGACGAATGAGCTGCTCGAAGACTGGGAGCTGCTGGCGGAAGATGTGCTGGGGGAGCTCCAGTGGCGCATCGTGTTCAAGGTGCATGGCTTCTCGCCACTGATGGGCTCTGCGCCCGGTGGGTGGAACGGCGATCGTTACGCCGTTTTCAAGCGACGCGGCGGCAATGACCTGCTGATGTTGATGTATACGGCGTGGGATACAGAAACCGCCGCCACAGAGTTTGCTTCCGCGTACCGAGTCCTCGTCAAAGAGAAATACACCGCAGGTGCGCCGCCGCCGATGCGCATCCTGGAGAAAGGCCGGAAGGTGGTCATCGTCGAAGGCGGCGACGAATCCTCGCTGGAGTCATTGATGAGATTTGCGGAAGGCGCGCAGGAGATCGCCCCTACGGGATGATTGCGCAGGTCGTCGGATGAATGCGCGCGGGCCGATACGGAGTCTGATCACAGTGCGTCGGGCGACGTTGCTGTAAAGTGTAAGCTCGTCGTCTCGAACCTCTAAGAAGCGAATCCGCCGCTCCAGGATGATTGTCTTCTCCCAGTTCGACCTGGCAAACATCGCCGTTGCCGGCTTTTCCGCGGTCAGCGGTGTGCTGTTGCTCCTGGCCTATACGCTGTTCATCCGCGCTCCCGGGAAATCGATCTACTCCGTGGGTGCCTGCGCAGCGCTCGTCGCTGCACTGACGGCCATTCAGATCGCGCACCTCGCGTACTTCGTGGGTGGCGCGGAACCGCTGGAGCGCTTCTATTACCGCCTCGCGCTGTTCGTCGCTCCGCCTGCGTTCTACTCGTTCGGTCGTTGGGCCGTTCTCCCGACTGAGCCTCTTCGACCGACGCAATTGATCCATTTGTTTCCGATTCTGCTGTTGCTCGTGCCGCGGCTGGAGATTGCGCTGCCGATCCTGTTCGCCTTCGGCGTGGGCTACTCGTTGTGGCTGGGCCGTCTCGTGTACGGCCTGCGCGGTCAGCGCAAGCAGTTCCGCTTCGAGATCCGCTACTTCACGGTGATGTTCGTGCTGGCGGTGATCGTCCTCGGGCTCGGATTCGCTCTTCCGTATATCGACCACGCTTATTTCTATTACTTCTACAACAACGCGATCGGCCTGGGGCTCGCGATCATGCTCGTTGCGCTGGTCGCCAATCCCGATCTGATCGGCGATCTGTCCGAAGCCGCCCGTGTCAGGTACGGCGCCTCGACCCTGCGCGACGTCGACCTGGCCGCCTGCCTGGCCAAGCTCGATGAGCTGATGACCCACGGCAAGGCGTATCAGCACGAGAGCCTCAGCCTCACCTCACTGGCCGGCGCCGTGGGAGTCTCGGGCCACCAGCTATCGGAGCTCATCAACACCCGGCTCGGGGTAGGGTTCTCGAGATACGTTCGGGAATGCCGGGTGACGGCGGCAAAGACCTTACTCATTTCAGCCCCCGCGCGCTCCATCCTCTCGATCGGGATGGACGTCGGCTTCCGTTCGCAGTCGGCTTTTTATGCGGCGTTCAAGGAGGTAACCGGTCAATCGCCGGGCGACTACCGCAGAACGCAGTCGGAGCAGGGCTTGCAGCCTGCACAGGCCCGCAGCGGCTCTTCCGACTCCTGAATGATCGTTCTGGAAGCGAATTTTGATCCGTACTGATCATTGAGGAAGCCGCAGCGCCTTCCGGTGCTCGATTCTCGGGTCGTGGTCGCATCGCCACGTCATTCGCACCCGAGACATGCAACCGAACCGCCCCGCCCTAGCGGACTCGATCAAGGCGTACACCAGGCTCGGCCTTCGCGTGTACGACCCGCTGATCGTGAACCTGGTCGCCCCACGCGTATGGGACTGCAGCCC
>FTEM01002415.1_pt1 | contig 10041 bp, 2 predicted proteins | sample 1640201 | NCBI WGS metagenome assembly FTEM01 (sample SAMEA3914816, study PRJEB12502) | metagenome | biome: forest; material: soil | place: USA | collected 2011-09-16 | depth 0.3 m | reverse complement strand
GTACGTACCGCTCGATCCCTCGTATCCCGCGGAGCGCCTGTCTTACATGATCGAAGACGCGAGGCCACGCGTGCTACTCACGCAGAAACACTTGCGCAACCGTCTGCCGCTCGACGTCGAAGTGGTGGATCTCGACGAGCACATGCGATCGCCCGTGTCGCGCTACCCCGATCCTGAGCGACCGGCGGGAATGACGTCGAGTCACCTCGCATACGTGATCTACACGTCAGGCTCCACAGGTCGACCCAAGGGCGTGATGATCGAACATCGCAACGTCGTCGCTCTGTGGCAGAGCCTCGAGGGCATCTACGGCGCCCGGGACAAATGTGATCGCGTCGCCGTCAATGCATCGTTCAGCTTCGATGCGTCCGTCAAACAATGGATACAGCTTCTTTCCGGACGCACGCTCGTCCTCGTGCCGGAGGAAACACGGTGGGAGGCCGGCGAGCTGCTGGGTTTCATCGATACACAGGGCATTCAGGCGATCGATTGCACGCCGTCGCAGCTGAAATCGTGGGTCGCCGAAGGGCTGCTCGAACGGGCCGGGTGTTCGCTTCGAATCGTGCTCGTGGGCGGTGAGCCGATCGACCCCGGATTGTGGCAGGCGCTCTGCCCATGCACCGCCATCGATTTCTACAACGTGTACGGACCGACCGAATGCACCGTCGACACTACGCTTGCGCGCATCGCGGGCACCGAGCTGCCGCACATCGGTGCCCCAATGCAGAACAAGCGCGTCTATGTGCTGAATCGGCACGCGCAGCCTGTGCCGATTGGTATCCCGGGGGAACTCTGCATCGGCGGCAGCGGAGTGGGGCGAGGCTATCTCAATCAGCCAGAGCTCACCGCGCAGCGCTTCGTTCGCGATCCCTTCAGCATGCACTCGCCGGAACGCCTGTACCGCACCGGCGATCTGGGTCGATGGCGCGCCGATGGCACGATCGAGTACCTCGGTCGCAACGATCGACAGGTGAAGGTCCGGGGCTTCCGCATCGAGCTCGATGAGATCGAGGCACAGCTCGCACGCCATCCAGACGTGCAGGCGGCCGCCGTTCTCTTGCGCGAGGACGGCTCCGGGGAGAAGCGGCTGATCGCCTATTTCACGGCCCGCACTCGCGCGCGACCGACAGCCGAGGCCCTGCGCACCCAATTGAAGACGACGCTGCCCGAGTACATGGTGCCGAGCGCATTCATGCGACTCGAGCAAATGCCGCTCACGAGGCACGGCAAGCTCGATCGACGCGCGCTGCCTGAACCCAGCCACGAGGCGCGTGCGACGCGTCCGTTCGTGCCGCCGAGTGGCGACGTGGAAGAGGCCGTCGCGCAGATCTGGCGCGAGCTGCTGCACGCCGAGCGCGTCGGGCAAGGCGACGATTTCTTCGAGCTGGGTGGACATTCCCTGCTGGCCATGCAGGTGATCGTACGAATCCGCACGCTGTTCTCGATCCGCATCGCCATCCGGACGCTCTTCGAGCTTCCCGCGCTCAGTAGCTTCTGCGCGGAGATCCAGGCGCTGCGCCAGGCGCAGTTGCTCGAGGCGCTGGAGGGCGGCGACATCGAGACGACTGAGCTATTGGCACGCGTGAACGCGATGTCCGAAAGCGAGGTGCTCGCGCTGACCGAACAATTGAGGACGAGGTAATTTGCATGGCTGCGATTCCGGATTCGGTGACAGAGAGTCAATTGGGTTTGTCGAAGGAGCGGGCCCTGCTGCTGCAGCTCTTGCGGGAGGAGGGATTCAGGAAATCGAGCGAGATCGTCCGGCGTACGCGGACCGCGGGGGAGCGACTGCCGCTCTCGTGGTCACAACAGCGCTTGTGGTTTATCGATCAGCTGGAAGGGGGTGCGGCGGGCTACCAGGTTCCCATCGTGTTGCGTTTACGAGGGCGACTCGACGACAACGCTTTGCAACGGGCCCTCGACACTCTCGTCCGCCGGCACGAGGCGCTTCGGACCGTGTTCTCTACCGTGGAAGGTGAGCCCGTTCAGGCGATCCAGCCGGCGAAGCCATTTTCTCTGAAGATAGTCGATGTCAGTGCGGATCCAGAACCGGAAGAACGGCTTCGTGAGCACAAGAGCCAGGAGGTGCAGGGGAGCTTCGATCTTGCGCGGGGCCCACTGATTCGCGGCCGACTGGTCCGACTGCAGCCCGAAGAGCACGTGCTGTTGCTCACGATGCATCACATCGTTTTCGATGGATGGTCCAAGGGCGTTCTCATCGGGGAATTGACCGCCTTGTACGGGGCGTATCATGCGCAACGGGATTCGCCGCTCGAAGCGCTGCCGATCCAGTACAGCGACTATGCACAGTGGCAGCGTGGGCGTTGGGCCAGGGAAGAAGGGCTGCGAAGACAGCTCGAGTACTGGCGCGCACAACTCGAGGGCGTCACGCCGCAACTGGATCTTCCCACCGACCGGCCGCGCCCAGCCGTTCAAACGTATCGCGGCGAGAACGTCACGCTCAATCTCGGGACGGCGCTGAGCACGCGCCTGAACGCGCTTGCTCAGCGTTACGACATGACGCTGTTCATGGTGCTGTATGCGGGCCTGGCCGTGCTGCTGTCACGCCTCTCCGGGCAGGAGGACGTGGCGATCGGTTCACCGGTTGCCAATCGCCAGCGCCCCGAGCTCGAGCGGCTCATCGGACTCTTCGTCAACCCGATGGTGTTGCGGATCGGCGTGCCGGGCGAGCTCGAAGTCACCGAGCTCCTGCGTCGCGTGAAGGCGATGACGCTCGGCGCATACGATCATCAGGACGTTCCGCTGGAAAAGATCGTCGAGGCGCTGCAGCCGCAGCGGAGCCTGAGTCGCGGCCCGCTTTTTCAGGCGGTCTTCGTCCTGCACAACTGGCCCAGGAGCCATATGCTCTGGCCAGGCGTATCGGTGAGTCTCGATGAGGAAGTGGACGAGCCCGCGATCCTCGACTTCTGGATGGCGCTGGAGGAACGCAATGGCGAAGTGCTCGGCGCGGTGAATTACGCGGCCGATCTCTTCGACCGCGCCACGATCGAGCGTTGGATGGAGTGCTTCAAGGTGCTGCTCGACGCTCTCGCGGATGAGGCGTGCGATCACGTCGGCGAGCTGCCGATCCTGCCCGCCGTGGAGGCGCAGCAGGTAACGCGGCAATTCAATGCGACCGAGAGCCCGTATCCTCGGGATCGATCGATCCATGAGTTGATTGAGGAGCAGGCTCGCCGATCTCCATCTGCGGTGGCGCTGCGCTTCGCAGGGACCTCGCTGTCGTACGCCGAGCTCAACGCCAGGGCCAACCGGCTTGCGCGTCATCTGCGGGCGCGGGGGGTTGGCCCAGACAAGCTCGTCGGCATCTATCTGGAACGCGGCCCGGAGATGGTCATCGGGCTGCTCGCGATACTCAAGGCAGGCGGCGCCTACGTCCCACTCGATCCCGGTTATCCGCTCGAACGGATCGAACACATGCTCGACGATGCAGCTCCGCTCGCGCTGCTCACGCACAGCGATTTGCTGCCTCGCCTGTCGGTGCGACCTTCGACACCTGTCGTGCGTGTCGATCGCGACGCGGACCAGATCTCGCAGCTCGATGCCAGCGATCTCGATGCCGGCGTGGTCCGCCTTCACCCTCGACCTCTCGCCTACGTGATCTACACGTCCGGATCCACCGGGCGGCCCAAGGGCGTGATGGTGGAACACGCGGGCGTCGTGAACTTCCTTCATTCCATGCAGCGAAGCCCCGGAATGAGCGCGTCCGACCGCGTGCTCGCACTCACCACGATCTCCTTCGACATTGCGGCGCTGGAAATCTACCTGCCCCTGATGACCGGCGCCGAGGTGATCCTGGCGACCCGCGAAGACGCGGCGGACGCGCATCGCCTGATGGAGATGATCGAGCAATGGGGCGTCACTTTCCTTCAGGCGACGCCGGTCACCTGGAGAATGCTGTTGGGTGCCGGGTGGCGTGGCTCGTCGGGGCTCACAGCGCTCTGTGGCGGAGAAGCCTTGACGGCGGACCTCAGCCGCGAGCTCGTGGGACGCGTCGGGACGCTGTGGAATGTCTACGGACCGACCGAGACCACGATCTGGTCGTGTGTAAACCGGATCGCCGTTGCGCACGAGCACGCGGCAACGGAGTCGATCGGTCGGCCGATCGCGAACACGCAGGTCTACGTGCTCGATGCGAAGCGTCGGCCCGTGCCGATGGGTGTTGCCGGTGAGATCTTCATTGGCGGGGAGGGCGTCGCGCGCGGCTATCTGCATCGTGCGGAGCTCACTGCCGAGCGCTTCGTCGCGGATCCCTTCAGTTCGGTATCTGGTGCACGTCTGTATAGAACGGGCGACCTCGCGCGCTGGCGTCCCGATGGCACGCTCGAATACCTGGGGCGCAACGACTTTCAGGTGAAGATTCGAGGTTTTCGCATCGAGCTGGGAGAGATCGAGGCGCAGCTCGTGCGCTTTCCTCACGTGAAGGAAGCTGTCGTGCTGGCGCGCGAGGACTCGCCGGGGGAAAAGCGGTTGGTTGCGTACGTGACGCCCCAGGACGCCGCGCACGACGATTCGACTCTGCTGAGTGCCGAGGCATTGCGTACCCATCTGAAACCGGTCGTGCCCGACTATATGGTTCCGAGTGCGTTCGTGGTGCTGGAGCGCCTGCCGCTCACTTCGAACGGGAAGGTTGACAGACGTTCGCTACCCGCGCCCGGTGCCGATGATTACGCGCGTCGCGAGTACGAGGCGCCGACGGGGGTCGTCGAGGAGTCCCTCGCCGCGATCTGGCAAGCGCTGCTGCAAGTGGAGCGTGTGAGCCGTCATGACAATTTCTTCGAGCTCGGCGGTCACTCGCTGCTGATCGTGCAGATGATCGATCGACTGCGCGACCTCGGTTTCGCGACCGGCATGCGACGCGTATTCGAGAGCGAAACGCTCGCCGATCTGGCTGCCGCGTTGACGATGACGACACAGATGATGTCGCCGCACGTGCCGCCGACTCGTATTCCGCCTGGCTGCGAAGCTCTGACGCCGCAGATGCTCCCGCTCGTGCAGCTCGATGCGGAGCAGGTCGCGCGCGTCGTAAGTTGCGTGCCCGGCGGCGCGGCCAACATCCAGGACATCTATCCGTTGACGCCAGTTCAGGAAGGATTGCTCTTCCATCACCTGCTCGATCGGGATGGCGGCGACTTGTATGTGATCCCGATGGTGCTCTCCGTCTCGTCGCGGCAGACGCTCGAGCAGCTGATCGCCGCCCTACAAGCGGTTGTCGACCGACACGATGCACTTCGCACAGCCGTGTTTTGGGAGAAGCTGCCGCGACCGGTGCAAGTGGTCTGGCGCCGGGCGCAGCTGCCCGTCGAGGAGGTCACGCTGGACCGAAGTCGTGACGCGCTCGAGCAGATCGAGGAGCGTCTCGCGCCGGCGTGCCTGCAGATCGATCTGCAACGCGCACCCCTCGTGCGACTGGAGGTGATGCAGGATCCTCATCACGAACGCTGGTTCGCGATCCTCGAGGTGCATCACATCGTGAGTGACGCGGCGTCGCTGCGAATCCTGATCTCCGAAGTCGTGGCGCATCTGGAAGGCTCGGCGCACGCGCTGCCGGCTCCCACGCCGTATCGCGACCACGTTGCCGCCGTCTGCGCGCGTGCAAGTGCCGAAGAAGCTACGGCGTTCTTCCGAAGCAGACTGGCCGATATCGAGGAGCCGGGTGCGCCCTTCGGGCTCGAGGCGGTACTCGGCAGCGGTGCCGATTTCGATGAGGTGACGGAGGAGATCGAGCCGACACTTGCGCAAGAGGTTCGACGGCAGGCGCGTCGTCACGGCGTCAGCGTAGCGACCCTCTTTCACGCCGCCTGGGCTCTGGTGGTGGCCCGAACGAGCAACGTTCATGACGTGGTCTTCGGGAGCGTGCTGCTTGGCCGAATGGCGGGCGACACGGCGACGAAGAACACGGTGGGAATGTTCGTAAACACGCTGCCCCTTCGCCTTACCGTGGCGAACGTCACAGCCAGGCAGCTCCTGGAGACGGCGCAACGGGAACTCGTCGAATTGCTCACCCATGAGCAGGACTCGCTTGCCGATGCTCAGCGTTGCAGCGGAGTCGCGGCGTCCCGGCCGTTATTCACTTCGGTGCTGAACTATCGGCATGAAATCGATGATCGCAAGGCGCGTTGGGCGAGCGCGGCGGGGATCAGCGTGCTCGCGTCGACGGAACGCACGAACTACCCGATTGCCGTATCGGTAGATGATCGCAGTAGCCGATTTCTGGTCTCAGCGCAGACCGATCGTCGTATCCCGGCGCGGCGTGTGGTGGGTTGCTTGAAGACGCTCGTCGCTTCGTTGGTCGAGGCGCTTCGAACGGACTCCCCCGTTGCCGCGGAGGATCTGGCGGTGCTGCCCGCGCAGGAGTGTGAGCGGCTCCGCGCCTTCAATCGGACGGCTGCGCCTTTTCCAGAGCACAGGCTGGTGCACGAGTTGTTCGAAGAGCGCGTCGCGGAGATGCCCGACGCCATTGCCGTGGAATACCAGCACGAGCGCATCAGCTATGCGGACCTCGACAGGCGAGCGAGTAGCCTGGCGCGCTATCTGAAGGCGCGCGGCGTTGGCCCTGATCGGATCGTCACGTTGTGTCTGGAGCGCAGCGTCGATCTGGTCGTGAGCGTGGTCGCCGTGCTCAAGGCCGGAGGCGCATGCATGCCGCTGGATGTCAGTCATCCAACGGAGCGACTGGCGTTCATGCTGAAAGACAGCGAGCCCATGGTGCTTCTAACGCAGGAACGCCTGCGATCGCGCCTGCCGAATACCGAGACTCCGATCGTTGCGGTGGATGCGCTCCCGGCAGATTCAGCGGATGCGACGCGTACCGCTGCGGATGTGACTGAAGAGCGCACTGGCCCCGCTCATCTCGCTTACATCCTCTATACCTCAGGCTCTACGGGTCTGCCCAAAGGAGTGATGCTCGAGCATCGAAATCTGGTGAACCTGCTCCATTGGCACCGGTCAGCGTTTGATCTCAAGCGCGATCGGCGTTGCGCATGCCTTGCAGGAGTCGGCTTCGACGCGTCGGCGTGGGAGATCTGGCAAGCGCTCACGTCAGGCGCGACACTTGTCGTTGCGCCACCGGCAGCGACGCGAGACGGAGGCAGCATCCTCGAGTGGTGGGCGAGCCAGCGGATCGATATCAGCTTTCTATCTACGCCCGTCGCAGAACTCGCCTTCAGCAAGGGGATTCGGCATCCGACGCTCACAACGCTGCTCGTCGGTGGAGATCGGTTGCACCAGCGACCGCCAGCGGGCACATGCGCGCTGATTAATAACTACGGGCCCACCGAGACCACCGTCATCGTCACCTCTGGCCTGATTCGCGAGGACGAGCGCGTCCTGCACATTGGTCGGCCGCTAGCGAACACGCAGATTCATATCCTGGATCGCTCCCGCAGGCCGGTGCCGATTGGCGTCGAAGGCGAGATCCATATCGGCGGCGCCGGCGTGGCCCGCGGCTATCTCAACCGGCCGGCGTTGACGCAGGAGCGTTTTATTCCAGATCCGTTCAGCGAAGTGCCGGGCGCGCGCCTGTATCGAACAGGGGACGTAGCGAAGTGGAGCGAGGAGGGGACGATCGAGTATGTGGGACGTAACGATTTTCAGGTCAAGATCCGCGGATTGCGGCTCGAGCTCGGTGAGATCGAGGCGAGTCTGCTGCAGGATCCTCGCGTGAAAGAAGCGATCGTCCTTGCGCGCGAAGACGGGCAGGGCGAGAAGCGGCTGGTAGCGTATCTCGGCACTGGCGACGCCACGGAAGATGAAGCCGGGACATCCGCTCAACACTCGCCGCTGATCCTTCAGTTGCGGGAGCGACTGAAGCTACAGCTGCCTGACTACATGGTCCCCTCCGCATGGGTGGTGCTGCACCACCTGCCGCTCACACCGAACGGCAAGATCGACAGGCGCGCGCTGCCCGAGCCGCACGAACGGTCGCAGGTCTTCGGCGAATACGTCGAACCGCGAACCGAGATGGAGCGCACGCTCGCCGCGATCTGGGCCGGGCTCCTCGCTGTCGATCGCGTCGGCATTCGCGATAACTTCTTCGAGCTGGGAGGGCACTCCCTGCACGGCATGAAGCTGATTGCGGCGGTTTCCGATCGACTGGGTGTACGCCTGCCGGTGGCCGCAGCGTTCGAGCTCCCGACGATCGAGCAGATGGCGCTGCGCGTGGGGCTCCTCCACGAGGAGAATCCCAGCGATGCTCAGTTCGAGGAAGGAGTACTGGAACGGAGGCACTCATGAACGAAAGGCAATCCGCAGCGAACCTCGTTGAAGCGGTTCGCGGAAAGGGTGTGCACTTGTGGAGCGACAGTGGGCGGCTGCGCTATCGCGCGCCGAAAGGCGCGCTGACGCATGACGAGCGCGAGCGGTTGGCGGCCGCCAGTCCGGAGATCCTCGCGCTGCTTGCCGACGTGCCGGGTGATTGGCATACGTCAGTGCATGAGCCGGGCAGGGCGCACGGTCGGCGCGCACCGCTCGCGTTCTCTCAGCTTGCGCACTGGCAGCTGTACGCGCTTCGCGAGCGCTCAACGATTCGCCACATCGCGGGCGCATGGCGCTTGCGCGGCGCGTTGAACTGCGCGGCGCTCGAGCGGAGCATTGCTGAAGTGGTTCGACGCCACGAGGCCTTGCGCACGCGCATCGCTGTCATCGACGGCGCTCCCATGCAGGAAGTGATGGAAGGGAAAATAGCGTCGCTCGTGCTGGAGGATCTCAGCGACGTCCCGGAGGGCGAGCGTGAGACGGCAGTCCAGCGCCGCATCGAGAGTCTCATTCACGAGCCCGTCCTGCTCAGTCGCGGGCCACTCTTCGAGGCACGGCTGCTGAAGGTTCATGAGCGCGAGCATGTGCTTCTGGCCGTGATGGAACACGCGATCGCCGATATGGCGTCGGTGGAGGTCTTTCGAAGTGAGGTGCTGCACGCATACGAGCAGGTGCTACGACATCGGCCGATCTGCCTTCCTGCCGCGTCGCTGCAGTTCACCGACTACGCCGAATCGCAGTGGGCTCATCATCGGCAGTGGCTGGAGACGCATGGGCGCTACTGGGCTGAACGTCTCAACGGAAGCGAGCGCGTCCGGTTTCCAACGGACGGTGAAGCTTCGCATCGAGCCGAGGCCGGCTGGGGGATGGTGCCGGTCAGGATCGGGCGCGATCTCAAGCAGAAGCTGCGGGCGTGGTGCCGCGCGCAGCGCACGACCCTGGTCATGACGCTGTTCACGGCGTATGTCGCTTCAGTGATGCGTTGGTGCGCGACTTCCGACGTGGTCGTCCAGTACGCGATCGATGGCCGTGTCGACGCCAGGGCGGAGAGGGCGATCGGCTTCCTCGCGTCGCTGCTCTATCTACGCGTTCAGGCTCGCGAGACCGACAATTTTGTCGATCTGCTCAGGGCCGTGACCCGGGAATACTGTCAGGCATTCGAGCATGCCGACGCCTATTACCTGGCCACTCAGGTGCCGCGGCCGGAGTTCACGCGGACGTGCATGTTCAATTTCGTGCCGTATCGGGGCGAGGCGGCCAGGCCGCAGTTCATGCCCCCGCAGGCCAGCATCACGTGCGAGCCGATCCCCTGTTCGCATCTCATGCTGAAGAGTCTGGAGCTCGACTACGAACCGATGCTGGTGCTGTTCGAGGCCGAGGATGAGATCGCCGGCGCAGTCCACTTCGCCCGGCGGAGCTTTTCGGCCGAGGCAATGGAGCGGTTCACGCGGCTGTTCCTCGGCGTGCTCGAAGACGTGTCCTGACTAGCTAGGCAGCCTTTGCGGTCGATGGCTTGGCCGATGTGCCTTCCGCGGCGGCCGGTGCCGCGAGCTCAGGCGCCGCCGCGCGATTACCCGCAGACCGCGACGGCAGTGCGTTTCCAGACCAACACCCGGCATTCGACAGGCTGGCGCAAGCCCCGTGTGCTGGCTTCCTGGCCCATAACCTCTAGCACGTATAATACATATTAAGTTAAATATAGGAAATTACGGACATATTCTGGGTTGTATTCCTCAGGGGCTGCGCTATATTCCGCTCGCAACTGTC
>FTEM01001301.1_pt1 | contig 10112 bp, 7 predicted proteins | sample 1640201 | NCBI WGS metagenome assembly FTEM01 (sample SAMEA3914816, study PRJEB12502) | metagenome | biome: forest; material: soil | place: USA | collected 2011-09-16 | depth 0.3 m | reverse complement strand
GCTCCTGTCACAAACTGACGCGTACTGTCACCCTGGGCGTCAGGTCTGCCGTAGATCATGCGGCTCGTTGCTGCGCTGCGTCACCGGACTGCTCTTCGTGGTATTCGTCTTCGGCGTTCACCGACCAGAGTGCGGCTTTGTCCGAGTCCCCGGCGATGATGCAGTCTACCGCCGCTTTCGCCGCAAGCATCGAGTGGTCCTGGTTGTTATAGCGGTGCATCCCATTGCGCCCGACCGGGAAGACGTTGGCGAAGCCGTCAAGATACGACCGGACCTGGTCGATCTGCCCATAGGCGCCAAAATAGGCCGGATAGGCTTTGCGGACGCGTACGACGGTGCCGTCCAGGACGTCACGCAGCTCGATCAGTCCGATCTTCGCGAGCTCCCGTGCGGCGAAGTCCAGGAAGCCTTTGTCCGGCTGACTCCACAGGGCATCGCCCTCGCCGCAGAAGTATTCGAGCCCCAGCCAGATCCGGCTCGCATCGCCCACCATGTAAGGGCTCCAGTTGTTGAAGATCTGCAGCCGGCCGAGCTTTACGTCGGGCTCCTGCACGTAGATCCAATTGTCGGGCGGCATGCCGTTTGCGGCGCTGCCGCGGTGGCTGCCCGACATGCGGCCGACCAGCAGGCCGGCCGTCATGAAGTCCCGATAGGGAAGAGCACCTGCAACCCGCGCGATGCCGGGGTCCTCCGGCTGCAGGAACTCGGTCAACTCTTTGACTGGCATCGTCGAAATCAGGAAATCGCACGGCACGCGGCGCGTGTTGCCCGCAGAATCGCGCACGTCGACAGCGGTCACGCGCCTGCCGTCGCGTTGTAGCGCCACGACAGACTGATTCAGATGAAGATCACCGCCGGCTGCGCAGATACGCCGCGCCGCTTCCTCCCACATCTGTCCGGGTCCGAACTTCGGATAAAGAAAGCGCTCTATGAGGCTCGTCTCGGTCGATTTCTGTGCCGTGTCGGCTCCGCGCCGGAAGGGTTTGAGCAGCGCGTGACGCAGCGCCTTGCTGATCGAGAGGCCTTTGATTCGCTGCGCGCCCCATTCCGCGGAGATCTGCGAGCACGGCACTCCCCACACCTTCTCCGTGTAGTCCTTGAAAAAGGTCCTGTAGAGCTTGTGGCCGAAGCGATTGATGAGGAAATCCTCGAGCGTGACTTCCGGCGAGCGTGGCAGCAGGCGCGCTTTCAGGTAGCTGGCGCCAATCGCGGCCGAATAGGTGGCGCCCAGGTTGCCGAGCGTTGCCGGGTTGAGCTTGAGGGGATAGTCGAAGAATCGCCGTCGATAAAAGATGCGCGACAGCCGCGACCGAACCAGCATGACGCGATCGTCGCCTTGTGCATCCGTGTCACTTAGGCTCGGGGCAGGCGCGATGTACGCTCTTTCCTGTCCGTGATAGGCGAAGCGAAGCGATTCTCCCCCGAGGGCGCCCGCGGCAACCGGAAGCATGGACTGCCACCAGTTCATCACCCAGTCGGACTTCGAGAAGAAGCGATGGCCGCCGAGGTCCATGCGGTTGCCCCGGTATTCGATCGTCTTGGAGATACCGCCGACCTGGGTGTCGCTTTCAAAGACGATCGGGTGCACGTCCGTGCGCTGCAGCAGTTCGAAGGCAGCGGTCAGCCCGGCAGGACCGGCGCCCACAATTACGGCAGTTTTGCGCATGGGACTGTACAACTCTTCATTTGGCTGCTCGAGCCATTGGAGCGCGGGAGAACATGACATTTCGCCGCAATAAAAAATTCATGGCGAACGTACACGCAGACGCACTCCCCTTGGCAACGAGGTAGTGGACGTGGAGCGACTCCACCGCTACCCACATGACGGTCAGGTTCACGGCCAGCCCGACGAGTCCCAAGGCCAGGAACACGGGTAACTCCAGCGCGGGGTTCGGTATCCGGCGGAATCTAAACACCATCCTGACCGACAGCACATACAGGAACACGCCCCCTGTAACAAAGGATGCCGTGGCTGCCCACAGGTACGGCGCGCCCAGCCATTTCACGAGCAGTGTCAGTATGCCTGCATCCACAAGGAGCGCTGCGCCGGATGCCAGTGTGTAGAGCAGGATTTCCGGGGCGGGCATCTTGATCGTTGACTGTCGGATTCGCACGAGCGTTGGTCTCACTGGGTCTCAACGCCGGTGGTCTGCGCAGCGATACAGGCGCAGCACGCCGCTGTTGCTGCCTGCGCTTTGAAAGGCGACGGTTGGAAACGGCGTCGGCCCGAGGTCCCGCTCGATGACGATGTATCCCAGGTCCGGAGCGCGTTGACACAGATCGTCGAGCTCCTGTGAAGCCAGTTCGCGCACTGGCTGATTCGTCAGGATCGATTCACGCCGCGTGAGTTCGACGGCGGTGGCCCGAGAGAACACGAGTCCGGCCATTTGCCTGAGCGTCCAATAGCTCGAGCGCTCCAGCAGGTACCAGGGGCCGAGCGGTGAATCGACCCACAACACCTCCGCTTGAGGGGGGATCTCGCGACGCCATCCGGCGAACTCGACGCGCGTCTGTTCTGGGAAAACGCTGCGGGTCCACGCAGTCAGCGCCAGAGGTGCGAAAGCGACGCACAATCCGATCGAAAGCACGACTGCGCCCAGTGCTGCGTTCCCCGACTTGGCACGAACTGCAAGCCACCCGATCGCCAGCAGAATGCAGGTGGGGATGATACCGCCGCTGGACCAAGGCCTTTGCTGTCGTAGCCACAGCAGGTACGGCGAGTCGTACAGCGAGGCATCCGCGGGGATGCGCGCGAGCTTGTGGATGACGCTTACCACCGTTCCGACGAACAGCAGTGTGCCGATGAGCAGCACTGCATACGCTCCAAACATGACGAGACGCTGGTGCCGCTCGGCCGTGATTCGATCACCCGCTGCGGCCGCTGCAACCGCCAAAAGCGCAATAATGGGCACGAAACTTTCGTCGACGCAGACCCAGGCCGCGGCCAGCAACACGGCGGTCGCACGGCGCACGGTTCCGGCGCGCCACAGATCGGTCGCAATGACCGGAATGACGAGGACAGCAACTGCGTCCGAGAGCCACAGCCAGCGCCACGGCTGGACTTGCGTCACCAGCACGATGTGCAGGAGGTCGGAGCCGATCAGCGCCAGCAGCAGTCCCGCGACGCCGGTCAACGCCGCCGCACCGCAGATCGAGCGCAGCGGAGGCCGCGTCAGCGTCAGGCAACCAACAGCCAACTCCGCAAGCGGTACGCATGTGTGACCCCAATCCTCGTGCGTCCACAGCGACGGAAACAAGTAGTGCATGCGGGAATGCAGCAGGTTGAACCAGAGCGCATCGAAGCGGGCCACCGGTCCGATCGGGAAGCGCGCCGCCACCCAGTAAAGTGCGACAATTCCGATCACGCTCAACAAGAGTGTCGTCCGCGGGCGGCTCATGCCGAACAGAGCGAAGAACAGCATGACGAGCCCTGCCGCGGCCATGAGCGGATGCACCAGCAGCGCACCGATCACGCTCAGCGCACCGAGTTTGAATCGTTTGGCGGCAATGCAGGCGAGAGCCGCCAATACGAGCGCTTCGGCAGCCAGGCGCGGGGTGAGAAATGTCTCCGTGTAGGAAAACCGATGCTCGTCGCCGTAAACACTCGGCAGGACGATGAGCAGCCCGACCGCGAAGAGCGCCTGGATGGGCCCCATCAGTCGCCGCGCGAGCAGCCACGCGCAGCCGAACAAGGCCATCTGGGAGCACAACGTCAGCAGCGCTGCGCCCCGTTCCAGGCCGCAAGCCTGGATGGCCGCCGCCACCAGGGGGCTGAAGATCGTGTACTGATCCTGCGATCCCAGGCGCAGAAACACATCGTTTCCGAGCGACTGCGGGTGCAGCCGGGCCAAACCCGCGAATGAGTAGAGAACCGAGTCGTGGGTCAAGCCATCATAGGTATTTTGCAGCAGCCAGCATGCCACGACACCCAGCAGCAGAGCCGCGAATGCCAATCGTTCGCGCGCGCCAGCGCTCGCTGCGGATCTCGGCGACGGTTGGCTCATTGGGGCCGGTCCAATGCAAACAGCCGGGCGTACGGGCGCCCGGCGAATCCCGGAAAGGCGAGTTCCTTGACCAGGCGGAAATGCGGCGGCAGGTCAGCAGCATTGCTCTTCAACAGCTCTTCCACCAACGGCAGGTCCGGATCGCGCGGATTACCCTCCGGCATCAGCACGACCGAGCCGTCGGCTGCCTCGTAAAAAAGGTTCGTACGGCGGACAAAGACGTAGCGCAGATACGGCGCGCTCTGGATCAGTTTCGCGGCCGGCAGGCTCAGCAGGCGGCGGGTCTCCAGAACCTTGCGTTCGTGTTGCGGTGTGACCATGAAAGGATTGGAAATCACCGAACAGTTGGTGTGGTAGAGGACGTAGTGGCCGTCGAACGTATTGGCCAGCGCTGGTCCGGAATCTTGTCGACAGGAGTCGGCAAACGCGGCATAGATCTGGCGCGTGACCTGATAGTACGCGTCGCCGGCAAGGTACCCGGCTCGAAATAGTCTGTGCGCCACGCCGGGGGTGTACGCGACTGCGATCAGACCGCAGAGGCAGACCATGATCAGCGCATGTCTGGGGTGCGAGGGGACTGCGCCGGTCGGCGCCGATCTGTCGACTTTGCGGGCGTACTCGTCCCAGATGAGGATCCACGGCAGGTAAAGAGCGAATGAACCGTAGTAGTGCAGCCGAAGCTGCTCGACGAGCAGTCCCAGACCGAACAGGCAAGCGATCCAGAAATACAAACGATACGGCTGCGTCTCGCGCCACAGACGCCATAGACACACAATGACAACGATTGGGACGAGACACAGCAGGTACGTGTAGTAGCTGGACGTGTCCGCAAACCCGTGCGGGTGCAGTAGCATTTTCAGTGGCGACTGAACCTCTGCGATCTCGTTCATGCCCGTGACGGAAGAAGTCAGGAAGCGTTCCGCGAACATGATCTGACCGACGGCGGGAATCAGCATGAGGGCCACCAGGCCCGTGAAAATAGCCAGGTTGCGCGCCGAGAAGCGCAGTCGGCATAGGAACAGGACCAGGCCTGCCGTGCATGCAGAGCAATAAACTTGGAACCACGAGAGCGTATAGACCTCAAAGCGGCCGAGACGCAGCGGCAGGGAAGGCAACGCAACGGCCAGCGTCGCGCACAGTAGTGCGAGCGCAAACCATGTCGCACTCGGCGGGCGCGGCATGGAGCGGATCCAAAGCGCGGCGAGAGTCAGGACAAGCGGCACTTGCAGAATGAATTCAGCGGTGTGCACTCCGGGCGCGGCGCCCAGTACGAGTCCCGTAGCGAGCGCGCGGGCGCGGGAATCCGGTTTGCGCAGCCATCCGAGAGCGCATGCGAGCGATGCGAGCACGAACAGGTGTTCGGCATAGTGATGGCCGATGTGGCCGATTCCATAAAGCGCTTGGTTCGCAGGCAACAACACCGTTGCCAGCACTGCGACTGCCGTCGCGAGCGGACTGAGCCCAAGCTGACGGCATATCACGATCATCAGCGTCGGCGCCAGGACGAACATGGCCACCGGAATGTGGGCGAGAAGGGTCATCGGATCGTGTGCGAGGTGCAGGGCCATGCCGGCGCGCACGATCAGACTCATGGTCCAATCGTAGAGCCAGGGCCAGGTGACGAGGCTGCCTTCCGGCACGTGCATGTGCGGATCGAACTGGAAGAAGCTCAGCGGATCGGCGACCGCGCCCAGAATCCGGCGTGCGTGATAGAACGAATCGGGACTGACCGGTAAATAGTGGCCATCTGCGAATGCCGCTGACAGCGGGGCAAGTCCGACGACCAGCGCGGCGGCTGCCCCAAGAATCCACACCAGGGCAAGTTTGAAGGTTTCCGTCATCGACGCTCCGGCGCGCGATCCGGAACTCGGATCGCGTTGATCCGGAAACATTATGTCCGATGCGTTTGCACGCAGGACGTGATGCAATGCACGGGTTAAAGGACCGTCAAGGCAGCGTCGCAGCATCCGTTGCGGAATGGGTCGGCGGTTGAGCTGCCGACCACACCGTTCCGAATCTGTCGTCGTAGACCTCGTGCAGAGCGGGAAAAGCCGCCCGCATCATCTCGGCATCTTCAGTCTTTCCGCGGCTCACCATGCGCATGATGGTTCCGCGCACCCATGGGTCGTTCTGCACCAGGTCGGCGCCATAGAACTGCTCGGTTGTATCGAGAATCACCACGCGGGGCTCGGTGCCCCGATAGTCCGGCACCTGGTTCAAATCCGCGGCGATAAATTCGTGCATCTGTTGGGCGCGAAATCCCACACCGACCACCAGAGTGAGCAGGGCGCAGGCGACGACGAAAGTATGCGCCTCGCCCTGCTCCAGCGAGGCTGCGATTCCATTCGTGGAAAACCCGGGTCGATGCGTCAGAGCTGCAGCGGCAAGGATCGGAAGTGCTACCCAGGCGGAATGGAAATAGCGAAAACCCCAACCATGTCCCTGATCGGCGGGTACGAACATGAAACCGAGGAAGGTCAGAAGCGCGGAAACCAACAGCAAGCGGCACTTCGGATCAGCGCGCCACTTCCAGGCCCCCACAGCCGCCAGGACCACGAGTCCGGGGACGGCCCAGATCCAGATCTTCGCCAGACCGATCAGGCGCGCCAGCAGCACGGTCGAGTTGGGAACTGCGAACGCGCCACCCACACGGCCGAGACCTGAAGATGACAGCGATTGCGCAGCACTCATCCCTTCGTGTGCCAGGTGGCCGTAGAACCAGAACCAGCCGATTCCGAGCAACACGCACAGCGGCAGGTAGCCCGCGCTGAGCCAACAGAAAAGGCGCAAGCCGTGCTCGCGCCGGACGACCCAGACCAGCCAGGGAAGCGCAAAGAGGATGTGCGGCACGGGGTTGTGGAGCGTGAGCGCGATCGAGCCCACCACTCCGGCGGCGAAGGCCCTGCGGCTCGTCGGCGCAAGCAGCAGGAGTGCGTAAACACAGTTCGCGAGCAGGTGAGCCGGCATCGAGTAGTATGAAATGCCGTTGGCAAAAAAGACCGGTGAAGCCGCTGTCAACAGCAGTGCGAGTCCCGCCGACTCCCGGTCGGCGAACAACTGCAGCGCCAGGCGATGGATCGCGATGAGCGTCAAACCGGAGATGAGCGGATTGCAGGCCCAGGGAATGCCGAGCCAGGTGAAGGGAGTGAGCAGGAGCGCGAACGCGGGCCAGTATTCCGAGGCAACGCGACCTGTCGTCGGGGACACACTCAAGAAGTAATTCTGAAACCCTTCAGGAATGAGCCAGTTGATCAACGGGGCGGGGAACTGGCCAGCCAGGTGCCCCGCTGCAAAGATCCGGCTCTGGAATAACTGCGCGTACTCGTCCATCGCCAGCGGGTGATTCTGGTACACCGTCAGGCTGCCCATGCAAAGGAGTGCCGCCGCAATGCCCGACACCACAACTGGGTGCTCGCCTATCGCCCGGAGGATGCTTCTGGGTCGGATTGCGTCGGGGATCAAAACCGCGCAGACGAGAATCAACAGCGCGCAGATCGCAGCCGGGTAATCGAGTACGGTGAAGAGGAAGAAATAAATAGGCGTCAGGCCGGGGATTGCGCCGCCGATCTTCAGGTGGTGGTCCCACAGCATGATCGCGACGGTGACGAATGCGCTGACCAAGAAAATTGTGCGGGCGCCGTTTGAGCGCGCCACCGGCAGGCTCACTGTCACAATGCCGGCCCCGTCGCGGCGGGATTCTCTTCCAGGATCATGTTGAGCAGAAAGGAACTGAAGATCAGATTCAGTCCGAGGACGATGGCGGTAGTGGCGACGAATGCCAGATGCACGGTGGCATCCATGGGCGTGCCATATGTTGCGATCCACTTCGCGGCGATGAACGCGTCGGTCGCCGCGCCGAGCACGGTAAGGGCCACGCCGGTCAGTATGCCCGCCTCGAGCGAGAACCGACCCTTGACCAGTCGCACCGTGCGGCTCCTGATTCCGGTGTAGCGCTGTGCCATCAGCGTCTTGGCGAGCACGCCCAGGTTGATGATGTTGAAGCCGACGAGTGTCACGAGACAGCCGAGCGCGAGAAAGTGGATCCCCAGATACAGACCCCCAAGCACTACGGGACCGCGCGCGAGCAGCGCATCCAGCACGATGCCCAATCCGAGCAGCAGGGCTCCAGGGGCAAAGTACAGGTAGTCGGGTGCGTAAGTCAGAATGAAGCGCAGATGGCGCCAGCCGTCGCGGAACGAGCGCAGGTGCGGCGGTCGGTTGCGTTTGTCAGGATACAGAACGACCGGGATCTCGGCGATCCTCAGGCGCTGATGCGCGGCGCTCGCAATCATCTCCGTGGCGAATTCCATTCCCGATGTCTTCAGTTGCATCCTGGCGAACGCGCTTCGCGTGAAGGCGCGCATTCCGCAGTGAAAGTCGCCGATGTCGGCCCTGAATGCGATGCGGGCAAGGAACGAGAGGACCGGGTTGCCCAGATAGCGGTGCAACTTTGGCATCGCCCCGGGCATGATTCCGCCAGCGAAGCGGTTGCCGATCACGAGATCGTAACCATCCCACACCTTGCGCACGAACGCCGAGAGGCCTGTCCAATCGTAGGAATCATCGGCGTCGGCCATCACGATGACCTCGCCGCTGGCCGCGGATATCCCGGACAGCAGGGCCGCGCCGTAACCCCTGGCCTTCACTTGCACGACGCGCGCGCCCAGTGCGCGCGCTATCTCGACGGACCGGTCCGTCGAGCCGTTGTCGGCAACCACAACTTCCCCTTCGACACCCAGCTCGGCAATGCCCCGCAGCGCCTTCTCGATGCAAATCGCCAGCGACTGCTCCTCATTTAAGCATGGGATGACGGCGGACACGCCTAACCGCGCCCGGATGGGTGGCCTGCTAGGGGAATCCTCGGTTGTTTGCCGCGGTAAGGTAACTGTTTCCATGCACGTGCCTGCGATGCGTGTCACGGGCGGACCCGGGAGCATTGATGCATTATGTACTGCCGCCGGGTGACGCAGCGTGATACAGGTCCGAATAGATTTCGTCGCCCCCCGGCCGGAAAAGCACTCTTGCCGATCCACAGGTTGCCGGCGCGAATCCCATGAGTCTGCTTCTGTCCATCGTAACCGTCTCTTTAAACGCGGCAACAACCATCGATGACACCCTCGCCTCGGTGGCGTTGCAGGCAGTCGGCTTCGAGTTCGAGCACATCTGTGTCGATGGCGGCTCCACCGACTCGACCCGGGCGATCATCGATCGGTGGGCAGCGCAATCGAGCCGGATCCGGCGCGTGTATCAGCCCGATTCCGGCATCTACGATGCGATGAACACGGGATTGCGGGCTGCCGCCGGGGAATATATCTGCTTCTTGAATGCCGATGATTTTCTCGTGGCCAGCAACACACTGGACACGGCCATGCACGGGCTGTCTGCGGGAGCCCCGGGCAACCCGGACCTGATTGTCGGCGACGTCGCTATGGGAACTCCGAAACGTCATGGCATCTGGAGGCGACGGCGTGTCCCGAGGCTGCTGCGCTGGCTGCGTGGAGTTGGTTTTTTCCCGGTGCACCAGGGGCTGTTCGCAAAACGACAATTGCTGCAGGCTGTCGGAGGATTCGACGCCAATCTGCGCCTGGCCTCCGATACCAACCTCTACTACGACCTGGAGCGGCTATTCCCTCTTTCCATGCGCGTGATTTCTGTGGACGTCGCCTTCATGCGGGCCGGTGGATCCGCCAATGCCGGCCTGCGAGCCATGTGGCGCGGCTCCGCCGAGATTTACGGGCACTTGACCAAGACGCACAGTTCCGCCAGGTCGGCCGCGATGGTGCTCGTCAAAACGCTGCAATCGCTCACGGAGCTGCGATACGGGACGTGCCCGCACGGGCGCTGGTTCGCCCGGGGCGCGGACGATGCGACCGCCGTGGCGCCGGATCGCTGACTGCAAGCGGACGTCAGTGGATCTGACTTTCAGACTCGCCAACTTCCTCGGGCAGGCCCGCACCCACGGCCGCAGCGCCGCCTGGGCACTTGCCGAGCAAGGAGCCAATCCGCTGGTCAATCTGGCGCTGACACCGTATCTGCTCGCCAGACTCGGCCGGCAGGACTTCGGCGTGTGGACCTTCGCGCTGACGCTCGTGAGCATGAGCCAACTGG
>FTEM01002152.1_pt1 | contig 10250 bp, 9 predicted proteins | sample 1640201 | NCBI WGS metagenome assembly FTEM01 (sample SAMEA3914816, study PRJEB12502) | metagenome | biome: forest; material: soil | place: USA | collected 2011-09-16 | depth 0.3 m | reverse complement strand
TCTCCTTGGACTGATCGAGCGTCTCATGCACCAGCAGGATCTCGCCTGCGAGACGCGCCGGTTGCGTCGTTTCCTGGATGAAATAGGCGATGATGTTGTCCCGTCTTGTAGTCGGGAAAGCCCGCCTCCGCGGCTGACTTCAGTCCCCCGGTCCACGCCGGAATCGATCCGTCTGCGTTACCCGCTTTTTCCGCGCCCAGCGGCGTGAGATCTGCGCCGAGGTGCGCGGCTTCCTGCGGACTGACCGCCGCCCACGACGGTACGGTTGTGAGCCACGCCGAGACCGCCAACACAAGCGTCTTCTTCACCATGGCAGCCTCTTGAAGATTCAGAATGAATATTTGACGCTGGCCGCGACGAAATCGCGATCGTTGAGCAGATTGAAGCGTCCGGCGCCGCCGAACTGGGTCCACGACGCATCCAGCTCCCACTTCGATTGAAAATTGCCGCCGACGCCCAGTGTCAACGCATGGCGGCCTTCGATGAAGTTGCCGCCCGGTCCGGGCGAAGTGCCGTTGACGTCGTGCTGCCACGAGAAATGCGGCAGGACGTTCCAGGCGCCGATCAGGTTGGGATACTCGAGCCTCCCGGCCAGCACGTAGCCCCAAGAGGCGCGCGTCGGAAACCGATCGGAGGGCTCCACTTCGCCGAACTGGAAACCCGCCAATGCCGGGTTGCCGCTGACCTCCGTGCCGGGACCGTCGTACCGGATGCCGCGTCCGACGGGTCCGCCGGAGAACTTGTCCTCGAGATCCGGAATGAAGTCCACGGCGCTCTCCAGAACGAGCACGAGCTGTGAAGCCTTGAGAATGTTCGCGACCGTCTGGGTCGCCGTGAACTGCGCCTGCCACATATCGTGCAGGCCCCAACCGCGAATCGTCTGGCCGGCACCGAAGGATCCCAACTGATTGCACCGGCTGAGGGTCGCCCCCGCGCCGGGCACACACGTTGTTGGCAGCGTGGTGCCGGTAAGCTGCGCAAGGCCGGCCTCGAATGGCGTGAGCGCGGCATATAGCAGCTCGACATCGTCATATTGCAGCGGCACGTTGTGACGATAGGTCACTTCCCCCTGCAACGCCGTGCCGGTTTTCTGAAGCTGGGTATTGAAGGAGGCGCCGATCATCTTGATGTTTTCCGGAAACTCCGCGAAGTAACCCGCAGTCTGGGCATACTCGTGTTCCGCGATGTTGGTTGCCTGCTGCGTCACGTTACCGCCCGCAAGCAGCGTATTGGCACCGACAGTTGCATACTGTTGGGCAAGCGCGGCGCTCAGGCTTCCACCCGTCTGGGCCGCGCGCTGCGCGCCCACCGCAGCGCCGGTCGCGACGGCCGCGGCGAAAGGCAATCCGGCGGCGAGTGCCTGTGCGGCCGCACCGACGGCACTGACCGCGCCAAACGCGTTACCTATGCCCGCCTGCGTTCCCGTGATCGCCGAGACGACTGGCAGGCGGCTGTGATAGTTGAGGAAATATAGGCCCACTTCGGTGCCGTTACCGAAGTTCGGCAGGTAGAACTTGAAGTTGAACCCGAATTGGCCGGCATCGCTCGGGGTCCGGTCCGGCAGGCGCCCGACGGCCTGGAAATTCGGGATCAACGGACCGCCGAGCGGGCGGAAGTCCACGCCCTGGTCGGAGAATTCCCCGAATCCGAGCACGACCTTCTGGCCGCCCGGCACGCCGAAATCGTTGGTGCTGAAATACGAGCCGTCCGGCTCGGGACGCGTCTCGTGCCACCTGAACAGGTACAGGAACTGGCTGCTCACGCGCTCGCTCAACTGCACGTTGAAGACTGCCATCTCATCGGGCAGCAAGGCTTCCTTCAGCTCCGAGCCGGGCACCCGCACTGCCGAGACGTCGTAGTGGTTGACCGAGTTGAGTCCGCCTTGGATGAATGTGCTCTCACCCCAGCTCACCACCTGACGTCCCAATCGCAGCTCGGAAGGTAGCGTGCCCAGATTGAAGCGCCAGAACCCGAATGCATCCAGCAGGCGCGTATAGCTGCCTACGAGGTCCTTCGCCGCGTGCGACAGTGGCGTGCGATCGGTATCGCCGTCCATGACCGCGAAATCGTACAGACCATCGCCGCGTACGAAGATGCCGCCCTTGTCCTTGAAGTTGAGCGACAGCTCCGTGACAGCCTTCAGCGCGCGGCTGAACACGCCCTTGTCGTAGTTGAGATCGCCGTCGTCGATGTTCGGCGAACGGCCACAGCCGCCGTCTGCGGTGCCGATGAGGCGGCAGTCCCGGTCCGAGACCCGCCAGCCTTGACCATAACTGATCGTGGTGTCCCAGCTACCGGTCACTTCGCCCGACTGGCTCTTGAAGCCAATGGCGTATGCGTTCGTACACAAGCCCCAGCCAAGGCACGCGACGGCTGCGATCGCGGCCATTGCGCTGCGACGAGCCAACTTTCCTGTCTTCATGTACCCCCCCTGGCGCTGATCGAGTCTACGTCTCGACGCCGCGAGGCGGCAAGCGACGCTCAGTTGTGGGTAACTTGCAGGATGCTGTGGCGGATCTGCTCGCTCAGGACGAATTGCGCGTCCTCCGCCACTCGCAGCAGCACCTCGTCGAATTCGAGCTGTCCGCCGCTGGAGATACGGATAACCCCCCGCGCACGCAGCAGATCGAGAAAATTCTCGAACATGGTGCGGTCGAAGAACTCCGGTGAGTTCAACCCGTACAGCATGACCATGCGCTGCGCCGTGAGCTGGCAGCGCTTCTCGAGATCGGACTGGCTGATCTGCCCGCTTCCAGCCTTGACGAGGTGCGCGATTGCCAGGTAGTAGCGTTCGATGGTCTGGATCGTCGCCTGTGCGAGCAGCGACAGTTGCACTGCCTTGAGCGAGGTCGGCGGCGGCCGCCGCCATTCGGTGCGGTCGTCGTTTCCTTCGATCAGCCCGTGTTGCTCGAGACACGTCAAAACGCCGTTGACGACTGCCGTGAGCTCGCTCTCATGCCAGCGCAGGAATAACTCTGAAGCGATGTAGGGATAGATCCGCCACACGAGCCGCTCCATGTCCTCGGTCCGCACCATGGAGTTGCCGACGAAAGCACAGGCAACGAGCGAAGGCAGCGCAAACAGATGCAGGATGTTATTGCGGTAGTAGGTCGCAAGCACCGCAGCCTCATCGCTCATCCGCATGATGTCGCCCAGCGCATGCTTCTGCCGCGAGAGCACTTTCATCGCTTCGCCATACGACACCATTTCCGCGCCAGAGAGCGGCGTCACGGTGATCCGGTCGCTGTAGGCGAAGCCACGCAGCAGCTCGCGATACAGTTCGAGCTGTCGGACGAGATCCGTCTCGGCGAGGGCTTGACGCTGGGTGGCCAGGAGAGTCATGGCGAGAAGATTGGTTGGCGTAACCGCAGCGGCCGAATTGATATTGCGCATGACTGTCGCGGCCACTTCGTCCACTGCCGCGCCGAGCCACGGATGACGCGTGTCCTCACCGTTCGTGCCGCCGTTGCGCCAGTGAGTGTCGTATCGATCCAGCACATCGGAGAGTGCGATGGGCTCGCCCAGATTTACGTGCACCTGTCCAAAGCGTCCCCGCAAGCGCCTGAACGTGCGAATCAGCCCGAAAACACTCTCCTTTTCCTTCGGCTTGCCCGATAGCTCGCCGATATACGTCGGCCCTTCCACGATCCGCTCGTACCCGAAATACACAGGCAGAAACACAACTGGCCGCGCCGGATCGCGCAGGAAGCTGCGCACGGTCATCGCAATCATGCCGGTCTTGGGCTGCAGAAGCCGGCCCGTGCGGCTGCGGCCGCCTTCGATGAAATATTCGATGGAATGGCCGCGCGCAAGGATGGCCGCGAGGTAGTTCATGAAGACGACGGTGTACAGCGCATTGCCGCGAAAGCTGCGGCGAATGAAAAACGCACCGCCTTTGCGCAGGAACCGGCCGACGATCGGAATGTTGAGATTGATGCCCGCAGCGATATGCGGAATGGCATACCCATTCACGTAGATGGCATAGGACAGCAGCAGATAGTCCATGTGACTGCGGTGGCAGGGGACATAGACGATTTCATTTCCTTCCGCCACGCGTTCGAGTGTTTCGACGTGGCCGAAGACAACGCCGTCGTAGAGCCGATTCCACAACCAGGTAAGCGCGCGCTCCATGAACCGGATGAAGGCGTGCGAGTAGTTGGCTGCAATCTCGTTAGCGTAGCGCCGCGCGAGCAGGAGTGATTGGCGGCGGGATGTTTTTTTCTCCCGCATTTCCTGCGCTACGACCGCTCGCACAGCCTGTGCGCGCAGCACACGCGCGACGATGGTCCTGCGATGTGACAGGTCCGGACCGATGCGCGCAGCGCGAGTCTTTGCGTAGAGGGAGCGCAGGGTGCGTGCAACGCGGCGGCCCCGTGACTCCGAGCCGCCGTCCTCGCCAAGCATGGCGCGCAGAGAAATGGGCTGATCAAATTCAATGATCGTGTCCCGACCATTGAACAGCACCTGCAGAAACTTGCGTGCGCGGCTCGTGAGGGCCCAATCCTCCACCAGCAGCAATCGGAACCACGACCTCTCTTTCTGCGGAGCACGTCCCCAATATACGGCGACGGGCACGAGGTCGACGTCGACGTGCGGGTGAGCCCGCAGCACGTCGATCATTTCCTTGAGCTGTGGCGGTGGACGACGGTCGAGCCGTTCATCCCAGATCCCGCGCGGCCGGCTCAGGTAGAAAAACGACCGCAGCTCCTTCGATTCGGCGACCAGCCGCTTTCCGGGCCGCGCCAGTTTCAACTGTACGCAAGCGTGCTGCAGCACCGCCAGATCCGTCGGGCTACGTGCCTCGAGCACGTAGCAGATCGGGTTGTCGCGCTCGTGTAGACGGGCCACGGCGTCGTCCGGGCGCACCTTGAACCGCACCCATAGCGCGAGCAGCCGGCGTAATAGCCAATTCATCTCAAAATTATGCGGGCCGTCCTGCCGCTACTCAAATGCGGTGGGCGGCAGGTCGAGCGCGATGAGGAAATATTCGAACAGGTATTGGATTACGCGAATCTGGTTGTGAAGCCGATGATCGCTTTCGAGCAGGTGCAGCGCGGCTCGGGAGGACTGCGCGAAGCGCACGCTGTGCTCGAAAGGAACCACATCGTCGCGCCAGCCATGCACGATCGCCGCAGGACAGTCCAATACACTCTGGCGAAGTTCGGGCAAACCCTCGACGTAGAGCGCCGGTGCCATCAGGAAGATGCCGCGAGCGTGCAGCAGCGAAGCGGATGCGACGGAGACGTACCCGCCCATGCTGGAGCCAACCAGAACGAGATCACCCGCCAGTTCCTTGCACGAGTCGACGAGCTTCGCCACACGTGCCCGGGGCTCATCGATGCCGCGATAGTCGACCGAGTGCGCCTCATAGCCCTCGCTGCGCGCCACTTCCGCGAGCGCCGAGATCTTCCTACCCCAGGGTCCGCTCTCCTGTCCATGAGAGAAAACCACATACCGCGTTGTCACGCGCGGACCCACGACGGCTGGTCCTGCCTCTGCATGAGCTTGCGCGTGCGGATTTCGGTCCGCAGGGGGTGCCTGAATGGGAGGGATGAGTTCATCTGGAGCGAATAATGCAATCAATGCAATCCGGACGCCAAATGCCTTTAGCGATTTTCCCGATTTTTTACCCTTTCCAATGCGGGACGTCGACTCGGGGCGGCCGATACGGCTTGAGTGTGGACGCGCGCTCGCATAAATTCGAGTGCATTGTCGGCGGAAGAACTCACGCTTTGCCACTCGGGCCGTGCGTGGGCAAGAAAGACCGCCGGACCCAAATACGCCGTTGCACGTTCACTCATCGAAGGTAAGCCCTTCGCAGGAGCTTCGTCATCGCCGCGAATCCTGTCGCCACCCGTCAGCAGATGGATTGGCTCACCATGACCCACGCCAACGCCGTTGGCCCTACGCTGCATTCCTGGCAAAAATGGTCGGGCTCACGCTTCGGCCGGTGGCTCTTTGCCCGCTCCGTGAGCCGGCGCGCACCGTATTTCGGCACTCTGAAGCCGGAATTCATCGAGCTGCGGCCAGCGTTGTGCCGGGTGTCGTTCGCGAACCGCAAACGCGTACAGAACAATCACGGGTCGGTACATGCCCTTGCAATCGCCAACCTCTGCGAGCTTGCGGCTGGAATGGTCACGGAAGTGTCGATTCCACCTGCGCTTCGCTGGATGACGCGCGGTATGACAATTGAATACCTTCGCAAGGCCGAGACCGGAGTCACCGCGACCTCTCGCCTGGATAAGAGCGAATGGAGCGACGCGCAGAACGTGGGCGTTCCCGTCAGCGTCGTAGACGACAACGGTGCGGAAGTCGCCCGAGCCGTGATCAGCCTGCACGTCTCGGTCTGACAGCGGTCAGCCGCGCAGGATCGATGTCTCGATTTCCCAGCCGACGCGCTGCTTGGAAGTCGCAAGCCGGTTGACAGACACGGGCCGCACGCGGCTCGCTCCAGGCTGGTGCGTGACGAGCCAGGTATCGTACTCACCTGGCTTGCTCGTCGCGAAGCCGAACAACAGATTGAACTTACCCTCGGCGATCGTCTCCGGACGATTGACACGCTCATCGCAGATCGCGAAGTGACTCTCTTCCGCGGTGGCGCCCGTAAACGCGCCGCCCGCCGCCAGAACCTCGAGGAAGCTCTCGGCCTGTGCCTGCGCTCGCGCCCAGGTGGGTGACGTATTGGGCTCCAGCAGCACCCACCGTGTCCCCTGCTCGATGCTCGCGGCGATGAAGAGCGCGAGTCTGCGTGCCGACAGATATTTCCAGTCGGAAATTCCGCTGCCACCGGCGGCCAGCGTTCTAGGACTCACGCCGGCCCGATAGCTGGAGCGCACGGATGCAAGAACGTTGATCCCCGCTTGCATGAGTCGCGTCCGATCGGATTCGGACACGGGAACTGCCGGCCGCAAACCCGGCCTGAGCACGGCGTCGTCGGTTTCCGCAGCGGCCCAGACCGGCCAGATCTCATCGGAGCGCGCAATCATTCCCGCAGCGGCGCCGCACGAAGCGAATGTCTCAACACGACCGCGAAGCCGATCGAATGCCTGCACGCGCGGGAAATACATTACGGCGCTGTCGCTTCGGAACGGCCAGTTACGGAGCGCATCGAGCGCCGTGCGCGGCGAGATCCAACTCATGGGCGGGTCGACGATGAGCATTGCGTGCCGCTCGCGACAGAACTTTCCGGCGACCAGCAATGTGCTCGAGCCGACGTCCTGTTCGCGTGCGAGAGGCGGAATGCACAAGAAATTGAAGCCCTGGGCTGCCGTGAGCGCGAACACTCCAGTGCAATAGACCGCGGAACCGATGACGTCGTAGTCGGTAATCGGCGCGCCGTCATCGCCATCAGGGTTGGAAACCGCGTAGCCGATCGCGGACCCTGCGGGTGCGCCAGCGGATTTGTTGGGTCGTTGGGCCGGGGCCTCCCCAGTGACCCGCACCAACCTGGACTCCGCGAGGACATCGGTGATCCATCGTCCGGACTCCGGGACGACCGAAACACGGCGGAAGATCTCCTGATCCTCGATGAGCTCCGATCCCCCGGAGCGAACTCGCTGCACGACGAGGTTGAATCGGTCGGGCTCGTTCTCGGCGATGCCGTCGTAGTCGACCGAGGCGCGCAGATACTCGCGTGAGCCGGGATTCAAGCCAATGAGCTTCAACGGACCCGCCGTCGTAGGCAGCGTGACGGTCGGCGGCCGTGCTCCGTTTACGACGCGCACGACATAAGCCCGCAGTCCGCCGTTCTCGAAGAACTGCTCGACTGCGTAAGAGATGGTGGACGGCTGCCACAAACCGCCGAAGTGATGCTGAAACTCGGTGAAGCTGCAGATGAGGACGGGCTGGTTTACCGGTCCTTTCAAGGTGCGGCCAACGAAGGCCGCGGTTGCCGTGGTCACACGGGCAATCGCGTGCGCTGAGCGGCTCTGTTCTACGAGTTCTACGCCGGACGTGCGGCTGTCAGCCATTATTCACGACCTTACGGTCGAACTTTTTAATTCCTACGCTCCAACGGCGCGAACTCTAACATAGCGCGCGGGTCGGCGCGTCGTCCCTTGGCGACAGATCAGGGCGACAGATCAGGGCGACAGATTGCGGCGCCGGCTCGGGCTACGGCTTGGACGACAGGCGCTGCAGGTCCGCCGCGCGTTTGGATTCTTCATCGCGGGCGCGCTCGAGATCCTCCCGCTTGCGGGCGATCTCGGCGAGCATGAGTTGCAGCCACTCCGACAGCGCGGCCATGGTTCGATCCTTTGTTCTTGAAGTCATCTGCTGACGATGACGTGCGTCGCCAGCCTGGCGCCGTAGCACGCGGCCGCATCAGCCGTAGCGCGTGGCCGTATCAGCCGCAGCACGCGGCCGCATCACCCCTACCGCATCACGTGCCCGTCTTCGTCGGCGCCCGCGGCCCCGCGGGCGCAGCGGAGGCGTTCGCCGGCGCGGGCGCCTTGGAATTCGCGGGGGACGAGCCATCCGAACCCGGCTCGATCTCCGACAGCATCTGGTGGAAAGTCGCCTCGTCGAGCGGTAGATCGGTCTTGCCGTCCCAGGTCGCGCCCTCGGGTACCGCGTTCTGCACTTTCGGCGCCGCGGCAAGAATCTGCTCGACGCTTGCATCGCTCGTGGAAATGGCGACCGGCACGCCGCGCGGCGTCTTCGAGAGCCCCGAGACGAGATCCCAATTCACCTGCTCATTGTGGGCCTTGAGCTGTTTCTGCAGCGTCGCAGCAAGCGACTTGCTCAGCAGCTTCTTCGGCGCCTTCTTCCAGTCGCGCGTGTCGTCCTCGAGGACATCGAACGGCTGCATGTAAAGATTTTCGTCACGCCACCCGAACACGAACGGCTGATTGACGACGCGTACCTGAGTGCCGATGGGGACCATGTCGAACAACTGCGCGATGTCCTCCGGAAACAAACGGATGCACCCGTGGCTCGAGCGCAGTCCGACGCCCGCCGGCTTGTTCGTGCCATGAATCAGGTAGCTCGGCCACTGCAGGTAGAACGCGTGACGTCCGAGGGGATTCTCGGGGCCGGGACCGATCACCCTGTCAAGCTCCTCGCCGTTCTCGCGATGCTCCTTGATCACGGAAACAGGAACCGTCCACTTGGGGTCCTTCTGCCGCCGCACGATCTTGGTGACCCCCTCCGGCGTCGACCAGCCGACTTTGCCGATGCCGATGGGATGGGTAACGACCACTTGCGGCTCGCCGGTCTTGTGCGGCGGAAAATAGAACAGCCGCATCGCTGCGATGTTGATGACCACGCCTTCGCGTGGAGCGTTCGGTAAAACGAACTGCGTCGGCAGAACGATCTGCTTGTCAGCGCCCGGTAGCCACGGATCGACGCCCGGGTTGGCGCGAACGATTTCTTCGTAGCCGATATTGAAGCGGCGCGCGATGTCAGTAAGCGTGTCTTCCTTCGAGGCTGTCGTCGTCTGGACCGTACCCACGATGTCCTGATCCGGGGTGATCTCGAACCGTTCGGTCTGGACAGGGGGCGGAGTGACGGGTGCGACCGCCGCGGGCGGCGGCGGCGGAGGCTCGTGATGCGACGGCTTGAAAAGGGAGCAGGACGTGAGCGCCAGGCTCACGCAGACCACGAGGCACGCCGCGATGGCGGCACGAATTCTGGAGCGTTCGAACATCATGGACCTTAGGATATATGACATCTTCTGCGTCGCAAGACGCGCTCTGTCGTCGATCGGCTACAGCAGAACAGGCTGATTCGGCAGCTCGTCCGCGTCCCGGCGGGCCGCCGGAAAGTGCTTCGCCAGGAGGCGCCCGACGCTGTGGATCGCCGCGACGGCTCCTGCCTCGAAGCGCCCCGAGCCGAAGTGCCGCTCCATCTCCCGACACACCTCATCCCATTCGGACTGTTGAATGACCGCGGCAATTCCCCGATCCGCGACGATCTCCACGACGTGGTCGGCCAACAGGACGTACACCAGCACACCGTTGTTCTGCGCCGTGTCCCAGATCCCCAGTTGACCGAAGACCTGCACCGCCCTGCGGCGCGGTGCCAGGTCGTGCCACAGCTCGGGGAGATCCAGGGAGGTCTCGACTGCAAAGCGGATCTCGCCGGCATGGCGGGACTCGACCTCGCGGATCGCAGACTCGACCGCAGCAAGAACAGTCAACGGGAAATGCCTGCGAGTGTTCCAACGCGTGGCGAAGAGATGCCGAAACAGGCGACCGGGTTTCATTTGTCGACTACCACCGCCCGGAGGAGCCGCCGCCGGAGAATCCCCC
>FTEM01001573.1_pt1 | contig 10254 bp, 10 predicted proteins | sample 1640201 | NCBI WGS metagenome assembly FTEM01 (sample SAMEA3914816, study PRJEB12502) | metagenome | biome: forest; material: soil | place: USA | collected 2011-09-16 | depth 0.3 m | reverse complement strand
GCCCAGATTCAGGCTGCGCGAAGCCATCAACACGCCGACCAGCGCAAAGCCCATCGCGATCTCGTACGCCACCATCTGCGCCGCGGAGCGCATGGCGCCCAGGAATGCGTACTTCGAATTCGCGGCCCAACCCGCAATGATCACGCCGTACACGCCCATGGAAGTCAGGGACAACAGGTACAGCAAGCCCGCGTCGGCCTTGGAGACGACCACTTCGGGCGACAGGGGGATGACCGCCCACGCCGCAAACGCCGGGATCAGGGCAATCATCGGCGCGAGCCGGAACAGGAACTTGTTGGATTTCTCCGGGATGATGACTTCTTTGATCAGCAGCTTCACGACGTCGGCGAACGGCTGGCCGAGGCCCGGGAAGAGACCGAAGATGCGCACACGGTTCGGACCGCGGCGCAACTGCATCCAGCCGATGACCTTGCGCTCCCACAACGTCAGCAGCGCGACGCTGATGATCAGCGAGACTGTGATCGCGATGATCCATCCCGTGGAAATGACGGTGGTGCGAGTTGCATCGGGCAACGCAGACCACTGGGCTGTCAGATTGTCGAACACGCGAGCGAAGTCCTTCCGGTCAGTATGTCGAGGCCGGTGTACGGCCTTCGCGAGTTTTTTGTAGCGAGGGCGCGCGGCGCACCAACGCATCGGTCTGGTACATCGACAAATCTACGACTGCAGCTTCTCCGCTCGCGCGGAGCTGGGAAACACGATGCGTGCCGCTATACGACGCCAGGCTCGGGCGCTCGCCCGCCGGAGGTGCGCCGCCACACAACTTGCGCAGCTCGTCGCGGATTTCCTCGGACGACTGGTAGTCGAACCCGCCAAGGTCGAGGAGATTGCCGAGCACTCTGAGCACCTTCCAGCCGGGACGCGCTTCGCCAACCGGGTGCGCGGCGCCGGTCTGGCTCTGCCAGACACCCTCGAGGTTCACGTACGTGCCGGAAGTCTCCGCAAAGGTGCCAATCGGCAACATCACGTGCGCGACCTGCCGCAGCCGATCGTTCGCGAACGGTGTGATCGCGACGACGAATTCGGACTTTGCGAGTGCGCGGCCGACCTCCGCATCGCCGGCATCGCTCCAGGGCTCCACGCCGCCGAACAGGAGATAAGCCTTTTGCGTGATGCGCAACATGTCGCCCGCGGACAACCCGGGCTGTTTGAGCGCGTTGCCGCCCGCCTCACGATGTGGAACGGCTCCGGCGAGGTACGCACCGGAAGCGTTACCGCCTTCAGCCAGAACTCCAAAGGACGCGCCCGTCACGCCTGCGATCGCGGCAGCGAGCGAACGGAGATCCGCAAATGACGGATGACGCAACGCCAGGGCGCCGAGCCATACCGCCCTCTTGTCACCCGTGGCGAGCGCAGTGGCGATTGCCTTGTGAGATTCCTCGACGCGAGCGTCGCGAACGGCTGTTGCGAGATGTTCCGGCACCGACTTGCCGGCGGCCTCAGCCGCAGCGGCCAGAATGGCTGCGAGGTCGGCCAACTGCTGGGCAGGCGCGGACACCAATTCCGACGCGACCGGAAACAGATACGGAAAGTGCGCCGGATTCAACAACGCGACCTTCGCTCCCTTGCGGGCGGCTTTGCGCACGCGATGAGCCAGAATCGGCACCTCTCGGCGCAGGTGCGAGCCGATCACCAGAAGGCTGTGCAGGTCCTGGATGTCGGCGATGCGCATCCCCAAGTTAGGGAATGCGGGATCGGCAACCTGATCGCGAAAATCCCGCTGCCGCACACGGTGATCGACGTTATTCGTACCGAGGCCGCGAGCAAGGCGGCCAACCAGGTACAGCTCTTCCACCGTGCTCGTACTGCTCGCAAGGACACCCAGCTCAGAGGCTCGCGCTCGCAGCCCGGTTGCAGTCTTTGCGAGTGCGGTCTCCCAGTCCGTCTCGACCCACTCGGTGCCCTCGCGGATCATCGGACGTTCAATCCTGTCGGGGCTGTAGACGGCCTCGTAGCTGAAGCGGTCGCGATCGGCGATCCACGTCTCGTTGATGGATTCGTTCTCACGCGGCACAACGCGCATGAGCTTCCCGCGCAGCACGTGTCCGAAGACATTCGTGCCTACGCCATCGTGTGGCGATACAAGCGGAATCGAGCTCATTTCCCACGCACGGGCGGTGAACCGGTACGGCTTTGAAACGAGCGCGCCGACCGGGCAGAGATCGATCACGTTCCCTGACAGCTCGTGGTTCACGGTCTGCTCGATGTAGGTGCGAACCTTCATCTGCTCGCCGCGGCCGATCATGCCGAGCTCCTGAATTCCCGCGATCTCGTCCGTAAAACGGATGCAGCGCGTGCAATGGATGCAGCGAGTCATGTCAGTGGCGATCAGAGGCCCGAGATTCTCGTCCTGCACGGACCGTTTGCGTTCGTGAAAGCGCGAAATGTCGCGCCCGAACCCGACCGCGAGATCCTGCAGCTCGCACTCCCCGCCCTGATCGCAGATCGGGCAATCGAGCGGATGATTGATGAGAAGGAATTCCATCGTCGCCCGCTGCGCCCCGATTGCGCGCGGTGACTTCGTGAAGATCTTCATGCCTTCGGCCACGGGTGTGGCGCAAGCCGGGAGCGGCTTTGGAGCCTTCTCGACTTCCACGAGGCACATACGGCAATTTGCCGCGATTGTCAGTTTGTCGTGATAGCAGAAGCGCGGGACGTAGGCGCCATGCGCGTCGGTAACGCGAATGATCATCTCTCCCTTGGGAGCCTTCACCGGCACGCCATTGATTTCGACGTTGACGAATTCGTCGGCCATTAGACTACCTGCGCCCTGGTTTTCACGGCAGTCGTCGGCGCGTCAGTCATGCGCGTCACGCCCGACATCCACGACGTGCCCGTCACGTGAATCACGCCCGTCATGCCGCCTGCGCTCCAAGCTGTTCTTGCACGATGCTGCGGCCGCCGTGATCGATCATGTATTCAAACTCGTGACGGTAATGCTTGAGGAAGCTCTGCACGGGCCACGCCGCCGCATCGCCGAGCGCGCAAATGGTGTGGCCTTCGATGCGATTTGCCACATCGAGCAGAAGCGCCAACTCGTCGCGCCTCGCGTCCCCGGCAAGCACGCGCTTCAGCAAACGATTCATCCATCCCGTGCCTTCACGGCACGGCGTGCACTGTCCGCAGGACTCGGACATGTAGAAGCGCGAAATGCGCTCGAGCACGCGAACCATGCAGGTAGTCTCATCCATCACTATGACCGCGGCGGAGCCGATCGCAGAACCAGCGGCCTTCAGCGAGTCGTAGTCCATGTTCAACGTCAGCATGACGTCACCCGGGACGACCGGTACCGACGAGCCTCCGGGAATGACCGCTTTGAGCTTGCGCCCGCCCTTCATGCCGCCCGCCAACTCGAGCAGCTCCTTGAAGGGAATACCCAGCGGAACCTCGAAGTTGCCGGCCTTCTGCACGTGTCCCGACACTGAGAAGATGACCGTGCCGCCCGAGTTCTTCGGTCCGAGATCTGCGAACCATTGCGGGCCCTTGCGCAGGATGGTCGGAACGGAGGCGAAGCTCTGCGTGTTGTTGATCGTCGTCGGTGCGCCGTACAGTCCGAAATTCGCGGGAAACGGCGGCTTGAAGCGTGGCTTGCCGGGCTTGCCCTCGAGCGAGTCGAGGAGTGCCGTTTCCTCGCCACAGATATAGGCGCCGGCGCCGACGAAAGTGTGAATGTCGAAGTCGATCCCGGAGCCGCCGATGTTCTTGCCAAGCAGGCCGGCCGCGTAGGCTTCCGCGAGCGCCGCTTCGAAGCGCGGCACCGGTTCGCCCAGGAACTCGCCGCGGATGTAGTTGTACGCGACGGTGGTGTTGGTCGCATACCCGCCGATCGCGAGCCCTTCGATGAGCGCGTGCGGGTTGAAGCGCAGGATGTCGCGGTCGTGGCAGGTCCCCGGCTCGCTTTCATCCGAATTGCAGACCAGGTACTTCTGGATCGGAGAGTTGCGCGGCATGAAGCTCCACTTCGTGCCCGTCGGAAAGCCGGCGCCGCCTCGACCGCGCAGGCCCGACGCCTTCACCTGGTCGATGATCGAGTCGCGCGTCGGCTTCTCGCGCACGATCGTCTCCCAGACCTCGTAGCCGCCGATCGTGCGGTAGGTATCGAGAGTCCAGGGGCGGTCGAGCTTCAGCGGCTCGAACAGCACCAGGTTGAATTTGTCTGCGTTCATTTCAAATCATCCAGGACTTTGTCGATGATTTCCGGGGTCAGGTGCTCGTGGAACACGTGGTCCACCATCATCATCGGCGCCCCCGTGCAGGCCGCGAGGCATTCCTCTTCCCGCTTCAGGAAGATCCGGCCATCGGCGGTGCTCTCGTTGAGCTTGATGCCGAGGCGCTTCTCGACATGCGCCACCAGGTCTTCGGCGCCGTTCAACATGCACGAGACGTTCGTGCAGATGCTGACATGGTGCCGCCCGCAGGGATGCGTCTCGAACATCGAATAGAAGCTCGCGACTTCGTATACCTGGATCGGCGGGAGCTGCAGGTACTCAGCCACCGCATCCATCAGGTCCGCGGTGAGGAAGCCGTTGTTCTGCTCCTGCGCAGCGCGCAGAGCGGAAATGCACGCCGAGCGCTGCCGCCCCGGCGGAAACTTTGCGATCCAATGATCGATCTCGTGGCGCGTATGCTCGGCCAGCAGACGGAGCTTGCTGTCTGCGCCTGTCTTTATGTCGGTGCTCAACGGTCGACTTCCCCGAAAACGATGTCCTGAGTTCCAATGACGGCCACGACGTCCGCCAGCATGTGCCCGCGGCACATCTCTTCCAGCGCCGACAGGTGCGCGAAACCCGGCGCGCGGCAATGCAGGCGATACGGCTTGTTGGCACCGTCCGAGATGAGATAGATGCCGAATTCGCCTTTCGGCGCTTCGATAGCAGCGTACGTCTCGCCCGCGGGCACCTCGTATCCTTCCGTGAAGAATTTGAAGTGATGGATGAGCGACTCCATGTCGTCCTTCATCTGTTCGCGGCGCGGCGCGCGCACCTTGCGATCGTCGACCATCGACGGACCCGGATTCTTCCGCAGCCAGTCCACGCATTGGCGGATGATCCGGTTCGACTGCCGCATTTCCTCCACGCGCACGAGGTAACGGTCGTAGCAGTCGCCGTTCGTTCCGATCGGAATGTCGAAGTCCATCCGGTCGTAGACTTCATAGGGCTGCTTCTTGCGCAGGTCCCATGCAATACCGGAGCCGCGCAGCATCGGTCCGGAAAACCCGAGTTGCATCGCACGCTCGGGCGTTACGACACCGATGTTGACCGTGCGCTGTTTCCAGATCCGATTGTCGGTCAGCAGCGTCTCGAAGTCGTCGATCGCCGCCGGAAAGCGCGCAGTAAAGGCCTCGATGTAGTCGAGCATCGTCCCCGAGCGCGCTTCGTTGAGGCGATCCGCCTCCTTCTGCGAGCGCCACTTGGAGACCTGGTACTTCGGCATCGTGTCCGGCAGGTCGCGATGCACGCCGCCCGGCCGGTAGTACGTCGCATGCATGCGCGTGCCCGACACGGCCTCGTACACATCCATCAACTCCTCGCGCTCCTTGAAGCACAGGAGGAATACCGTCATCGCGCCGATATCCAGTCCGTGCGCACCCAGCCACATGAGATGGTTCAACACACGAGTAAGCTCGTCGAACATCACACGGATGTATTGCGCGCGCTCCGGCGGAGTGATGCCCAGGAGCTTTTCTATCGCGAGCACATAGGCGTGCTCGTTGCACATCATGGAAACGTAGTCGAGACGATCCATATAGCCGATGGACTGGTTGTATGGCTTCGACTCGGCGAGTTTCTCCGTCCCGCGATGCAACAGGCCGATATGCGGGTCCGCCTTCTGGATGGTCTCGCCATCCAGCTCGAGCACGAGGCGCAACACACCGTGCGCAGCCGGATGCTGCGGTCCGAAATTCATCGTGTAATTGCGGATTTCCGTCAGCGGACGGCTCTCGTTCGCAACGTTCACTTCGAATCCTTCAGCGCCGGCTCGTATCGGTTGTCTTGGCGGATGACCTTCGGCACGAGGACGCGCGGCACGATGCTCACCGGCTGATAGACGACACGCTTCTTCTCGGAATCGTATTGAACCTCGACGTTGCCGATCAGCGGGAAGTCCTTGCGGAACGGGTGACCGATGAAGCCGTAGTCCGTGAGGATGCGGCGCAGGTCCGGGTGGCCGCGGAAAAGGATTCCGAACAGATCGAACGCCTCGCGCTCGAACCAGTTTGCGCCGGCCCAGACTTCGATCACGGAATCGACGGTCGGCTCGGCGGTATCGGGACACTTCACCCGCAGCGTCATGCGGTGGTTATGCGTGATCGACAGGAGCTGGTAGGTCACGCCGAAGCGCCCCGGCATGTCCGGATCGGGCGCCGTCGCACGCGCAACCCGGCCGCGGCTGAAGCCGGAATGGGTCGCAGTTTCGGTCTGCCACTCGTCCCGGCCGTAATGCAGATAGTCCACGCCAGCAAGATCCATCAGCATCTCGAACTTCAGATCCGGTGAATCGCGCAGCGTGCGGCACACTTTCAACAGTCCGTCCGCGTCGGCTTCAAACGCAATTGCGCCCGGCGGCGCGGAGACCGGACGGATGCCGGCCTGCTCTGCCACGAGACTGCCAAGTGCTTGCATGTCCGTCATGGGTTCGCGACCTTCGAGCCGCTCCTCGGCGGCATCACCGATTCAACCGTCTGCATCGTGCCTCTATCGCGCAATCGTGCTGGTGCGTGCGATCTTCTTCTGTAGCTGGATGATGCCGTAGACCAGCGCTTCGGCCGTCGGCGGACAGCCAGGGACGTAGACATCGACAGGCACGATCCGGTCGCACCCGCGCACGACCGCGTACGAGTAATGGTAGTAACCGCCGCCATTCGCGCACGAGCCCATCGAGATCACCCAGCGCGGCTCGGCCATCTGGTCATACACTTTGCGCAGTGCCGGGGCCATTTTATTCACAAGCGTTCCGGCGACGATCATCACGTCCGATTGGCGCGGGCTCGGCCTGAACACAACACCGAACCGATCGAGGTCGTAGCGCGAAGCGCCCGCATGCATCATCTCAACCGCGCAGCACGCCAGCCCGAATGTCATCGGCCACAGCGAACCGGTGCGCGCCCAGTTCACGAGGCTGTCGACTTGGGTGGTGAGGAAGCCGCGTTGTGCGAAGCCCTCCGGGCTCGAATGGGCCGGTCCCTCCGGCTGCAACAACCCTTGCGCGTCTAATCCCACTCGAGCGCCCCTTTCTTCCACTCGTAGATGAAGCCCACTACGAGCACGGCGAGGAAAATGCCCATCGCCACGAGACCGAAGGTGCCGAGCTTGCCGAGCGCCACGGCCCACGGAAACAGGAACGCGATCTCCAGATCGAACACGATGAACAGAATTGCGACGAGGTAATAGCGCACGTCGAATTTCATGCGGCTGTCCTCGAACGCCTCGAAGCCGCATTCGTAGGGTGAGCGCTTGGCGTGATCGTCATGAAAGCGCGAGAAGTAGCGGCCAAGGCCGGTTCCCAGCACGAGCATGACGGTGGCGAGCGCGGTGGCGACGCCAAGGAAGATCAGGATCGGCAGATAGTTCGCAAGCATCACTTCAACCGCTGCGTAAAAAAGGCAGGCCATCTATGCCTGCCCCCGTATCGAAGACACTTATTGTAGCAGCGGATGACGCGATTTGGTGCCGACGGGGAGATTCGAACTCCCACACCTTGCGGCGCTAGCCCCTCAAGCTAGTGTGTCTACCAGTTCCACCACGTCGGCATGCGTCAAAACTGTACCCAAACTGGAGGCGAAGCGCAGGCGCTACTTCGTCGGCGCGGCCGGTGCCGCGGGCGCAGGAGCTGGCGCAGCGGGCGCAGGCGTCGGCACCTGATCGATTGTCGCGGGCGGCGACGTTGCAGGCGCTGACGACGCCGGGGCCGGAACCGTCGCGCTTGGCCGAGTGCCGGTGCCTGCTGGCGCGGACTGCTGCCGGACTGCAGCGGCCTCATCGAGAATCGTCTTCGGCTGCTCGGTCGCGCTCTTCGAGCCGAGATAGGCCAGCAGCAGACTGTTGATCATGAAGATCGCTGCAAAGATCGCGGTCGCACGCGACAACGCGGTGCTCGCGCCACGCGCCCCGAAGACGGTGCCAGACGCGCCCGCCCCGAAACCGGCGCCCGCATCGGCTCCCTTGCCGCGCTGAAGCAGAACGAGGCCGATGATCGCCGCACAGGCGACAACCTGCACGATCGTCAAAACTAAGTGCAACATCCGATTAGTCCGCTCATCCAGGGCCGGTAGCGGCCAGGATTGAAAGAAATTCATCCGCCTTGAGCGAGGCGCCCCCGATCAGGCCGCCATCGACATCGGGCATGGAGAACAGCTCGGCCGCATTACCGGCCTTCACGCTGCCGCCGTACAGGATCCGCGTAGCGGCGGCGATTCTAGCATCCCGGGCTGCGATGCGTTCACGGATGAAGGCATGGACGCTCTGCGCCTGCTCGGGCGTGGCGTTCCGGCCCGTACCGATAGCCCAGACCGGCTCATAGGCTACCAGGCCGTACTCCAGCGATTCCGCTCCGCACAGCTCCAGTACCACGTCGAGCTGGCGGCCCACGACCTCATGAGTGCGGCCGGCGTCTCGCTCCGCCAACTGCTCACCGACGCAGAGAATCGGGATCAGCGCCTTCGAGTGGCACGCCGCGGCGAATTTGCGCGCGACGAGCTGATCGCTTTCGCGATACAGGAGGCGCCGCTCCGAATGTCCTACGATGACGTGCTGGCAACCGACGTCGCGCAACATCGCGGCGGAGATTTCACCCGTAAACGCGCCCTGCCCCTCGGCACACACATCCTGAGCTCCCAACCCGATCGGCGCGTCCCGCAGCAGCCGCCCGACTTCCTGGACGTACACGAACGGCGGACAGACGACGCAATCGGCGCTGGGATCGGCAGGATATTGCGCGATCAAAGCATCGATCAGACGCACGTTGTCAGCGCGCGATCCGTGCATTTTCCAGTTTCCGACGACGACAGGGCGGCGCATGGCGCGACCTCAACCCGTAAAGGGCGCGGGATGATAACGACGCGCTCGGGGCGGTGCAATCCAATCGGGGCTAAAACCCCCGCCAGGTGAGTGCGGCCTCGACCACTTCGGCCAACTGGGTGATCGCAGCCTCGACCAATACACCAGCCAGGTGACCGCAGCTTTGGCCATTTCCGCCAGCTACGTGACCGCAGCTTTGACCACTTCCGCGAGCTAGGTGATCGCGGCCTTGACCACTTCCGCGAGCTCGGTGGCGGCTGCCCGGGTGTCGCCTTCGTCACGGCCTTCGACCATTACGCGGATCACCGGCTCCGTGCCCGAAGCGCGCAACACGACGCGGCCGTCACTGCCCATCCGCTTCTCGATCCGCAGAACCGCCGCTTGCACGGCCGGCACGCCGGAGGGATCGAACCGCTTGGATACTTTGACGTTGAGCAACACCTGCGGGAACTTGCGCATTCCCGATGACAACTCGGCGAGTGTCCGACCTGACCGTTTCATCACCGCGAGCACTTGCAACGCGCTGACAAGCCCATCGCCGGTGGTGGTCTTGTCCAGGCACAGGATGTGACCCGAGGTCTCGCCACCCAGCGTCCCGCCGGTCTCCCGCATCAACGCGAGCACATAGCGGTCGCCGACCTGCGCGCGCTGGAACTCGATTCCGCTTTCGCGCAACGCCACTTCGAGCCCGAGATTGCTCATCACCGTGCCGATGACGGGACCGCGCAGAGAACTGTCCTCTTTGCGCGCACGAGCGAGGATGTAGAGCAACTGATCGCCGTCGACTATGCGTCCGAGGTGATCGACCATCACGAGCCGGTCACCATCCCCGTCGAGGGCAACGCCGACATGAGCGCGGACACCGGGAACCGTAAGCTGCAGCAAGTCGGGCGCAGTGGAGCCGCATCCGTCGTTGATGTTGCGGCCGTTCGGAGAACAGCCGATCGGAACGATCTCGGCGCCCAGATCGGCCAGGACGCGCGGCCCCACCTTGTACGCGGCGCCGTTCGAGCAATCGATCACGACCTTGAGGCCCGACAGGTCCGTGCCGGGAGGCAGTGTCGAAGCGCAGAATTCCTGGTAGTGAGTGCGCGACCGATCGACACGAGTCGCTCGGCCGAGGTTGCGCGACGTGCGCGTGACGGGAGGCTGCTGCAATTCGGCTTCGATGCGCTCCTCGGCCTCATCGGAAAGCTTCGCGCCGGTGGCGTCGAAG
>FTEM01002305.1_pt1 | contig 10262 bp, 9 predicted proteins | sample 1640201 | NCBI WGS metagenome assembly FTEM01 (sample SAMEA3914816, study PRJEB12502) | metagenome | biome: forest; material: soil | place: USA | collected 2011-09-16 | depth 0.3 m | reverse complement strand
TGGACAGTCGCACGAGCTCCAGATCGAGCTGAGTTTTTGTTGTGTCGCTCATGCGTGGAGACTATAGAGCAGCCACGCGCACGGGAGCAAATCGAAGCGTGCCGGCGCGCCTGTGCGCCAAGTGAATCGCAAGGGGGTAGAGGCGACCGGCTCTGCCGCGCCTTCAGGCATAATAGGTCACTACATGCACCCGGCGAACTACACGGACATCCAGCGAGTCCTGACCGAACAACGCTCCCTGGCGGATGCCGCCGAGGCGCATGGCACGCTCGCGGGGTGTCTGTGCGCCGCGGTCGGCTACCGGTTCGACGACTGGATTCACGAGATCCTTCCCGAGGGTCGTGCGGACGCCCTGTCGACGGCGGCGCTGCGACAGCTCTACCTCGATACCGCCGGCGCGCTCGAAGGACCCGAGATGGAATTCGAGCTGCTGTTGCCCGAAGACGAAGAGCCGATCGATAGTCGCACGGCCGCCCTGGGGCAGTGGTGTCAGGGGTTTCTATACGGGCTGGGAACCAGCGCCATTCAGGATGCGAGTGCGCTCCCCGGGGAGATTGGCGAGATCGTTCGCGACATCACGGAGATCACGCACGTCGGGGTAGACGACGGCCAGAGCGCCGAAACCAACGAAGGTGCCTACGCGGAACTCGTCGAATTCGTCCGTGTCGGTGTGCAGCTCATGTTCGACGAGCTTGCACCGCTGCGGGATCAGCCCCCACCGCCGGAGGCCGCACTGCATTGAAGTCCGTAAAGCCGTCGAAGCCGATCAAGCTGATCAAACCTGTTGCCCGCGACGAATTCGCCCGCCGCCGCCGCCAGCTCATGCGATTGATGGGGCGCGATTCCATCGCGATCCTGCCCGCGGCGCCGGTGCGTCATCGCAACAACGATGTCGAGTACGACTATCGGCAGGACAGCGATTTCTGGTACGTGACCGGGTTCGGCGAACCGGAGTCGGTGGCTGTCCTGATCCCCGGCAGGGAACAAGCTGAGTACATCCTGTTCGTCCGCGATCGGGATCCCGCGCGCGAGACGTGGGACGGTAAACGGGCAGGGCCCGTTGGAGCGGTGCGCGACTTCGGTGCACACGATGCGTTTCCGATCGGCGACCTCGATGACATCCTCCCCGGCCTGCTCGAGAACCGTGAGCGGGTGTTTTACGAGATGGGCGTGTATGCGGACTTCGATCAGCGCATGGTCGGGTGGGTCAACGGATTGCGCACGCAGGCCCGCAATGGCCGGCATCCGCCGCAGGAATTCGTCGCTCTCGATCACGTCCTCCACGACATGCGCCTGTTCAAATCGCGCGTCGAAGTCGACGTCATGCGGGAGTCGGCGCGCATTGCATCCAGGGCGCACGTTCGCGCGATGCGGTTTTGCCGTCCCGGGCGCAAGGAATACGAGGTCATGGCGGAGCTCGTGCATGAGTTCCGGCGCCACAACGCGGACACGTCATACCAGCCCATCGTCGGCGGCGGTCCAAATAGCTGCATCCTGCACTACCGGGAGAACAACCAGACGCTGAACGAAGGCGATCTGCTTCTGGTCGATGCGGGCTGCGAATACCAGTCGTATGCCTCGGACATCACGCGAACCTATCCAGTGAACGGAAAGTTCACGCCGGAGCAGCGCGCCGTCTATGAAGTCGTCCTGGAGGCGAACCTCGCCGCCATCGATAAGGTACGACCCGGCAATCATTGGAACGACCCGCATAACGCGGCCGTTCATGTCGTGACGCAAGGCCTGGTGAAACTGGGTTTACTGAAGGGCCGTGTCGCAAAGCTCGAGCGTGAGGGCGCGTACCGCCGTTTCTTCATGCACCGCACCGGACATTGGCTCGGCATGGACGTCCATGACGTCGGCGACTACAAGGTTGGCGATGAGTGGCGCATTCTCGAGCCGGGCATGGTGATGACCATCGAGCCCGGCATCTACATCCCCGCCGGCTCTCGTGGCGTGCCCAAGCGCTTTCACGACATCGGCATTCGCATCGAGGACGACGTCGTCGTCACGAAGAAGGGCGTCGAAGTGCTCACGTCCCGTGCTCCCAAGGACGCGGACGAGATCGAAGCAGTGATGGCCGGGGTATGAAGCGGGCGACATGAGCGCGGACCGCAGCGCCAGCGAGATTGGTGGACCCGGTACCCACTTCGATGTGGCCATCATCGGCGGCGGAATGGTAGGTGCGAGCCTGGCCCTTGCACTGGCGAGCAGCGGCCTGTCGATGTTGTTGGTCGAAGGAGCCGCACCGGACTCCGCCGTTCAGCCGAGCTTTGACGATCGGACCACGGCACTCGGCAATGCGAGCCGCAGGATCTTTCAGGCATTGGGTGTGTGGCCCGCCATAGCACCCCAAGCCGCCGCGATCCGCACGATTCATGTTTCAGACGCCGGACGCTTCGGCTTCGCGCGCCTGCGGGCGGAGGAGCAGGGCGTCGACGCCTTCGGCTACGTCGTATCGAACAGGGTCATTGGAGCGGCGCTGTGGGGACACCTCAAGACCCTCTCCTCCCTCACCCTTAGAGTTCCAACGCGGCCTGAAGCGGTCCAGATTGCGCCTGAGGGTGTCCGGTTCACCGTGACCGCCGAGACCGGGGAGCGTGAGGAGTTTGCTGCTCGCCTGATTGTAGCCGCCGATGGCGCCCATTCGAGTGTGCGTGCTGCGGCCGGGATCGAGGCTGACGTCGAGGACTACGATCAAATGGCGATCGTGACGAACGTCACATCCGATCGACCGCAGGATGCAACCGCCTATGAGCGGTTCACGCCTTCGGGACCGTTGGCCGTGTTGCCGCTATACGACGGAAGCTACGGCGTCGTGTGGACCGCGCGGCCCGACAACGCAGCCCGTCTTCTGTCGTTGGGCGACGATGAGTTTCTTCGCGAGCTCCAAATCCGATTCGGGTGGCGAGCCGGCCGATTCACCCGAGTCGGTCGGCGCGCGTCGTACCCACTCAAGCTCTCACGCGCCACCACGACGACCGCAACACGGACCGTGCTGATCGGCAATGCCGCGCAGGCCCTCCATCCTGTGGCAGGGCAGGGGTTCAACCTGGGCCTGCGTGATGCGGCCATGTTGGCTGAGGTCATCGCAAATCCAGGCGGGGACGTTGGCGGGGACGTCGGCGCGCCGGCCTTGCTGCAACGATTCTCGGAATGGCGCGCCGCCGATCGCAGCGGCGTCGTGCGTTTCACCGATAGCCTGGTGAAGATGTTTGGCGACTCGCGTCCTGGGATTGCAACGATTCGCAACCTTGGACTGCTCCTGTTCGACCTGGCGCCACCTGCAAAGAGCGCGCTGGCGAGGGTGAGCGCCGGGTTTGGAGGACGGACACCGCGGCTGGCCCGCGGCCTTTCGCTTCGTGAGGCGTCCCCATGAGCGACGATCTTCTGGATGTGTTGATCGTAGGGGGAGGCCCCGCGGGCGCGTGCGTCGGCGCACTGCTTGCACGGGGGTCGATGCGCGACGCGAAGCCGCTGCGTGTCGCAATCCTAGAGCCCATGCCGCCGCGTCCTGTGAACGCAGCGGCGCCGATCGAGCCGCGCGTCGTTGCCATTTCAAGGGCGAGCGAAAGAATCATCAGTGCTGCCGGGGCGTGGAACCGGCTCGCTCGGACTCGTCTGTGTGCTTACGAGCGCATGTGCGTATGGCATGAGAGCGTCGGACCGAGGGAACCCGGAGCGCTGGTGTTCGATGCGGCGGAGGCCGGTGAGCCGAACCTCGGGTATATCGTCGAGAGTCGTCAGTTGCAGACGGCTCTCCTGGATGCTTTCGTCGATTCTGCGGGGCGTATCGAGCCTGCACAGCTTCTTACATTGGCCATCGGGGCCGATTGCGTCAGAGTCGAAACGAGTGCTGGCACGTTTTCCGCGCGGCTCGTAATTGGAGCGGACGGCGCTCACTCCGCCGTACGACAAGCAATAGGTCTCACAGCGGAATCTTCGGACTACCGCCAGACAGCGATCGTGGCAAACGTCGCTACGCAAAGACCGCACGAAAGCACGGCCTGGCAGCGGTTCATGCGCGATGGCACGCTCGCCTTTCTTCCGCTGGCCGATGGAACGAGCTCAATCGTTTGGTCAGCGGACGACACGGTGGCGGAGGTACTCCTAGCCGCGTCACCAGAGGAATTCGCCGTTGAGTTGAATCGGGCGTCAGACCTCGCGCTGGGTACGACGCGTCTTGTGAGTGACCGAGCGTCATTTCCTCTGCGTCGGCTGGCTGCGCACCGCTACGTGGCGCAGCGATGTGCGCTCATTGGCGATGCGGCCCACGTCGTGCATCCGCTTGCGGGTCAGGGCGTGAATCTCGGTCTGCTGGATGCCGCCGCCCTCGCACAGACGATATTCGATGCCCGCAGTGAGAAGGAGGACGTGGGAGCGATTCGCGTCCTGCGGAAATACGAGCGCTGGCGTAAGAGCGAAGTCGCTTTCATCGGCACGGCGATCGATGCATTCGATCGCTTTCTCGCGCACGGCTCGGGACCCGCTTCAAGGCTCGCTCAACAGGGTCTTGCGTGGGTCAATCGCAGCCAGGAGCTGAAGCGATTCTTCATCAGGCGCGCGCTCGGAGTGAGTGGCGAACTGCCACGGGTTGCCGCAAGCGCTTGACGAGAGCGGGTTGTGCTTCAGACCAGAGGAATCGCGTCGATCTTCGCGGCGCAGATGAAGTCGTTTTCCGACAAGCCCTTGATGGCGTGGGTCGTGAACTGTACCCGGCAATACCCGTAGCCCACCTCCAGGTCCGGATGATGGTCCTCGATGTTCGCTATGTGTGCGAGCGCGTTGACGAAACTCATCGTGCGGTAGAAGTCCGTGAATTTGAACTCCCTGCGGATGACGTTGGTTTCCTTCGACAGGACCCAGCCCGGAGCGAGTTTCCCGAGCAGCGCTTGAGCTTGCGTGTCGCTGAGCGGCGCTACGCCGCCCTCACAGGGCTTGCAACGCTTGCTGCTGAGATCGTTCATAAAGGCGTTTCCCTACGGCGTCACGGTCGGCGCTGCTTTACGCGGAAACTTGCGCGCCACATAGTCTTCGACCAGTTCCTGAAACTCTTCTGCGATTCGCTCGCCCTTCAGCGTCACACCTTTTTCGCCGTCCACGTACACCGGAGCCACAGGACGTTCGCCTGTGCCCGGCAAGCTGATGCCGATGTTCGCGTGTTTGCTTTCACCGGGACCGTTTACCACGCAGCCCATGACGGCCACCGTCATATCCTCGACACCATCGAAGTTACGGCGCCATTCGGGCATTCGATGGCGGATGTGCGACTGAATGCGCTGCGCCAGCTCCTGAAAGAAAGTGCTCGTCGTACGACCACAACCCGGGCATGCGACCACCATAGGTGTGAAGGCGCGCAGGCCCATGGTCTGCAGAATCTCCTGCGCGACGATGACCTCCTGCGTTCGATCGCCACCCGGGTCGGGCGTGAGTGAGACGCGAATCGTGTCGCCGATCCCTTGCTGCAACAGAACGGACATGCCTGCGGTGGAGGCGACGATTCCCTTCGACCCCATGCCGGCCTCGGTCAGGCCCAGGTGCAGCGGGTAGTCGCAGCGGCCGGCGAGACTGCTGTAGATCGCAATGAGGTCCTGCACGCCACTGACTTTCGCCGACAGGATGATCGAATTGTGAGGCAGCCCGACGTCCTCGGCGCGCTGCGCACTTTCGAGTGCTGAAAGAACGACGGCGTTGCGCATCACCTGCTGGGCCGTGAGCGGCTCTGCGCTCGCGGAGTTCTCATCCATGAGACGGGTGAGCAGGTCCTGATCCAGGCTGCCCCAGTTGACGCCGATGCGGACCGGCTTGCGGTAGCGGCAGGCAATCTCGACCATTTCCGCGAACTGCGGGTCGCGCTTGCTGCCGCGGCCGACGTTGCCGGGGTTGATGCGGTATTTGGCCAACGCTTCGGCACATGCCGGCTGCTCACGCAGCAACTTGTGTCCATTGAAATGGAAGTCGCCGATCAGCGGCACGGTCACACCCATCTGCTCGAGTCGCTCCCGAATCGGGGCGACTGCCGCTGCGGCCTCGCTGGTGTTGACGGTTACACGGACCAGCTCGGAGCCGGCGCGAGCCAGCGCTTTGACCTGTTGCGCGGTGCCTTCGATGTCTGCGGTGTCGGTGTTCGTCATCGACTGAACGACGATCGGAGCACTACCGCCGACGCGGACGGCGCCGATGGAAACCTGAACGGAAGAACGACGGGAGGATGACATGGGGGCTACCGGGGGAAGGATGACCCCGATTCTACAGGGTTGGCGAAAACGGGGTCGCGGAGGGGGTAAATTGAGCGCCGGGGCGGGGGTTTTCAGGAGAAGCGAGATGCTTGAAGCAGGCGGACCGGCGCTGCGCCGGGTGGATGGAGTCATCGATCGCGCGATTGCGGAAAAGCGCCTCGTCGGCACCGTCGTGCTCATTGCGCACGATGGCAGGGTCGCGTATCGCCGCGCAGCGGGGCTCGCGAACCGTGAGGCGCGCACCCAGATGAGCGCTGAGCGGATCTTCAGGCTGTCGTCGCTGACGAAGCCGATCGTATCCGCTGCGGCGATGGCTCTCATCGAGCGAGGCAAGCTCGGCCTGGACGATGCCGTCACGAAATGGCTGTCCGACTTCCGCCCCAAGTTGCAGGACGGTCGCGTGCCCACGATAACGGTGAGGCAGTTGCTGACCCATACGGCCGGACTCGGGTACGGGTTTCTGGAACCGCCGGACGGTCCTTATCACCAGGCACACATTTCCGACGGCCTGGATGAGTCGCCCGTGTCGCTCGAGAAAAACGTGCGCCGCATCGCCTCAGTGCCGTTGCTCTACGAGCCGGGGACGGGTTGGATCTATTCCCTCGCGATCGATGTGCTGGGCGCTGTGCTCGAGCGCGCCGGCAATGCGCCGCTCGCGGAGCTCGTGAGTCAACGTGTTACCGGCCCTCTGGGCATGAGCGATACGGCTTTCTACTGCCGCGAGCCGACGCGCCTTGCGGTGCCGTATGTGGATGGCAAGCCGGAACCGGCTCTTATGTCCGATCCCGCAGTCGTGCCGTTCGGCCCCGATGCGGGGATCCGCTTCTCCCCGCGCCGCGCGCTGAACCCGCATGCTTACCCTGCTGGTGGCGTCGGCATGGTGGGCACCGCTGACGATTTCCTGCACTTCCTGGAGGCGGTGCGCAAAGGCGGGGCGCCGATTCTCGAACGGCGCAGCGTCGAGGCGATGATGAGCAACCAGATCGGCTCGCTGCCAACCTTCCGCGGACCGGGCATCGCATTCGGTTTCGGCTTCGCCATCGTGACGGACCCGCAAGCCGCGCTGACACCGCAATCACCCGGCACGATCGAATGGGGTGGTGTTTATGGCCACCGCTGGTTCGTCGATCCGGTGCGGCGGCTGTCGGTCGTATCGCTCACCAACACGGCCGTTGAAGGCATGTCAGGTGTGTTCCCGCAGGAGCTGCGCGACGCCATCTACGGCTGATGACGCCTTGAGCTTGGGCGATTACCGGCTGATCTGCTATCATCGCCCGGCCCGCTTGATCAGTCTGTTCGGAGAGAGTCCGGCGTGAGCCGGAACGCCGAAGGCGCAAGTTCCGCCCGGAAACGCTCAGGCACACGAACGGCAGACTGCGGCAACCGAATGTTGCCGTGCGGGCTCTGGAGAGCGGTGGACCGTTGGGTTCACCCACCGAAGGGGAGCGGCGCAGCTCAAGCGCCTGATCTCTCAGGTCACAGGACAGAGGGGCGGCAGGTACTTAAACGAAGTGCCTGCCGCCCTTTTTTGTTTTTGCGCGGGATGCGTCAAAGTGACCGGAGGGTTCGTGGGAAGAAAGACACCGCTGTTCGCTCTTCATCAGGAGCTGGGTGCGCGCATTGTCGATTTTGGCGGCTGGGACATGCCCGTGCAGTACAGCTCGCAGATCGGCGAGCACCACGCCGTGCGCCGAGCCGCCGGCATGTTCGACGTCTCTCATATGTGTGTCGTCGATCTCAAGGGCGCACGCGTGCGGCCTTTCCTGCAAACGCTGCTGGCCAACGATGTCGGCAAGCTCAAGCAGCCCGGCAAGGCACTCTACGGCTGCATGCTCAACGAGGCCGGCGGCGTCATCGACGACCTCATCGCTTACTTCCTGTCCGATACGTTCTTTCGTGCGGTCGTAAATGCCGGCACCCGCGACAAGGATCTCGAGTGGATCCGCCGCCACGCCCGCGAATTCGACGTCGAGGTGATCGAACGCGCCGAGCTTGCCATGCTCGCCATTCAAGGTCCGGAAGCGCGTGCAAAGACAGCACGGCTGCTATCTGGCGAAGGCGCGGCACAGGCGCTCGCACTGCAGCCGTTCTTCGGTCGTGAGATCGAAGGGTGGTTCATCGCGCGCACCGGGTACACCGGTGAGGATGGCTTTGAGATCACGCTGCCCGCCGACGAAGTCGTCGGAGTCTGGCGCAAGCTGAACGAGCTTGGCGTCGCTTCGTGCGGTCTCGGCGCACGCGACACGCTTCGCCTCGAAGCGGGAATGAATCTCTACGGCAACGACATGGACGAGAGTACGAACCCTCTCGAGTCGGGACTGTCGTGGACGGTTGCGATGGAGCCGCGGGAGCGCAGCTTCATCGGACGTAACGCACTCGAGGCGCTGCAGTCGAAAGGGCCGGGCGCGCGGTTGGTCGGCCTGGTCCTCGAAGATCGCGGCGTGTTGCGGGGTCACCAGAAAGTGGTGGTCCCCGGCGTAGGTGAAGGGCAGATCACGAGTGGCACTTACTCGCCAACGCTCGAGCGCGCCATCGCGTTCGCGCGTGTTCCGGCCGCAACGCCGGACAAAGTCCAAGTCGATATACGCGGCAAGCTTCTTGACGCGCGTGTCGTGAAGCCGCCGTTCGTGCGCAACGGCAAATCCTTGCTGAATTGAGCCTTTGATGCAGGAGTCTCCATGAGCCACGTTCCCGCCGACCTCCGCTACACGAAGACCCACGAATGGCTGCGAAGCCTGCCGGACGGCACCGTCGAGATCGGAATCACCGCTCACGCGCAGGAGGCGCTGGGTGACCTCGTCTTTGTCGAGGTTCCGGAAGCCGGGCGCGCGCTGACAGCCGGGGAGTCTTGTGCTGTCGTCGAATCGGTGAAGGCCGCGTCGGATGTTTACGCGCCCATCGCGTGCAAGGTCACGATCGGCAATCCGAAGCTCGCCAACGAGCCGGAAGCCGTGAACAACGACCCTTACGGCGCCGGGTGGCTGATGCGCGTGCGTCCCGACGACGCTGCAGCACTTGCGGCACTGTTGTCTGCGGCCGATTACGAGAAACTTCTCGCTGCGGAGGGTGGCTGATGGCCTTCATTCCTCACACACCTGCGGATGTCGAGGCGATGCTCGCCGCGATCGGGGTGACGAGCATCGAACAGCTCTTTGAAGAGATTCCCGCGGCCTTGCGTGTCCAGTCGCTGCAGGGAATTCCTTCGCAGATGAATGAGATGGAAATCGGCCGGCTCATGAGCGAGCGCGCCCGCATGGACGGACGGCCTTTGTGCTTCATCGGCGCCGGAGCCTATGAGCATCACATCCCTTCGGCGGTGTGGGCACTCACGACGCGTGGCGAGTTCTACAGCGCATACACGCCATATCAGGCTGAGGCGAGTCAGGGCACGCTGCAGTTGATCTACGAATATCAGACGATGATTGCGAGCCTCACGGGGATGGAGGTCTCCAATGCGTCGCTGTACGACGGTGCCTCCGCCGTGGCCGAGGCCAGCCTCATGGCGGTGCGTGCGAACCGCAAGTCGAAGTCGCAGCGGATTTTGATGCCGACCACCGTGCATCCGCACTACCGAAAAGTGGCGATCGCCGCCGCCGGGAATCAAGGTCTGCGCTTCGAGGACATTCCGTACAGCAGCGATCACGGCTCTACATCAGTGGAGACTTTGTCCAGATTCGACGGCCAGGACATCACGGCTCTCGTCATTCAACAGCCCAACTTCTTCGGCCGCCTCGAAGACGTCGATGCGCTGACGGACTGGGCGCATGCGCGGGGAATCCTCGTCATCGCGGTCGTCAATCCGATCTCACTGGCCGTGCTGAAAGCGCCGGGCGAGTGGGGCGCGACGGGCGCGGACATCGCCGTCGGCGAGGGACAACCCCTGGGGGTGCCGTTGTCTTCCGGCGGCCCGTATTTCGGGTTCATGACGTGTCGTATGGAGTTCGTGCGGCAGATGCCGGGCCGCATCGTGGGGCGAACGGTCGACCTGAGCGGCCGGCCGGGCTTCACGCTCACGCTCCAGGC
>FTEM01001715.1_pt1 | contig 10288 bp, 7 predicted proteins | sample 1640201 | NCBI WGS metagenome assembly FTEM01 (sample SAMEA3914816, study PRJEB12502) | metagenome | biome: forest; material: soil | place: USA | collected 2011-09-16 | depth 0.3 m | reverse complement strand
TGCCGCCGCGATACGACTCGGCGCAGGGATCGGCCGTTGCATCGTGGAGCGGAGCTGCTGCATGACGAGCCCCTCGCTGCCCAGCCGCGGGTGCGTTCCAGTCAGCAGCTCGAAGAGTAACAATCCAAGCGCGTACACATCGGTCGCAGTGGTAACGGGTTTGCCGGTCAGTTGTTCTGGCGCCGCGCACATCGGAGTCAACACCACGTGTGCCGCCAGAGTCAGGTTTGCCTGATGTGCATCGATCAGCTTTGCAATGCCGAAATCGAGCAGCTTGATCTGCCCGCCGGCCGTGACCAGGATGTTGGAAGGCTTCAGATCCCGGTGCACGACAAGATTGCGGTGCGCGTAGGCCACGGCATCGCAGACTTGCCGGAAGAGCTCGAGACGCTGCTGCAGGGTGCTTGCGTGTTGCGCGCAGTAGTTAGTGATGGATATTCCTTCGATGAATTCCATCACCATGTACGGGCGGCCATCTGGAGCGATGCCGCCATCGAACAGACGCGCTATCCCAGGATGATCCAGCCGCGCCAGGATCTGCCGCTCCGCCTGGAAGCGCTCGAGCTGTGCGCTCGCCTCCTGCTGCAGAAGCTTGATCGCCACGCGCTGCTCGAAGTCGCCCTCAGCGCGTGATGCGCTGTACACGTCACCCATGCCGCCACGACCGACTCTGCCGGTGATTCGCCACGCCCCGAGGCGCATGCCGACGGTAATCTCCTCGACGGGCGGGTCGACGGCTGGACGCGCGGGGTTCGATAGAAAATTCTCGCCAGCCTGCATCGCGCGCAACAGACTTTCCACCTCGGCGCGCACAGCGGGATCGTCGATTTGAAGGGCGCGCAGATGCTGCCACCGGCTTCCTTCCGGAAGATCCAGCAACTCGTCGAGAACTGCCTGGGCTGCGATTTTCTGCTGTTCTGAGAGCACGAGGGACCACCTCTTGGGCGGACGCACCGTATATGGAAACAGAAGACGCGATCGACCGCCATGCCCGCTTCCCTTCCGTCCCGGCAGTCCATTACCTTAGCGGACAGCGCGGATTGCAGCCTTGAGCCGCGTATTGAAGGGGGGCGCGGCTTGCGAAAGACAATTCTGCCGGTAATGACGGTCGCACTGGCGCTCGCCATGACGGCCTTGGATACCTGGACCTTCGCGGCGACAGCCACGCCGGCATTCGCCGCCACACCGGACGCGACACCCACCACGACACCCGCTGCCACACCGACCGCAAAGCCTGCCGCGACATCCACTACATCGCCTGCCGGGACGCTCACCGCAAGGCCAGCCGCAACGCCCGGGGATGAGGGCATCGCCCCGGCCCCCGCCTTCCCTGCCGCGAGACTCGCCGCGCCTCCGCGCGCCGACTGGCCCACCAATGGCGGAAACGTCTTCAACCAGCGTTACTCGCCACTGGATCAGATCAATCGCGACACAGTCCCCCAACTGAAGGCCGTGTGGCGAGCATCGCTGCGCGGCTCGGGACTCGAGCGCAAACAATCTGGCCAGGCACAGACCATCGTGTACGGCGGCACGATCTACACGATCACTGGAGCGGACGATGTGTTCGCGATAAGCATCGAAACTGGCGCAGTGCTGTGGGAGCACAAGGCAAACCTGGATCCCGCGAAAGTCGTGCCCTGCTGCGGCTGGGTGAGTCGCGGAGTTGGCATCGGCAGCGGCAAGATCTTCGTCGGCCAGATGGACAACCAGCTCGTGGCACTCGATCAGCAAACCGGCAAGGTCGTGTGGTCCGTGCAAAGCGAGACGCTGAAAGAAGGTGGTTTTACGATAACCGCCGCCCCGCTTTACTACGACGGCATGGTGATCATCGGACACGCAGGCGGCGAGCTGGCGACTCGCGGTCGTCTGAAAGCGTTCGACGCCAAGACGGGCAAGCTGCGCTGGGTGTTTTACACAATCCCGGCACCCGGCGAGCCGGGCCACGAGACATGGCCCGCGGACACCGATGCCTGGAAGTACGGCGGTGCGTCCATCTGGCAAACACCCGCCATCGATCCGGAGCTTGGCTTGATCTTCGTCTCTACTGACAATCCCGGCCCGGATCTGAACGGCGCCGTCCGTGCCGGCGACAACCTCTACACCTCTTCTGTCATCGCCCTCGACGCAAAGACCGGCAAGTACCGCTGGCATTACCAGGAAATTCACCACGACCTGTGGGACTACGGCGCGCCGAATCCCGTCGTGCTATTCGATGCCACCGTCAATGGGCAGCCACGCAAAGGCCTGGTGCAGGTGTCCAAAGACGGATATGCATACATCCTCGATCGAGTCACGGGAAAACCGCTGATCGGCATCGACGAGCAGCCGGTGATGCAGAACGCGGCGCAGAAAACGGCGGCGACCCAACCCATCCCGGTCGGTGACGACATCGTCCCCCATTCGATCGATATAGCCCCGGACGGCTACGATCTGGTGAATGAAGGGCGCACCTTCACACCGTTCGACGACAAACCGATGCTTTACAAGCCGCTGGCGGGCGTGAACTGGCCACCCAGCTCGCTCGATCCAACCTCGAACGTGTTGTTCGTATGCGCGAACGACTCGATGGGTGTTGTACAGCGCAATGCCAAGGTGAACTCACCCCCGACGACGGTTGGCGAGCACTATTTGGGCGGATCATTCGCGCGAGTCGAGGCGGTTCGCCGGGGAATCATCGCCGCGCTCGACGTCACCACGAATCGCCTCGTCTGGCGCCGACAATGGACCGACGGTTGCAGCAGCGGTTCCGTGAACACTGCGGGCGGCCTCCTCTTCATCGGACGCAGCGATGGCCGCCTGATGGCCTACGACAAGCGAGATGGCCACGTGCTGTGGGAGTTTCAGACCGACGCACCGATCGCCGCTCCCGCTTCAGTGTTTGAATACAAAGGCACGGAATACGTCGCTGTACTGGCCGCCGGTACCTTCTACGCAAGCAGTGCGCGTGGCGACGGCCTTTGGCTGTTCTCATTGCAAGGAACTCTTGGACCGCGACCGCCACTGCCGGCAGTCGCGCCAACGACATTTCCTCCACCGGCAGCATCCGCCGACGCACTCACCGTCGTCGCCCCACCTGACGGTGCAGCTAATCTGGTTCACGGTAAGGAAACTTACATCCGCATTTGTCAGGCGTGTCACGGACCTGACGGACAAGGCAGCCACGGCGAAGGTGCGCCCTTGAAGCCGACGTTAACCGCGGCCGCAGTTTTTTCGACAGCGACAACCGGCCGGAAAAACATGCCATCGTTTCGTGGCGTCCTGTCGCCGACGGAATTGCGCGATGTGGCGGGATATATTACCGAGCAACTCGTGGCGCAGCCAAACGTCCCCGCGGCTCCAAACCACACCGCTCAATAGGCAGGAGAGTTTCGGGTGCGAATACTCGTCGTCGGTGCAGGTGCGATCGGTGGTTACTTCGGTGGACGCCTTCTTCAAGCCGAGCGCGACGTGACGTTTCTCGTGCGCGCCCATCGGGCCACACAGCTTCGACAATCCGGACTCACGATCAAAAGCTCTGCGGGTGACTTCAAACTGGCGAACCCGCCCACGGTGCAGGCCGAGGCGTTGCGACAACCCTTCGATCTCATCGTCCTGAGTTGCAAAGCGTACGACCTCGAAGCTGCAATCGAATCCTTTGCACCCGCAGTTGGACCCAACACAGCCATACTTCCGCTTCTCAACGGTCTCAAACACCTGGATGTGCTGGAGGCAAGGTTCGGCAAGGATGCGGTTCTTGGCGGCCAGTGCGTCATCTCGGCCGCGCTCGATTCCGAGGGCGTGATCGTCCATCTGAATGACAGCCACACGCTGACCTTCGGTGAGCGAGGCCGGCCTCGATCCGCACGTGCGAATGAAATCCTGTCGGAATTTGCGGTTGCCCGGTTCGACACCCGGCTCAGCGACTCAATTCTGCTGGAGATGTGGGAGAAATGGGTCTTCATCGCCACGGCCGCCGGGATCACGTGCTTGATGCGCGCAGCGATCGGCGACGTTATCGCCGTGGACGGTCCGGATCTTGCGAGCCAGCTTCTCGACGAATGCGCGGAGATTGCGGGAAACGCCGGCTTTGCGCCTCGTGCGGAGCCTCTTGAGCGCAGCCGCTCAGGGGTCACAGCAGCCGGTTCGCTGATCACGGCGTCGATGCTGCGCGACATGGAGCGTGGCGGGCGGACGGAAGTTGAACAGATTCTCGGCGACCTCCTGCGGCGGCAGCGTGTAGGAAGCCGGCGCCCCTCGCTGCTACACCTTGCCTACGTCCACGTGAAAGCGTACGAGGTGCGGCGCGCCCGCGAGACGCCCGGTTAGAACGTGCGCCTCGAGGTTAGATTCCGATCGCGAGACGAATCACCGGCACGTTCTCGCCGATTCCGAATGACAGGTTGCGGGGCACCTCCGCCGGATTCGTGTAGGTGCCGAACAGCCGGTCCCAGATTGGAAACAGCGCCGCGAGATTCGATCGATAGTGCTTGGGATCGTCGCTGTGATGGACGTGATGATAGCGTGGCGTGATGATGATCCATTCGAGCCATGCCCAGCCGAAGGGAACGTTCAGGTGCATCCAGTCGTTCTGCAGTGCGGTCTTGGTGATGATGGCAATGGCCATCCACCAAGGCGCAATATCCAGCAGCACGCCGGCAAAGATATAGGGCAGGTTGGACAGGATGAGCTGCAGCAGCGAGCCGCGGATGCCCGCCAGCCAATACATGTAGGTCGGGGAATGATGCCACTTGTGGACGCGCCACACGTACCGGGTATGCATGAGCCGATGGATCCAGTAGTAGCCGAAGTCGGCAATCAACACGTACAGAAGGAACCGCGCCGCGAGCGGCAAATCGAGTACCGCCGCCGGAACTATCGGGCGAACCGGCAGATAGCGGCCGACGAAATCGGCTAACGGAACGATGGCGACGCTGAAGAATGCCCCGGCGGCCAAGTCCCGCCAGATGACTTTCCGATAGGGCACCGCGCGGGCAGGCTGCAGCCGCTCCCAGCCCCAGAAGACGATCATCCGGGCGGTCAGTAACACCACGAAGAAGAGCAGCGGCCGGGAGGCGATGTAAAAGGCTGTCTGGTGAATCACGCTGGCATGGCCTGGCGGAGCAATGGTTTTCGGCCGGAACAGGCGCGCAGTATCGGCTGGGCGGCGGACTCACGCAACGCACGCAATATGACTGGCAGCTTCCGCCCGCGCATCGGTACCACACTTGCGTATCATCCACGGATGACGAACGACAAATCCGGTCTGCTCGCGCTGAAGGCCATCGCGCGGCAGGCAATGATAGACCGCGGTCTACTGCCCGACTTCTCCGCGGCGGCACTACAGCAACTTAATGCCCTCTCGCCAGCCGCAGCGTCGGAGCGCAGCCCTGCGATCCGCGATATGCGCGACCGCCTCTGGGCATCGATAGACAACGATGATTCGCGCGACCTGGACCAGCTCTCCGTCGCGGAATTGCCAGGTGCGGGTGCGGGTGCGGGTGCGGGTGCGGGTGCGGGTGCGGTAAAGATCTTCATCGCTGTCGCTGATGTCGACAACCTCGTCAAGCGCGGCACGCCCATCGACGATCATGCACGCACGAACACGACTTCCGTATACACGGCAGCAGAGATCTTCCCGATGTTGCCGGAAAGACTCTCGACCGACCTCACGTCCCTGGCGCAGGACCAGGAGCGTCTGAGCATCGTCATTGAAATGACCGTCACCGCAACGGGCACGATCTCGCAATCCGATATCTACAGAGCGCTGGTGCGCAATCGGGCCAAGCTCGCGTACCGCAGCGCCGCTGCATGGCTCGACGGCAAAGCTGCGGCGCCCGAGCGGGTTGCGACGGTCCCCGGTCTCGATCAGCAGCTTCGATTGCAGGATCGCGTCGCGCAGACTCTCAAGAAGGCACGCCATGAGCACGGTGCGTTGAGCCTCGAGACGATCGAGCCCCGTGCCGTCGTGATCGATGGCTCGCTGACGGATCTGCAAACCGAAGCAAAGAACCGGGCAGAAGAGCTGATCGAAGAATTCATGGTCGCGGCAAACGGTGTCGTCGCCCGGTTTTTTGAACAGAAAGGGGTCGCGTCCATCCGCAGAGTCCTGCGCACACCCAAGCGTTGGGAGCGAATCGTCGCGCTCGCCGCGAATCTGGGGGGCCGTCTGCCGGCTACACCCGATGCGCTCGCACTCAACACTTTTCTCGCACAGCAACGCGAAGCCGATCCGGTCGGATTTCCCGATCTGTGGCTGTCGGTAATCAAGCTGCTCGGCGCCGGCGAGTACGTGCTGGAGGTACCGGGAAAGCCGATTGAAGGCCACTTCGGCCTCGCGGTACGCGACTACACTCATTCAACCGCACCGAATCGCCGCTTTCCCGACCTGATCGGGCAACGCCTCCTGAAGGCAGCGCTCGCGGGCGCCGCACCGCCCTATACCGAGCAAGAGCTGCAGGAACTGGCCGCACACTGTACCGAGCAGGAGGGCAATGCGGCGAAGGTGGAGCGGCAGGTCAGCAAGTCAGCCGCCGCCCAGCTCCTCGCATCGCGAATCGGCCAGCGGTTCGACGCGATCGTGACCGGAGCTTCCGAAAAGGGAACTTGGGTGCGCACATTGCAGCCGGCGACCGAAGGTCGCGTCGTGAAAGGCTTCGACGGCCTGGACGTGGGAGATCGGGTCAGCGTCCAGCTCGTCCACACCGATACTGCCCGCGGCTTCATTGATTTCGCCCGCGTCCGTTAGGATCAACGCATGCCAACCGAAACTCCGCCGCGTGTGACCGTCCCATACAAAGACGAGGAGTTTCTCGCTAGCGACGATGCGCGACCGTTGCGCATCATCGCGGAATACCTCGGGCCGCTGAGGGGATTTCGACGCGCACACGTGTGCGACACGATTGTGTTTTTCGGATCGGCGCGCGTCACGGCACAAGGCCCGCTCGGTCGCTACTACAACGAAGCCCGCGAGTTGGCGCGCCTCGTGACGATATGGGCAAAGAGCCTTCCTTCGTCGGCCCATCGCTACGTCGTGTGCTCCGGCGGCGGCCCCGGCATCATGGAGGCTGCGAATCGCGGAGCGGCGGAAGCTGGAGGACGAACGGTCGGTCTCAACATCAGTCTTCCCCACGAGCAGCGGCCGAATTCATACATCACTCCCGAGCTCTCGTTTGAGTTCCACTACTTCTTCATGCGCAAGTTGTGGTTTGCACACCTGGCGCGAGCGCTGGTTGTGTTTCCCGGGGGCTTCGGGACGCTTGATGAGCTGATGGAGATTCTGACGCTGGCCCAGACCGGTAAGCTCGAGCGCCACATTCCCGTCGTGCTCTACGGATCGCAATACTGGAACGAGGTCATCAATTTTGGGGCACTGGTGCGCCACGGGACGATCAGCGCGGCGGATCTCGAACTGTTTCAATTCGCCGATGATCCCAACACGGCCCTGGGCCTGCTGCAGGCCGGGCTCGCCAACAGCGGCTCCGAAGCCACACCCGCCTTCGCGCACTCGCGCGAAGGCGGGCCTGAGGCCTCCTGACCACCGGGGCCAGGAGCCGGGTCGTCGCCAGCCCTAAGCGGGCCTAAGCGCGCCGGAGAAAAGTAACTACCGCCAGGATCAGGAATACGACGAACAGGATCTTCGCGATTCCCGCAGCTCCGGCTGCGATGCCGCCGAATCCGAGAACGGCGGCGACGATCGCGATAATGAAAAAGACGATCGCGTAGTGCAGCATGGCTTCATCTCCTAGCGAGTGCCTCGCTTCAAGGCGTTATTCCCAATCGTTCTTGAGGGTACTGTCCCGCGAAGCGCTCGTGGCAGCCATAGGCGTTTGGCGCATGCTCGTGTCAGACGCGTCTGACTAGGCCGCTGTCTGTGCCGGGGGCTGTGGGCCGTCGCGACTTGCGGGTCCGCCGCAGAACTCTCAATTTCCGAGCTGGCAGGCGGCAAACCCCCTGCCGAGCGCCTCCCTGTCGAGTTCGCGCCCGATGAACACAAGCTGCGTGCGCTGAGGACGCTTTCCCCACGGGCCCAGAGCGGTCGTGTCAACGACCATGTGGACGCCCTGGATGACGATCCGCTCCTGCGAGCCGGCAAAGTTCAAAAATCCCTTCATACGGTACAACCCCGCGCCCTGGGTTTGCAGCGTGTGCGCCAGCCACTCCTGAAATCGCTCGGGAACCAGTGGCCGGTCCGTCTCGAGGCTGAATGAAGCCACGCGCGCATCGTGGGAGTGGCCAGGAGCGAAAGCCTTCTGCTCCACCGGGGGCAACTCCCGCCCGGCACGATCGAGCAGTTTCATCCCGAATTCTTCCGGCAGGTGTTGCGTGAACAGCCAGTAGGTGCCGGCGCAAGCCACACGCAGAACGAATTCAGCAACTCCCCGTGACGGAAGATCAAGCTGCTGCACGCACAGCCGCGGCTCGAGGACGCTCCCCGACGCAATGGTGTGACTCGCTGCGACGGAGAACAACGCGAAAACTCGCTCCGCAGCTTTGCCTGCGTCGCGTGCATCCGCCGGGACCACTTCGCATACCGCGACCCGCATCGAGGGATCGGTCCCCTGTTGGAGAGTCAGCAGATAATCACCCGCGGCAAGTTCGAACGCGCCGGCCCATTCGAACGGATACTCCGGTTGCAGAAATTCCGGCCGATACTCGAGTGCCCGGGCAAGATCGAAGCCACCGATTCCCAGTACGCTCTCCATCGACACCCCTGCCCGCGCAGCCGGATCGGCGCGTACGATTCGCGCCAGCGCGTTGATTCCCCGGACGCGCTTTTCCACGCCATCGAGCGCCGCGCTGCTGATGAGATCCGCTTTGTTCAGGACGATGACGTCTGCGAACGCGACCTGGGTACGCGCCTCCTCGCTGTTGATCAACTGCTGGTCGAAGTGAAGGGCATCCACCATGGTCACGATGCCATCGAGCGCAAACTGCTCACGAATCGAAGCGTCGACGAAGAACGTTTGGGCTACTGGACCGGGATTGGCAAGGCCGGTGGTCTCCACGACGATGCGGTCGAAGCGGTCGCGACGCTCGCTCAAGCCTCCAAGAATACGGATCAGATCCCCGCGCACGGTGCAGCAGATGCAGCCATTGTTCGTCTCGAAAATCTCTTCCTCGGCGTTGATCACGAGCTCATGATCGACTCCGATCTCGCCGAATTCGTTCTCGATAACCGCAATGCGTTGCCCGTGGCTCTCGGTCAGTATGCGATTGAGCAGCGTCGTTTTTCCGGAGCCGAGAAATCCTGTGAGCACCGTGACCGGAATCCGCGTCCGCGGGCTCATCGAAAAAATCCCGGGCACGGGTCGGCAAGGTGCGCGCGTCTCATGGATAATGTCCTGACGTGAAAGGGCTCTCCATTCTGGGTTGCGGCTCCGGAGCCGGTAAAAGCTGGATCACCACTGCATTCGGTGCGTGGCTGCATGGCCAAGGCGTCCGCGTCGCACCGTTCAAAGCCCAGAACATGTCCAACAACGCGTGGGTCACGTTTGATGGCGGCGAAATCGGACGTGCGCAGGCCGTTCAAGCCGAGGCATGCGGCCTGGTGCCCACCGTCGAAATGAATCCCATCCTGCTGAAGCCGAGCGGCGCCAGCGGCTCGCAGGTCATCGTTCTCGGCAAAGCGCAAGGCCATTGCAACGCCGCCGACTACTATGGTCATTTCGATCGCTTGTGGCAGACGGTCACCGAGGTCCTGGACGGCTGGCAGAGCCGGTGCGACGTTCTGTTGATGGAAGGCGCGGGCAGTCCGGTCGAGCTGAATCTTCTGCACCGTGATCTCGTCAATCTGCGCCCCTGCCACTATGTCGACGGACGCTGGGTGTTTGTCGGCGACATCGATCGCGGTGGCATCTTCGCGCAGTTGGCCGGTGTGTGGGGTCTCATTTCCCCTGCGGATCGCACCCGCAGCTTGGGGGCGATCGTCAACCGCTTTCGCGGCGACATCGCGTTGTTCCCGAATCCCCAACAGTGGCTCGCACCCTACGCGCCGGGCTTCGACGTGCTCGGCACGGTGCCGTTCAGATCCGATCTGCAACCGGATGAGGAGGATGGGCTGCCGCAGGGCGACCGAGTGCGAGGCACCGGCGATGTCATCGCTTGGGTGCGATTTCCTCAAGTAGCTAACCTCACTGACTGCCAACCGTGGTGGTCCGACGCGGGCGTGCAGACACGTTGGATAACGAGTCCACAAGAGCTCGCTGACGCACGAGTCATCGTCCTGCCCGGCACCAAGAACACGCTGGCGGACTTGCGGTGGCTGCGTGCCACCGGATTGGCGGACGCCATCGTCGGCGCAGCGCGCCGT
>FTEM01002228.1_pt1 | contig 10306 bp, 9 predicted proteins | sample 1640201 | NCBI WGS metagenome assembly FTEM01 (sample SAMEA3914816, study PRJEB12502) | metagenome | biome: forest; material: soil | place: USA | collected 2011-09-16 | depth 0.3 m | reverse complement strand
GCGGTAGGCGGTGAGGCGGTAGGCGGTGAGGCGGTGAGGCGGTGAGGCGGTAGGCGGTAGGCGGTAGGCCTGTACGCCGCCTTGCCGCGTTAGCGATCCACCAAGCCCATCTCACGTTCGGCGTAGCGCGGTCCGACGACGCGGTCGGAGCTGACTACGCTTTCGATCTCCTGGATGTCATCCGCAGTGAGCTCGATGTTCACGGCGCCGAGATTTTCCTCCAGCCGCGACACCTTCCGCGTACCCGGAATCGGCACGATCCACGGCTTGCGCGCCAGCAGCCACGCAAGCGCAATCTGACCGGCCGTCGCGTGCTTGCGTGCGCCGATCCGTCCCAACTCTTCGACGAGGGCCGTGTTGCTTTGGCGGGCTTCGCTGGAGAAGCGAGGCATGAAGCTGCGCATGTCGGAGGAGTCGAAGCTCGTATCGGCCGTAATCGCCCCGGTGAGGAAGCCACGTCCGAGTGGGCTGAAGGGCACGAAGCCGATCCCGAGCTCTTCCAACACCGGAAGAATCTCCGCCTCCGGATCGCGCGTCCACAAGGAATACTCGGACTGCAACGCAGCGACCGGGTGTACCGAATGTGCGCGCCGGATCGTGCCGGCACTCGCTTCAGAAAGACCGAAGTAGCGAACCTTACCTTCCTCGACGAGGCGTGCAACGGCACCGGCGACGTCCTCGATCGGAACCGCCGGATCGACACGATGCTGGTAGAAGAGGTCGATTACATCAGTCCGCAGCCGCTTGAGCGATGCCTCGGCAACCTCTCGGATGTGCTCCGGCCGGCTGTCCATGCCGCCGGGCCGCGGTCCCTTGTTCAGGTCGAGCTTGAAGCCGAACTTGGTCGCGATCACCACTTTGTCGCGCACCGGGGCGAGCGCTTCGCCCACCAGCTCCTCGTTTACGAACGGACCGTAAATCTCTGCCGTATCGAAGAAGGTCACGCCCAGATCGAATGCCTTGCGGATGACCGCGACCATCGCGGTCCGATCCTCTGCCGGGCCGTAACCGGAGCTCATGCCCATGCAGCCGAGGCCCAGGGCCGAGACTTCGAGCCCACTCTTGCCCAACATCCGCAGCTTCACGATCCGACTCCTTCAGGTACGCCGCGCTTGCGGCTTATCCCAGTCTTTCTTGCCTTCATCCTGGCCTGCGACCGAGTACAGCACCTGGGCGTTACGTGTCTTCTGAAAATCCTCGAGCGACTGCCCACGCATCGCCGCGTAGATGTGCAGGTTGGTCGTGCCGACGACGGCGCCCAGCTTCTCGAGCAGGAAGAAAATGACGCCGTAGCGGATCAGCGCCCGCCAGTCCCGCCGCCGCAGCATGTCGCGCTCTTCCTCGGTGAGACCTGCCGCCTCGAACATCGGTTCCGGCTCCGAAAGAAAGCGCCGGCGCTGTTCCGGTTCCAGCAGCCGATGCAGGAAACTGTTGATGCGGTACGACTTGACGCTCTGATCGAGGGTGAAGGGGTAGGTGCCGGGGAGCTTGTCGAGCCCCACCCACTCCCGTCCGATGCGCTCACGGTAGTCCGGGATCGACTCGCCGGTCGGCTCGTTCGAGTCGTTCTCGTAGATGACCGTTGCGATCGGCGTCATGGAGGGCAGGTAGTACGTCTGATGCAGCTTCCTGACCTTCGCCGATAGCGCGCCGCGCATTATGAGCCACATGATGACTTCCGAGCCTTCACAGCCGCCACGCTCCGCGTACTCGGCAATCGTCATCTGCGTCAGCTTCTCAGGGTCCTTCTCCAACAGCTCGAGGAATTCCATGTCCCACGGCGTGTTGTTGAAGCCTGCGCGTTCACCATGCACCTGGTGCGAGAGGCCGCCGGTGCCGACGATGGCAACCCTGAGGTCCTCCGGATAGCTCTCGATCGCCTTGCGCAGTGCGCGGCCGAGCTTGAAGCAACGCCGTGCGGACGGAATCGGAAACTGCAGCACCCCGACCTGGAGCGGAACGATCGCGCCCGGCCAGCCATTCTCGTGCGGCCACAGAAGCGACAGTGGCGAGAAGCAGCCGTGGTCCAGGCCCTTCGCCTGGAAGTACGACAGGTCGAACTCGTCGGCGACCAGGCCCGCCGCGACATGACGCGCAAGCCCTGGGTGTCCCTTGATGGCAGGCAGCTTGCGCGGCCCACCGCCTTCGTCTGCGGGCCAGTACCGGTCGCCGACGCCGAGGGCGAAATGGGAATAGTGGTCGAAGAAGAACGAGGTAACGTGGTCGTTATAGATGAAGAACAGCACGTCCGGACGCTTGTCCGCGAGCCATTTCTGGACCGGCTTGTACCCCTCGAAGATCGGCGCCCAGACGGGGTCCTGCTGCTTGTTCGTGTCGAGGGCGAAGCCGATCGTCGGAGTATGCGAAGACGCGATGCCGCCCACTATTGTGGCCATGAAGGACTCCCGAGTATTGTCCTGAAGGTTACCATAGGGGGACGGGCCGCCGCGGCCGGGAGAAAGGGGAATCGATGAGCACCGACCTATTTGCCGCGATCCGCAAGCTCGGCACCGAGCTTTCGCCGCCATTGTTCGAAGGCACCCTCGGATTGTTTGCACCGCTCGCTCCACGGCCCACACCAGACTTCTGCAGCGTCGAGCGCGATGTTGTGTATGGCCCCGATGCGCGGCATCGGATGGATATCTTCTATCCGCCCCAAGCAAACACGGCGGCGCGTCCCGTCATCATCTTCGTACATGGAGGCGGCTTCGTTCGCGGAGACAAGGGCGCTGCGGATGCAGCGTTCTATAGCAACGTTGGTGCGTGGGCAGTGCGCAGCGGGTTGCTGGCAGTCACGCTCAATTACCGTCTGGCTCCCGGCGCGCGTTGGCCTGCCGGGCCGGAAGATCTCGCCCTGGCACTTGATTGGCTCGCCAAGGACGTCAGGAAATTCGGGGGAGATTCCGGGCGACTCTTTCTCATCGGCCAATCCGCGGGCGCGGCGCACGTTGCAGGTTATGTCGTCGGGCAGCACGGGCGGCAGAGCGCCCCGAAGCTCGCGGGCGCGATGATGCTGTCGGGCATCTACGATCTGGTCTCGTTGCAGCACAGCCAGTTCGAGGAAGCGTATTTCGGCGCGGACCGTACGCGATTCGCCGCGGCGTCAACACTACCGGGCCTGGCTCAGACCGACGTGCCGTGCCTCTTCACGATCTCCGAGCTGGACCCTGCGACTTTTCACCAGCAGGCGGCGCGGCTGGTCGAGGCGCGCTGGGCGGCCAAAGCCGTGTTGCCGCGTCTGTTGTACCAACAAGGCCACAATCATATTTCCCCCATACTGCAGCTCGGCACCGCGTTCGACACGTTGGGCAACGAACTTCTGGCCTTCATAGGGAGAGCCTCATGAGCACGCTGAAGAGGATGACCTGCAGTTTTTTTGCGGCCGCAGCGATGGCGGGAGTTGGGGTTTTCGGCCCCACCGGCGCACACGCGACAGACGTTTACGATGCCGCCGTCCAGCACAGCGGGCGCAGCGCCGACGACGTCAAACGCGATGCGCTCGACCATCCTGCTGAGGTGTTGCGTCTCGCCAGGATCAAGCCTGGGATGCACGTCGTCGACTTCCTGGCCGGTGACGGTTACTACAGCGAGCTGCTGAGTTACGTTGTAGGACCTGGCGGGCATGTCCTCCTGCTCAACAATCCGTCGTTCTCGAAGTGGAGCGAAGGCGGCGACGTCAAGCGAGTCGCCGACAAGCGCCTGCCCAACGTCGAGAGCCAGATCGTCGACTTGAATCAGTTGCAGTGGCCGGCCGCCTCGCTCGATGCGGTGTTCCTGGTCAAGATCTATCACGACCTCTACTGGGTGGATCCGAAGGGCGACTGGCCCAAGGTGAACACCAGCGCCGTGCTCGACAACATTGCACGCGCCGTCAAGCCCGGTGGCGTGGTCGTCATCGTCGATCATTCCGCCAAGCCCGGTGCCGGCACGACCGTCGCTTCGTCACTGCACCGGATCGATGAGGGCTACGCGCGCAAGGACTGGGAATCGCGTGGCCTGAAGCTCATAGGCAAGAGCGATGCGCTGCGTAAACCGGAAGACCCGCGCGAGCAGATTTCCTATCTGCCTCCCATGCTCGGCAAGACCGACCGGTTCGTGCTGGTGTTCCGCAAGTCCGCTTCCTGATCGGACCCGAAACGCCCGATGAGCTCCATACGGACGACCTGCTGTGTGGCCGGCGGCGGCCCGGCGGGCATCGTCCTCGGCTACCTGCTCGCACGAGCGGGAATCCACACGGTCATATTGGAGAAGCACAAGGACTTCCTCCGTGATTTTCGCGGCGACACGGTTCATCCATCGACGCTTGATGTCATCGCAGAGCTCGGCCTGCTCGATGATTTTCTCAAGCTGCCGCATCAGGAAGTCCGGCAGCTGCACGGCCAGATAGGCTCGTCGCAGGTGACGATCGCCGATTTCTCCCATCTGCCCACGCGGTGCAAGTTCATAGCATTGATGCCGCAGTGGCATTTTCTGAACTTCCTGAGCGAGCGGGGCGCAGCCTTTGCTGCGTTCCAACTTCTCATGGAGGCGCAGGTCACCGGCTTGGTCGAGGCCGATGGCCGTGTGACCGGGGTCAAAGCGAACACGCCCGACGGCCCATTGGAAGTGATGGCGGATCTGGTCATCGGGGCGGACGGCCGTCACTCGACAGTTCGCGACTGCGCGAGGCTGCAAATCGAGGATCTCGGCTCACCCATCGATGTACTGTGGTTGCGTCTGTCGCGCAAGCCCGAGGATGCGGCTGAAACGGGCGGGTACTTCAATTACGGGCGTGTGTTCGTGACGCTCGACCGTGGCGACTATTGGCAATGCGCTTTCGTGATCCGCAAGGGTGAGCTCGAAGACCTGAAGCAGCGCGGCCTCGATCATTTCCGAACGCAGATCGCCCGTATCGTGCCGATGTTCCAGGACCGGGTGCAGGAGCTGCAGAACTGGGACGATATCAAGCTGCTCACGGTTGCGGTCGATCGATTGCTGCAATGGTGGAAACCGGGATTGCTGTGCATCGGGGACGCCGCGCACGCAATGTCGCCGATCGGCGGTGTTGGTATCAACCTCGCAATCCAGGACGCGGTGGCGGCGGCGAATATCCTTGTCGCGCCGCTGCAGCAGCGCAGGATTGGCACGGCGCATCTGGATGCGGTGCAACAGCGGCGTATGTTCCCGACTCGCGTGATCCAGCGGATCCAGGTCCTGGTCCAGGAGCGAGTCATCAATCGTGTGCTGGAGACTGACCGCCCGCTCGCGGCGCCGTGGCCGGTCAAGCTATTCGGATACTTCCCGTGGCTGCGTCGGATTCCTGCACGCGTCGTCGGAGTTGGCGTTCGGCCGGAACACGTCCTTACCGGGGTCAGCGCTTCCTCGGCGCAGCAGACGTCGCACGAATGATGAGGCGGGTGGCCAGTAACGTTGAGCGTGTGGAGCGCTGCTGAGCGAGAACGTCGCGAAGCATCGTCATTGCCTGATAACCGATGTCGAATCGGGGGATGTGCACGGTCGTCAGAGGTGGTTCGTAGAGGTGGGCGATTTCCTGGTCGTCGAAGCCGACTACCGAAATGTCGTCCGGCACATTCAGACCTACGGCCTTCAGCGAGCGGATCGCGCCGATCGCCATCTCGTCGTTCGCACAGAAAACCGCAGTGGGCGTCTGCCTCTGCTGCATCAGCACCTGCATCATCTTCTCGCCGGCCTCGACTGTGAAATCCCCTCGCTGCATCAGCGAGTCGTCGAACGTTATCCGGGCTGTACGCAAGGCTTTACGGTAGCCACTCGCTCGGGCGCGCGAGGAAAGCACGTGATCGGGCCCGGCGATGTGGGCAATTCGCTTGTGCCCGAGATTGATGAGATGGCGCACCGCTTCCTCCGCTCCCCCGGCGTGGTCGATTCCGACGGTGGGCAGCGTTGATTCCCTGAGCGATTCAGCCGCGACGACGAGGGGCGGCAGTTTTGGGGTTGCCGTTTCGGCGCCGGGCGGCAAAACACCCGTGAGCAGGATGATTCCATCCGCGCGGCGGCTTGCCACCTGGTCGAAATACGTCTCCGCGCGCCGGATGTCGCCTTTGGTGTTGCCCATGAGTACCGCAAAGCCGGTTTCCTCCGCTGCCTGCTCGGCGCCGCGCAGGATCTCAAGGAAGAACGCGCTGAGCTTCGGTACTACGACCAACACCGTTCGGGTTTCCCCGCGGCGCAGATCGCGTGCGATCAGGTTGGGGCGATATCCCAATCGCTCGATGCCCTGCAGCACACGGTCACGCGTTTCCTTGTTGACGAGGTCGGGGCGCGTGAGTACTCGCGAAATCGTCGCGACCGATACGCCGAGCTCGGCGGCGACCGATTTGCTGGATGGGGAGTGGGATCGCCTCATGTCCTCAAGCGTTGAACGGCAGCTTCAACCCCGGTCGTGGCCAGCGTGTCTTGAAGAGCCTGCCGGTGGTCGAGCATGTTATCCAGGCATCGCGCATGTCCGCGCCGCCGAAGCAGATGTTCGTGGTCAGCGGATCGGGAACCGGAACGTGCTCGTATGCGCCGCTGGGCTCGAACACGGTGATGCCGCCATTCCAGAGAGTGCCGACGCAAATGCGCCCACTGGCTTCGACTGCAAGGCTGTCGAGCCACTGATAGCCGGGCAGAGTGCACACCACTCTTCCGGGAGCCATGGATGCCTGTGGCGCCAGCACTCCAGGTTCCGGCACATCGAACTCATACAACCGGCCCACCATGCAGTCGGCCATGTAGAGCTTACGCTCATCCGGCGACAGGCCGATGCCGTTGGGTGAGACCAACGCGCTGCGCCAGCGGATGATCTTCGAGCCATCGGGGCGCGCGTAGTAAACGGCGCCGAGGCGGCGGTTCTCGCCGTCAGAATAGCCAAGAGTGGTGAACCAGAAGCCTCCGGTGCTATCGAAAACCAGGTCGTTCGGGCTGTTGAGCGGCTTGCCGTCGCACTGGTCGTAGAGGGTCGAGAAGCGTCCCGTGCGCAGGTCGACGCGTTGAATGGAGCCACCCGTGTACGGGTGTGCGGGCGGTCCATCGGGGAGATTCACTTCTCCGTCAGCCCAGGACCAGGCGTCCCCGTTGTTGCAGACGTAAACCGCGCCGTCAGGCCCGATGGCCGCGCCGTTGGGACCGCCACCGAGCTCCGCGATTGTTTCGCGCTGACCGTTGGTTGTCACACGGGTCAACGTGCCGCGGCGAATTTCGACGAGCACGACGGACCCATCGGCCATTGCGACGGGTCCTTCCGGAAACAGCAGCCCAGATGCGACCTGTTGCATCGATGATCCTCCGACCTGAACCCAAAAGCCTGTGGCGGAGGATAGCGCCGGACGCGCGCCGTTTCGGCTTATTTCTGCTCGCTACGCCATCCAGCAGGCGCGTACGACTCGCGGGCCACTTCCGAGTAGGGAACGGGGCTCACGATCGCGCGAATCTGCGTTTGCACGTGGCGCTCGACCGTCGGCTTCGAGGAGCCGCCGCCTTCTTCGCCCCAGACAAAGCTCACTTCAGTTCCCGGCTTGCTCTGCTCGGCGTCGAGGATGGCCAGTGTCAGCATCGAGCGTTCGTTGGAGCTGTACCCGCACCACGTCGAGATGCCGACGGTCTTGCCATTCTGCGTCACCTTGTCGTAGGGCAACGTTGAATACACGGCCGATGGGAAATCCATGTACTTGGCGCGGTCGCCTTTCTTTAGCTGCGTACCGATCACGCGGGTTACATCGTCCGAATTGAGCGCGAGAGTCACCTTCTTGCGATGCGTCTGGCCGGCGATCTTCTCCAGCGCCTGCTTGCCGACGAACTCGTGATCGAACTTCACGAACGGGCCGTAGCCCAGATCGTACGGAGTCAGGTAATAGTCCTCGATATTGTCGGAGTAGAAGCTGCCGCCAAGCGAAGCGGAGGCTTCGTAGCCGTTGGCAGGCAGCCATTCACGGTACGCCCGCATTTTCTCGCCCGAGTAGACGGCAGGCATCGGGGAGGGGATCCATCCCGACTCCAGTGTGTTGGAAGAGTACGCGCGGGCGCCTACGAGACGCAGCCCCAGATCCTTGCCCGCCTCGACGATGGCCGCTTTCACTTCGTCACCTTCGGCCCACGGGCCGAACACTTCGAACCCCGGCTGACCAGCCATGCCGTGGCGAATGGCGCGCACGGTGCGGCCAGCGATGTTGAATTCGCACATGTTGAAGAACTTGATGTCCGGAGCCGGCTTGCCGGGGACCTTCGCGACGACCTGCATTGCGTTCGGACCCTGGATCTGGAACCGGTACGCCTTGCGCACGATCGGCCCCGAGCGGGCGGCGGTCCGCTCATCGCGCTCGCACTTCGCATCGTAGCGGCCCACTTCGCAGTTGTATTGGACCCAGTTATGAACCGAAGGCCGACCGACGATGTTGAAGGAATTGGGGCCGAGATAAAACAGGACGACGTCGCCGATCACGTGGCCGTCGTGGTTGCACGCCACGTACTGCTTGCCTTTGTTCGGCGCGAAGTTCTTGAACGTGTTGACGCCCAGATCGGACAGAAGCTGTAGGGCGCCGGGACCCTCGATGTACATATCGGTCATGTGGTACGACTGGTTGTACAGCACGCAGGACTGCTGCCAGGCGCGCTGCTCGTCGCGCCAGTTCGTATATTCGGGAGGTACGCCGGGATAGACGTAGGGGCCGGTCTGCGAGTTGCGCAGGAGCTTCACCGGGTTTCCGACGCGTTGAATCAGGCTTTCAAGACTTTGGGGGCTCATGAGTGATGCGGGACCTTTTCGCCGGCTGAAGTGATTTCAACGAACGATCGAGCTGAGCGGCCGGACGCCGCGCGCTGCAGTCTCGAGAGCGGGAAGATTGAGGCTCTCCTTCGCAGGATTGGCGTGCTCGCGCATCAGCGACTCAACCCGCGCGCCCTCGCCACGCTCCAGCGCGTCGACGATGACGTGATGTTGGCGATGCGCGTAATACAACATGCCGTACATCCGCTCCAGGCTCGCTTTATCGAAGGCAAGTGCCTGCGGCCCGGCAAAGGGAATGCGGCCGTTGCGCTCGAGCGCCTGCTCGATCATCGGACTTTGAGCTTCACGGGCGATCATCTGGTGGAAGCTAGCGTTCATTTCGGCGTACGTCGCTTCATCGCTCTCATCGACGTAACCTTTATGTAGGATCCGGTCGCCTTCCTGCAGACAGGCGCGCAGTTCCTCGATCAGCACCATGGAAGCGCCTCGTTCCGCGACGCGCCGCGCCGCCATTCCCTCCATCACGCCACGCAGATCGATTGCGTCGAGAATATCGGCGGCGCTGAAGCCGCGAACGATGTATCCGCGGACTTCATGCTCCGCGAGCAATCCCTCTTGGGCTAGAACGGGTAGCGCTTGGCGGATGGGAGTCCGAGACATGCCGAGCATCTCCGCCAGCGGCGCTTCGGCCACGCGCTGCCCCGGTGTGAGCTCACCGCGCAGAATCATTTCACGGACACGAACGAGTGCCTGGGTTTGCTGGCTGTTCATAGGGGCCGATTCTTCTCCGTGGGATCCCGTTCTGTCAATAAACTGCGTGTGGGCGTGGTCTGGCGCGCCACGTCATTAAAAATATGTAGTGATATCAATGACGTATTGAATGATGAAAATCCCAAAAATAAGTGAAATCCAAAATGGGATCCCGTTTTGAGAAAGTGGCGTGGACCCCTGCGGTATAGGATTGCGTGTCGCGCGGCGGGGGAAGACACGAATGTATTTGCGAACGCGGTTGCTGCTTGGAATAGCAGTCGTGACGCTGTTGGCCATTGCGGTCAGCGTCGTGGTACCGCTCACGTCTGTCGGCGGTGATGTTTCTCGCGAGACCGAATCGTCGACGCAGTTGGCGCGGCTGCTCCACGATATCGACCGCAATGTCGTTGCGGCTGCGGGAACCACCGAAGCCAGTGATGCCGCTGCCAAAGAGATCCGCAGCTCCGAGCCATTGCGTCACGTCAAGATCGAGCTGGTGGGCGCCGATGGCGGCGTGATCGCGACGAGCCCGACCGATGACCGGCAGGGTGGGCAACTGGCCCGTAAGCTGTTGTCCTCAGAATCCAGCGTCACGCTCACCTATGGCCTGGAGTTTCACGGCGCGCCGTTTGCGCAGCTACGAGTGGTGTCCAATCCACTCTCCGAAATCTCCGAGATCGAGCAGCGAGTGTTTCGCGATCTTGCGCTTCTCGCGCTGACGATCCTCACCATGGCGGCGAGCATCTACTTCATGGTGCGTCGTGGGCTGATGCCCGTTGGCCAGATCCAGACTGCGCTCACGCGCCTGGAAGCCGGCGAGCTGGATACGCGGCT
>FTEM01002375.1_pt1 | contig 10346 bp, 8 predicted proteins | sample 1640201 | NCBI WGS metagenome assembly FTEM01 (sample SAMEA3914816, study PRJEB12502) | metagenome | biome: forest; material: soil | place: USA | collected 2011-09-16 | depth 0.3 m | reverse complement strand
TACTGCAACGGTCCTGGGCGCGCAGCGCCGGTCTGCCACGCAAGAGCGCGCTCGCGGATATTCTGCGCAGCCAGATCGAGGCTCATCGAACGGAAGTATTCTACAACTCGGATCCGATGCGCTACGGCAGCGACTTCGTACGCAGCCTTCCGGGCTGTGTCAAATGCTCCGTCGCGTGGCGCGCCGCTCCTTCGCCGGGTGGTGATTTCTCGGCATACGATGCGGTGGTGTGCAACTTCCCGTCGATTCTGCGTCAGTTTGAGGCAAAACGCTGGAAGACCGCGCCGTTTCATCCGGCTCACGATCCGGCGATGGAACCATACGCAGCGAATGCGAATCGCCCCATCGATGTTCTCTTCGCGGGCAGTTACTCTCGCTATCATCAGCAGCGCGCGCTGTTGCTGGAGGCCATCGCCGGAATGGCAAAGAAGTGGAACGTCGTGCTGCATTTGGACGTTTCGCGCGCGACGCGCGTTTCCGAGTCCGCGCTCGGCCGCATGGTCCCGTTGGGCCGCTACCGGCGACCGGGCGCGATTCGCGCGTTGTCGCGGGCGCCGGTTTTCGGCCGGGGGCTCTATTCAGAGCTGGGGAGGAGTAAAATAGTCGTGAATGCGGCGATCGACATGGCAGGTTCCGAGCGAGGAAACATGCGATGTTGGGAGGCGCTCGGCTGCGGCTCGTTGATGATTTCGGATGCCGGAACATATCCGCCGGGCATGACGGATGATGCAACGCTTCGGCTGTTTTCCACGCCACAATCCGCGGTGCAGGTGATCGAGGATGTGCTTTCAAACGAGCCGCGTCGGGCTCGGATCGCCGCTGCCGGACACGAGATGATCTCTAGAGTCTATAGCAAGCAGCGTCAGTGGACTGACTTCCAGGCACTATGTGGAGCGATGTCATGAGGTTTGTCGTCGCCGTTCTGAACGGACTGCACCGTATTCGCCACCCGACCGCCCGTGGCGTGACGATTGGCGAGGGCAGCCGCGTGTATCGATGGCGGTTCACGCTCGGCGCGAAAAGCAATCGCGTCAGTATCGGAAAGAACTCGATCGTACAGTGCCGAGTCAGCTTCGACGGTGACGGGGGAGCGGTGACAATCGGCGATCGCAGCTACGGGGGCGCGAGCCACATCGTGTGCCATTCCGGGGTATCAATTGGCACCGACGTAATCATCTCCTGGGGCGTGACGATCGTCGATCACGACTCACATTCCGTATTCTGGCCGCTGCGAAAATCGGACGTTGAGTTGTGGCGCCAGGGAACGAAGTCGTGGGAGCATGTGCCCGCAAGTCCGGTGCTTATTTGCGACAAGGTGTGGATAGGTTTCGGTGTCAGTATTTTAAAGGGAATCACCATCGGCGAGGGAGCAGTGGTCGGTGCCTGCGCCGTCGTCACGCGAGACGTGCCACCGTACGCGATCGTGGCCGGCAATCCGGCTCGTGTCATCCGTCAGCTCTCGGCCGCCTGACGAAGTCGACATCGTGATTTCAAATGCCGAACGCAGTAATTGGGAGACGGCCATCGTATGGCTGCGCTCCCGCGCGGATCAGGCCGACGTCGTCATCGCCGGCTACTACGACGATCCACTGTTGGACGCGGCTCAACGGTACGAAGCGAGCGAAGAGTGGGCCGCGGTGCGCAAACTGCTTCCACGCGCCGCTGGCGCGCGAGCGTTGGAAGTGGGCGCCGGGAGGGGAATCGCGAGCTTCGCCTTGGCGCGCGCCGGGTTTTCGGTCACCGCATTGGAGCCGGACGGGAGCGAGATTGTCGGTGCACAGGCCATCCGCCATTTAGCCGCTGAGGCGAAGCTGCGGATCGATGTGGTTCAGGAGTACTCGGAGGCGTTGCCTTTCGCTGCAGGCGAATTCGATCTCGTGTTCGGGCGCGCAGTGCTGCATCACACCCGCAGTCTGCATGGGGCTTGCTCGGAATTTTTCAGAGTACTGAAGCCGGGCGGGCGACTGATTGCAATCCGCGAGCACGTGATCACGCGCTCGCAGGACCTCGCGGCGTTTCTGGATTCTCATCCGCTGCACCGCCACTACGGTGGCGAGAATGCGTTTCTCCTGCGCGAATATCGGGATGCCATCCGGGGCGCAGGATTTCATTTGCAGACACTGCTGTCGCCGTTCGACAGCGCGATCAATCTTGCTCCGAGCACTCCGTCCAGCATACTTCAACAACTGGCCGATCGCGCCTCTGCCGGACATCCTGCGCTGCGGCGCCTGCTGAGCATCGCGAGCTCGATGCCCGGCTCATGGGCCCTTGTGCGCCGACTTTTGCGGATGGTGGACAACCGCCCCGGCCGCTTGTACTCGTTCGTCGCTCTGAAGCCATGAATCGACTGTTCATCTGGGTCACGGGCGCGCGCGGCTTCATCGGCCGGAACTTGGCGCGGGCCCTCGCCGGCCGCGGACACGAAGTCTGGGGGCTGGGGCATGGCTCCTGGGTCGAAGCGGAGGCCAGAGACTGGGGAATCACGCGATGGCTCAACGCCGACGTGCGCGCGACCAATCTGCAGTCTTTCGCGCGCCAGTGCAAAAGCTCACCGGACATTGTTTTTCATGTGGCTGGAGGATCGTCCGTCGGTGCCGCAATTGCAGGGCCCCACGAGGACTTCGACCGCACGGTCGCCGCCACCGCGGAGTTGCTCGATTGGATGCGCTTGGAGTCGCCCGCGACGCGGCTGTTCGCGCTTTCCAGTGCCGCCGTGTATGGAAGCGCGCAAGCGGGACCGCTTGCGGAGGACAGGGTGTGCCTGCCCTGCTCGCCTTACGGATTCCACAAGCTCATGGCAGAGGAACTTTGCCGCTCCTACGCGCAGAGCTATGGCATCCGGTCGACCACCGTCAGGCTATTTTCCGTCTACGGCAGCGGTCTCAAGAAGCAGCTCCTCTGGGATCTGTGCACGCGCCTGTCGGCGGGTCCCACGCGCGTGCAGTTGGGAGGCACCGGTGATGAGTTGCGCGATTGGACAGATGTGCGTGATGTCATCCGCGCTTTGATTTTCATGGCGGAGTCTGCTGGCGGTGATGTCTCGCTCATCAATGCGGGTACGCAGATCGCGACGACGGTACGAAGCATCGCGGCTTTGGTTCTTGCCACCTGGCCGCGACATGCCGAAGTGACCTTTAGCGGTCAGTCGCGCGCGGGGGATCCCTTCAGTCTCATTGCCGACGGCCGGCGGCTGGACGAGCTCGGGTTCGAATGGAACGTCCCGGTTGAACAGGGTATCGGCGACTACGTTCGCTGGTTCCTGAGCCAAGCCACGAGCGCGCCTTGATCCGCGTAGCGTTCACGCTGCTCGGGGGCAGGGAGTGGCTCGGAGGGCATCACTATCTCGTCAACCTTCTCACGAGCCTGCGCAACTGGCAGTCTGGGACACTCACTCCCATCCTGTTTGTCGGCAACAATATCCCTGCGGAGGACCTGGCCGCGTTCACGGCGATTGCAGGTGTCGAGGTGGTCCGATCGGCGCACTTCAACCGGGACGCACGGCCGCGGCGTCTGGCGCAAGCGCTGCTTTGGGGATTGGATGTCGGCGCGGCCGAGTCGTTTCGAGAGAACGGGATCGATGTGGCTTTCGAGCCAGCGCAGTTCTACGGCTGGCGCCTGTGCATGCCTGCGATTGCCTGGGTGCCGGATTTTCAGGACCGGCATCTGCCTCAGATGTTCAGCCGCAGGGCTCACCTGCAGAAGTGGTTTGGCCAATGGACCCAGGTGTTGTCCGGCCGCACGTTCATGCTGAGCAGCGAGGATTCGAGAGCGGACTGCGAGCGGTTCTACCCTGCAACGCGAGGGCGCACGCGGGTAGTCAGATTCGCAGTACCGGCGCCTCCAGAGCTCCCCGTGGAGAAGCGCGCCGGGGTGCTCGAAACTTACGGATTGCCGGAACACTTTTTTTTCCTGCCGAATCAGTTTTGGCGACACAAGAACCATGCGTGCGTCGTCAGGGCGCTCGAAATTCTCAAGTCGCAGGGACCCCGGATCACCGTCGCTGCGACCGGAAATCCGGGGGACCTGCGTCATCGGGAGTACTTCGCGAGGCTGTCGCGGCAGATCTCGGCGGCCGGCGTCGAGTCCAACTTCCGGGTGCTGGGAATTGTCCCCTATGAGCACGTTGGGGCCCTCATGCAGACGGCGGCGGCGCTGATCAATCCGTCGCGGTGCGAGGGATGGAGCACTACGGTCGAGGAAGCCAAGTCGAGCGGCACCCCGCTCGTTCTGTCGAACATCGGAGTGCACCGAGAACAGGCCGGCACGAGCGCGCTGTACTTCTCGCCGGATTCACCGGAGCAGTTGGCAGGGGTTCTGCGTGACTTTCACCCTTTGCCCGCGGAACAGCGCCAAGTCTGGGCGGCGCAGGCGCGCACCGATGCACAGGGCCGGCTGGCTCGATTCGCCGACGAGTTCGCTCGGCTGGTGCAGGATTGCCTGCGTCAGGCGCACACGGGAGCGTTCCGCCATTGAGAGTCCTGTTCGTGACCCATTTCTTTCCGCCGGAGGAGCTGTCGGCTGCGTTCCTGGCGTTCGAATTCGCCACTGCGCTCGTCGCGCGCGGACATCAGGTCGATGTACTGACCGGCTTTCCCAACTGGCCCGGAGGCAGTGCCTTCCCGGGCTACTCCTCACGGAGGTTTGCGAGTGAGGTGAACGACGGGGTCACGGTTCACCGGCTGCCCTTTCTGGCCTCGCCGAACGGCGGCTTTATTCGCAGGGCGCTCGACTTCAAGTCCTTCCAACTGCTTGCCGCGTTGCGCGGCAGAAGACTGCCTCGGCCGGACCTGGTCTACGTCCTCGTACCTCCCAACGAGGATGCCCTGGTGGCCAGAGAGCTGGCGCTACATTTCAAGTGTGCGTATGTTCCAAATATCCAGGATGTACAGCCGGACACTGCCATCGCGCTTGGCTATCTGCGCAATCGATTGCTGATATCGCACCTTCGGCGCCAGGAAGCCATCGTCTATCGCAATGCCGACTGCGTCGTCGCCATCGGCGAGTCGATGAAGCGGCGCCTGGTCGACAAGGGAATCCCGGCAGAGCGCATCGAGGTGTTGTCGAATTGGATCAATCCGAGCGACATCGTGCCGTTGTCCCGCACGAACCCGCTGCGCCTGGAGTGGCGCATACCGGAGGAACGCTTCGTCGTGCTGTATGCCGGCACCTTCGGGCGCATTCACAACGTTCCCATCCTGCTCGAGGTCGCGCGACGTCTCAAGGAAACGAATGCCTTGTTTCTGCTCGTCGGACAGGGATATGACTTCGAGGCCGTCGCAGCCGCGGCCCGTCGTGAGGATGTGAACAACGTCGTGGTCAAGCCCTTTGTGCCGAGGAGCCGCCTGAGCGAGCTGCAATCGTTGGCAGATCTCTCCGTCGTGCTGGTGCGCGGCGGCTACGGAAACACTTCCGTTCCGAGCAAGGTTCTGGGCTATATGTCCGCCGCCCGTCCCGTACTCGGATCAGTCGATGCGGATTCGGATTCCGCCGAGATGATCCGCGACGCGGACTGCGGCGAACTCGTCCCGCCCGACGCTGCGGACTTGCTCGCGGACGGCGTCCTTGCGGCAATGTCGAATCCGGAATTGGCGCGCGCTCGCGGTGAGAACGGTCGCCGCTTCGTGGAAGAGCGCGCTAGCGCCGAAGCCGTGTTGCGCAGGGGCGTGAATCTTTTGGAGAATATCGTTGCCCGACGAAACCGATGATGCAGCGGCCGCGCAGTCGTTTGCGCGGAACATGGAAACGATCTACGCAGCTCGCGCGTATGACACTGACATACGGTATTCGGAGTTCAGTCCCGCGTACCTGCAACGGGTTCACAGCATGGAGAGCGCCTACGTGCGTGCGTTGGGTGATCTGCGCCTTCGTGAATCGCTCGGCAGTCTGCGGGCGCTCGACTTCGGTTGCGGGAATGGTCACTGGATGGCCAGAATGGCGTCATGGGGTTTTCGGCACCGGAACTTGAGTGGTGTTGATATCCGCGAGGGCGCAGTTCTGGTCGCACGCGAGCTGCTCGGAGGCTGTCGCATCGACTACAGTGCGGACGGCGCCATTCCCCACGCGGATGCGGCATTCGATGTCTGTTTCGTGAATCTCGTGTTCACTTCGATTCTCGATGAGGAGCGACGTCGGCAGGCAGCGGCAGAGCTGCAGCGTGTGACCCGGGCGGGAGGATTCATTTTTGTGCTCGATTTTCGACTCGACAATCCGTCGAATTCTCATGTTCGGAAGCTGACCGTGGGGCAGGTACGGGGGCTGTTTGACCATTGCCGGCTCGTCGGCCGCCGCTCCCTGGTGCTCGCGCCGCCGCTTGCGTCCGCGATTGCGCCACGTGCGCGGTGGCTCGCATCGGCCCTCGAGGCAGTTCCGCTCCTGCGGACTCATTTTCTGGCGATCCTCGCCAGGCAAGCACCAGGGGATACCGCATGAACACGCTGCCATTCCTGCCGTTTGCCCACCCCGAAATCGGCGAGGCGGAAATCGCCGAAGTCGTGGATTCGCTGCGTTCCGGTTGGGTGACCACGGGGCCGAAAGCAAAGCGCTTCGAGGGCGATTTCGCCGAGTATCTCGGTGGCAGCCTGGAAGCGATCGCCGTCAATTCCGCCACCGCCGGCCTGCACCTGGCGCTCGAGGCCGTCGGCATCGGACCGGGCGACGAGGTCATTACCACTACGCACACTTTCACAGCTACTGCGGAAGTTATCCGCTATCTCGGCGCAGATCCGGTTTTCGTTGACATCGACGCGAAGTCATTGTGCATCGATCCGGCGCTGATCGAGGCAGCCGTTTCCTCCCGGACCAAGGCAATCATCGCCGTGCATCTGGGTGGGCGCGCCGCCGACATGACCGCTATCCTCGCGATCGCGCGCAAGTATCGGCTGCGGGTGATCGAGGATGCGGCACACGCGCTTCCGGCGACGCACGGTGGTAAGCGGATCGGCACGCTCGACAGCGATGCGACTGTATTCAGCTTCTATGCAAACAAGACAATAACCACCGGCGAGGGCGGCATGTTGGTGACGCGTGACCTCGCAATCGCCGCACGGGCGCGCACGATGCGCCTGCATGGCATGAATCGCGATGCGTTCGACCGGTTCACGTCGCGGCAGCCGAGCTGGTACTACGAGGTCGTTGCCCCGGGATTCAAATACAACCTGACCGATATCGCCGCCGCCTTGGGGATTCACCAACTGCGTCGTGCGGATGAGTTCCAGCGTTTGCGCGCCCACATTGCAAGTGAGTTCGACCGGGGACTGTCGGGATTGCCGCTCATCTTGCCGCCGAGGGCCCTGCCTGGAGATATGCATGCGTGGCACCTGTATGTACTGCAACTCACGGACAGCGCGCAGATCAACCGCGATCGTTTCATTGAGCGCATGTTCGAACAAGGAATAGGAATGAGCGTTCACTACATCCCACTGCATTTGCACCCGTACTGGCGGGAGACGTACGGACTGCGATCCGAGCGGTTCCCTGTCAGTCAGCGGGTCTACGAGCGAACGGCGTCCCTGCCCATCTATACCAAGATGGAGCACCGCGACGTGCAACGCGTGATCAATGCGGTGGCGACCGCCTTGGCGTGATGGGCAAGCGGGGCTTCGACCTGTTGTTTGCCTCAACGGGCCTGATCGTTCTGTTGCCGGTGTTTGTGGTGATCGCCATCCTGATCAAGGTGGACTCCCCCGGCGCGGTATTCTTCCGGCAAGAACGTGTCGGCTTGCGCGGACGGACGTTTCGCATCCATAAATTCAGGACGATGGCCACCGATGCGGCCAGTGACGGGCCGCAACTAACGGTGGGGGCCGATCGTCGCATCACCCGCGTCGGCCGTATGCTGCGCAGGTACAAGGCCGACGAACTTCCGCAACTGGTGGACGTGGTGCGAGGCGACATGAGCCTGGTCGGCCCGCGGCCCGAAGTGCCGCGCTACGTCGCCTGCTATCCACCCGACATTCGGGATCTGGTGCTGTCGGTCAGGCCCGGCATCACGGACCGTGCATCGATCGAGTTCAGGCAGGAGAGTGCTCTCCTGAGCACCGCGCAGGATCCGGAAACGGCGTATGTCCGGGACATCTTGCCCATCAAGCTTTCCTTTTACCTCGAATACGTGCGTCAGCACTCGTTTCTGGGTGATCTGAAAATCATTTTCGCCACTATTCGTGAGATCTTCCGAGGATGACACGCCCAGGACCCGCCATATGCTGCTCGCCGGGCCTGTCTCTTGCTGCCGGGTCAACGTGCAGGCAAGTGTGCCGTTTCAATGCGACCAGACAGCCAATTGACCGAACCGATTGAATTGCTGTCGATTGCGTACTGCCCTTCCACTACAATCCACAGCGCTGCTACGTCCGAGCATAAGGATGGATGTCGCGGAATGACTACACGCGCTCGGAGCCGATAGGGGACACTTGATGAAGGACACGGAAGCCGCCAGGAGGCACGCATCATTCGGCGCCTCTGCGGCGGAGACTATTTTGGCGCTTCCGCGCCAGACCAAGCGACTGATCATGCTCGGCGCGGACGCCGTCGCGATTCCCGTTGCGTTCTGGGCCGCCCTCGTTTTGAAATTCGACCGGGTGAATCCCGCGCTCGACCGCAAACTCGACTACTTCATTGTCGCTCTCGTCTCGGGCCTCGTGATGTTCTCGCTACTCGGTCTTTACCGGGCGGTCATCCGTTTCATGGGTCCGAAGGCGATGATGACGATCGCCCTCGGCGTCACCCTCTCCGTGGTCGTCGTGATCGGTTACGACCGTTTCGTTGCGAACGCTGAGATTCCGCTTTCTGCGTTCGCCATCTACTGGTCGCTCGCGCTGCTCTACGCGAGCGGCAGTCGTTTCGTCGTCCGCTACCTGTTCTCGCGCACGCGCAGCGGCAAGTCGCCGACCCGCGTGGCGATCTATGGTGCGGGCGATGCCGGCGCGCGGCTTTCGTCGGTGCTGCTGGGAGGACCCGATTTCGAGCCGGTCGCTTTCGTGGACGACAAGAAGAATCTTCAGGGCAGCAGCATCAACGGCCTGCGCGTGCATGCCACCGAAGCGCTGCCGATTCTGGTGCGGACGCTCGAGATCGACCGGATCCTGCTCGCCATGCCGTCTGCCTCACGGCGGCGCAGGCGCGAGATCCTGACCGGACTCGAACAGCTCGGCGTGCACGTACAGTCGCTGCCGCATCTATCCGATCTCATCGCCGGCAAGGCGCACATCGATGAGCTGCGAGACGTGGACGTCAGCGACCTGCTCGGCCGCGACGCGGTACCCCCCAATCCGCGGCTGTTCGGCTCCTGTATCCGCGGCAAGTGCGTGCTGGTGACCGGTGCGGGCGGCTCGATCGGATCGGAGCTATGCCGGCAGATCATGCGGCTGGCGCCCAGCCGCCTGGTGCTGTTCGAGATGTCGGAGCTGGCCCTGTACACCATCGAGCGCGAGCTCGATGAGCTCGCAGCCCGCGAGCACCTGTCGGTGGAGCTTGTTCCCCTGCTCGGGAACGCGCATCACCGCCATCGCGTGCGCGAAGTGCTGGGAGCGTTCGGCGTGCAGACCGTCTATCACGCGGCTGCGTACAAACATGTCCCGATCGTCGAGCACAACGTCATCGAAGGCGTTCACAACAACGTCATCAGCACCTGGTACACGGCCGAAGCGGCCATCGAGACCGGCGTCGAGACGTTCGTCTTGATCTCGACCGACAAGGCCGTCAACCCGGCAAACGTCATGGGCGCGACGAAGCGGCTCGCGGAGCTGGTACTGCAAGCTCTGCAGGAGCGAACTTCGAACACACGCTTCTGCATGGTCCGCTTCGGCAACGTGCTGGCGTCCTCGGGCTCGGTCGTCCCGCTGTTCCAGGAGCAGATCCGCCGCGGCGGACCGGTAACCGTGACGCATCCGGATGTCATCCGGTACTTCATGACGATTCCCGAAGCCGCGCAGCTCGTCATCCAGGCCGGCTCGATGGCGTCCGGCGGCGATGTCTTCGTTCTGGACATGGGCCGGCCGGTGCGCATCGACGATCTCGCCCGGCGCATGATCAGCCTGACGGGACTTACGGTCCGCGATGCCAACAATCCCGACGGCGACATCGAGATCGAGTACACGGGACTGCGGGCAGCGGAAAAGCTGTTCGAGGAGCTGCTCATCGGCTCGAACGTCACGGGCACCGATCACCCGATGATCCTGCGTGCAATGGAGCATCGCCTGCCCTGGCAGCGCATGCAGCAGGTCCTGAACGACCTGCTCGTGGCGCTGGCAAGTTTCGACTGCCATCGCACCCTGGTGCTGCTCACCGAGTCGGTGGCCGAGTACAGCCAGAGCCAGGAAATCCGCGATTACGTCTGGACGCGCAAGGCG
>FTEM01002180.1_pt1 | contig 10349 bp, 11 predicted proteins | sample 1640201 | NCBI WGS metagenome assembly FTEM01 (sample SAMEA3914816, study PRJEB12502) | metagenome | biome: forest; material: soil | place: USA | collected 2011-09-16 | depth 0.3 m | reverse complement strand
CGTGCGCAGGTTGAGAATGAGCGCATCGAACATGCGCGGCGAGAGCTTCAGCTCCATGAACTCATCGGAGAGCTTCTTGCGCAGCTTCAGCGTCTTCGGCTCGCGGGCGCCGAGCTTCTCGATGGACTGCAGCACCTGCGCGTAGACCTTGCCGATGGAAGTGAAGCGTGCGAGCGCCTCTGCCGGGTCCGGGCCCGTGTCGACGGCTTCCTCTTCGGTGTCGGCGCCGTCCTCGCCTTCTTCCTCTTCGTCGGATTTGTCATCCGCCTCGACGATCTCGAGCTTGGTCGGATTCTGCGGCTGCGCAATCACATCCGGCGCATTCGGATCGATGAAGCCGACGATCACATCGACCAGGCGCGCCTGCCCGACCTTTACCGGCTCATAGGCCCTGAGCAGGAAGTCGTAGGTCGCCGGATACATCGAGAGCGCGCTGCGCACGGCGTCGAGGCCTTCCTCGATGCGCTTGGCAATGCGAATTTCGCCTTCGCGAGTGAGCAACTCCACGGTGCCCATCTCGCGCATGTACATGCGCACCGGATCAGTGGTGCGCCCCAGTTCCGCATCGAGCGCGGCCAGCGCGGCGGCAGCCTCCTCTATGGCTTCCTCGTCGGCGGGAGCAGAAGGCTCGGTTGCGAGCAACGACTCGGCGTCGGGTGCCTTCTCATACACCCCGATTCCCATATCGTTGATCGTGTTGACGATGTCCTCGATCTGCTCGGGATCGACGATCTCGGAGGGCAGGTGATCGTTCACCTGCGCATACGTGAGATAGCCTTGCTCCTTGCCGCGTGCAATGAGCAGCTTGAGCTGCGACTGACGATCCTCGGTCATCACGGGCCCACGGCGCTCGATGCCGAGCGGTTTCTTCTCCGCAGCATTCTTTGCGCCGGGGCTCTTCGTTTCGGCTGCCTTCGGGACTTCTGCCGCATGCTCCGCGGCAACCTTCTTCGTACGCTCCGCGGGCGGCTTCGCCCGGTCCTTGCCGTCACGCGCAACGGCGACGGGAGCTGTCGCTTTTTCGGCGGCGGCTTTCACTGGTTTGCGCACTTCAGCGGGCGCACGTTTCTTGGGGGCAATCGGGGGCTTGTGCTTGCGTGTCATGTTTGAAGAATGGCGGTGAGATACGTTTCCCTATGTGCCGGCCACGAGGGGCTAACTCAAGGGGCGCCCAAGCAAAGCGCACAATTCTATTTGACAAACCCCCAACAACCAAGTCAAGACGGGGGGAAGGGGCGCTTTCTCATCATAAGTCTCTGAAATTCTTCCATTTCTTCCGCACTCAAACGGGTCGTGCGGCTGCGGGTCTCCAAAGCCTCGAGGCGCCGCGCGTCAGCCTTGGCCGCCAGCCTGACGAGGGCGGCCTTGAGCTCGCTCGCGGCCGCGGCGGCATCGGCGACCAGCTCCTCCCGCTGCAGCAGCTTTGCGAGGTGTTCGCCATCGGGCTTATCGGCCCATCTTTCGATGACTTGAGCGGCAACCTGTACGGGGCTTGCCCGCAGATTGTCGAGCAGCTCGCGCAACAATTCGACACCCGGCTCCTCGCTTGCGTTCAACCCGGCGCGCTCTTCATCGCTCACTTTTTGGGCGATCGGTGGAAACCACAACAGACTCACGATCGCCTGGCGTATCAGGCTTCCTCGCCCGGCGCTCGTCCCACCGTGCGCAGGTCTGATCCGCCGTGGTGCGGCCGACGTGGTTCCCGCGTGTGCTGCTGAACTTGCACCGCCTGCCTTTGCGCCTGCTGCGCTCCACAACTCGTCCAGGCGTTCGGGCGTGAGTCCGATCACGCGAGCGAGTCGTGCGAGGATCAGCTCCCTGAACACGCCATCCGGCAGCTTGGCGAACAACGGGCGTGCCAGCTCTGCGAATCGCGCGAGACCGTCCGCGGAAGTCAGATCGGCCTGCTCGGAGAGTTCCCGAACCAAGTACTCCGACAGCGGCAAAGTCGTGGTATCCAAGCGCTTCTCGAACGCCTCCGCTCCTTCCTCCCCTACCAACGTATCCGGATCATGGCCATCCGGTAGAAACAGGAAGCGGATCTCGCGCCCTTCACGCGCTTCGGGCAGCGCATGTTGAAGCGCACGCCATGCAGCCGCTCGGCCGGCGCGATCGCCATCGAATGCAAACACGACTTCCGTCACCAGCCTGAAGATCCGCTTGAAGTGCTCGGGCGTCGTCGCGGTCCCGAGCGTCGCTACGGCATACGTGAGCCCCGCCTGATGCAGGCGCACGGCATCCATGTACCCTTCAACGACCAGCAGGCGCTTCAATGTCGAGCGGCTGCGCCGGGTCTCGTACAACCCGTACAGCTCCCGCCCTTTGTGAAACAGAACGGTCTCAGGGGAGTTGAGGTACTTGGGCTCCCCCTGATCGATGACACGGCCGCCGAAAGCAATGATCCTGCCGCGGGCATCGCGGATCGGAAACATCAGCCGGTCCCTGAAACGGTCGTAATGGCGGTCGCCGTCCCGCACCTGTCCCCGGTCGCGCTCGATGATCAGGCCGAGCTCCGCGAGCTGGCGCCGGTCGTCCTCCGTGGCGCCGAAGCGTTTCAGGATCTCGTTCCACGAATTTGGCGCGTAGCCGATTCCGAACCGCTCCACGATCTCGCGGTCCAGGCCGCGCTTGATTGCGTACTCCCGAGCTCGTTCGTCATTCGCGAGACAATCGGCATAGAACTGCGCCACTCGCCCCATGACCTCATATAGCGGTTCATCCGCGCGGCGCGCACCGCCGGGAGCGCTTCCGCCTTCATGCGGCACCTCGAGGCTGAGGCGAGTTGCCAGCTCCTCGACGGCCTCCGGGAAGGCCATCCGGTCATGCTCCATCAGAAAGCGCAGCACTGTGCCGTGGGCGCCGCAGCCGAAGCAGTGATAGAACTGCTTGTCGGGACTCACCCAGAACGAGGGTGTTTTCTCGGTATGGAACGGGCAGCAGGCCCTGAACTCGCGGCCCGCTTTTTTTAGCTGCACGCGCGTGCCGATGACCTCCACGATGTCAGTGCGGGCGATCAGCTCGTCGATGAACGTTTGGGGAATGAGCCCCATCAACGCCTCAGAATCAGTATTGCCACGAGCACTGCTAAAACCAGTGCGACGAATGCTCCCGAGACCGCTACACGCGTGCGCTTGCGGCTGAACATAGTGAGCTGCGCCTGCACGATGTAGCAACGATTTCGCTCGATCGCCACCACGCCGGCCTGCGAGAGCGTTGCGACGCAATCCTGTTCGTCCGCACTCAACCGTTCGAGGGACAACGCGCTCTGTGGACCGAATGCACCGTGAGTGCGCAACTTCGCCATCAGACGGCGGTCCCGTTCGATACGGCGCACGCCCGCGAGGCACGCGAGCGCGATGAGAATCAGGATGAGAGCGGTGGCAAAGCCACGACCGGCCACGGGTCATTCTCCGCAGAAAGTGACCTTCGGTCCTTTCTGCCCGCGGGCAAAAAACGTGGTTTTTGCCCGCTCCACTCAGCTCAATTTCGCTTTGATCCGGGCGCTGACGCTGCCCATGTCGGCCTTGCCCTGGGCTTTGGACTTCACCACTCCCATGACCTTGCCCATGTCCTTGATCGTGGTGGCGCCGGTAGCCGCGATGGCCTCGGCGATCAACGCATCGATCTCGACAGCACTCATCTGCGCGGGGAGGTAGCCCTGGAGCACAGCGATTTCCGCCGTTTCCTTGGCAACCAGATCGGCGCGGCCGCCCGTCTCGAACTGGGCAATCGCTTCCTTGCGCTGCTTGATCATCTTCTCGATGGCGGCGAGCACCTGCGAGTCATCGAGTTGGATGCGCTCGTCGACTTCGCGCTGCTTGATCGCCGCAAGCGTCAGGCGAATCGTACCGAGCCGCTCTTTATCGCCGGCCCGCATCGCGTTTTTCATGTCTTCGGTGATGCGGTCCTTCAACGACATGGCGCGGTCTCTAGCGCGCCGCTCGCAGGCCGTCGCGGGAAATACGCTTCATATGCCGCTTGATCGCCGCGGCCTTCTTGCGTTTCCGCTCCTGGGTCGGCTTCTCGTAGAATTCGCGCCGGCGCAGCTCGGTGAGAATGCCGGCTTTCTCGCAAGCGCGCTTGAAACGCCGCAGGGCGGCATCGAAATACTCGTTCTCACGCACACGAACGCTCGGCATCGAAACCTCAAGTCGTTGATTATAAACGGGAAAGGCCCGCGCACTCCACGAGGCGGGGGCGGGATTCTAAATGAGCCGCAGGTAAAAAGGCAAAGGTAGTTACAAAGTGCGCATCCTGGCGATCGAATCATCCTGCGATGAGAGCGCAGCCGCGGTCCTCGACGGCGAGCGGGGGCTGCTCGCGCACGAGCTGTTCAGCCAGGTCGAGCTGCACCGGATTTATGGTGGCGTGGTGCCCGAATTGGCTTCCCGGGATCATATTCGGCGCCTGCTGCCGCTGGTACGCAGTGTCCTCGAGACCTCCGGCACGGACCCGAAATCGCTGGCGGGGGTTGCGTACACGGCGGGCCCGGGTTTGATCGGCGCCTTACTGACAGGCGCGGCCCTTGCGCGCAGCCTGGCTTACGCGTGGGGCGTGCCGGCGGTGGGCATTCATCATCTGGAGGGTCACCTCCTGGCTCCGCTTCTCGAGGCGGACGCGCCGCCCTTCCCGCACGTTGCCCTGCTCGTGTCAGGTGGTCACACGATGTTGATCGAAGTTCGCGGCATCGGGCGCTACGAAGTGTTGGGTGAGACACGTGACGATGCCGCGGGGGAAGCCTTCGATAAAACTGCGAAGCTGCTGGGACTGCCGTATCCGGGCGGTCCGCACCTTGCGCGGCTCGCGGCTGCCGGAAAATCCGGCGCGTTCGATTTTCCGCGTCCGATGCTCGACCGTCCGGGTCTCGAATTCAGCTTCTCGGGTTTGAAAACGGCCGTGCTGCATGCAGTTCGTGGACGCCAGTTGAACGATGCAGTGAAAGCCGACGTGGCACACGGGGTGCAGGCAGCGATTGTGGAGACCCTGGCGGCGAAAGCCCTGCGCGCGCTCGAGCACACCGGGCTCGACGTGCTCGTCGTCTCGGGCGGCGTCAGCGCAAATCAAAGCCTGCGCACACATCTTACGGAGGCCGTTCGCAGGCGCGGCGGGCGCGTCTACTATCCGAGAATCGAATTCTGTACGGACAATGCTGCGATGATTGCCGTTGCAGGCCTTGCGCGGCTCGCCTCGGGCCCGCACGATTCGCTTGCGATACAGGCGCGCGCACAGTGGCCGCTCGAAACCTTGCGGCCGCTCGCGGCCTGATTGAAATATCAATGACAACACCATCCTTGCAGACCGCGACCCTCGCGGGGGACCGAATCTTCCTGCGCGGCCTCACGCTCGAATGCATCATCGGTTTTATCGACTGGGAGCGCCGCGTCAAGCAAAGCGTGGTCATCGACCTGGAAATTCCAGTCGACTGCACGACAGCCGCCCGTACCGATGAAGTCGCCGACACCGTCGACTACAAGGCTGTGGCGAAGCGCGTGATCGCGTTTGTCGAGGCATCCGAATTCAAACTCGTCGAGACCTTGGCCCACCGTACGGCGCTGCTGGTGCTCGCAGAATTTTCGCTCCCATGGGTGCGGATCTCAGTCAACAAGCCCGGTGCAATCCGCGGGTCGCGCGACGTGGGTGTCATGTTGGAACGTACTCGGGCCGACCTCGATACGGCCGCGCCCGGGCAGCGCTGACTGTCGTGGCTGACGTCTATGTGGCGGCCGGCAGCAACGTTGCGGCCGAGCGCAACCTGACTCTGGCATCGGGCGAGCTGGCGCGCGAGTTTCCGGATGTGCGTTTCTCATCGTGGTATCGCAATGCGGCGGTCGGCTTCGAAGGGGACGACTTCATCAACTTCGTCGCCGGCTTTTCGAGCGCGTCGCCAGTAGGGGAAGTCGTCGAGCGCCTGCACGCGATCGAGACACTGTGCGGCCGTCCCAGAGATGCTCCACGCTGGGCACCGCGGTCGATGGACCTGGATATCCTTCTTTACGACGGGCTCATCTGCGATGAGCCGCGCCTGAAGTTGCCGAGGCCGGATCTGCTGAAGCGTGCATTCATGCTCGGGCCGCTGGCGGAGCTTGCACCGGAGCTGGTGCACCCCACCGCTGGGGCCACGATCGGGGATCTGTGGCGTCGCTTTGATCGTGCGGCGCATCCGATGGAGAAGATCGAGAGCCCCTTTACCAGCCTACGCTCCGCCCACCGTCCACCGCCAGAACCTGGCCGGTGATGTATGGCGCTTCGCTTGCAAAGAACAGGGCGGCGCGTGCGACGTCATCCGTCGAGCCGGGTTTTTTCAGGGCCGTCTTGTCGACGATGATCTCTTTAAGCTGCGAGTCCATGCCGTCTTCCGGCCACATGACGGGACCCGGGGCGATGGCGTTCACGCGCACCTGCGGTCCCAGCTCCCGTGCCAATGACTTCGTGAGCATGATGAGCCCGGCTTTGGCGATGCTGTAGACCGGATGGCGGCCGAGCGGCCGCATGCCGTGAATGTCGGCGATGTTCAGAATCAGTCCGCCGCTGATGCGCAGCGCACCGGACGCCGCCTGGGACAGGAACAGGGGCGCTTTGAGATTGGTCCCGATGAGATCGTTCCAGTCGATCTCGGTGATATCCCCCAGCGGCGTGGGATAGAACGTGGAGGCGTTATTCACCAGAATGTCGAAGCTGCCGAACGCCTGCACCGGAGCGTGCGCGAGCGCTGTCAGCGCCTCGGAGTCCAGCAGATCGCATTCGGCCAGAATTGCGGACTGCGGACGCGCGTCGTTCAGCTCGCGAGCGAGCTCGGCGGCGGCCTCGGCCGAGCTGCGAAAATGCACGACGACGTTCGCGCCTGCGCCGTGCAGCGCGCGTGCGATGGCGGCTCCTACTCTGCGTGCGGCTCCCGTAACAAGCACGGACTTGCCCGTAAGCGGAGTTTTCGACTGGCTCGGCATAGGCGCCCATTATGACTCGATCCGCTGAGCGCTCAATCCTGCCGGCGCTTTCGCCTGCGGAAGCGTTGCACTCCGCGGCCGTCAGCGGCTTGATCCGCGAGCAGATCCGCACGGCGGGAGGTACGGTCCCGTTTGCGACATTCATGGATAGCGCGCTGTATGCGCCGGGTCTCGGCTACTACAGCTCCGGCAGCGTCAAGATCGGCGCCGGAGGCGATTTCGTCACGGCGCCCGAAATTTCCAACCTGTTCAGCCAGTGCGTCGCGCGGCAGTGCGCGCAGGTACTCGCCGAGACGGGCGGCGAGATTCTGGAGATTGGCGCGGGAACCGGCCGCCTGGCCGCGACTGTGCTGGAAGCGTTGGCGGCGAGTGGCTCCCCGCCCGGGCGATACGCGATCCTGGAGGTGAGTGCAGACCTCGCCGAACGTCAGCGCATCCGTCTGCAATCGTTGCCAGCCGCGCTCAGGGAGCGGGTGGTTTGGCTCGACCGACTTCCCGAGACGCGTATCCGGGGAGTGATACTCGCCAACGAAGTGCTCGACGCACTGCCTTGCAACCGCTTCACACTGCGCGACGGCGAGCTGCGTGAGTTGGGAGTGAGCCTTGCGGACGACGCCTTCGTCGAATGCGAGATGCCGCCGACTCAGGCTCTGGCGGTTGCCTGGAACTCGATCGCGAGCGAGCTGCCTGAGCCGGTGCCCGATCGGTACCGTTCGGAAGTCTGCCTGCGCGTCGAGCCGTGGATCGCGGGAATCGGTGCTTGCCTCGAACGTGGCGCGCTGCTGCTCTTTGACTACGGACTCCCTCGTGCTCACTTCTATCACCCGCAGCGGGTCGACGGCACCCTGCGCTGCCATTTCAAACAGCGCGCGCACGATGACCCGTTTGTGAACGTCGGCGTTCAAGACATCACGGCGTGGGTCGATTTCACGCGCGTGGCTGAAGCGGCGGTTGCGGCCAATCTGGACGTGATGGGATTCGTTACGCAGGCGGCGTTTCTGCTCGCGACCGGTATCGAGGAACTTACAGCCGCGGCAACGAACACTGTGGAAAGAGCGCACCGCGCCAGCGAGGCACGTCAGTTGCTGATGCCAGGCGAGATGGGCGAGGCATTCAAAGCGGTCGCACTCGGCAGGGACTGCAACATTCCGTTACTCGGTTTCTCGCTGCAGGATCTGCGGCGGTCGCTCTAGATCAAGCAACCCAACGCCGCAAAGCGCTAACATTACCGGCCGCAGCGGCCAGCGAGGATCCTTGTGTCCGACATCCTGAACACGGTCTATCTCGGCATCATCGAAGGCATCACCGAGTTCCTGCCCATTTCCAGTACCGGGCATCTGCTGATCGCGGAGCACTGGCTGGGCCACCGCTCGGAGCTGTTCAACGTCGCGATTCAAGCGGGGGCCATCCTCGCGATCGTACTCATCTACTGGCGGCGGCTGCTGGAGCTTGCGACGCGGCTCGACCGGCCGGAGAACCGCGACTACGCGCTGAAGTTCTGCGTGTCCGTGCTCATCACCCTGGTACTGGCGTTCGGCGCGACTCGCCTGGGCTTCAAGCTGGCTGACGCGGTGCTGCCGATTGCGATCGCGCTCCTGGCCGGTGGCGTGCTGATCCTGGTCATCGAGCGCATGGTCGCGGGCAAGCCGGTCGCCTCCGAGCTGACGTGGAGTGTGGTCGTGTGGGTGGGCCTCGCCCAGGTGGTTGCCGGAGTGTTCCCTGGCACGTCCCGATCGGCCGCCGCGATCTTCGCGGCGATGCTCGCGGGCATGACCTCACGACCTGCGGCTACGGAATTCGCGTTTCTGGTGGGCATTCCGATCATGTTCGTCGCAACCGGTTACGAGTACGTGAAACAGCGGCATGGCGCCGGTGACGGCGCGGGCCCCGAGGACTGGAACGCGCTGGCGATAGGCTTCGTGACGTCAGGCATCGTCGCGTTCATCGCGGTGAAGTGGCTGCTTCGGTACGTGCAGTCGCACCGCTTTACGGTGTTCGCCTGGTACCGGATCGCACTCGGCCTGGGTCTCTTCGGCCTCATCGCCAACGGCACGCTGGCGTAGCCGAACAACTAGCCCAGTTTGGATTCGGCGAACGACTCTTTCACCGCGGCGACTGCGGCCAGGCGCTTCTCGCGAATCTTTTCTCCGATTGCTCGCCCTTGCAGGCCGGCGCGCTCCTCTTCGGAGAGCGTTGCCGCTGCGGCAGCGGCGCGAGCTTTCAGGAGGTACGCGACCTGGGGGTAGGCGCGGTTCTCCAGTCCGGTGCGGCCGCGGGCATCGGACTCGCACGCGAGAAGGAACTCCGAGAAGCGCTCCGGGCGGCGAAATGCGTCGGATGATTCCAAAAGGTTCAGAAGTGTCGTTGGCCGCAACTCTGCAGCCTTGTGGACGTTGGCGTGGTAGCGGCACGTTAGAACCGCTAACTCGCGGTAGCCGTTGGGCACCCTAAGTCGCTCCGAGAGTGCTTCGACCAGTGCGACGCCGGCTTCCTCGTGTCCGCGGTGGCTCGGAAGGATGTCTTGGGGAGTCAGTGCCTTCCCAAGATCGTGCGTCAGCACTGCGTAGCGCACCGCGGTCGATGCTCCAACACTGGCCGAGTAGCGCAGAGCGAGCATCGCGTGTACGCCAGTATCGATTTCCGGGTGCCACTTCGCCGGCTGTGGCACCCCGAACAGAGCGTCGACTTCCGGAAAGATCACGCGGAGCGCACCGCAGCCGCGCAGCGTCTCAAAATAAACATCCGGGCGCGACTCTCCCAGCGCCCGATCCGTTTCCTGCCACACGCGCTCCGAAACCAGCGCGTTGACCTCTCCCGACTGGGTCATGCGCGTCATCAGCTCTAACGTTTCGTCCGCGACACGAAAGCCGAGGTCGGCGTAGCGCGCGGCGAAGCGTGCTACCCGCAGAATTCGCACTGGGTCTTCGATGAAACTTGCGGAAACGTGACGCAGCACGCGCGCCTCGAGATCGCGGCGGCCGCCATAAGGGTCGACGATATGGCCGGTGGAGCTTTCGGCCATCGCATTGATGGTGAGGTCGCGACGCTTGAGATCCTCTTCCAGTGTCACGTCGGGTGAAAACTGGGTCGTGAATCCTCTGTACCCGGGCGCGACCTTGCGCTCGAGCCGCGCCAGTGCGTACTCCTCGTGGGTCTTGGGATGCAGGAAAACCGGAAACTCGCGGCCCACGGACTCGAATCCGTCGCGCTCCAAGTCCTCGGGGCGCGCGCCCACCACGACCCAATCGCGCTCGTGAACCGGTCGCCCCAGCAACCGGTCCCGAACTGCGCCGCCAACCAAGTAGACTTCCATGCACGCATGTTAGCCGAATATCGTCCCCACGCCCGCACCGCTCTGGCTCGAGCGCTGTTGGTAGCAGCCATCGTCGGCGTCTTGCAAGGCTG
>FTEM01002351.1_pt1 | contig 10384 bp, 12 predicted proteins | sample 1640201 | NCBI WGS metagenome assembly FTEM01 (sample SAMEA3914816, study PRJEB12502) | metagenome | biome: forest; material: soil | place: USA | collected 2011-09-16 | depth 0.3 m | reverse complement strand
TCGCCCGGCCCGGCAATCTGCAACTAGAGATCAGGGGATAAACATGCACTAAGGGCCTGAAATCACAAAATTTGCCTCCTGGAATCAAAAGTGGGATATTTGACATAAGCGACAGGAATCGCGCCCACGTCAGGCCGGATTGAAACCGTCCGGCTACGGCGATCCGACAAGAAGAACGCGCACGACAGCGCCCCGGGAGGATCCAAAGTGAAAGACACACCTGCGCCGCTCGCAAATGCCCGCCAGATTGGCGCCCGATCCAGCTTGCGGGTAGCCGCACCCACATCGCAATCCAATTCGCCAGCGCGCGGCTTGGATTCAGTTGACCGGCGGCGGCCCGGCTACCGCGGCCATGGGATAGAAGTGCACGAAGACGAGCTCGGCTCGGTTTCCGCACAGCAGCTCTACAAGTTGCGCTGCGAGTGTGGCCGGTCGTGGTTCGACCTGGAGCTGCCGAAGCTGGTGCAGTGCCCGGGTTGCCTGCGGCTGAACGTGGTCACTATCTAAAGAAAGCGTTGGCCAAAGGATTGCGCCCGCGCGGGTGGAACCAATCGCTTCGGCGAGACTTCAGATGCCAGTCCTCTCTTCAGGAGCGGCCGACATGGCACGCAAGCTTCTCGCTATTGTTGGAATCACGGCACTCGCCGCGAGCTTTGCCTCCACTGCTCTAGCGGACGATGATGTTGTCGCGCCGCTGGGGCTATATCTGGGCGGCGCCGCAGGCCGAGGCAACGTCAGGGTTGACAGTCAAACCACCGGCAATCTGTTCGATCTGAACGCTCATCAGCTGGGCTGGAAGGCGATGCTCGGTGTGCGTCCGGTCGCTCCATTCGGCGGCGAGCTCGAGTACATCGACTTCGGCCACCCCGACAAGAGCCTTGCGGGTGTGCGTACGGATGCCAGAGCTCGCGGCGCAGGGCTATTCGCTGTCGGCTATCTGCCGATCCCGTTCATCGATGTGTTCGGCAAGGCCGGCGTGGCGCGGCTTCAGACCATTGCGAAGGGCGTTTCTCAGACCGTTCAGCCCTCCGGCGAGGTCTGCAGCAACAGCTCTCTTTCCTGCCTTTTCGACACCGATCACACCGACACGCGGTTCGCATACGGTGGCGGCGTCCAGGTCAAGATTGCAAGACTCGGCATTCGCGCGGAGTACGAGCGCATCAGCGCCAGAGGCGGCGATCCAAGCCTGTTCTCGCTCGGCGCCATCTGGACGTTCGGGTCCTCGCATTAGCGGCAGTCCGTTGTAGCGCGTGCTTCAGTGAGGGATGCAGTTCTCGTGCGCCCTCGCGAGCTTCTGCCTGGCGGTGGGTCCCCTTCATGCTGCTGCGATGAGGCCGATGCGAACTCTCGAGGAGACATCCGATGCTGAATGACAAACACGTGGCGATCCTGGTCGCCGAGGGCTTTGAGCAAGTCGAGCTCACTGAGCCTCGCAAGGCCTTGGACGAGGCGGGCGCACAGACCCGCATAGTCTCACCGTCGACCAAGGAGGTGCAGGGATGGAAGCACTTCGACAAGGCCGACAAGTTCAAGGTGGACGTTCCGCTGGAGACGGCGCGCGCAGAGGATTTCGATGCGCTGCTGCTCCCCGGGGGGGTCGCCAACCCAGACCAACTTCGCGCCAACCCCCGAGCGGTTGCTTTCGTGCGGGCGTTCTTCGATGCGGGCAAGCCAGTCGCCGCCATCTGTCATGGCCCGTGGACGCTCATCGACGCTGGCGTCGTCCGCGGCCGGCGCATCACGTCCTGGCCTTCGTTGAAAGCAGATCTCACCAATGCCGGCGGCGATTGGAAGGACGAGGAGGTCGTAGTGGACAAAGGCCTCGTCTCAAGCCGCAAGCCTCAGGACATCCCAGCGTTCAATCGAGAGATGGTGGCGCTGTTCGGCAGTGAGCGTGCGGCGCCGACGGCCGCGCGGAGTCGAGCGTAGGTCACGGTTCCAGCCACGCTGATCAGGGACGACCGGGCCCGAGCAGTATCTTGCGCGCGTTTGGAATGAGCGTTTCGTTACTGGGAGAAGCTGCTCGCTCCATGGGCTGATTGTCGAGGTCCCTGGAGCGTAGCTCGACGGGGCCAGCCTGCTCGAGGATCTCGAGCGCGCGCTGTGTCTCGATGTCCCCGCGGGGATGCACGGCTATGACGGCGCGCCCTTCGAGGATGCCTTGACAGAGCAGATGAGTGACGCCGGCGTCCTCAGCGGCCGGAAATAGCTGGCGGAAGTGCAGGGTCAGCTTCTCAGCCATCGTGGAGGCCGGTACGAGCTGCGCTTGTCTGGCCTCCTTGCGGGAGGACAGCTCAACGCGATCCGTCGGAAAGCCATCCGTGACCAGCCGAGTGCGCACCCGTTCGGCGATCTCGTGGCTGGGAAACAGTGCGGCCAGGACTGCGCTCATGATGGGACCTCATCGTGGTACGTCTGTCGTAGTAACGCGCGCGGAGCGAAGCGGCTCCGCTTTCCTCGAATTGCGCGAGTCATGCGCGCTGAGCCACATGCGCAAGAGCCGATGTCTGCCATAGGCTGCGGCAGTGGAGGAACCGCCGGGACGTTTGAATGACAGAACAAATCGTCGTGAAAACGCGGCACATCGCGCCGCAGGCGCTGGACTTCAGGCTTCCTTTTCCAGGCCCTGGGCCGTCTCGCCCTCCGCACAGGTGTTCTGCAGGAGGCCCGCTCTGGCCACCAGGAGACGAACCAGCTGGGGAGCATACTCAGCCCACTCGACGGCGATTCCGTGCTCGGTTCGCCGAATCACCTGGGCTTCCAGGATACGCCCCGAGGAGTGCAGCCCCTCTATCCCCAAGAGCTGGACGACAACGTACCCCAGCGGCTGTGCGGGGAGCACGGTGCGAACGAAACCGCCGCTCACACTGATCTCGGATAGTCTCCCGGGCGAGGATACCGCCCCATGCCGGGTGCGCACGTACACGTCGACATCCGCTCCATATCGAGTCCCGCAGCGATGCTCCATGAGCTGGCCCCCTTTTTCCGCAGGTTCGTGTTGATGCGCCGCCCGAGACGAAGCAGAGGCGCGCCGCGGAATTTCATCTTGCCGGTGAACTCTCGGCAATGCGCCGGGAACCGAATGAAGTGTCAGTGTTTGTCTGACAGCAGGCAGCTACGCATGGGTCGCCGTGCGCTCGGAGAAGTCGCAGGCACGGGCGCGGCAGATTGCTTCACCGAAAGCTATGCAGTAGCCGGACACCTGCACCTCGAGCTGCGCCGAGAGGCCGGGCTCGCGCCCGTTCTCCGAGCGAACGCCACGGCCGATGCCGTGATTCCTCATTGATAGCTCATGGTGAAGGTAGCTTGCGCGTGAACGCTGCCCGCGGACAGCGCGGCCGGGCCGGTGCCTGAAGGACTTGTGTCATCGCGATAGTACTGCACGGTGAGCGGTACGCCGTTGATGCTGCCAGAGGCACCCAGAAGCCATTGATGCGTTGTGCCCGCTGCAGGGGAATCGGGTCCGAAATCGATCGGCCCGGCGCTGTTCAGGATTCTCAGTTTGATACCTTGCGCCGTTGAGCTCGGAGCAAGCGTGAGCAGCGAAGTTGTGTTGGCGGGTGTCGTAACATCGCTCAGGGTGATATAGACATTGGCGCCCGACGCGCAAGTCAAGCCGATGGGGAACCGTGTGTCTCCACCTACCTTGCCGACTGCGCTCAATGCGCTCAGCGATACGACCGGCAGATTGACACTGACACTGGGGGTCGTCACGGTGCAGGTGATTGGCACGACTGCGCTATTGCTCGCACTCGTCGGCAACGTGTTCGTGATTCCCGTACTCCAGCTGCAGCTGCCCGTCGGAGTGAAAGTCACGGTCACAGTCGGGAGGCCCGTGAGGGAGTAGCCGGAGACAACCTGTCCGGTCACGACAAGATTCGCCTGAATGCCGGGCAGCGAACCACTGCCGGGCGCACTGATGGTTCCTGAGGTGTAGCCTCCGTTCGTGGAAGTGATCAGGGTCTGGCCAGGACCATCCACGACATAGAAGCTGACTCCAATACCACTGACGCTTGTTTGATAGATACCGGTGCCGGCCGAGATTTCCGTGCCATTGACGGTGGCCATCTCGACCAGCGCACAAGCGATACCGGTGGCGGTGGCAGCGGCCAGGGCGCGAGCCACCTGGCTGCCCACGGCGGCGTCCCGGGGGACGGAGTAGGGTCCCGCGGGCGAAAACGACAATGTCGCGGGTGAAAAACTCACTGTCTGCGCGAAGGCGGGAGCGCCAGCCAGGAGCAGCAGCAGGCTCCCGGCGCCCTGCGCGAGCAACCGCCCCAACCGACTTGTCCCGCACCTCATGGCTATTGCTGTCCTGTGGTCCTGTCCGCAGGAGCCTTGCCGCTGGCGTCATGCTTGTTCGGCGACGCCAGATCGACTCTGCAGGCGGCGTCGATTCGGACGAAGGGGCCATCGTCCTTATGCTTCAGTGGCAGCTGGTACGTGAAGGCGCACTGCTCATCGGGCGCATCGCCCCAGCGCGCAGTCAAAGTGCCGCTCTCCGCGATGCCGCGCAGGTAAATGCCACCATCCTGGCCGGCGAGCCCCACTTCGCCTCCCTGGGCATCGTAGACGCTCGCACCAAAAGGAACCACCGAGCCATCCGCCATATGGGCGGTGATCAGGATGGCCCGCCCACCGACGGTCTGGAAGCGAATCATCACGACCGAATTCACTCGCGGCGCGATGGATTCGCTCGTGCTCTTGAACTCCACATCCGGCGAGACGGCCTCGTCAGGGTCGATGTTGATGCTGTTCAGCCGGTAGGGAAACAGGAATGGCAGCACCGCATAGCCCGAGCGGTTGATTGTGGTCCCAACGTTGTTGGTCACGCGGGCCCCTTCGGCCCCGATGGCCTCGACAATACCGATCGTGTCGGTCATCTGGTTTGCGAAGGTGATGCCCCCGCGATGCAGCACCACTCCGCCCGTGGTTCCCAGGGACTGCTGGGTATATCCGCTGCCCTCGCTCAGACTGGCGGACAGGGTCGCGTACGTACTGCGGTACTGGCTGCTGGCCGTAAAGGAATCGTCCCCCGAGGACTGGCTGGCTGAGGCGCTGTAGCTCAACTGGTTGTTCTCGCCCAAGGTGCCGTTGATCACTTGCTGTCCGCCGTGGGTGCGCAGTCCGCCGGTCGTGTCCTGGTTGAAACTGGTCGACAGCATGGGGGAGTGTGGAGAACGTCCCAGGGGCAGCGAGAAGTTCGCCCGCACCTGGTTATCGGGCTTCCCCGTCAGCACGTTGTTCTGGCGGCCAACCGAGATGCTGTAGCTCAGGCTCGTGCCCTCGAACCGGAAATGATTGGTGTAGCCGCCCTGATATTGGGTCGTCGTACCGGATGACTGCCAGTAGTTGCGCACCGAGGCCGTCAGATAGAAGTTGCCCCACCCAACGGGCAAGGTCTGGTTGATGTTGATCAGCCACTGGCTGCGCGCACGATCAATGGTGTCGGGACCGGCGCCGGCGCGGGCCGCCTGCTCGGCCGTTTGCGCATCGCTGAAGGAATAGTAACCCTTGGAGGAATACCGGTACGTGGAGAGCGTGATGTTGGTGTGGGTGTCGTTGACGAGCTTGCTGTAGCTGAAACGCAGGCTCTGGCCGCTGGAGGAATAGGTCTCCGCGACAGTGGCTCGGGCCGCGGTCACATCGGCCGCCACGGCCCCTAGCGGGGTGTTGACGGCTATCCCCAGCAGCGCGGCCCCGTAGTGCTGGGCTCCCACTGCCCCGGTATAGCCGGTCACGTGGCTGTTGAAGCCGTGCTGTAGCGTCGCCTGTGTGAAACGCTCTGTCCCGATGAGAGATGGCTGCTGTACTTCCCCAACAATGGCGGTGTAGCGCCACACTCCGGGACGCAGCAACTGCACCACCGAGGCATACGGCACCGTGAAACTGCTCTGGCTACCATCGGCCTCATAGACCGTGACGTTCAGGTCGCCCCCATAGCCGGTGGCGTACAGATCGTTGATCTCAAATGCCCCTGGTGACACGGTGGTCTCCAGGATCGTGTTGCCGTTCTGGGTGATGACGACGCGCGCATTGGTACGCGCAATTCCATGCACGATCGGTGCGTATTCAAGCTGCGAATCCGGCAGCATCTGATCATCGCTCGCCAGGGACACACCCCGGAATCCGAAGCTGTCGAACACTGCGCCATCCGTGAAGCTGTCTCCCACTGTCAGGTCGCTGCGGATCGCAGGGATGTCGTGAGCGAGGTAGGTAGCGATATTCTGGTAGCTGGATGGCTGGTTCGATGTGACCTCGACGGAGGAGCGCTGACGCAAGTGCCAGCTGCCGAAGTTGATCCCTGCCGCCAGGTCCAGATGCCCCACGGTCGTGGTCAGCTCCGAGGTCGCGGAGCGATAGGCGTTCAGGTTGTAGCCCAACGTGGCCGACGGTATGCCGCTGTCCCAGAACTCCGGGCCGACATAGCCGCGGGGTTTGCGCAGTATCGCAGCCTGCGGAACACTGATGTCGAGCCTCAGCTGCGACAGGTCAAATGACACCGCAGCATCCGCGATCATCGCCTGCAGATCCACGCACGCCTCGGCCTGATCTTTCTGCAGCAGGGTTCGCGCGGATGCGGACAGCTTCTGAAAATCCAGTCCGATCCGCCCGATGAGCGTGCGGTCGATGCACGGCAGGGCGATGTCGCTGTCGGGCTGGGAAACGAAGCGAACCGAGGTACGGCCCATCCACTTGCCGTTGATCTGCAGATCGACCATGTAGTCGCCGGGAAGCACCGGATTACCGCGCGAGAAGCGGGAAACGTCTACCTGGGATCCGCCCCGAAGAAAGGCCGCGTCGAATTCCACCTGCGGCGCTGCATCCGCGGCCGCTGGCGAGGGTGCCGGATACAGCATCCCCAGCGCGCACGGAACGATCAGGCAAGAACGGCTCAACAACTCCTGAAGAGTCGGTCGCGCAGGCCCCTTGGAAATCGCCACCGGGCTGCCATCCGGATCAGGGCACCGTCGAGGCAGAAGCCGAGGCTTTTACGTTGCCGCCGTAGTCGTTGACGAACCAGTACTCGAGGGCAACGGTGCCGCTGGGTGCGGGGAGCGGATCGGATAGATCGAAGCTGCGGCTGGCGAAGGGGTCCACCATATCCGCCTTGATATTGACCGGATGGTCTGCGGACGTGGCGATGACCTGGGTCAGCGAGACATGATACGCAGTAGGGTTGCTCGCCTGGATGCCCACGAGCTTGCCGTCCTTGGACAGCAGCTTCCACGTCAGCCGCGCCGGCGCATCTGCGGCGGAGCCCGTAAGGCCCACCGGCCGGAAGAACACCTTCAGGCGGTGCTTGAAGGCCAGCTCCAGCTGATTGGGCACATCGGGGTTGGCGGCGGCGCGCGGGGGGATATCGAGCACGTTGAGCCAAAACAGCGACTCACGGTCCTCGGGCAGCGGATCATGGATGTAGACCACCCGCAGGCTTTGAACCTTGGTGGGATCGATCCTGAACAACGGTGGCGTCAGAACGAATGGGACTTTTGATTCGCCCGGTTTTGCATGCGGATCCCCCGCATCGAGCCAGGCCTGCACGAGTGATGGGGTATCGCCGGGGTTGCGGATGCTGATCGTCACTTCGCGTTTGGCCGCCGGATACACGATCCGGGTGCCATCGACGACGACCCCCGCAACAGCATGCGGCGCGGCGGTGAACAACGTTGTTGCGATGAACGCCAACGGGATGGCTTTATTCGCGCGGAGCCCCAACATCGCCAGACATTTCCCCATCGTAATTCTTGAGGTCAAAAGACTGTGCGCAGCTGCCACTGCAGCGGCTGCGCACAGTGAGTCACGTAGTTGCTTCCGATAGTCGTCAGCCCTCTGATCGTGTTGCCAGCGCTTACTGGTAGACCAGGGAGTACGTGATCGAAGTGCTCACAGCACCAGCGGTCGCTGCGGCACCAGCGCCGGCAGTCGAATATCCCGCGTAGAACCATTGTGTACCGCCGGCCCCGATGGCCAGAGTTGCCGGCTGATTCGTGGTCGTGCCAGGCTTGATCTGAGTGCCTACGATCGTTGATCCCGAAGCGTTGTAGAGGTTCACCTCGACGTTGCTGCCCGCAACCGTATTGATGAGGCCACCGGTCGCCTCGTCAACATTCGGGCCTGCCTCGAAATAGATCGCAACCAGAGTAGGCGCAGCGGGCACGAGACCGATATCCGCCACGGCGGTACAGGAACTCACGCCGACGCTGAAGAAGGTTCCCGCCGCGGTTGTCCGGGGCCCTACGTGGGTGAGTGCTGCTGTATCTACGGTGGGCAGTGCCACTGTCGCGGTGCCTGCGTTGCCTCCGCCGTTGATACTGAGCGTGCAGGTGCTTGCCGTCACCGCACCGGTAAAAGTGATCGTACCATCGGAAGCCTGACCGGACATCGGCAGCGCCATTGCTGTCACGACACCGGCAGCTACCATCGCTCGCTTGATCCGAATATTCATGCCACCCTCCAGAAATGAAATCCGCTTGCGGTATGTCCTGCAGCCGCTGTATCGGCGTGCGTCACGCTCCACTTGAGGACGCAACCGCGCCTGCCCATGTGTGATCCAGGTCTCAACGTTTCATGGCAAGCAAAATAAGCAAGAGCGTCTGGCCCCGCCGAGCGACTTTTGAGCGTCGAACGACCGCCGCGCTGTACAGAAGTGTGGCGGAACAGTACGACATAAAGCGCGTAATACCGCACAGATATGTCATGGCGATGTGTACACCCGTTGCATTTCCAACAGCTGGGTTGCCTCTAACCAGAAACAAGTGCGATGGCTGTTGGAACCGGTGGAGTTGGATTGATTCTTGAGATGGATCGTCGGCGCGAACGTTCTGGAGAGCGGCGCTCGTGGATGGCCGAAGGTCAAACGGCGCTCATGCGTCCCGTCCGTGCACTGTGACGAGGAGCACACTGCCGAGGTGTTGGCGGCACTTGCGATGCAGTTTCGATTCCAGTCAAGCAAGAGCCTCGACATTGTCGTCGAGTGACTGAGCGATGACGGCGAGGAAGTCGATATCGGAGGTTTTCGCGGCCGATGGTGTACGGATCAATCTGCCGAATACCGGCCATTCAGATGGACCTCGCAGAGCATCGATCAATCCGCCGTATGTACCGGACGCTCGAGGTTGCGAGATATTGGGTAAGCCTCCGAACGGCCTAGTCCGATGTCAAAGTTAATTGACATTGGATGTCAAAGATAGCAGACTCCAAGTACTGTACATTGTACATTCTGAGAACCGCTGCCATGTCCACGCCCCCGTGGTTTGCCTTTATCGCTGGGCTCATCTGGGTCCTTGCGTGTGGGGTGTGGGTCGTCCTCGCTGTGCGAAATTCCTACCCTCGCAGCGCGGCCGGCTCGCATGGCTATCCAGGGGGGCCGACGTGGAGCGCTTACCGCTATCCGAGCTTGCTCCTGATTGCGCTGGCGCCCGTAGTCTCGACCGTGCAGTACATCGCGACCAAGCATCTCTATTTCTGGGCTGGCGCCTGTGAATTGTTCGGCCTCTTGATCGTCGTCTTTGGCTTTTCGTTCCACTTCCTCCTCGCGCGCCGATGGGCGAGGAGGGCGAGCCGGCCTGCTGCCGCGACGTTCCGCGAGAAGAGCATCGTGGTCCAGATCGTCTCGATCCTGGCGGTCTATGCATTCTTTGGCGTTCACCTGTGGGGCTTCTGGGATCAGCCGTCCATGTCCTCTGCAGCCGCCGGTGCGACTGTGGTGTTCGCGTTGGTTGGCATTACGATCTGCATGATCATCATCGTCATTGCCTCGTACATTGCTCTCATCTTCTATGCGAGACCCGAGACACCTGACGAGCGCGATCGGGTCATTGGGTTGCGCGGATCACGGAACGCCTACGGAGTTCTCACGGTGGGCATTTGGTGCGTTTTGTACTTCGCGATCACAGGCGTTCCGCACGGTGCGCTTCTTTACGCGATCATGGCAGCATTTGCTCTGGCAGAGCTGGTTCGACTCGGCTCGCAGCTCTTCTACTACAGAGTGGGGACGTGACGGTGGCTGCGCCGCGCACCCCGACCGCGTCCAATACGCGGGTTCGCAACAGCATTCGCACGCTGCGCTTTCATCACGGGGAGATGACACAGCAGGAGCTTGCCGATCGCGTTGGACTCACCCGTCAGACGATCATCGCGGTCGAGCAAGGTCGATATTCACCGTCGCTTGAGGCAGCGTTCAAGATCGCACGCGCGTTCGGAGTGCCGCTCGCGGAGGTGTTCCAGTACGAGGACTGAGCAGCCTGCGGCACTCCGCTTTGATCTCGCGGGCGTGGCTAGGGGCCAACGCCTGCTGCGGCGAGTGAGGCGAGAAGCGCAGCACAGTGCGTTCCTCGGCGATTGACTTATCGTCGAATATCCCTGAATTTAGGATGACCTC
>FTEM01001540.1_pt1 | contig 10448 bp, 7 predicted proteins | sample 1640201 | NCBI WGS metagenome assembly FTEM01 (sample SAMEA3914816, study PRJEB12502) | metagenome | biome: forest; material: soil | place: USA | collected 2011-09-16 | depth 0.3 m | reverse complement strand
GCTCAAGCCCATCCTGCTGCGCAAGCTGCACTCGCCGCTCATCGAACGCTACATCACCGTTTCCAAGGATCTGGAACGCTTTCTGACCGAGCGCGTGGGTGTCGCCGACCGCCGGATATCTCAGATCTACAACGGCGTCGATATCGAGCGGTTCGTTCCCCGGCAGCCGGCAGCGGCTGCCGCAGGCGCAGAGCCATTGATCTGGATCGGCACCGTAGGGCGAATCCAACCGGTCAAGGATCAGGCCACCCTGCTGCGCGCCTTCGCGCTCCTCCTCGCGAGCCGGCCCGAGCTGCGGCTGCGCCTGCGAGTGGCGATCGTCGGCAATGGACCGCTTCTGGATGAGCTGCGCAGGCTGGCCGCCACCTTGAAAATCGAAGCGCTGACGTGGTTTCCGGGGGCCAACGAGCAGGTCCCGCAAGTTCTGCAAGGGTTCGACGTCTTCGTCCTGCCATCGCTCAACGAAGGCATCTCCAACACGATTCTCGAGGCGATGGCAGCGGGCTTGCCGGTCCTCGCATCGGCGGTGGGCGGAAATCCCGAGCTCATCGAGGCGAACCTCTTCGGTCGACTCTTCCAACCGGGAGACACCGCAGCCTTGTGCGGTTTACTTGGCGACTATGCCCTGGACGAGCCTTTGCGTCGCGCGCACGGCCAGGCGGCCCGGCGCGTGGCGGTCGAGCGCTTCAGCCTGGATGCGATGGTGAAAAACTACGAAGCGGTTTACGACCGCACCGCCGCTGCGGTCTAGGTCGTTCTCTCCGCGATAAAATCGAGCACGCGCCGCGCAACGGATTCCCAGTCTCCGACATCCAGGGTGCGCGAAATCTCGTGCGCATCCCAACTTCTGCCCAGAGCCGTGATGAATGCTGACTCGAAGCCTGCGACGTCATCTACAGGGACCAGCAGCCCGTTGACTCCGGGGCGCACGAAGTGCGAATTGTCGCCAACCGGGGTCGTGACTACCGGCAGACCGGCCGCAAGGGCTTCGAGCACGGCGTTACAGCAGCCCTCCCGCTGCGTCGCCAGCGCAAAAACGTCCGCGGCCTGCAGCCAATCATTGACGACCGCCTGGGGCACGCGGCCGATCATCCGCACTTGAGAGGCAACGCCGTGCTGTTGCACTTCGCTTTGGAGATACGCTGGATACGCGCGGTCATAGGCCGCGCCGCCGATGATCGCAAGCACGTCAGAAGGCTGGCGCTCCCGCCAGCTCGCGAATGCCTTCACCAGCACGTGGTGGCGCTTCCCCGAGACCAGATGACCCACTGAAACGATGAGACGTGCCGACTCGTCGATGCCAAGGCGTTGCCGCGCCTCCAAGCGGGAACCGGGCTTGAACACACTTCGATCGACGGCGTTCGGAATGACACGCACTCGCTGACCATCGACACCGTGGTCGATAGCGAGCTGGCGCAGGGAGTGGCTCACACTGATGCAGCCGGTCGCCGCATGGAGCGCCGCGACGAGCTGCGAGCCGATGCCGCGAACACGCAGGAAGTCCGTCTCGGAGCCACGGATAGTCACAAACGAGGGCAGTCCGAGCGACTGCGCCAACCGCACGCAGCCAACGCCGTCCGGGTATCCGAAGTGCGCGTCGATCGCATGGACCCGATGCGCGCGGTTCAATTCGACAACCCGGCGCCGCACGCTCTGGGAGAGCCATAACGCATCGAGCGATTTCAGAACACCGGGCACATACAACATCGGCTGCGGCTCGATGCGCAGCCCGTAGGCCTCGTGCTCGCCCCGCTGCGCCCAGACCGGCAGAGGTTTGATGACAGGCAGGAACGGAACCGGCTGCAGGACACGGACATCCGCGAGCCTGGCCATCGCCGCGAGGCGGTTCGCGACGAAGCTGCCGGCCGCAGCGTCATCCGGTGTCGGAAGTGTGCGGCATACGCTAACCAGGTTGAGCCTTCGCGCAGGGGCCCGTGAGCCGATGAACGAAGTCTCCCCGTCGCGTGTACCGAATGCTTCCTGATCAGGCTGCGGATACACCAGTCGACCCTCGCGCGGCGTGGCGCATGAGCGCTTCGTACACGTCGCGATAGCGAAGCGCCGACATACGCCACGTACACTGCTCCGCGACGTAGCGTCGACCCGCGGCGGCAAGCTCGGTCCAGCGGTTGCGATCCGATAGCAGTCTCAAGGTGACCCGCGCCAGGTCCTGCACATCGCCAGCCGCAAACACGTAAGAGCGCAGTTGCTCGGGAATCAGCTCGCGATGCCCGCCGACACTCGACGCGACGAACAGTCGCTTCAAAGCCATTGCTTCGAGCGGCTTCAAAGGCGTGACCAATTCGGTGAGGCGCATCGACTTGCGCGCATATACAAGTACATCGATGACCGAGTAGTAGCGGCGCACCTCGTCATGGGGGACTCGTCCCGCAAAACGGATGCGGTCCTGCAACCCGAGCTGTACCGCGAGCGCCTTGAGCTGCGGTTCCGCGGGACCACCCCCCACGAGCAGCACGGAAGCGCCGGGATGCACACGCAGAATGTCCGGCAGCGCGCGCAGCAGGAGGTCGTTTCCCTCATAACCGTAGAAGGACCCGACAAACCCGAGGACCGGCCCGGTGCCCAATCCGAGCTCCTGGCGCAGCCCCTCGTCGGGTCGCTCGATGGGCTCGAACTTCTCGATATCGACGGCGTTCGGAATGAGAGTCACGCGCTCGCGGGGCAGGCCGCGTGAGACGATGTCATCCGCAAGCCCCTGGCAGATCGTCGTGATGGCATTCGCTTTCCGCAACACGTACGTCTCGAGCGCTCGCGACAATTTGTACCGCAAGCTGCCTTCCGTGGTCGTCCCATGGTCGACCGCCGCGTCCTCCCACGAGGCGCGCATCTCATAGACGAGGGGAATGCCGCGCGTGTTCGCGGTCCGCAGTGCCGCAAGCCCCGTCAGGCAGGGAGAGTGCGCATGCAGGATGTCCGGCCGGATCTGCCCGATGATCTCTTCGAGGCGGCGGGCAGTATCCCGCACAACCATGTAATTGTTGATTACGGGGGCGCGCCGCAACCATGTTGGCGGCACGTTGGTACGGTAAAAGTGCAGTCCGGCAACGTCCTCCTCCGGCTCACTGCGCGCGTAGTGCTTTGGCGTAGTGAGGTGAAACGTCTCCCAACCGAATCCCTGCTGTTCCCGCAGCAGCGCCGCCGTGCGAAAGGCGTAGCCGCTCTGCAACGGCAGCGAATGGTCGAGCACGTGGAGGATGCGCAAGGCCATCGGTCACCAGCAGATTCCGCTGTAGCGCGCACACTTGATCTGCGAACGCGGCAGGCCCACGAGATCCACGACAGCCAGATCCGGGTTGTCATGCTGGGAAAGGGCCTTGAGAGTGGCCGCGCCACCGACGCTCACGATGACAACCTGCGCATCGGCAATTGCCTTGGCGCCGTCGTCGACCATCAGATTGCCGATGTGCGGAATACTTTCCTCGATGAAGCGCTTGTTGGCGCCGATGAGGCGCGAGAGGTTCACTTCGGAATCGAAGATGCGTAGCTGGAAGCCCTTGCCGATGAGTCGCTCGGCGACCGAGACGAGGGGACTCTCCCGCAGATCGTCCGTGCCGGCTTTGAAGCTCAGACCCAACATCCCGACACGACGGACCCCGGGGGTCATCACCTTGTCGAGCGCGTGATCGATGTGCGCACGGTTGCTGCCCATCACTGACCCCAGCATGGGCAAGGTCAGATCGTTCGTCTTGGCGAGATAATTCAGCGCGCGCAGATCCTTCGGCAGGCACGAGCCGCCGAAGGCAAAGCCCGGCTTCAGGTATGCCGGCGAGATGTTCAGCCGCTTGTCGCGGCACACCAGCTCCATGACCTCACGAGCGTCCACGCCGGCGGACTGCGAGACCCGGCCGATTTCATTGGCAAACGTTATCTTGACGGCATGGAAGGCGTTGCAGGCGTACTTCATCAGCTCCGCCACGCCGATCGAGGTGTTGGCGAAGTCGCACGGCAGGTGCTCGAAAATGCGCTTCACCGCCGCTGCCGCCGCGGGCTCGCGGGCGCCGACGATGGTGAGAGGCGGATTGTCGTAGTCCTTGATCGAAGTGCCTTCGCGCAGGAACTCAGGTTGGAAGCATACGGAGAAGTCGCCGTCGGAGTGTCGTCCGCTGGCCTCTTCGAGGGTCGGCCGGACCAGGTTCTCGAGGGTTCCGGGCTGCACCGTGGAGCGCAATACGACGGTGTGATGGGGAATCTTGCTGCGCAGAGCGGCACCGATCTCGGCCATCACGCGCCGGATGGCGCCAAGATCCTGGCCACCGTTAGGGCTGGAGGGCGTGCCGACGCAGACGAAGGACACCTCCGTATCGTGAATCGCGGCGGCAACATCGTTCGTCACTTGCACGCGGCCGGAGGCCACCACCGACTTCATCAGCTCCTGGATGCCCTCTTCCACGATCGGAGAGCGGCCCGAGCGGATCATGTCGAGCTTGTGGGGATCGACGTCCACACCGATGACATGATGGCCGTCGCGTGCCAGGCACGCGAGCGAGACGGCGCCTACATATCCGAGACCGAACACACTGATTCGCACTTAGTCTATCTCCACAAAGATCATTTGTTCGCGAGTCCCATCGTCACGGTGTTGCGAGTGCGCGTGCCCCCGGGACAGCGGCACGACGCCCGCGAACGCCGTCGATGAGTCCATCGAGCCGCTGCATCGAGCTGCGCCATGCGTGGTGTGACAGAACACGGGCGCGACCATTCGACGCAAGCTGTTCGCGCAATTCCTTCGAGTCGAGGATTCGACCGATCGCCGCAACGTAGCCGTCCGGACTCGCCGCTGTCAGCAAGTGCTCATCGGAGACGGCATCGACTCCGCCGGCCGCCTCGAGACTGCATACAACGGGCACGCCCAACGCCATCGATTCGAGAATCTTGTTCTGGGTACCGCGTGCGATGGCGAGCGGCGCGACCGTAAGAGCCGCGCGCCCTACAAAACCACGCACGTCCGGAACCGACCCTGTCACTGAGACTCCGGCCAGCTTTCCGAGGTCGCGGATGAATTCCGGCGGGTCGGCGCCGACGATCTGAAAATGCAGGTTCGGCCGCGCAGCGCGCAGCCGAGGGAAAACCTGGCTGCAGAACATCGTCACGGCCTGCTGATTCGGGTAGTAATCCATCCGACCCACGAACACGATCAGGTTCGGGTCGTACTCCTTCCCGGGAGTGAAGAATGTCGCATCGACGCCATTCGGAAACCAGTCGGTGGGCGTGGTGACGCCCAGGTCGCGCAGTGATTGCAGCTCCGCCCGCGTCGTGCAAGTACACAGATCGAAATTCCGCGCCAGGTTACGCTCCGCGCGCTCGAGCTTCGCAGCCTCGAGCCGATAGCCGAGCGACAGTGGGAAGGGCTTGTAATCGATGTATTCGCGCCACTTCTGCGAATCCATATCGCCGAAGTCGAGAACTTTATGTGCCACACGCGCTTGTGCAACGTACGGCGCCGCCGACGAGCAGTGAGCGAATGCCATATCGAACGAGCCGTCACGCAGCTCTTCCCTCACCCGCCGCGCAAGCCGCGGCGAGTAGAAATACGCAAAGCTCGACGGATTCATAGTGGGCAGCCACGCGAGCATTCGCGGCCACGCCACATAGTCGGGAATTACTTCGACCAGCGTCTTTTCGCAGTGTTTGGCAAGGTCGCCCGCCTCGTCCGCTTCGCGCTGGGTGCGCGCAAGCGAGGCGACAGTCACGCGATGGCCCTGCTCCGTCAAGTGCCTGATGATGTTGAACGGTCTGATCTTTCCGCCCCGCTTGGGAGGAAACGGCACGCGATGGCAGGCGAACAGGATCCTCACGCCGCCATGCTCCCGCGCAATTCGTCCGTGACGGCTTCGGGAGTCGCGCCATCCAGATACATTCGACACCAGATCTCGAGACTCACGAGCGCAAGCAAGTGATCGGTGCGATCCGCTTCCTGGCGCTCGTGCTCCCGCATCAGGCGAGCCACCGCTTCGGGGTCGAGAAGTCCACGCCGCGTGAGCGTGGCTTCCGAAAGGATCTCGCGCAGGAAGGTCGACAGCTCGGATTTGAACCAGGCACCGATCGGCGCACCGAAGCCACGCTTGGTGCGATGGATGATCGAGTCGGGAAGAATGCCCGCGAGGGCCTTCTTCATGATGTATTTGAGCTCTCCCCCGCGGATGCGCAGCGATGCGGGAATGCCGGCAGACAACTTTACCAGCCGCTGATCCAGCAACGGCACGCGGCACTCCAGGGAAACCGCCATGCTCATCTTGTCCGTGAGCATCAACAGGTCTTCCGGAAGTTGGGTCGCAAGGTCTACGTCCATCAACCGGCGCAGGGAGTCGCGGGAATTCGAAGCGGCAAAGCCGCGCGCCAGGCAGTCGTCGAATTGCGCAGCCGGGTGGCGTACCAGCGCCGCACGTTCCGCAGCATCGAACACTTCCATGTAACGGCGGTAACGATCCTCGAATCCGAGTGAATCGGCCAGGATGAAGGCTCGGGCCAGCCGCAGCTTGTTCAACAGCGGCGAATGCCGGTCGCTCGGCAGGCGGCGTGCGATCGGATCCAGCACCCCACGCCGCAGGAACTGCGGAATGAGCTGATAGCGGCTGCGGTAGTGCTCGTCGGCATAGCGATTGTAGCCACCGAACAGCTCATCCCCGCCCACGCCCGACAGGATGACCGTCACGTCCTCCCGTGCGAACTTGGATACCAGGTAAGTCGTAATGAAGGCCGCATCGGCGATCGGCTCATCGAGGTGCCAGATGAGATCGGGGAGCAGTGCCGCGACGTCCGGCTGCACGATGATCTCGTGATGATCGGTGTGGAACTGGTTGGCAACGGCGCGCGCATAGGGCAGCTCGTTGTACAGCTCGGCTCCGGATGAGCCGCGGAAACCGATGGAGTAAGTCTTCACCGGATGATCCGTGTGGCGCGACATCAGCGCGACTACGCTGCTGGAGTCGACGCCACCGCTCAGAAATGCTCCGATCGGCACGTCGCTGACCATCTGGTCGCTCACGGCGCGCTCCAGCTCTGTGCGCGTCGCTTCGATCCATTGCGACTCCGACAAAGTGGCGTCGACTTCCGCCGGCATGGTCCAGTAGCGGCTGAGCTTGGTCTGGCCACCCTCCACGGTGAGCGACTCGCCAGGAAGCAGTTTGCGCATTCCCTCGAACAGGGAATTCGGCGCGCTGACATAACCGAAGGCGAGATATTGCGCAAGCGCCGCGGGATCGAGGCGGCTGCGCACGTGCGGCAACTCGAGCAGCGCCTTCGCCTCGGAGGCAAAGGCGAGCTGGCCGTCGCCGAGGGCGTAGTAAATCGGCTTGATGCCCAGCGGGTCCCGCGCAACCAACAGTCGCCGCTTGCGCTTGTCCCAGACGGCAAGCCCGAACATGCCCTCCAATTCCTGCAGGAACGCAGCGCCGCGCTCCTCGTACAAGTGCACGATGACCTCAGTGTCACTGTGCGTGGAGAACTTGTGACCCGAGCGTTCGAGCTCGCGTCTCAAGTCGCGAAAGTTGTAGATCTCGCCGTTGCAGACGACGATCACACTGCCGTCCTCGTTGGCGATGGGCTGATGGCCACCCGCTACGTCGATGATCGAGAGTCGGCGCATTCCGAGCAGCATCTGCTCGTCGACATATGCGCCTTCATCGTCGGGCCCACGATGCAGGATTGCACGGCCCATGCGCGAGAGTTGCGCCGGATCGGCGCGCCGGGGGCCGTTGAGACTCAAGATCCCGTAGATACCGCACATTCTTGCGCTACCTCAGCCGAGGAATCGCGCGACCGGCGGACCCAACATGCGCGTGACGGGCACGGGCAGCCGGCGCCAGAGATTGATCATGCGCTCGTATTTCGGATTCTTCGGGCTCAAGTCCGGCATCTGCCGGGCCTTGACCAGGTAATACTCGTAGCACAGCGGCTGCGGCTCGAAGCCCCAGTGCGTCTTGAAATCGAAGGCGCCTGTCTCCCGCTTGCTGCGGCCGAAGTCGAACAACCGCACGCCGCGCTCGCGGGCACGCTCCATCACCTGCCAGTACATGAAGTCATTGCCGGCCACGGCACGCGCCGCAAGAGTGCTCCCGCCGTAGTAAGGGAGGACCTCGTCGCGAAAGTAAAAGCTGAGCACGCTCGCGACCGGCTGGGCGTCGCTCGAGACGGTCAGCACTTCGCAATCGGCTCCAAAAAGTTCCTGCAGCAGGCGTGGGTAGCGCGGCGAGAACACCGGCGTGCCCAGGTTGCGCAGGCTTTCCGAGTAAATATCGAACAGCCGGCCTGTGTCGGCATCGATGCTGACCTGCAGGTTCTTCTGGATGCCTTTGCGCACCATCGCGCGCTGCTTGCGCGGTATGGCGAGCATGTTCTCTTCGGAATCCGCCGAGATCGGGCGCCTGAAGGTGAAATACAGGTCCTTGGAGGGCCATTGAGGGTGCGCCTGGCGTCGATTGCGCATTTCCACATAGTCAACACCGAGCTGTTCGCCGAGCGCGCAAGCACGGCGTTCGAGCGCCGCGTGTGCGCCCGCATCGGAGCTGAGAATTCCTCCATAGACGCAGAACGGAGTAGACACCAGAGCGTGGCCGAACAAAGCGCTCTTCACTTCGGCGAGCGGAAGGACGCCACAGACACGGCCGTTGCGATGCGCGAACAGGTAATGAGTGCGGTGCCGGAAAGCACGCTGCAGCACCGTCGCCCATTCTGCGCGATGAAAAAATGTGCCCTCGGGATGTTCCAGCACAAAGCTGTTCCAACGGCCCTGGTCGGACGCCGCAAGCGACACGACCTCGCAGCTCGCATCATGCAGCGGCGCGAGCTCCGGGGCTTGCGGCTCGAGCACGCCGACGCTGCTCATCGCATCTGACCGGAGGGGACCGTGGGAAACCCGGTGGTCCCAGGCAGCGCATGCATGCCGCCGTTGCCGGCGCGAGCATTTTGCGGACCGAAAGTCATATTGAATCCCAGCATGACCCAGTTTGCGGTGTACCCGGAAGTCGCGCCCGTGCGTTCGTAGTGGTTTGCGGACAGGACGAGGCTGGTCGCGCGGCCGAGCAGCCGCGACAGGCTCACGGAGAAATTGCGATCCTGGAAGTCCGTTGCGTCGCGCAAATGCGCATCGTCAAAGGCAGCCCGCACCTCGATCCGCAGCTCGGGTCCGAGGCGCCGCGAAGCTTGAATATTGACGCCGTCGTAGCGGTCAGTCCCGGTCGGTGCCGTGTAGTAGTAGCGACGCTCGGAGGTCACACCGAGAAAAATCTCCGTGAGGCGGCCGCGCAGACCGATGTCTCCCGCGAGCTGCTTCAGGAGGTAGACGTCGGCCGTCGTTCGCGAAAGCTGAGTGTCGAGACCCGGAGGGAAAATGCCCGGACCGACGAACGACTTCAGCACTGTATTCTGCGTCTGCGTCGTCGGGGCTTCCCGATAACTGACATCCGCTTCCATGATCCGCCCCGTATAGCGCCACGAACCGTCGACCGTCGTGCCGAAGAAGCGCTTGCCGGCCAGCAGCCGCAATTCCGAGAGCTGGCCGTCGTGCCACTCGAAGCCTACCTCCCAGAGACTGGAATTGAGGCCGCCCTTGGATGTGTCCTGCCGCGAATCGCTTTCGGCGCCACCGTTCGCCAGCAGCCGCAGGTGCGGAGAGACGAGAATCCCGAGTTCGCCGACCATTCGCTCGTACTTGAAGGTCTCCGCGAGATCGTAGTCCACCTGGTCGCGGCGATAGGTCGCGCCCCAGGTCACGAGGTCGTCGGGATCGGCTGAGCGCAGCGCGGCGGTGGTATTGCGGTTGCGGCTGTCATCGAGACTCAAATCGTTGACGACGGTGGTCTTGGATGTCTTCACGTAGTCGACGAAGCCCCGCGTGTAGCTCGCCTCGAGTTGCGCGAAGCGGAAATCGTGCTTGAGGATCGGGGTCGCCTGCGCACTGGTGGAATCGGCCACATTTCCCACCTGGAACAGATTCTGTACGTTCGACGGCTGCGCCGGATCGACGGCGGTCTGGCTGCGTTGCGCGCTTGCGTCCAGGTACAACCAGTTGTCGATCGCGGCGAGCTGCAGCCCGAACTGGCCCTGGTCGAACACCTCGTCCTTGTCGCCATCGTTTTTGAAGGCCAGAGCCTGGAGCTGATAGTCCAGGTAGACATTCATGCGCCGGTTGTCGTACAGGACGCGCACGCCCGGGGTTAATCGGGCGATCAGGTCGTCCTGCTTCGGCTGGCCCGGGGGAGCGAGATCGACGTTGTCGGTCCAAGTCAGATCCGCACCGACGCGCGGATTGAATTGCACGTCAGCCTGCGCGGTAGCAAACCCGAAAGCCGTCCAGACCCCCGTCAGGGCGGCCGCGAGACGTACGGGTTGGCGATTGTTCTCATTCTTGTAAGCGGTCATGCGGATAGTAACCGTAGTAGTACTCGGTGCCGTTGCTGGTGCGGGACTGGTTGAGGACGCAACGTATC
>FTEM01001772.1_pt1 | contig 10465 bp, 7 predicted proteins | sample 1640201 | NCBI WGS metagenome assembly FTEM01 (sample SAMEA3914816, study PRJEB12502) | metagenome | biome: forest; material: soil | place: USA | collected 2011-09-16 | depth 0.3 m | reverse complement strand
CCGCGTCCCGACCCGAACAGATCCCGCAGCTTTAGCAGGAATGCAGGCGGAATCGCGCGCTGTAATTGCGCCGGTGGCGCTTCTTCCCGCGGCCACATGTCGAGAAGCTGTTGGCGCATGCTGCGGAAATTGTTCAGATCCCGAGTCCAGTACCGCGCCATTACGTCGTCGCAGGCAACGCGGAACAATTCCTTGTCGACGACGTCGGGAGAGTTCAGCCCCAGCAGCTGGGCGTTCGCGCGGCCCCATTTGATGCGCGCACCAAGCCCGCGGCCGAAGTGACCGCTGGTCCGGGTAATCTGTCCCGCGTGCTCGCGCCGGCGCATGAGGATTTCCTCGATGGCGCCGATCGGCGCCTGTGTGCGCAGGAGCGCGGCATAAATGACGTCTTCGACGTCGCCGATGCCGTCCGGGAATTTGAAGCTCGTCGAGACGGCGCGGCGGAACACCAGCGTGGAAGGATGCACGCGCGGTGACGACAGGAAGTCGAGTGGCCCGAAGCTGCGCAGCTGGGCATCATTCATGTGGACGTCGTAGTCTTTCGCGACCGCGCCGAACACCACGAAGCTCGCTGCCACGGTGCCGACTTCCGGATGGGCCTCGAGGTAGGCGACCTGCTTTTCGATCTTGGTGGGCGCCCACACATCATCGGCGTCGAGGAACGCGATGAGCTCGCCCGTCGCGCGTCCGAGCGCATTGTTGCGCGCGGTCGAAGCGCCTGCGTTCTTCTGCTTCACGACCTGCACGATGCCACCGAAGGACTCCGCGATGGCGGCGGTGTCGTCCTTCGAGCCGTCGTCGATGACGAGGACCTCGTGGACGGGGCGCGTCTGGCGAAGGACGGATTGCAGCGTCTCGGCAATGAACGCAGCAACGTTATAGGCGGGGATGACTACGCTGATACGCATGGGTTCACACCGGTTTTATTGTAGAAGCGTCCCAGATTACAGAGCGGGCTGGTGTGACGTCGATCTCAGGGAGGCCGTGCGGCACTCTCAGTCCGCGCCATTCGCCTGCGACGCCCCATAGCGATAGCCCGGCGGCAGCGGTCGTCCCGAAAGGCGTCGTGCGATCAGCTCGCCGCTACGCCGAAGGTCCTGCATGAAGTACGGGCGGTAATTCCGGTACCACCAGTAAAGAAACCTGTAACAACGGACGCGTTCGCGCCAGGGCAGCCCCGCCTTGCGAGTGGCGGCGAGCAGATCGAACGCTTCCGTCCACCATGGGCAGATTGCGGTGCCCGCCTTCTTTGGATCGAACACCAGGGTCCTGTCCCAGCGGTCGTCGAAGAGGCTCGTCGCCTGCAGCTTGTGGACCCGCCGCGAGAACAAGAACTCGGGCAGGTGCAGGAAAGTGCCCTGAAATCCGAGCTCGGCCAGCAGTACGCGGTCGGAGTCCGCGTAAGCACCGTGCAATCCGGTGCGCTTGAGGGCTGCCGCGCGCATGAGTCCGCAGACCGGATCGCACCGCTGATCCCAGAGAATCTCCAGGAATCGCTGCGGTACCTCGGCTGAGCTGGCGGGATTCTTGAGCTCGACCTGCTGGATCAGATCGCCCTGCTGATCGATGTAGTTCACGTTCGGAAAACAGACGACCGCCTGCGGGCTGCTCTCCAGGGCCTGAACGCAGGATGAGATGTGGGCCGGCGCGAGCAAATCGTCGTGGCCGATCCACAGGACGTACTCGCCGCGCGAGCGTGCAAACGCCTGATTGAAGTTCCATGCGAGGCCGCCGTTCACCTCGGCGCGTGCGTAGTGTATGCGCGAGTCGTTGGCCGCAAACGCCCGGCAAATCGCCGGCGTCGAATCCGTCGAGGCGTTGTCGTTGATCACCAGCTCGAAATTCTCGAAGCTCTGCGCGAGCACCGAGCGAATCGTCGCGCTGACATGCATCTCACCGTTGTATACGGGCAGACAGATGCTTACTCGTGGATTCATTCGAATTCCGTGCAGGGCAGGCGACAAAAATAACGCAAGGCTGTTCGGCGTGCGAGGGAGTGAGACATGCTAGGGCACCCACGCGGGCACAGCGGTGAGCGCCCTGAAATACGAGCGCGTCGTCCCCAGCCCGATGCCGTGACGCCGGATTTCAAAACGATCCAGCGCGTTCTGCCAGTTGGCGCCGGGCGTGTAGGAAACCGCCAGCCTGAAGCCGGTTGCGCGTGCCGCTTCGATCACGCGCTGGTCGTACGCGGCAGGGGTGCCGATCGGATACGCCAGGAGCGCAACCTCGGCACCGAGCTGCCGTTCGAGCGCGCGCTTGGACTCGGAGAGTTCCCGCGACAGGTCGGCTTCGGCGAGTTGTCTCAGGTTGGGATGGCTGACCGTGTGCGAGCCGAAGCCCACGCCGTTGCGCCCCATCTCGGCAATCTCGGCCCAGGTGACCGGCCGGCTGAGTTTGGCGAGGTCGGGATCGATTTGCGGGGCGAACCGTGCCGTCCATTCCTGAATCAGGGCCGTGCGACGGGCGTCGGGCAGGGTTTTCAGCACCCTCAGGAGTCGCTTGAGACTGCGGCGGCGCTCCTGCGCGCTGGATCCGTAAGGCAGGGGCTGCGGCCACTCGGCAAGCTCGATGGCGCCCTGAGGGATCTTCATCATGAGATAGGCGGCGAGCTCGAACCAGAAAGGCTCGCCGCTCTCGACGTATCCGGTTGTAACGAACACGGTGCAGGGGATGCCCAGACGCCGCACGATCGGAAAGGCACAGTCGTAGGTATCGCTGAAGCCATCGTCGAACGTGACGGCGACCGCGTTCCGCGGCAGGGGAGCGCCGCCCTCGAGGTGCGCGAGCACCTGCTCGAGCGACACCGCATTCATGTTCTCGCGGATGTACTGCATCTGCCACTCGAACTCCGCGGGCGTGGCGCTGATCAGCTCGAGATCGAACGGATACGAGTCCGGCGCGCCGGCGTGCATCACACGGTGATAGGCGAGAACGGTCAGTGACGCGCGTCCGCGATCATGCAGGGGCCGCACGGCGCGGATGAGGCCGATGCGCTCGGCGCCTTCGACCAGGCGCTGCATTTTTCCCTTTGGGGCAGCCAGTAACCCGGCTGGGCGTGGAGTCACAGGCGTCGGATTCCTTGATTCGTATTGCTGGCGCGGCCGATCCCGACGCCGTTCGGAAATTATGCCGCTAACGACACGCGCGAATCTCGCGAACGTTCATCAAATCCGATAAGGTGCCAAAACTGGAGGACGGTCGCTTGACAAAGGTCGCGCCGCTGAAATGCGGGGCGGTTGGCGCGTCGACGGCGGTGGAACTGCTAGGATCGCAACGAGCGTGGCCACTCTCGCGGGGACCTCTCGACGGTGCTTGTGTACGAAAGACTGCTGACCGGCTTGAGATCGTACGCAGCCGCCAGGCTCCTGACCCAACTGGTCTCCCTCGCGGGCACCGTTTACCTCATCCGCACTCTCGACAGCCATGCATTCGGACTGTTCGGGATCGCCGTGGTCGCATTCAACTATTTTTCGATGATCTACGACGGCACGCTGACCGAAACGCTGGTACAGCGTTATCCCGCTACGCCACTCGAGCGACGCGCCGTATTCAGTCTCATGCTGGCCCTCGGCGCGCTCACTACCGTGTTGATGGTCATGCTCGCGAAACCGCTGGCGCTTCTGGTGAACGAGCCGGAGGCGGCGGAACTGATCGCCGTGCTTGCCTGCGGACTGATGCTCACCGCGCTGACCGTGATGCCGCACGCGCGCCTGCTCAGCGACATGGCGTTCCCTCGTCTGGCCATCATCTCCGGTGTGCAGGCCCTGGTGACCACGGCGGCGTCGATCGGACTCGCTTATTCGGGTGCCGGCCCGTGGTCGCTCGTGCTCGGAATGATGATTGGACTCATCGTCCGGGTCGTGGCGCTGAATGTCGTAGCACCCAGTGTGCTGCTGCCGACGTTCGCTGTGCGGGAAGCGTACGGGTATTTGCGATTCGGCGGGATACTGCTCGCCGACAACGTTTTGTGGCGTTGGTACGTGTCACTCGACACGCTGCTGCTCGGGCGCTGGGCTGGAACCGCAGCGCTCGGCTACTACAACGTTGCGCAGCAAGTCGCCGAGTTGCCGCTCGAGAAGATCTCTACGATCGCGAACGACGTGGCGCTGCCCGCTTACACGGAGCTGAGCGCGGATCGCCGCGCCTTCACCAGCCTGATGATTGAGACTATGCGCACTCACGCCGCGGTAGGGTTCCCGATCTTTTGGGGCATCGCATCCGTCGCGGCTGTCGCCGTGCCCGTATTGTTCGGTGCCAAGTGGGATGCGTCGGTCTTCCCTCTCATGGCGCTCGCTGCCATCGCGCCGTTGCGCCTCATCGGCAGCGTCGAAACGCCTGCGATGACCGGGCTCGGCCGGCCGGATGTCCTCCTCAGGACCAAGCTCATCGTGGCTCCCTGCATGACGGTGGCGCTGCTTGCGGGTGTGCGATTCGGCGGGATCAACGGTGCGGCGCTCGCCTGGCTGCTCGCGTTCCCCGTCTGTTATGCCGTGGCCTTTCGTTTGGTGCTGCGTGCTGCGCACGTGCCTTATGCGGATGTGTTGCGAGTGTTGCGGGGGCCGGCGATCGCCGCGGCAGCCATGGCCGTGGTGGTTTGCGCGTGGCAGGCGTTCGCGAGTTCGCTCACACCCGTCGCGCTGTTGGCCAGTGCGATTGCCGTGGGTGCGTTGACGTACGCCGTAATTCTCCGGCTTGCCGATCCTGAAGCGTTTCAACTCGTCCTGAATCGGATCGCTCGCTTGATCGGCGTCCGGCAAGCGCAATGAGTGTGCCGCCGCTGCACATCCGGAGCTGGAGCGAGCAAGACTTTGGGCAATCGCGGGCCGAGTGGCAGAGCCTCCTCGCACGATCGGCTGCGGACCCATTGTTCATGTCGTGGGATTGGCAATGGCGCTGGTGGAAGCACCATGCGGAATATCTTCGCGCCACGCTTCGTCTACAGGGACTCTACACGGCGAGCGGCGAACTGGTCGGCATAGCTGCGTTCCACGTGCGCGAAGTACGCTTCAGGGGGCTCGTGAAGCTGCGGCGCATGGAACTGCTCGGCGGTGCGTGGCGGGACTCCGGTGCGGCGTTTTCGGAGTATCTCGACCTCATCGCAGCTCGAGGTTATGAAGATGCTGTGCTGGCCGCAGTCGCCGCCGCGCTCCAGGCGGATCAGGGCTGGCACGACCTGGCACTACCGTGCCTGAAGCCGAACAGCCTTGCATCACGGTTGGCGCGCGAGCACATCGGAGGCTTCACGCATGTGCGCGAGGTCGACGCGATGGAGGCGTGCAGCGCCAGTCTGGAGGGAACGTTCAGCGCGTACGTGGAGAAACTCAGTTCCGGCACGCGACGAAGGCTCCTTCATCACCGCCGCAAGCTCGACCAGCCGGCACTCCTCGCGGCAGGCCCTGCGGAGGTAGAGGAACTCATGCAGAGCATGCGCAACTTCGAGCAGTTGCGCTGGGGTCCGAAAAGCGATCGACAGTATCGGTTCAGCTGCGACTTCGCCTTGGCGCAGGCCGAGATGGGAACGCTGCGCCTCACGAAGCTCCTGGCGGGCGGTCGCATTCTTTCCGTCATGTACAACGTGAGGATCGGGGACACGGAGTATTACCTGCAGTCCGCTTTCGATGGCCGGGGTACCCAGGGCCTTTCTCCCGGCTACCTGCATTTCGGCTATCGGATGGAGAGCGCCGCGTTGGAAGGGGTCACTCGCTTTGACTTCCTGGCCGGGCCAGGGCGCCACCGGGATTACAAGCAGGATCTGCTGACCGTCCGATTTCCGCTCATTTCCTGTCACGCAGTCCGTCTAAACTGGCTCCGCTGGCTGCATGGCATCCGCGATGCGCTGCACCGTCCGCGGGCGGCAGGTCGGCCGGGCGGGGGGCCAATTGTGAGCCAGTTCGTGGCCTTACCGACGGCGTGCGCGGCACAATGCAGGCAAAGCAAGCCTCCGGGCAGGGCGTTCCGGCGCCCACATCGGCCGGGAGAGTTATAAACGTCGGGGAATGCGCCGGCTCTTGCCCGGAAGGGCGCAATGAGGCCAGGGCCGGGGGGCCGTGGCTCGAACAATCGCTATGCAGGCGCGGACCAGGGTTCAATGACAACAGCACTAACGCACTCGAATGCCTCCGTGACACACGCCGACTCTCAATCGGGTCTGTTACGCGAGTTCTTGCACTACCGCGAGCTCTTTTACTTTCTCGCCTGGCGCGACGTGAAGGTCCGATACAAGCAGACGGCGATCGGAGTGGTCTGGGCCGTGCTCCAGCCGCTGCTCACGATGATCGTGTTCGTGCTGCTCTTCGGCAAGCTGGCGGACATTCCAACGGACGGCGTGCCTCGCCCGCTCTTCTATCTTGCGGCGCTGCTGCCCTGGACGTACGTGTCCAGCACCGTGAATGCCGCGGGGATGAGCCTCGTCAGCAACTCGCAGCTTCTCACCAAGATCTACTTTCCGCGCCTCATCCTGCCGACCTCCGCGGCCCTGAGCGGGTTGCTCGATTTCTTCATCGGCACCGTGATGATGGTGGCGCTCATGGTGTGGTATCAGGTACCGGTCACCTGGGCCCTCCTGCTCTGGCCGGTACTGGTCGTTCTGCAAACGCTGCTCGCGCTAGCGGTGGGCATCTACCTCGCGGCACTCAACGTCAAATATCGCGACGTGAAGTACGCGCTGCCGTTTGCGATCCAGCTGTGGCTGTTCGCTACCCCCATCATCTATCCCACCAGCATCGTGCCGGAGCGGTTTCAGTGGCTGATCGCGCTCAATCCGCTCACCGGGGTCATCGATGCCTTCCGCTACTGCCTGCTCCCTGGGACGCAGTTGCGATGGGACGTGCTCGGCATCTCCGCGGCCACCACAGTCGTGCTGCTCATCGTTGCGGTCGCGTACTTCCGACGCACCGAAAACGCATTCGCGGACATAATTTGACCTCGCAACCATGAACTCCGCGATCCACAGCATCGAAATCAGCCACATCGCCAAGCGGTATCGCCTGGGCGCTTCCGAACAGGCGATCCAGCTCCGCGAACAGTTGCTCCAGCTCTTCAAGCGCCCGTTCAACCGCGCCTCCGACGAGAAGGACTGGATCTGGGCCCTGCGGGACATCTCGTTCAATGCCGGAAGCGGCGAGGTGATCGGCATCATCGGCCGCAACGGCGCAGGCAAGAGCACGCTGCTCAAGATTCTCTCGCGCATCACTCATCCGACGTCCGGCAGCGTCAAGGTGCGCGGCCGGGTCGCCTCGCTGCTCGAGGTCGGCACCGGATTTCACGAGGAGCTGACGGGGCGCGAGAATATCTATCTCAACGGATCGATTCTCGGCATGCGTCGCCGCGAGATCGACCAGCGCTTCGATGCCATCGTCGAGTTCTCGGGCATCGAGCAGTTCCTCGACACTCCGATCAAGCGGTATTCCTCCGGCATGCGCCTGCGGCTCGGCTTTGCCGTGGCCGCGCACCTCGAGCCTGACGTTCTGGTGGTCGATGAGGTGCTCGCGGTCGGCGACGCGGCGTTCCAGAAAAAGTGCATCACCGCCATGGAAGGGCTGCGCAGCGGCGGACGCACGGTGCTCTTCGTCTCGCACAATATGGCGGCGGTCGAGAACCTGTGCTCGCGCGGCATCTGGATCGATGGCGGCAAGGTGCGAATGGATACGGATGCGCGCGCAGTCATCAAGGAATATCTCGCGACGTACGCCGGGGAGGTGGCTGCCTCGTCCGAGCTGATCTTCGACAGCCGCGTCGGTACCGGCGATGTGCGCTTTACGAAACTCGAATACTTCGCGGCGGATGGAACACCGATCAGCGTTATGCGCAGCGGCGAGCCGCTCACCCTGCGCATGCACTTCCGCGTCGAGAAACAGGTGCGGCATGTGAGCTTCGGTCTTCGCATGTTCACCGACATGGGTACGCTGATCACCGATACCAGCACGTGGCACAACGGCATCAGCGTGAGCAGCGTCATGCCGGGCGAAGGCTACGTCGACCTGAGTTTCGATAGTATGAATCTCGTTGCGGGCCGCTATGGTCTGTCGCTGTGGGTGTCGTCGCAGGACGGTTCGCCGGTTTACGACGGCGACGTGCGTGCGACGCTCGAAGTCGATCCGAGCGATGTGTACGGCAGCGGCCGTGGTCCCGACAGCCGCTGGGGTGTGGTGTATTTCCCCCAGCGCTGGTCGCTCAGTGGGCTGCTGGGTGAGACCGAACGGTCGGGCCGAACGGCTCGGGCGAGTTGAGCCACATGAGCTGGTCGCTATCTCGGTTCAGGAAAGGCGATTGGGTCGAGGTCCGCAGCAAGGAAGAGATACTCGCGACGCTGGACTCGCGCGGCAAGACTGCCGACGGCATGCCCTTCATGCCGGAGATGCTCCAGTTCTGCGGCAGGCGCATGCGAGTGGGCGCGGTCGCTCACAAGTCGTGCGACATGGTTGGGAAAGTCGGCACCGCGCGCAAGCTTCAGCAGACGGTGCATCTCGAGGGTGCGCGATGTGACGGAGCCGCCCATGGCGGTTGCCAGGCCGAGTGCTACCTCTACTGGAACGATCAGTGGCTGAAGCCTGCGGACAGTGCGGAGAAGCAGAAGACGCTCTCCGGCAAGGAATGCACCGAGGCGCAGCTGATGGAAAGCGTGATCAAGACGCACGCTTCCGAAGGCCATGAGTTGCGCTATGCCTGCCAGGCGACGGACGTGTATCACGCGTCCCGGTTATTGCCGTGGTGGGACGTGCGGCAGTACGTCTTTGACGTCACCACTGGCAATCATTCCGTGCGACGTGTGGCCAGCGTGCTTTTCCTGGCAATGATTCGCTGGCTGCAGCCGCGTGCGCCGTTCGGTTTCAAGGCGCTGCTCGCGTTCAACGACTGGGCGCATTTGCGTATCACGGGGCGACCGCGTCCGACACTGGACGGCAAGGTGGCCGATGGCGTGTCCAGCCCGACGGGCAGCATCGGTTTGCAGGAGGGCGAATATGTGCGCGTCAAGCCCCAGCGCGAGATCGAGCTGACGATCAACAGCCAGGGCCGCAATCGTGGCCTGAGCTTCGATGGCGAGGAGATGGCGCCCTACTGCGGCAAGGTGTTGCGCGTCCGTCGCCGGGTGTCGCGCATTCTCGAGGAAACGACCGGCCGCATGCTGGTGATGAAGCAGCCTTGCATCATGCTGGATGGGGCCGTGTGCCAGTCGCTGTATGCAAGCTGCCGGCTGAATTGTCCGCGGGCCATTCCCTCGTACTGGCGGGAAATCTGGCTGGAGCGCGTGCCGGCCCCTTCCGGGGCGGCGCTCGAGTTGCCGCAGGCGGCACTCGATGGAGGCGCGCGCCGCTCCGATTGAGCGAGAGGCGGCGCTGTTTCGCGTGCCTGCCCCCGATCCCGGTTGCGTGCAGAATAATATGAAGATCCTGTTCCTCGCCCACCGGATTCCGTTCCCGCCGAACAAGGGCGACAAGATCCGCTCGTTCAATATCCTGCAGTACCTGGCCGCGCGCCACGAGGTGCACCTGGCGTGTCTCATCGACGACCCCGCCGACCTGCAGTTCGTGCATCCGCTCGAATCGATCGCGCGCAGCGTCGTGTTCGATCGCCTGAATCCGCGCGCCGGCAAGCTCCTGGCGCTCGCTGGAATGCTGGGCTCGCGCTCGATCACGGTGTCGTACTTCCATTCGTCGCGACTGCAGAAGCAGGTCGATGAGATCATTGCGTCCCGGCGCATCGATGCGATCTTCTGCTCCTGCTCGCCTATGGCGGAGTACGTGTTCCGCTCGCGGCACGCACGAGGTGCCCTGCGGGCCGCCACGCGTATCATGGATCTGATCGATGTCGATTCGCTGAAGTGGACTCAGTACGCCGAGCGCAGCCCGGCGTGGAAAGCCTGGATCTACCGGTATGAGGCCCGGCGCCTCGCCGAATACGAGGCGCGGATCGCTCGCGAATATCAGCGCGTGCTCCTCGTGAGCGAAGATGAGAAGCAGCGTTTTCCTGGCGCGGCCGGTATCTCGAATCTGCTTGCAGTGTCGAACGGCGTGGACCTCGACTTCTTCTCGCGTGCGCATGCCGGAGCCCATGCACCGGCCACGAACGCACTCGTGTTCACCGGTGTGATGGATTACTGGCCGAACGTCGAGGGCATGCAGTGGTTCGTCGAGAGCGTGTTGCCTTTGATTCGGGCGCGCGTACCGGAGGTGAAGCTTTTCATCGTCGGCAATCGACCCGTTCCGGAGGTTCGGCGGCTCGGTGATGTTCCGGGCGTTACGGTGACTGGTTTCGTGGAAGACGTGCGCGATTACCTCGGGCCGGCGGCGCTGTGCATCGTGCCGCTGCGGATTGCCCGCGGTGTGCAGAACAAGGTGCTCGAGGCCATGGCCATGGGCAAGGCGGTCGTGAGTACCCCGCAGGCGCTGGAAGGTTTGCGCGCCGAGCCGGGACGCGACATCCTCGTCGCCGAGAATGCGGAAGCATTCGCGGCCGCGGTGCT
>FTEM01001790.1_pt1 | contig 10508 bp, 9 predicted proteins | sample 1640201 | NCBI WGS metagenome assembly FTEM01 (sample SAMEA3914816, study PRJEB12502) | metagenome | biome: forest; material: soil | place: USA | collected 2011-09-16 | depth 0.3 m | reverse complement strand
CGGCGAGCCTAACGTAGCGGTAGGTCTATATCTTTAAACATCTCGACCACCTCTTCGGCGGAGGCGGCGCGGTGCGCGCGATCCACGAGGCGGCGGTCCAGGTGCGGTGCCAGTAGTTGCGCGAAGTCGTACATATACTTGCGCAGCAGGGTGCCGCGCCTGAAACCGAGCCAGGTGGTGTGGGCTGGAAATAAATGCCCGGCGTCGATCGATGTCAGGTCCGGATCGTCCTCATCCACCGCCATGTGGGCGACGATTCCCACGCCAAGGCCGAGTCGCACGTAAGTCTGAATCACGTCCGCATCGCGGGCAGTGATGGCGACGTTGGGCGTAAGGCCCGCCTTTGCAAAGGCTTCGTGCAGGGAAGAAGGCCCCGTAAAACTGAACGTGTAGGTGACGAGCGGATACGCCGCCAGCGCCTTGAAGGTCAGCCTCCCACCGGCCGCGAGCGGATGGTTGTGCGGCACGATGACCGTTCGATGCCAGCGATAACACGGCAACAGCGTCAGGTCGTTGTAGAGGTGGTCGGACCCGGTCGCGATTGCGCAATCGATCCGGTCGTGCGCCACCATTTCGGCGATCTGCTCCGAGGTGCCCTGGTGAAGGTTGAGCCGTACATTGGGGTAACGGCCGCGAAACTCCCGAATCACATCAGGCAGGACGTAACGCGCCTGGGTGTGCGTGGTGCCGATGGAGAGGCTGCCCCGCCCCTCGTCGCGCAGCTCGGTCGAGAGGTCGCGGATGCTCTGCGCCTCCTGGAGGATCTTGAGGGCGCGGTCGATGACCTGCTGGCCGGCAGGGGTGATGCGCGTCAGGTTGCGGCCTTCGCGCACGAAAATCTGGAACCCCAGCTCATCCTCGAGCAGCTTGATCTGCTTGCTCACCCCCGGCTGCGACGTATGCAGCTTCTGGGCGGCCGCCGTGATGTTCAGCCCGCTCTGGGCCACAGCGGCGAGGTAACGTAACTGATGCAGCTTCATTGGGGGTCCTGGAGCGTTCGGACGGCAAGACTAGCGCAACCGTGCGCGCGGCGGCCAATACGCCCCCAAACCGGCCTGTAACGGCCCTGTCACCTTCCTATAACCGCCCGTCACCCCCTCAGAAGGAATCATTCGTTCAGTGCCGCGAAGGGGCTGGCTATAGTCCTGCGCACCATGGGAGAACTGCTGAATCTCGATCTCGAACAGAAGGCTGCCGCCGTTCGGGAACAGCTATCCGCCGCAGTGCGCGAGCACGGCCGCGTCGTCTATTCGAACAGCCTCGGCGCCGAGGCAATGGTGCTGACCGATATCATCTGGTCGCACATCCCCGCCATCGACATGTTCAGCATCGACACCGGCCGGCTCCACGAGGAGACCTACGAGCTGCTCGAGAAGCTGCAGCGCCGCTACAAACGCAATATCCGGGTCGTCTACCCCGATGCGGCAGCGCTCGAGAAGCTGGTGTCGGGCCAGGGCGTGAATGGCTTCTACCACAGCCTGGATGCGCGCCTCGCCTGCTGCCACGTCCGCAAAGTCGAGCCTTTCAGGCGCGCCGTCGCCGGCTATTCGGCCTGGATCACCGGCGTGCGCCGGGAGCAATCAGCGACCCGTGCCCAGGCGCAGCCGACCGAGTGGGATGCCGAGAACGGCATGCACAAGGTGAGCCCGCTCCTGGACTGGACCGAAGAGCAGATCTGGCAGTACATCCGCGCCCGCAAGCTGCCGTACAATTTGCTCCACGACCGCCAATTTCCCAGCATCGGCTGCTCGCCCTGCACGCGAGCGATTCAACCCGGCGAGAATCGCCGCGCCGGCCGTTGGTGGTGGGAGCAACCTGAGTCTCGCGAATGCGGCCTGCACCCCAGAGTTCGTCATGCTGCCGTCCAAGCCTGAGCGCCGGGCGCCCACTCATGGATCATTTGCCGGTATTCCTGCAATTGCATGCCCGGCCTGTCGTGATCGTTGGCGGCGGGCACGTCGCGGCGCGGAAGGTGGAGCTGCTGCTCAAGAGCGGCGCACATGTCTCGGTCGTCGCTCCGCAGCTCTTCGACGAGCTGCGTAAACTCGCCGACGCCGGCGCGCTCCGACACGTCGAAGCCTCGTTCGATCCTTCCCATCTCGACGCAGCCGAGCTGGTCGTCGCGGCTACCAGTCAACGTGACGTCAACGCTGCTGTTTCCCGCGCCGCACGCGAGCGCCGGATTCCGGTCAACGTCGTGGACGATCCCGAGCTTTCGACATTCATCTTTCCGGCGATCATCGACCGATCCCCGATAGTCGTCGCCATCAGTTCCGGCGGTCACGCGCCTGTGTTGGCGCGGCGCCTGCGCGAGCAACTCGAAGCGCTGCTGCCCGCAAAGCTGGGCGCACTGGCGCGTTTCATGGGCGAACGGCGCCAGGCAGTCAAGCAGGCGCTGCGTGCCGCGGCCCGGCGGCCATTCTGGGAGCGCATCGTCGGAGGTCTCGTCGGCTCACGCGTGTTGGCGGGCGATGACGCAGGTGGCCAGAAGGCATTCGAGCGCGAGCTGTACACATCGCATCTGACGGCCTCCAACGCAACGGGCGGGCGTGGCCTCGGCGAGGTGTACCTCATCGGTGCGGGGCCCGGAGACCCGGACCTGCTCACGTTGCGCGCCCTGCAGCTCCTGCAACAGGCAGACATCGTGCTTTACGACCGTCTCGTTCCGGATGCGGTGCTGGATCGGGCCCGGCGAGACGCGCGCCGCGTATTCGTGGGCAAGGAAGCCGGCGCGCATTCGGTGCAGGAGCAGATCAACGAGCTGCTGGTTGAATATGCCAGGCAAGGGCTGCGCGTCGCCCGTCTCAAGGGCGGCGATCCCTTCGTGTTCGGCCGCGGTGGAGAGGAAGTCGAAGTGCTGACCGCACACGCGATTCCATACATCGTCGTTCCGGGAATCACGGCGGCTCTCGGCGCTGCGGCGGCGGCCGGAATTCCGCTCACGCATCGCAAGCTTTCCCAAAGCGTGACCTTCGTGGCCGGCCATGTTCTGGATGACGAGTCACTCGACTGGCGTCATCTGGCCGGTCCACATCGGACAATCGTGTTCTACATGGGCGTTGCGCAGCTCACGCAGATCGTCGGCAAGTTGCGCTCTGCAGGAGCACCCGCTGAACATCCTGCGGCCGTGATCGAGCGCGCGACGCTTCCGGACCAACGCATTCTGAGCGGCACCCTCGCGACGATTGCCGGCATCGTCGCTGCGGCAAAAGTGACGCCGCCCGCACTGCTGATAGTGGGTGAGGTCGCGGCGTTTGCCAGTGCGGACGCTCTCCTCTCGGCGACAGTCCCTGAGCCCGGAGCGATTGCATGAGCATTGCGGATGGATTCGTCGGTTCAGTTGGCAACACCCCGCTGATCCGGCTGCGGCGCGTGAGCGAGGAAACCGGCTGCGAGATTCTCGGCAAGGCGGAGTTTCTCAATCCGGGCGGCTCCGTGAAGGATCGAGCCGCGCGTGCAATCATCGGCGACGCCGAAAAGCGCGGCGAGCTGCCGCCGCACGGCACGGTAGTCGAAGGCACCGCCGGCAATACTGGCATCGGGCTGGCGCATGTATGCAAAGCACGCGGCTACCGATGCGTCATCGTCATGCCGGACAACCAGTCACCGGAAAAGTACAGCCTGCTGGCGATGCTGGGTGCGGAAGTTCATAAGGTTCCGGCCGTCCCCTACAGCAATCCGAATCAGTACCAGAAGGTCGCGCAGCGGCTCGCCGCATCGCTGCCGGACGCCGTGTGGTCGAACCAATTCGACAACACGGCCAACCGCCAGGCGCACTTGCAAACAACCGGCCCCGAGATCTGGTCGCAAACCAACGGCCGCGTGGATGCGTTCGTCGCGGCCTCGGGCACCGGCGGCACTTTCGCCGGCGTCGCGGAGTACCTCAAGTCGCGGCGCCGCTCGATTCGTTGCGTGCTTGCAGATCCGCCCGGCAGCAGCCTGTACGAATACGTTCGCAGCGGCACACTCAAAGCCACCGGCTCGGGCTCCATCACCGAAGGGATCGGCATCGGCCGCATTACGGCCAACCTTAAGGATGCACCGATCGATGATGCGGTTCACGTCGAGGATTCGGACTCGGTGCGCTTCGTCTACCGCCTCCTGCATGAGGAAGGGCTTTTTCTGGGCAGCACCAGCGGCATCAACGTCGCGGCTGCGGTGCAAGTCGCCCTGGAGTTGGGCCGCGGACACACGATCGTCACCGTTCTATGCGACGGCGGAGCCAAGTATCAGTCACGCCTGTTCAACCCCGAATGGCTCGAGCAGAAGGGATTGACCGCATACGCCAATGCTCCGCCACCCGCCCCCCCCATCACGCTGCAGAAGGCACTCATAGCCTGAGGCAGATGGTGCACGAGCCATGTCCATCACTCCTGAATTCGGATGGGTCGTCGCAGTCGGGTTCGCCGCGCAGTTGATCAACGGTTCCGTCGGCATGGGCTACGGCCTCATCGCGAGCGGCTGCCTTGCGGCCCTGGGATTCCCGCCTGTATTGACGAGCGCAGCCGTTCACGCTGCGCTCATCGCTACCACAGGCGTGTCGAGTGCCTCACACGCCTGGTTCCGGAACATCGATCGCAAAGTTTTCTTTTCGCTTCTGGCGCCTGGCGTGGCCGGAGGAATCGTTGGCGCGAGCGTTCTCGCTCACATCGCCACGAACATCATTCAACCCTTCGTGTGGGGCTATCTGCTCGTGACTTCGCTGTTCGTTCTCGGCAAAGTCATTCTGCGTCGCACGCCCCTTACGGTGGGCGGACGCGGACGAATACTCGGAGCCGTTGCAGGTTTTCTCGATGCGATAGGCGGAGGTGGCTGGGGGACGATCACAACATCAACCCTGATCGCTCGCGGCCTCCAGCCCAGGTATGCCATAGGTACCGTCAACGCGGTCGAGTTCTTCGTGACTCTCGCGATAAGTATCACACTGTGGTTTCAGATTGGACCCGTGCGCTATGACCTCGTCATCGCACTCTTGATTGGCGGGGCGACTGCCGCTCCGCTGGCCGCCTGGGTAACGCGTCACGCGCCAGCCCGAGCGACGGCTACCGCCGTCGGGCTGGTCGTGTTTGCTCTGGGCGCGACGGGGTTGTTCGTCACCCTCACCTGAGGGTCACACCGTGGCCAGTTGATCTTCCGCCCGCACCGGTACTTTGCCTCCCGGAATTGACTCGTCCGGAATGCTCGCACCGAGTGCGACCTCCAGAGCTTCCGACACTCGCTCGACCCACACGAACTCCAACAAAGAGCGTGCACTCTGCGGGATGTCCTCCAGGTCGCGGCGGTTGCGCGCCGGCAGTATGACCTTGCGAATGCCCGCGCGGGCCGCCGCAATCATCTTCTCTTTGATCCCGCCAACCGGCAGGACGAGGCCGCGCAAACTGATCTCACCTGTCATGGCGACATCGGGCCTGACCGCCTGACGCCGCAGTAGCGACGCCAGCGAGATGAACATCGCCACGCCGGCACTTGGCCCGTCCTTGGGGATCGCGCCCGCCGGCACGTGCACGTGAATGTCACTGTGATCGAAGAGCTTAGGATCGATGCCGAGCTCGGTAGCCTGGGCCTTCACAAGGCTCAGAGCCGCCTGGGCACTCTCCTTCATGACATCACCGAGCTGGCCCGTCAGGATGAGCTTGCCGTTGCCGGGCATACGCGCCGACTCGACGAAGAGGATATCGCCGCCCACCGGAGTCCAAGCGAGCCCCGTGGCAACGCCCGGCACGGATGTGCGCTGCGCCACCTCATTCTCGAAACGTCCCGGCCCGAGAATCGCCGGAACATCCGCTGTGTCGATCTGCACGCTCGCGGCCTTCCCTTCTGCGATTCGCACGGCTGCGTGCCGCAACAGTCCGCCGATCTCGCGCTCAAGATTCCGGCAACCGGACTCACGCGTGTACTCGTGGATCACCCGCGACAGCGCCCCATCGGTCACCGTCACTTGGGCTTCGCTCAAGCCGTTCGCCTTGAGCTGTCTCTGCACGAGATAACGCCTGGCGATCTGCAACTTCTCCTCGCCGGTGTAGCCCGAGAGTTGAATGATCTCCATCCGGTCGCGCAAGGGCCCCGGAATCGTCTCCAGGACGTTTGCCGTCGCAATGAAGAGCACGCGGCTCAGGTCGAACGGCTGCGCGATGTAGTTGTCGCGGAAGGTCGAGTTCTGCTCGGGGTCGAGCACTTCGAGCATCGCCGAAGACGGGTCGCCCTGGTGGCTGGCGTTCAGCTTGTCGATCTCATCGAGCATGAACACCGGGTTGCGCGTACCGGCCTTGCGCAGACTCTGCATGATGTTGCCGGGCAACGCGCCGATATACGTGCGTCGATGGCCCCGAATCTCCGCCTCGTCATGCACGCCGCCGAGGCTGGCGCGCACGAATTTCAAGCCGAGGGCACGAGCGATGCTCTGGCCAAGCGAGGTCTTGCCGACACCCGGCGGACCGACGAAGCACAGGATCGGGCTGCGGCCCTGAGGATTGAGCTTGCGCACCGCGAGGTACTCGAGAATGCGCCGCTTCACCTTGTCGAGGCCGTAGTGATCCTCATCGAGCACGCGCCGTGCGCGCTCGATGTCGATATCTTCCGCGTCGGTCTTGCCCCACGGCAGCACGACGAGCCAGTCGAGGTATGAGCGGACCATCCCGTACTCCGGGCTGGCTTCGCTCATGCGCTGCAGGCGCTTCAATTCCTTGCGCGCGTGCTCCTCCACTTCCGCAGGCATGCCGGCAGCCGCAATCGACTTCTCCAGCTCCTGGACTTCGCCGCTGCTGTCCTCGGTGTCGCCCAGCTCCTTCTGCAGTTGGCGCATCTGCTCCCGCAGAACCGCCTCGCGCTGACGCTCGCCGAGCGCCTGCTGAGTCTGCTCCGAGATGTCCTTGGTGATCTTCAGCACCTCGACCCGGTGGGCGAGGAGCTTCAACACTTTGTCGAGCCGCTCCTTCAGGTCCAGCGTCTCCAGCATGTCCTGCTTCTCGGCCGGCTTCACGTCCATGAAGCTCACGATCAGGTCGGCGAGCTGGCTTGCGGAATCGATCGACTGAATGGAGCGCGTCAGCTCCGTCGGCACCTGCGGCAACAGGGCCAAAGCTTCAATCGCGCGCTGCTTGAGAACTTCGAGCCGTGCTTCGACTTCGGAGCCCGAGGCGCCCGTATCGGTGAGGACCTCGATGCGCCCCGCGAGGAACGGAGTCGTTCGCACCAGCTCTTTCAGGCGGAAGCGGCGTTCACCCTGGCAAACCAGATGATGAGCGCCATCCGGGGCCGTCACGTAGCGGACGACCGAGGCGAGCACGCCGATCTCATAGAGATCCTGCGCCGAGGGCTTCTCCACAGAAGGGTCCCGCTGCAGCAGAACGGCGATCTTCTTGCCGGTCCGCACAGCTTCCTGGGCCGCGGCAATGCTTTCCTCGCGCCCCACAGTGATGGGGAGGACGACGCCGGGGAACAACACGACGTTGCGCATCGGCACAACGGGGATCACGTCCGCGGGCAAGGGAGGCACATCGGCCTGCTGCGTCAAATTTGTCTGTTCGCTGTCGGCCATAACCTACTCGTGTGTTGGATTTTGGGCAGCCCTCGCGAGCCGCACTTCGAGACAGCCGTGCACGTAGACGGATTCCACGAGCCGCATCGGTGCTCCGGTGAGCGGAATGCGTCGCACAAAACGGCCATGTGGAATCTCGAGTCGCCGGATGAGCGCGTTGCGGTGCGCGAGGCGCACAGGACGCACGGCGCTCACGGTAAGCGCGCCGGAGTCCAGTGAAACGCTGATCTGCTCGGGTTCGACGCCCGGCATCGCGAATTGCAGCAGGATCTCGCCGCCACTCTCCTGTACGTCCACAGGCGGCTCCCATACGGCCGAATCGGCGCCCGGCCCGAGGTAGCGGACGTATTGGCGCTGCAGGCGCTCCGCCTGGTCCAGAAGCTCACAGGCCTGGGCCCACATCCACCCAAACTGTCGGTCGGTTTTCATGCGCACAGACGGCTCGCGCCGCTCCTTAAAAAACACTTTCCCGCAAGGGGCGTACCGAGGAGGAACGTGCGGCCGGACGCGAAGAAGTCAAGGCTCGCGTAAGCTTAGGCCTATGAATGCGCTTTTGAGCCCGGCGGAGCTGGAAGCCCTGCGCCTCAGCCTGGAGGTTGCGGCGCGCAGCGTCGTTTTCAGCCTACCGCTGGCGGTACTCGTGGCCTGGGTGCTCACTCGCGTCCGATTTCCGGGCCGCACGGTGCTCGATGTCTTCGTGCATCTGCCGCTCGTCCTGCCGCCGGTTGCGGTCGGATATGTGTTGCTGATCCTCTTCGGCGTACACGGCCCGATTGGAAGTTGGCTACACCGTAATCTGGGTATCGAACTGGCATTCACAACGGCCGGTGCAGCTCTCGCCACGGCTGTGATGACACTTCCGCTGATGGTGCGCGCCATCCGAATCGCGCTGGAGACCGTGGACAGGGGCTTGGAAGCCGCGGCGCGCACGCTGGGTGCCGGCCCCCTCGATCGCTTTTTCACGATCTCGCTACCGCTGATGCTGCCGGGAATCCTGGCTGGCGCAGTCACCGCCTTCGCTGCGGGACTGGGAGAATTCGGTGCCGTCATTACATTCGCGTCGAACATCCCCGGAGTGACGCGCACCTTGCCGCTCGCTCTCTACACGGCCATGCAATCTCCCACCGGTGACTCCCCCGCCGCGAGGCTTGCCGCCATGTCCATCGCGCTGGGCCTCATCGGACTATGGCTGTCCGAGCTGTTGACGCGCCGTGTGCGCCGGTTCCTCGGCCGCTGATGCCGAAAGTTACTTGAATGCTGCAGGCGAAGCTTCTCAAACGGCGGGACGGATTCACCTTGCGCGCGCAGTTCGAAGTGCCCACTCCGGGCGTCGTCGCACTGTTCGGGCGTTCCGGGTGCGGTAAGACCACGCTCGTCAACCTCATCTCGGGACTGCTCGAGCCCGACGAGGGATTCGTAAAGTTGAATGGCACCGTGCTGATGGATACCCAGGCCGGTATCTGCGTGCCGGTGGAGCGCCGCAGGATCGGCTATGTGTTCCAGGACCCGCGGCTGTTTCCCCACCTGACGGTGCTCGGAAATCTCCGCTACGGGCAGAAGCGCGCGCCAGCCGGCGCACAGGTCATCGCGCTCGATGAAGTCGTAGGGCTTCTGGGAATCGAAGCGCTCCTCAACCGTCGCTCGCATGAGCTTTCCGGCGGTGAGCGCCAGAGAGTCTCGCTCGGACGGGCGTTGTTGTCGCAGCCGAGCCTGCTGCTTCTCGACGAACCGCTTGCCGCACTCGATGTGGCGCGGCGCGACGAAGTTCTTCCGTATCTTGAGGCATTGCGCGACCGGCTCTCCATCCCGATGGTCTACGTGAGCCACCAGTTGGATGAGATCCTGCGACTCGCCACCCACGTGGTGCTCATGGATGCCGGAAACGTCGTCGCACAGGGCTCCTTGACCGAGATAAGCCTGTTGCCCGAGCTGCGCGCGATCATCGGACCGGACGCGGTGGGCGCGGTGCTCGATGGAAGAGTCATGAGCGTCGACCCGGCACGCGGCATCGCTGAATTGCAAGTGGGCGACTCTCGTCCCGGCCGGGGCATCCTGCACGTGAGCTTGCGCGACGCCCGTGTTGGCTCTCAGCTTCGAGTGCAGCTTCTTGCTCGTGACATCGTCATTGCAACCGAATCGCCGCGCGGCTTGAGCGTCCGCAATGCGCTGGAAGGAACGGTTGCCGCACTTGCTGATGACCCGCAAAGCGACGCTGTGCTCGTGACGGTCGACATCGGCGGTGCCACGATTCTGGCGAGAGTGACGCATGATGCCGTCGAAGCATTGAGTCTCGCTCCGGGACTGCGTGTCTGGACCCTGGTCAAAGCCATGTCGACGCGCGGTCACGCGTTCGAATTCGGCCCGCACAAGTGAGCCCGGGCCGAGGCGGGCACGTGAGCCCGCGCTTCGGCACAAGGGCCTGCCGCGAGCCGCTCGATCAAGCGTCGGGGACGAGCTTTTCGCTGACCATCGTCAACACATCGTAGGCCGCGACCGTCTCATCGTCCTGGTTGGTGATCTCGGTGGCCCAACGAACTTCGCCGTAGTCCGATCCCACGCGCAGGGATTTCTCCTTGCAGGTCAGACGCACTTTGATCCGATCGCCCGGCTTGACCGGTTTCGTGAACCGCAGCCCGTCGATGCCATAGTTCGCAAGGACGGGACCATACGGTGCATGCACGAACAGTCCGGCGGCCGCCGATACGAGGAAATACCCGTGTGCCACCCTTCCCCCGAACAGAGGATTCCTGCACGCCTGCTCTTCGTCCATGTGGGCGTAGAACCTGTCTCCCGATAGCTCCGCGAAGCGCTCAATGTCTGCGACGGTGATCTCGCGCTCGGCGGAGTTGAAAGTGTCGCCGATGACGAGCGCGCCGAAAGGCTTTTGAAACGGGTGAACACCCGGATCCAATTGTCGCGCGCCTTTTACCCAGCGCCGCGTGACTGCGGCAATGACGTCCGGTGTACCTTG
>FTEM01002303.1_pt1 | contig 10604 bp, 11 predicted proteins | sample 1640201 | NCBI WGS metagenome assembly FTEM01 (sample SAMEA3914816, study PRJEB12502) | metagenome | biome: forest; material: soil | place: USA | collected 2011-09-16 | depth 0.3 m | reverse complement strand
CTGGGACGCGGTCGCGGGCACGATGTCGGTTGGCTACCGCCTGGTCCGCACCTGGCGCGACCGGACGGAAGCTGAAGTGTGGAACATGATTCTGGACGGCCTGCACATCCCGGCCGATGAGAGCTACAGCCCTCCGACCCAGTTCGAGGCGCCCTTGTGGCAGATGTTGCGCGAGCAACCCCTGCACCTGCTGGCGCGCGAGTATCCGAGCTGGCGGGATTTCATGCTCGCGCAGGTCGATGCGACGGTCGCACAGCTCAAACAGGCTTGTGGCGACATGAGCCGGTGCACCTGGGGACGGCGGAACACCATCCGCATCCGTCATCCACTGTCCAGTGCGCTGCCGTTCCTGTCGCCACTGTTGGACATGCCAACGCTGCAGTTGCCGGGGGACCGCGACATGCCGCGTGTTCAGGGGATGACATTCGGCGCTTCGGAGCGCTTCGGCGTCTCCCCTGGCCACGAGACGGAAGGTTACTTTCACATGCCTGGCGGGCAGAGCGGACATCCGCTCTCCCCGTACTACCGGGCCGGATTCATGGAATGGGCCCGGGGTGAACCACTTCCTTTTCTTCCCGGACCGACCGAGCACACGATGACACTGCGTCCGCAGTGAGCGGCAAGGTCCGCAGCAGTATGATTTCGTGATGGACGGCTCATTCGAGTCCAAGTACCGCTCCGCCGGCCGGCCCACGGTAGGGCTGGTCCTGACGGGCGGTGGTGCGCGTTCGGCGTACCAAGTCGGAGTGCTGCTGGCACTCGCCGAGCTGATGCCGCGCGCCCGCAACCCGTTCCAGGTGATCGTGGGCACTTCCGCAGGAGCTATTGCCGCGGGCGTGCTCGCTTCCGAGGCGCATCACTGGCGGCGCGCAGTCCTCGGACTCGAACGCGTGTGGGCCAATTTCCGTTCCGACCAGGTGTTCCACGTCGACCCCGTGCACATGCTGCGCGCCGGGTTCCATTGGGTGCTCGCCCTGGTGTCCGGCGGTCTCGTGCTGTCGCCGCCGAAATCGCTTCTCGACAACAGTCCGCTGCGGCAACTGTTGGGAATTCATGTCGATTGCGCCGGAATCCGCAGGAGCATCGCCCGCGGCCATCTGAATGCGCTCGCGCTGTGCTCGACGAGCTACGGAACGGGCCAGTCGGTTGCGTTCTATGACGGTGTCGAAACGATTCCGGAGTGGGCACGGGTGCAACGTCTGGGACGGCGAACCGAGCTGACGCTCGATCATCTGATGGCGAGCGCCGCCATCCCGCTGTTGTTCCCGCCGATGAAACTCGGCGAGGAATTCTTCGGCGACGGCGCGATGCGCCAACTGAATCCGCTGAGTCCTGCCATTCATCTCGGCGCAGACCGTCTGCTCATCATCGGCGTGCGGGCGCGGCGCCAGGCCGGAGTTACCGTCAATCGACCTGAGATTGCGATGCCCACACCGGGTGAGATCTTCGGCTACATGCTCGATACGCTGTTCACCGACCAGATTTACGGCGATCTCGAGCAGGTCGAGCGGATCAATCAGCTAGTGACCGCAGCGCCGGAGGCGGCGCGAGGCCTGCGGTACGTCGAGACGCTCATGCTGGCGCCGAGTGTCGATCCCCGCGAGATCGCGGCCCGACACATCGCGAACATGCCCCAGGGCCTGCGTACTCTGTTGCGGGTCATCGGCGGCCGCGATTCGTCGGGCCTGCAGCTTCCCAGCTACCTCATGTTCGAGGCCGGTTACACGCGGGAATTGATCAAGCTCGGGTATCGGGACGCGATGGAAGCGCGGGGTACGCTGATGTCGTTCATGAGCGGGGAAAAGCTGCCGCCGGTGATGAGCGCACCCGGCGTTGCGCAGGCGACCTGACGCCGACCGGTCAGCCGTTCACGGCTGGCGGATTCGAGATATGGAAGAGCTGCGGGACGGGCAACGATCCGTGCCGCGCCGTGACGTTCGGGAAACGTGCGGCGAATAGATCCGCGAGCCGGTCGACGATGTACACAGAGCGATGCTGGCCGCCGGTGCAGCCGACAGCCACCGTGAGGTAACCGCGGTTGCTGGCCTGATATTCGGGAATGCGGCCGTCGATGAAGCGTGCGATGTCCTGGATCAGCGTGGCGACGTTCGTTTGCCCCTCCAGGAAGCGAATCACCTCGGGATCGCGCCCGGTCAGGTTGCGCAGTCCCGGCTCCCAGTACGGGTTGGGCAGTGAGCGGGCGTCGAAGACGAAATCCGCGTCTCCCGGAATGCCGTGCTTGAAACCGAAGGACTCGAAGGACATCGACAGGCGCCCGACCGCACGCTGCTCGACTCTCTGATGGATGATGTCGCGCAGCGCGTGCACGCCCATCTTCGATGTGTCGATCACGAGATCGGCCGCGTAGACGATCGGATCCAGAAGCGCACGCTCCATGGCCATCGCTTCGCGCAGATCCACGTTATTACGGCTCATCGGATGCTTGCGGCGGGTTTCCGCGAAGCGCCGCAGAAGCTCCTCTTCGCCGGTGACGAGGAAAATCACCTCGCACTGGATGCCACTGCGCCTGAGCTCATCGATGAGCTGCGGGACGGTGGCGATCTCTGCGGCCGTGTTGCGTGCATCGAGGCCGATCGCCGTGCGCTCGTAGGTCGATTCGGGGCCGCGCACCGTGTACGAAATGAACGGCTTCAGCATCGCGGCCGGAATGTTGTCGATACAGTAAAAGCCCAGATCCTCGAGCATGTGCAAAGCCACGCTCTTGCCGGAACCGGACAGGCCGCTGAGGATGATGATGCGCACGCGCGGACGTTATCCACCCCGCATGACGGGTGCAAGCACTCCCCGTCCAGGCGACATAAACCCGGATTTCCGCAGGGCCGTTCCCTGGGGCGAGGTCAGCGCCCGGGGACAGCCACAGGGAGCTGGAAAGGGCTCAGATGCGGATAGCGCGCCGGGCTTCCGCGGCATGATGGTCGGTGAGCTTTTCCTTGTGCTTCTTGATGCACCGGTCGAGCTTGTCCGCCAGCGCGTCGATGGCGGCATACATGTTTTCTTCGGTTGCGTCGGCGTGAATGGCACTGCCGCTGACGTGCAGTGTCGCCTCGGCCTTCTGCCGCAGTTTCTCCACGGTCAGCACACAGTGAACGTCTATGACCTGATCGAAGTGGCGTCCGATGCGCTCGAGCTTCTTTTCCACGTAGCCGCGTAGAGCCGGGGTGACCTCTACGTGGTGGCCGGTGACGTTGAGCTGCATAAGCCGTCTCCTTTCACTTGATGTCGTGACACGTTACATCTGTTTCAATCCCGCGCGGCGGCGCTCGTTCGACGGCGCAATACCCATCGCTTCGCGGTATTTGGCGACGGTGCGGCGGGCGACCGGGATACCTTCCCCGGAAAGCAGCTCCGCGATACGGCCGTCGCTGAAGGGATTTTCGCTGTCCTCTTCCTTCACCAGCTTGCGGATCTTGGCCCGGATGGCCGTCGAGGACGTACCCGACCCATCGGCGCCTTCAACCTGGCTGGAGAAGAAATAGCGCAGCTCGAACACCCCTCGGGGGGTGTGCATGTATTTGCCGGAGGTCACGCGCGAGATCGTCGACTCGTGCATGCCGACAGCCTCGGCGATGTCCTTCAGAATCATCGGCCGCATGTGCTCGTCGCCGTGCTCGAGAAACGCGGTCTGTCGCTCGACGATGGAGCGCGCGACCTTGATGAGCGTCTCGTGGCGGATCTCAAGACTCTTGAGCAGCCAGCGCGCTTCCTGCAGTTGCGCTCGCATGGAGGCATGGCTTGCGTTGCGGCCGATGAGGCTTGCATAGCTGCTGTTCAGGCGCACTCGGGGTAGCGTGGCAGCATTGATCTCGACCGCCCAACCGTGGTCTGTCCGCCGCACGAAGACATCGGGGACGACATATTCCGCGGCACCCGTGCTTACGGTAGAGCCGGGACGTGGGTGGCACGAGCGCACCAAGGCCAGGGCCATTGCAATCTCTTCATCGGTTGCGCGTAACTCGCGACGCAGCAGGGAATGCTCCCGCTCCGCGACCAACTCAAGGTGGTGCCGCGCGATCTGGATGGCGGTGTTGAATCCCGGAGTGGCGGGATCTAGCTGACGAAGCTGAAGCTCGATGCACTCGCCGACTGAGCGCGCCCCGACGCCGGGCGGATCCAACGCCTGCACGCCGCCGAGGATGGCCTCGACTTCTGCCGCGTCGCATTCGATCTCCGGCCGCAATGTGCCGGCGATCTCCTCCAGCGGCTCGGTGACGTAACCGTCATCGCTGATGGAATCGACGATTGCGCGGGCGATCGCGAGCTCACGCGGCTCGAGCTTGGCGAGCTCGAGCTGCCAGAGCAGGTGTTCCTGCAGGGATTGTCCGGAGGAATCGGCGAATTCCTGGCTGCGCTCGTCGTCATCGCCGCTGTTCCAGGGGGTCTCGGCGGGACCGACGCTCTGCTCGCCCCAGCCTTCGTCGACGACCTCGACATTGCTCTCCGGGGCCGTGCGCTCCGGAGTCTCCACCTGCGTTGGCGCCTCGACCGCCTCGAAGACTCCCGTGGCTTCGGTGTCGTCGACCGGCTCGAGCATGACGTTCGTTTCGAGCAGCTCCCGGATATGGGCCTGGAGCTCGAGTGCGGGTAGCTGCAGAAGTCGGATGGCCTGCTGCAGCTGCGGAGTCATGGTCAGTTGCTGACCCAGCTTTAGCTGCAGGGAGGGTTTCAGCATGGTGGCACGGGCAAAAGCGTATCGCCTTCCTATCGTAAATCCTTGAAAATAAAGCGTTTCGCTTCTTACCGGCGGAACCTCAGAGACGAAACGACTCGCCCAAGTACACCTCACGCACTTGGGGGTTGGCAAGGATTTCTTCCGCAGAACCGGACGCAATTACCGTCCCCTGGTTCACTATGTAAGCGCGGCCGCAGACGCCTAAAGTCTCGCGCACGTTGTGGTCGGTAATCAGGACTCCGATGTTGCGGGTGGTCAGCTCCCGGATGATTCGCTGGATGTCCAGGACCGACAGCGGATCGACGCCCGCGAACGGCTCATCCAGCAACATGAACCGGGGTTCGGCCGCGAGCGCGCGGGCGATTTCGACCCGGCGGCGCTCGCCGCCGGACAACGACAGTCCGAGGCTGCGGCGGACGTGTCCGATCCGCAACTCCTCCAGCAGCTTCTCGAGCCGTTGCTCCCGGGCCGCCCGGTCGAGATCGTCGCGGGTCTCCAGGATCGCCATCACGTTGTTCTCGACCGACAGCTTGCGGAAGACGGACGCCTCCTGCGGCAGATAGCCCAGTCCCAACTGGGCGCGGCGGTGCATCGGCAGGAAGGTGATGTCCTGCCCGTCGAGGTGGATCCTGCCCGCATCGCAATTAACGAGCCCCACGATCATGTAGAACGCGGTCGTTTTGCCGGCACCGTTCGGCCCGAGCAGGCCAACCACTTCGCCGTTGGCGACCTCGAGCGTCAGGTCACGCACCACCTGGCGCGTCTTGTAGCTCTTGGCCAGGCTCGAGGCTTTCAGCGAGCTCATGGCTTCTTTTCAGGCTCGATCTTGCCGTTTGGCGTGATCGTGATATGCACGCGGCCATCGGTGCCCGGTGAAGTGGAGCCCTGAACCTTCTGCTCACGGATGTTGTAGACCAGCAGGTCGCTGCTGATCTCGTTGCGGCCGTCGGAGAGCCATGCGTTCTTCGACAGCCGCACGGTTCCGTCCGTGACGTCGTAGACGATCTCGCCGGCGTGGCCATGCGCAATTTCGTCCGAGTCGGCGCGCTTTTGCTCAAATTCCGCGGGGCTGCCTTCGACGGTCGCCTTGGAAATGTGGTTGTTCCTGAACTCCACCACGGCCTGATCCGAGTGGAGGTTGCCGCGCTGCTCGGACTGGATGCGCACGTTGCCTTCGAAGATCCATTCGCTGTTCTCGAACGAAAGCCCCTGAGCGTGCGCCCGGTCAGCCTGCACTTTGAGGTCATCCTGCGAGATCACGACATCTTTGTACGTAACGGCATTGGTCTTGTAGTCGACGACGATCGAGGCTGCGTCTACGTGAATGTCCTGCTGCCGCGGGTCTTCCTTTTTCGCCGGTGCCGCCGCAGCGGCGACCACGAAAGTCAAAAGGACGGCGGCGAGGAGATTATGGGGTGTACGTGCCATGAACGTTCGATTCCAGATGTACGACACGGTCCTTCAGATCGGCGGACAGGCCCTGCGCTTTGATCTCGCGTCCGGAGAGCGTCAGTGTCACGGCTTCCTGTGTAGTCACGACTTGCGCGTGCGTGTCCACAAATAGCTTTTCCGTCCGGATGTTCGCTTCGTCCTTCGAGTCGGGCAACAGCCCGGAAACCCTGACGTTCCCCGACAACTCGACCTTGCCCGTGTCCTGGCCCGCGACGCCGCGGTCTGCCCGGCCCGTCCACTCGTTTCCGGATGTGTCGCGGAAACCCATGCGGACTTGCTGCATGTCGACGTTGGCCGTTCCGGGCGGCTCATTGATGAGGTCGGCGTCGATCGTGTAGAGCGGATGTCCGTCGGCGCCCGTCTCGATGAGCCGCGCCTGGCGGGCCGCGTAGCCCAGGTCCCCCGCCTTCTCATCGATCGTGGTCGGCGAGACGGCTTCCCGCTGTTGGCCGCCCAGAAGTATGGAGCCGCCGATGACTGCGATGAATACGAGCGCGATGAATAAGCGGTACATCATCGCAATGCCGCTCGGGACTTGCGTGCCGCCAGCAGATAGTCGCAAACCTCTCTCACCGCGCCATGGCCTCCGGGCAAAGCCGTCACGATGTGCGCCGCATTTCTGGCTTCGGAATGCGCGTCAGCAACTGCAAACGCGAGGCCGACTTTCCGCATCAGCGGCACGTCCGGCACGTCATCGCCGACGCACGCACAAGCCGACGAACTGACGTCGAGCCGGGACCGCAGGCGGTCGAAGGCGGCCAGCTTGTCCTTCTGTCCCTGAAATACGTGCGTCACGCCCAACTCGCGACACCGAACCGCCACCATCGCCGACTTGCGGCCGGAGATGACGGCAACATCGATTCCTGCCTTGCGAACCTGCTGGATGCCGAAGCCATCACGCACATGGAAGAGTTTTACCATTTCGCCGCGCGGTCCGAAGTGGAGTCGGCCATCCGTCATGACGCCATCAACATCCAGCACGAGAAGACGAATGGAGGCGGCCACTTTCGACATGCGCGGGGCAGGTGGGTTGCCGAAGCTCAAACGACGCCGGCGCGGAACAGGTCGTGCACGTTGAGTGCGCCGATCAGTCGCCCGTGCTCGTCCGCAACGGGCAGTGCCGTAATACGGTGCAGTTCCATCAAGTGAACCGCCTCGGCCGCAAGCGCGCGTGGGCCGATCGTTTTGCCGTTGCGCGTCATGACGGTGCTCATCGGCGTTTTGTGCATATCGATCTGCTTGTCGAGGGTGCGCCGCAGGTCACCGTCCGTGAAGACACCGAGAATCAGATTGTCGGCATCAACGACGACGGTCATTCCCAAACCCTTGCGCGACATTTCCATGAGGCCTTCGCCAAGGGGCGCATCTGGCTGAACGCGGGGAAGTGCGTCGCCCACGCGCATCATGTCCTCGACATGCAGCAGCAATTTACGTCCCAAGCTTCCGCCAGGATGCGAGAGCGCGAAGTCCTGCTTCGTGAAGCCACGCGCTTCGAGCACTGAAACAGCCAACGCGTCACCCATCGCGAGCGTGGCGGTAGTGCTTGCGGTTGGCGCGAGGTTGTGTGGGCACGCTTCTTCTGGAACGCTGACATCGATCGTGACAGTCGCAGCGCGACCCAATGTTGAGTCGGCCTTGCCGACCAAAACGATCAGCGGCACGCCCAGTCGCTTCAAGTGCGGTAGCAGAAGCACAAGCTCAGGCGTTTCTCCCGAATTGGAGATCGCGAGCACGACGTCGGTGCGCGTGATCATGCCGAGGTCGCCGTGCCCGGCCTCCGCTGGATGCATGAAAAAGGCGGGCGTGCCGGTGCTTGCGAGCGTCGCGGCAATCTTGCCTGCGATGTGACCGGATTTACCGATCCCGGTGACGACGACGCGTCCCTGGCAGGCGAGGCAAACGCGGCACGCTGCGATAAACCGCGAATCGAGCCGGGTCTGCAGGAGCTGAACCGCACGGGTCTCGATCTCCAGCGCACGGCGTGCCGTGGCGATCAGTGCTGCGTCGGCGTGCGGGGCGGGGGCAGTTTGCATTTTCGGCATTATAGGCGTGATCGGGGCCATTCATGGCGGCCGGACGCACTGGCGCGCCGGCCGGAGGGCGGAGACGGTAATATGCTGCCCCATGAATCCTGAACAAGTAGCTGAGCTCATCCGCGCGGGCCTTCCGGGCGCTGACGTCCGGGTCGAATCCGACGACAACACGCATTTCTCGGCCCGTATCGTCGCCTCCGAATTCTCAGGTAAGCGCAGCCTTGCCCGGCACCAGCTCATTTACCGGACGCTGGGGGAGCTTATGGGGCGCGATATTCACGCGCTCTCGATCGAAGCTCTGACGCCCGACGAGTCGCAACAGCAGGCGCCCGGCCGCGGCGTGAGGTGACATGGACAAGCTGCAGATCCAGGGGGGAGTTCCCCTCGAGGGAGAGGTGCGCATTTCCGGCGCGAAGAACGCGACGTTACCGATTCTGGCGGGCGCGCTACTCGCCGACGACCCGGTAACCGTCGCCAACGTCCCCCATCTCAACGACGTCACGACGACTGTCGAGCTGATAGGGCGCATGGGCGCCACGGTGACCATCAACGAGAAGATGAGCATCGAAATTGACGGCTCAACCGTGAAGGAGTGCTTCGCACCCTACGAGCTCGTGAAGACGATGCGCGCTTCGATTCTGGTGCTGGGACCGCTTCTGGCTCGCTTCGGCAAGGCTGACGTGTCGCTGCCCGGCGGCTGTGCGATCGGTTCGCGTCCCGTGAACATTCACGTCGCCGGCCTTCAGGCGATGGGCGCAGACATCACCATCGAAGGTGGTTACATCCGCGCACGCGCCAGCCGGCTCAAAGGCGCCCGTCTCGTGCTGGACACAGTCACCGTGACGGGAACGGAAAACCTGATGATGGCGGCGACTCTGGCCGACGGCGAGACGATCCTCGAAAACGCCGCCCGTGAGCCTGAAGTCGTCGATCTTGCGAATTTTCTCATCGCGATGGGGGCCAAGATCCAGGGCGCGGGCACCGACAAGATCGTCGTGCAAGGCGTCAAGCGCCTGCGCGGCACTTCTTACGAAGTGTTGCCGGATCGAATCGAAGGCGGGACCTATCTCGTTGCCGGCGCGATCACGCGAGGCATCGTGAGGATCAAGAACGCGCGGCCCGATCATCTGGACGCGGTGCTGGTGAAGCTCGAAGAAGCCGGAGCGAAGCTGGGCATCGGCGAGAACTGGATCGAAGTCGACATGCGTGGCCGCAGGCCATCGTCGGTCGATGTGCGCACCGCGCCTTACCCCGCCTTTCCGACGGACATGCAGGCGCAGTTTGCCGCGCTGAACACCGTTGCTTCCAGCGTCGGCACGATCATCGAGACCATCTTCGAAAATCGCTTCATGCATATGCTCGAGATGCGGCGGCTCGGGGCTGAAATACGACTCGAGGGCAATACCGCGATCATCCGCGGTGTGGAAAAGCTGACGGCCGCGCCCGTGATGGCGACGGACTTGCGCGCCTCGGCCAGTCTCGTGCTGGCAGGGCTCGTCGCCGAAGGGCGCACCGATGTGGAGCGCATTTATCACATCGATCGCGGGTACGAGGCGATCGAGGAGAAGCTCGCGCAGCTTGGGGCGCAGATCAAGCGGGTACCGAACTAGGAGGCTGTCCGACTAAGGGGTGCCGTCGTTGCAGCGGGCACATCCTTAGTCGGACAGCCTCCTACCTGTCAGACAAGTCCGACTGCGGAATCGCGACTGCGGAGCGTAAACTCCGGGTGAAGTCACCGTGGAGTCGCTATGCAGATCGGGATGATCGGACTGGGCCGGATGGGCGCAAACATGGTGCGCCGGTTGCTCAAGGGCGGCCACGAGTGCGTAGCTTACGATCGCTCCGCTGATGCGGTGAAGGCGGCCGCGGCACAGGGCGCCAAGGGTGTGACCTCACTGCGTGATTTCATCGGCGCGCTGAAAACGCCGCGCGCAGTATGGATCATGGTGCCGGCGAGCATCGTTGACGCACTCATCGCCGACCTGCGCCCTCTGCTCCAGAAGGGCGATGTCCTCATCGATGGTGGCAACTCGCACTATCACGACGACATCCGGCGGGCGGACGAACTCAAGTCGGCGGGCATTCACTATGTCGATGTTGGAACGAGCGGCGGTGTGCTCGGTTTCGAGCACGGCTTCTGCCTGATGATCGGCGGGGAGCCCGGGACGGTGAAGTCGCTCGATCCGATTTTTGCGACGTTGGCGCCTGGCGATGGAAACACTGCGACCAGCACGGCGACAGGGCGCGCGGCGGCGGCCGGCATTGCGACAACGACTGCGCAAGCGGCGGGCAACGCGGCGGGTGCTGGCGGCACTGCCAAGCAGGGTTACCTCCATTGCGGTGCTCACGGCGCCGGGCACTTCGTGAAGATGGTACACAACGGGATCGAGTACGGTTTGATGGCGGCGTACGCGGAAGGGCTCAATCTT
>FTEM01002402.1_pt1 | contig 10678 bp, 11 predicted proteins | sample 1640201 | NCBI WGS metagenome assembly FTEM01 (sample SAMEA3914816, study PRJEB12502) | metagenome | biome: forest; material: soil | place: USA | collected 2011-09-16 | depth 0.3 m | reverse complement strand
TTACGCAGCAAGGGGATTACGGCGAGGCTGCCGGAGTTGCGCAATCCGTGCACCAGCAACTCGTGATCCGCGGGGTGGTACGGCCCCAACCAGGGTTTATCGAGGCAGTTGAGCTGCGGCGCCAGAGCCGTCAGCGCTTCGACGAAGCGCACGTCCTGCTGCTCGTCGCTGGAGAGCAGGTGGCGGATCTCATGCTGCGGATCCTGGAGGATGAGGTGCACCGCATCGAGCTGATAGGAGATCTTCAACCCGTAGATGATCCGCTCCAGAAGGCGGGGCAGGGAGCTTGCGCGCAGCAGATCCAGCTCGCGCTCCTGGGTCTTGCGCAGCAGCGAGTCGTTACGGCTTACCTGATCCGTGAGCTCTGCCAGGCGCGCCTGCAGCAAGCGGTTCTCGGATACCAGGACGTCAATTCGATCTTCGGCACTGGCGATCTGTCGCTGGCCAGTAAAAGGTCGGCGCATGCTGCGGAAAGCTCCCCGGTATCGAAAAATCGGACCGCGTCAGGCTCTACGTTCCGTGACCGTGCGGCGGTCCTCAAGATAATCACGTCCACGCTGCATCAGGACAACGAACGCGTCATGGTTTTGTGACAGCACAGCGGTTCGGATGCGCTCGACGGCCTGCGCAAGTGCCTCGAGCGACTCGGCGCCATAGTCGTTCAGGCTCTGAATCTCGTAGTACAGGTCGGGGCTCTCCTGTGCCACGCGCGTCGCGACGTCGAGCTGCGAGTCGAACGTCGTGCTCGACATGCGCGCAAGCTTTGGCGCGGCTTCACCGCTTTCGGCAAGAGCCGTGAAAAACGCGATGTTGAGCGCGTGCGAGAGGCCCAGCACGTAGGCGATCAGGCGATCGTGATCATCCAGGCTCATGACGACCTGCTCGGCCATCGTGGCCGAGAACAGCTCCCGCGCCGCGGCAAGTGCCTCGGGTGAGCCCAGATCCACAAATACGACGTGCCGCCCGGACAGCAACTCCGTGTCGGGCCCGAACATCGGATGCAGCGAGGTGACTTTGCAACCGTGAGACTTAAGGGCGAGGAGTCCGGCGCGCAGCGGAGACTTCAACGAGCCGACGTCGAAAATGATTCCGGGCGGACGACGCAGCGCCAGGTCGCGCAGAATCGCATCCGTCACGCCCAGAGGCGTGGCGAGAATGATGAAGTCATGTTTCAGATCCGTCGTGCGCCAATCGTCGACGCGCGTGGCGCCATCGGGGGCGCCGGCGGGGTCCGCGACTTCGACCGTAAACCCTTGGGACAGCAGGAACTGGACGAACCAGCCGCCCATCTTGCCGCTGCCCCCGATGACGAGCGCGCGACGGCCCGTCCCTTTGCCCCGGGCAACGACGCTTGCGTGCTCCTGGGTCGTCAGGGACGAACGGATCAGAAGGCGCAATAGATCCTCTGCGAGCGCCGGAGACACCCCCAGCTCCGTGGCAATAGCCCGCACGCCCAGAATGACGTCCTTCTCACGCTCGTAGTCGCGAGTGGGGTGGCCGGTCGTCCGCTTTGCGCGGGCCACCTCGCTGCTGACGGCCTTCCGTTCGGCGACCAGCGAGATGAGCTGGCGGTCGATCTGATTCAAGCGCAGGCGCAGGTCTTCCAGCGTCGGTTCGTCGCGGGTCATGTAGCTCGAGCCTTGCTTGCCGAAGATGAGCGCCCTTTCTATCGGCGTTACGGGGGGTCCGCAAGCCCGAATACCCCTGCTCGTGTCCACGTCATTGATTTTGCACTAGCATTGGGGCGGTTATGACGCCCCACACCGAGCTTCTGTCCGAGCCGCTGCCGGTTGATCCGCTGCCCCTGCTGGAGCGGTGGATGGCGGAGGCGTGGCAGCGTCGTGCCCAGCCCAATCCGAATGCCATGGTGCTCGCCACCGTCGGTGACGATGACCAGCCCTCTGCGCGCGTCGTCCTGTGCAAGAAGATCGTTTCCGACCCGGGGTATCTCGTGTTCTACACGAACTACCTTTCCCGAAAGGGGCGGCAGCTCGCCGGGCACCCGCGAGCGGCCGCTGTCATCCATTGGGACTGCCTTCACCGGCAAGTTCGCGTCGAAGGTCCTGTCGTGCAGGGGACAGCGGCGGATAGCGACGCCTATTTTGCGTCCCGCCCGTGGCAAAGCCGCCTGAGCGCCTGGGCCAGCGTTCAAAGCGAGCCTGTCGCCTCGAGAGAGCACCTGAAGGACGCCCTTCTCGCGATGGCGGAACGCTTCGGAACGCCGCCGCCCGCGCGCATCGCCTCGGAAAACGACGACGACGTTGTCGTGCCGCGACCGCCGCACTGGGGCGGGTATCAGCTATGGGTTGAGAACATTGAGTTCTGGGTCGAAGGCGAAGCGCGAATTCATGATCGTGCGCGATGGACTCGCGCGCTCAACAAGAGTGCCAGGAATCCATTCGACCCGGGCCCGTGGTCTGCCACGCGCTTACAGCCGTAATCACGTGTGGAAGACGGTTCGGATACTGGTCCTCCTGCTCATCCTTCTGGCCGTTGCCCTGCAAGCCTGGCTGGATCGAACCGCCTCGACGAGTTGGAAGGAACCATTGTGGGTGGGTATCTATCCCATCAACGCCGACGGCAGCCCGGCGGCGGCGCGCTACGTCACCTCTCTCACGCGTGAAGACTTCATCGATATCGAAGCTTTCTTCGAGGCGCAGGCACCGCGATTCGGGCGAACCCTCGCGCAGCCGGTGCGCATCGAGTTGTATCCATCATCCGAGCGGCTGCCGCCGACTCTGGAACCCGGATCGGGAATGGTCTCGGTCGCGTGGTGGAGTTTGAAATTGCGCTGGTTTGCAGGCCACGCAGCGGATGTTCCGGGCCGCGCTCCGCCGCGCATCCGGCTGTTCGTTCTCTATCACGATCCGACGCAATTACAGAGCTTGCCCGACTCCCATGGCATGCAGAAAGGGCTGACGGGAGTGGTGCATGCATTTGCGGCTCGGTCGATGGCAGGCAGCAACGACATTGTCATCACGCACGAGCTGCTGCATACACTGGGAGCAACGGACAAGTACCTGCCCAACACCGGAGCGCCGGCATTTCCTGACGGCTTCGCCGAGCCCGCCAGCGATCCTTTGTACCCGCAACCTCGGGCCGAGATCATGGCTGGGCGACGGGCCCTCTCCCCAACAGACTTTGAAATGCCACAGAGTCTGCGCGAGGTGGTCGTCGGACCGGCGACAGCGGCAGAGATCCGGTGGACGACCCATTGAGCGCCAACCTCGCCTCAGCGCAGCGCAATTCCCTAACAGCCGAACGGCTCACTGTGCGTGTCGGAACCCGCACGCTCGTAAGCGATCTTTCTCTCGAGATCGCACCTGGTGAGTTCGTGGCAATCCTGGGGCGCAACGGTTCTGGCAAGACGCTCACGCTGCATACACTCGCCGGCTTGCGACCGTCAGCCAACGGAATTGTGCGCGTGGGTGGCTCTCCTCTTGCGCAAATGAGTCGTCGCTCCATTGCGCGGCAGCTTGGTTTTCTCGCACAGGATCTCGAGGAGGGTTTCGTCACGACGGCTCTGGAGTCTGTTCTCATTGGCCGCCATCCACACCTGTCACTGTGGGAATGGGAGAGCGACGAGGATGAGCGTGTTGCACGTCACGCACTCGCAGCGGTGGACATGGAGGATCTCGGCGGACGACTCACTGATACGCTGTCTGGCGGTGAAAGGCGCCGCGTTGCAATTGCATCACTGCTTGCGCAGGATCCAGCCGTGTTCTTGCTCGATGAGCCAACGAACCATCTCGACCCGCATCATCAATTAGTCGTGCTCTCACTCTTTCGAGATCTCGCACGCGCAGGACGCGCCGTGGTCGCCACTCTTCACGACCCAACGCTTGCGGCGCGCTTTGCTGACCGTGCATTGCTGCTTTCGGGGGAAGGCTCGTGGACGGCAGGCCCGGTTACAGAGGAGATCTCCGCCGCCAAGTTAAGCGAGCTGTACGTCACGCCCATCATCGAGATTCAACAAGACGGGCGGCGCGTGTTCGTTCCGGACTGAGGCGGACCTCGAGACTCTACCCCAACGTCTCCAACACCTTCGCATGCAGCGATCCATTGGTCGCCAACACGGTGGTTGTGTCCAGCCCCACCTCACTACCCTTCAAGTCAGTGAACCGGCCTCCCGCCTCGCGCACGATGACAGTAAGCGCAGCAATATCGAGGATGTTCACATCCGATTCGATCACGACATCGAGCGATCCACGTGCGAGCAGATGGTAATGCACGAAGTCGCCGTAGCCTCGGATCCGGCTTACTGCGCCGATGAGCTGTCCGTACCGCTGCCACTGTGCCGAGCGGGCGAGCGTTTTGAGATTGCCACTCGAAACGATCGCACCTCCAAGCTCGGCGATGCGGCTCACACGGATGGGTTTGTCGTTGAGGTAAGCGCCTGCTCCCTCTTCGGCCCACGCGAGCTCACCGTACGCCGGCGCGCTGGAGACGCCGAGCACGAAACGGCCTGCGCGCAGCAGCGCAATCTGAGTCGAAAAAAACGGGCATTCGCGGACGAACGACTTCGTGCCATCGAGCGGGTCGACCAGCCAGATGTTTTCTGCATCCATCGCATGTTGGCCGGTCTCTTCGCCGTAGAATCCATAACCCGGGAAGCGCTCGCTCAAGATCGTCCGGATCGCTTCCTCGGCGCGCACGTCGGCCTCGGTCACTGGCGAAGCATCGGCCTTGGTCGTGACCTGCAGATTCTTCTGGTACAGCGAGCGGATGATCCCGGCTGCGGCCTGCGCGGCGTCGCGCGCCGCCTGAAGCTCTTTCGATGACATGGACGCTATGATAAGTCAGCCTCGGACTGAAGGAGTACCGCGATGGGAAATCGGCTGAGCAAGATCTATACGCGCACCGGCGACGACGGGACGACCGGTCTCGGCGATGGCAGCCGCGTGCCGAAGGATGGCGCCCGGGTCGAAGCCTACGGAACGGTAGACGAGCTCAACAGCTCCATCGGTGTTCTGCTGGCCGTCGCGGGCCTTCCGGAAAAAGTCAACGAGTGCCTGATCGACGTGCAGCACGAACTGTTCGACATGGGCGGAGAGCTTTGCATCCCGGGGCACCGCGTGATCACCGCCGAGCAGGTACTGAGACTCGAACGCGAGCTGGATGAATTTAACGACGCCCTGCCGCCCTTGAAGGAGTTCATTCTGCCGGGCGGCGGCCCGGCAGCGGCGGCGTGTCACATTGCTCGCGCAATCGCTCGGCGAGCTGAGCGGCGCGTCTGGGCTCTGACGCGGATTGAGACGGTGAGCCCCGAGGTAACCAAGTACCTCAACCGACTCTCAGACTTGCTGTTCGTACTGGCACGTGTGCTCGTGCGCCACGAGCGAGGCTCGGAGGTTCTTTGGCGACACGAACGCGCTAAGCGCTCATAGTCGGATCGAGCTACCGCAGCAGGGCTGTGAGCTTTCGCCACTCGAATGCCGGCCCTGGATCGGTCTTACGCCCGGGCGCCACGTCACTGTGACCAACGATGTGCTCGCGGCTCAGCGTCGGGTAGGCCGCAAGCAAAGCTGCGATCACCGCTGCGAGCTGCTGATACTGGGGCTCCATGTACGCAATATCGTCCCCGCCTTCCAGCTCGATGCCGACAGAGAAATCGTTGCAGCCGACACGGCCGCGATACTGCGATTGGCCCGCATGCCACGCCCGCTCGCCGAACGGAACGTATTGCACGACTTGTCCGTTGCGCCGAACGACCACGTGTGCAGAGACGCGTCCAGAGGCAAGGTTACGAAAATACGGATGCGCGTCCACCGGCAGGTTTCCCGTGAACAGCCGATCGATCCAGGGGCCGCCGAATTCATTGGGTGGCAAGCTGATGCCGTGGACGACGATCAGCTCCGGAACCGACCCGGAGGGACGGGCGTCAAAGTGGGGCGACAACACCTGGCGCACGCCCACCAGCAAGCCCGTTGCGGGCTCGATCTTCAATAAGCTCACTGCCGAGGTCGTCTGCATGCGCTCCGTCCGCGTGAGAACCTTCAGGATCATGCCACAATCCTCCTCATGAGCACCCCCAACGCTTCTTACGTTGCGCGCGACCTCGCACACGTCTGGCACCCGTGCACTCAGATGAAGGATCACGAGCGGGACATGCCCCTGATCCCCATCCGCCGCGGGCAGGGAGTCTGGCTGGAGGACTTTGACGGCAAGCGCTACCTGGATGCGATCAGCTCGTGGTGGGTCAACCTGTTCGGCCACTCCAACGAGCGCATCAATTCCGTGGTGAGAGAGCAGCTCGGACGCCTCGAGCAGGTCATCCTGGCCGGCTTTACGCACGAGCCGGTCATCGAGCTATCTGAAGGCCTCACCTCCATCGCGCCGCGAGGACTCACTCGCTGCTTCTATGCGGACAATGGGTCGTCCGCAGTCGAAGTCGCGGTGAAGATGAGCTTTCACTACTGGCGCAACGTCGGACGTTCGAGCAAGCGTCGCTTCATCACGTTGACCAACAGCTACCACGGTGAAACTCTAGGCGCTCTCGCAGTTGGCAATGTCGAGCTCTACAAGGAGATTTACCGCCCGCTCCTCATGGATGTGATCTCGGTACCCTCACCCGACTGCTTCGAGCGCGAGCCGGGAGAAAGCTGGGAAGCGCACTCCCGGCGCAAGTTCGCTCACATGGAGTCGGCACTCGCGCGCCACGCGGACGAGACCGCCGCCGTAATCGTCGAGCCGCTCGTCCAGTGTGCAGGGAACATGCGGATGTACGATCCGGTGTACCTGCAGCTATTGCGCGAAGCCTGCGATCGGCACGGCGTTCACCTCATCGCAGACGAGATCGCTGTTGGGTTTGGACGCACCGGCAGGATGTTTGCATGTAACCACGCTGGCATCCGTCCCGACTTCATGTGCCTGTCCAAGGGCCTGACGGCCGGGTATCTGCCGCTCTCGGCAGTTTTGACCACCGAGCCGATTTACGCAGCGTTCTACGACGACTACGTGAAGTTGAATGCCTTCCTGCACTCGCATAGTTTCACCGGGAATCCTCTAGCCTGCAGCGCCGCCTGCGCCAGTCTCGCGATTTTTCGCGAGGACGACGTCCTCGAACGAAATCGCATGCTCTCAGCACACATGGGAACGCGTGCGCGCGAGCTCGAGGATCATCCGCACGTCGCGGAAGTTCGTCAGCACGGCATGATTGTTGCGATCGAGCTGGTGCGCGACAAGGGCAACCGTGAACCCTACGCGTGGCAGGAACGGCGCGGCCTGGTGATTTATAGACATGCACTCGAGCGCGGCGTCTTGCTGCGACCGGTGGGCAATGTTGTGTATTTCATGCCCCCTTACGTGATCACACCCGAGGAAATCGACCTCATGGTCAATGTCGCTCGCGAGGGCATCGAGAAAGCGACGTGCGACTGACCCGCGTGCACGTCGATGCCGAACTCGCCGCCAGCGGCCGTGTGCTGGTCACTGGTCCGGCCGCGAACCACATCATGCGCGTTCTACGGCTCAGAGCCGGCGATGCCCTGACGGTGTTCAACGGACATGGAGGTGAGTTCGGAGCGTCCATCGACGAGTTTCGCAAGGATTCAGTACTGGTCAGCGTCCACGAAGCCCGCTCGGTGGAGCGCGAGTCCCCGCTCAATCTAACGCTCGCGCAAGGGATCTCCCGCGGTGAGCGAATGGATTGGATCCTGCAGAAGTCGACCGAGCTCGGAGCTTCCCGCATCGTTCCCGTCTTCACGGAACGCAGCGTGGTGCGACTGGATGCCAAGCAGGCGGAGCGGAAACTGCACCACTGGCGAGGCATCGCAGTCGCCGCGTGCGAGCAGAGCGGCCGCAATCGCGTACCGGAAATCGCCGCACCGGTGGGCCTTCACGATTTTCTTGGTACAGCGGAACCGCAATCCACGCGCCTCCTCCTATCGCCTGCCGGTGACCTGGGTATCGACGATCTCGACGGCATCGGCGCGGGGGTGACGGTGCTCATCGGACCTGAAGGTGGGTTGACGGACATCGAGCAGGAATCGGCAGTGCGCGCCGGCTTTACTCCAGTTCGCATGGGCCCCAGGGTATTGCGCACGGAAACCGCAGCCATCGCCGCCTTGACCATAATCCAGCAGAAATTCGGAGACCTGTAGCGCTCGGGCGCGCGCCGGGAGAGACTTGCGCCCGTGAAGTACGTCGTCATTGCAATCCTCGCCCTGGTGTTGGGCGGTGTCGCCGGCCGCGCCATCTGGATGGAAAAGCCGCAGCAGCCGGTCGATCCCGTGCAGGTGATCGTCACCCAGCTCAAGACTCATGCCGTCATCGAGCACGAGCGCCAACTGGCGATCTGGTATCGCGCCTGTCCGGATGTCATCGGCAAGACCCCGACGATCTTCATCGCATGGCCGGCGCGGCTGTCCTACCAACTCGAGCTCGGCGACGTGCAAGTCAGCCGAGAAGGGTCGGTAATCAAGGTCCACACGTCGGCCATCCACGCCGACGAGCCATCCGTGCCGACAGATTTCATGGATTACCTCTCGACGAAATCGATCTTCACGTTTGCGAACGAGGAGCAGTTGGTCAACCGCGAGATCGGCAAGGCCTCACCGATCGCACGCTACCTGACGACGTATTTTCTGGCTCGCGATCCGTCGTTGCAGACTGACTTCACCGCGGAGGTACAGGCCCTGGTCCAGCATCTCGCGGCGGCCCTCGGCGTGCCGGTGACCCGGGTCGATGTGGAGATTCCAACGCCGCCGGTGAACTGGCCGAAGCTGCCAAAGCTCGAGTTGTGCCCCGGGAGCATGGCGTCCGTGAACGGCCTGCCGTTTGCGAAAATCGAGAGCGGCTACACAGTGCCGATCGGCTTTCATCCGCAGCAGAAGGGACATCCTGCCGCAACGGCGTCGGCGGACGCGGCAGAAGCGCCAAGAGGAATTGCGTCGATCTACGGGACCGCTAAGAAGTAACGCGCGTTTCGTCCGCGATCATCTCTTCGAGCCGCTCGATGTCCGGCACCAGTGGTGTCTCGTTGACCATGCGTACCTGGCAGATCACCGGCGCGCGATCAGGAAAGATACGCGAATTGTCCGGCCGCACGACGTCCGAGCTGACCCGCACCAGTTGCGGGAAACCCTGCGACACGATGGCAAAGTTTCCGCCCTCCACGCGTGATCCGAGGCAGTGAAGGATCACGATGCGCGTTCGCCCCGACGCAGGAGGAATCATCTGGCCACACGCGCCTTCAAACGACACGAGCGGAACCGCGCGGCCGTTCCACGGCACGGTACCGATGTACCACGGCGGTGCGCCCGTCATTTCGGACGGCACCTGAAAGCCGATCACCTCCGCCACGCACGCACGCGGAATGATCAATCGGCCCTCGGTCAACGGCACGAGCAGGCTATATATCTCTGTTACGCGTTCAGCCATGGTCGGTGTCTCGTACTACGCCCGCGCTTCATCAAGTGCGGTGTATCCGGTATCGCCCGATCGCGCCGCGCGACTGCGAGCAACGAGCGGCGAGATTGCGTCGAGTAGCTGCGCTTCCTGATACGGTTTGCCCAGATAGTCATCGACACCAAGCTCGATAGCGCGAGCGCGGTGTTTCTCACCCACGCGGGACGTGATCATGATGATCGGAACGCCACGCAGGCGGGGATCGTTACGCACGTGAGCTGCGACTTCGTAGCCGTCCATACGCGGCATTTCGATGTCGAGCAGGATGATGTCGGGGACGTTATCCTGGAGAAGCGCTACCGCATCCATGCCGTCGCGCGCCGTCAGCACGCGCATGCCGTTGCGTTCGAGCAGCCGCTGCGTCACGCGACGCACAGTGATGGAGTCGTCAACGACCATTGCGAACGTACGCTTGTCGCTCTTTTCTTTCGGGACGACCTGACCCTGCGGGCGGCCGCGCCACTCGGCGCGCACGAGCGCACCGATGTCGAGAATGATTACGATGCGGCCGTCGCCCAGAATCGTGGCGCCCGAAATGCCGCGGATACTCGAAATCTGTGGACCGACGGACTTCACGACGATTTCACGGCTGCCCACGAGTTCGTCGGCCACGAGACCCGTCGAGTGCTCGCCCGCCCGTACGAGCACGACAGGAATCGTAACGTCCTGTTCCGGCAGCGGCGACGGTTCGAGGCTGACAAACGTCGCAAGGTGTTGGAATCGGTACTTCTGTCCGCCGTAGTCGAACGCCGCGGCATCGCGACCCAAGTGCGCCATCACTTCCGATTTCGACAGGCGCAACACGCCTTCGACCGTCGGCAGCGGCAACGCGTAGAACTCCTCGCCCGTTCGGACCACCAACGCGTGACTGATCGCAAGCGTGAACGGCAAACGGATGGTGAAGACGGTGCCCTCGCCTGGCTTCGTCTCCATGTGCAGTGCACCGCCGAGTCGCTTGATCTCGGTGGCGACCACGTCCATTCCGACGCCTCGGCCTGCCTGCTGGGTGATCGTTCCCGCAGTCGAAAAGCCGGGCTCGAGGATGAGCTGCATGGCGTCCTCGTCGCTCAACACCTGTCCTACAGGGACCAGGCCGAGCGCAGCGCCTTTCTCGCGAATCGCATTCAGATTCATGCCGCTGCCGTCATCGCTCAGGCGCACCATCACCTCGGCGCCCTCACGATGCAGCTCGAGCACGATACGACCCGACTCCGGCTTGTTCTGGCGGAGTCGCTCATCCGGCTTTTCGATGCCATGCACGACAGCGTTG
>FTEM01001413.1_pt1 | contig 10746 bp, 8 predicted proteins | sample 1640201 | NCBI WGS metagenome assembly FTEM01 (sample SAMEA3914816, study PRJEB12502) | metagenome | biome: forest; material: soil | place: USA | collected 2011-09-16 | depth 0.3 m | reverse complement strand
GGCCACGCGCGGCAGCACGTGGGCCGCGATCGCATCGATCGGCGCGGTGAGACGACGACTGCGCTTGTACGTGAGCGGGCCACGGTCGCCCAGCAGGCCCAGCACCAGCCCGTGCCGCACGCGCCCGACGCGCGCTTCATTGCGCGCAAGCCACGTGATCGAGCCGATCGTGCCCGGCGCGAAAACGAAACGAAACGTCAGCCGCGGATGGCCGCGACGCAGAGCCGCGGCAACCTGGGTGGCCAGCGCGATGCCTGTGAGATTGTCGTTACACAGCGAAGGATGACAGACGTGCGTGAAGACGAGGAACTCCTGCTCGCTCTCACCAGGAATGACGCACTCTGCGTACGTGAGATTGCCGGGCGCGAGTGTGCTGTCGATGCACACTTCGTACGTGCCTTCCGGCAGCGACTGCAGTTTGCGGTCGGTGAGGCAGAAGGCCCAGTCGTCGCGGTAGTAGCAGGTGCGATAGGGGATCCAGTCTGGATGCGCCGGCAACGAATGCAGGTGCGGACGCAGCTCAGCCAGCGACATCCGGGCGCGGATGGGCGTGCTGTAGCTCATGAGGTGCAGCGTGTGATCGCGCAGATCCACGATGCGCTTGCCGTCCGGACCGTTGATCCACGCTTCGCGTACGTTCCATTCGCGCGGCACTTCCCAGTCGAACACCGGGGTGCCGGAGGGCACCTCGAACATTTCCAGCGGAATGTGCTCGCCCACGATCGCGAGCGTCTCGCGCACGCCGGCGCCCGTGATGCTGCGACAGATCGGATACAGCCGCTCCATCAGCGCCCAGGCCTCCTGCGCGCCAGCGCGACAGGCTTCCGGGGTCAGCAGATGCTCGAGCGGGCGGCTCATGGATTCGCGCGCTCCGCGGCCACGCGGGCTTCGCGCAGCGCCGCTTCGTACGCTTCGCGATCGAAGTCCGGGTAGGTTGCATCGCGCGGATGGATCTCGCTCGCGGTGGCGAGCGGCCAGGCGACTCCGAAGCGCGAGTCATTCCAGCGCAGCCCGTAGCTCACGTGCGGCGCATAGAAATCGCTCATCTGATAGAAGACCTCGGTCCCGTCGGCGAGCGTCTGAAAACCGTGCGCGAACATTGGCGGGATATAGAGCGCGTTGTATTTGCCGCCATCCAGCTCGACGCCAAAGTGCTGCAGATAAGTCGGCGACTCGGGCCGCAGGTCGATGATGGCATCGTAGATGGCGCCGCGCGTGCAACGCACCAGCTTCGCTTCCTGAGAGGGCGGCAGCTGCATGTGCATGCCGCGCACCGTGCCGCGACGCTCGTTGCGCGAGATGCTCGCCTGGACGCAGACGTCACGCAGCCCGTGGGCGGCAAACTCGCGGGCACACCAGGTGCGCGCGAAGAAGCCGCGCGCATCCGGATTTGCATCGATGTCCACCGTGAACGCCCCGGGGAGTGACGTTTCGCGGAAACGCATGCCCTACGCCCAGAAGAAATTGCCGTCGAGCTGCTTGGTGGCCTGGAGATAGTTCAGCTGCTTGAGCCGGGTAAAGGCGCGGAACTGGTAGGTCTCCGGCTGCATTTCGATGCGCTCGAAGATCTTGCGCAGCTGCCGTGCGCCCTCGCGCGCACTGAAGCTGCACTTGAATCCCGGCAGCTCGCGGTGGATGCGGTCGAAGTTCACGCGATAGCTGCGCGTGTCGCCGCTCGGCGGGCCTACGCTCACTTCGCAGCCCGGGAACTCTTCCGCGATGATCTGCGCGATCTCGCGAATGCGGTAGTTATCCGAGTTCTGGCCGACGTTGAAGACCTTGCCGCGCACGGCGCTGTCGGGCGCGACGAGCGCGCAGGCGATGGCCTCGCAGATGTCGTCGACGTGTACGACCGGGCGCCATGGGCTGCCGTCGCTCACCATCGCGATGCGCTTCGTCGTCCAGGCGAGCGCGCACAGGTCGTTGATCACGATGTCGAAGCGCATGCGTGGGGACGGACCGAACGCCGTTGCATTACGCAGGAACACCGGGCAGAAGTCCGCGCCACTCATCGCGCCGACATCACGCTCCACGAGCACCTTGCATTCTGCGTAGGCGGTCTGCGGATTCACCGGTGCCGTTTCGTCGAGGAAATCGCCAACGCCTGCGCCATACACGCTGCATGAAGACGTGTAGACAAAGCGCTGGATGCCGACCTTGCGGGCCGCCAGCGCCAGGTTGACGGAGCCCTTGTGATTGATTTCGTGCGTGACGGCCGGGTTGTTCTGACCCAGCGGGTCGTTCGACAGCTCCGCGAGGTGCACGACGGCATCGCAACCTTCGAGGTCGGCCGGTGTGACCTGGCGCAGATCCTTGTACAGGGTGCGCGCGCTCTGGCTCATGTTGCGGTTATCGCTGAAGAGCCAGCCATCGCGGTAGTAGCCGGTGTCGAGCGCCGTCACTTGGTGGCCACGACTGAACAGAATCGGTACGAGACGGGAGCCGATGTAGCCCTCACTGCCCGTTACAAAGACCTTCACGCTGAACCCCTTGTTTGCATTGGATATGGGTAGGCCGGCCGGGTGTGCCAGCATCGTAATTATCAGTGAGGCGCCTGCTCAGTACTGTGACGCACCGTGCAGTTTGTGACGGGTGCCTTTACAGCATGCTTTACACATTACCCGGGCCGGACTGTATGGAAATGTGCCCGATACCACTCGGCCGTCCGGTCCAGCCCTTCCTCGACTCCTACCCGGGCACGCCACCCGATGAGGCCGGCCGTCTTCTCGACGTCGGCGAGGCGCGTGGGCTCGCCTTTGCGATCCGGCAGAGCCCCGAGCTTCAGCAGAGGGAGGGCGTCGAGCCGCCGGGCGAGCCCTTCGGCGATATCCCGAACTGACGTGAGCACCCCGCAACCGATGTCAACGTTGCGCTCGGCCCCGGCATCGCTGGCCGCCAACGCGATGAGCGCATCGGCAACGTCGTCGACGTAAACCCAGTCGAAGGCGGCCCGCCCGCTCGAAAGCTCCGCCGGCTCTCCCCGCAGCAGCCGCGAGAGGATGTGCGGCACGACCTTCGTGAAATCGAGCTGCCCCGCCCCGTACACCATGAAGGGGCGACCGACGCTGACCTTCAGGCCGTACACCTCCGCGAACAGGCGCCCGTACGCTCCGGCGGCAAATTTCGCGGCGGCATACGGAGAGTTCGGAATGGCCGGGATCGCCTCGTCCGGCTCCTGAAGGGAGCCGAGACAGATCACCCGGTGACTGCCCGCCTCCGCTGCCGCCGTGAGTGTGTTGACCGTGCCGACGAGCGTGTCGCGCAGCGTGGGCAGAACCAGGTCCAGACTGCGCGCGCCGGTGACCTTCGACGCCAGGTGGAATACGACATCGGGGCGTGCCGCACGGAAGAGCTGGCGCACACCGTCGACGTCTCCGACATCGCACGAAGTCCAGGCATAAGAGGTTGGCGTCGCGGGCGCATTGCGGCCCGAGGCATGCACGTCCGCGCCGCGCCGGACGAGCTCGCGGCACAACGCCGTGCCGATGAAGCCCCCTGCTCCGGTGACGAGGCAGCGACGGCCGTTCCATTTCGTCGCTGACGTCTGGCTACTCACCTCTTGCGATCCAGTCATCGAACATCCTCGCTGGAATCGGACGGTTCACCCTGCAAAGCGTACAGGTAAAGCACCGCGTCCTCTGCGAACGGCGACTGCAAAGCACGCCGGGCGCCGCCGTTCACAGGCGATGCACGCACCGTTCGCCCGCTCGCCGGATCGAACCATTCCTGCACGAACACGCCACGCGCATGTGAAAGGTCGACTTCCACGGGCGCGCGCGAGTCTTCTGCGTATACGAGGAACTCGTTCTTTCCGGCGCCGGCATGCACGAGTGCGAAGCCAGTGGAAGCGGCAGCCCGGTCCGGAACGGCATGCGCCAGATCGATGCGCTCAGCGAATGCACGGATGTAACCGAGGTTGGCGCGCAGGCTCGTCCATTGCGGCGCATCCGGATTCCACTCGCTGTGCGGGCGCCGATGCAGCATCTGCTTGATCAACTCCCGCGCGGGCTGCCGGCGCACATCCCAGGTCGGCGGGGAGCCCACGCCGATGGCTTCGCCGTCGTACGCGTCCATGAAGCTTGGGTGATTGCCGCGCATGAATGTCTTCCAGGCCCACTTGCGATCGCCGCCGATTCCCCACAGATGGTCGGTGTCGACGATTACGACCTTCGCGCCGCGAAGGTCCGGCGGGTCCGTGCGATACGGATAGGCCGGCAGCTCGGGCCATGGCGAGATCCAGTCCGCGGGCCCCGAGAGCAGCTCCGCGTTGCTCCCTGGCCACTCGTATTGAGTCATTCCCACGGGATGCTGCTTCGGACGCGAAGCTTCGAAGCGGTGGATGAAATCGATCATGTGATACTGCCAGTCGCGGGAGCTGGCATAGCTTTCGTTGCTGATCTCGAAGAGCACGTTGTCGAGGTCGGCGACCGTCTCCAGAACGCGGCGCACGTACGCCTCCTGGTATGCCGTGACTGCCGGCACCAGCAGCTGCTGCGTCTCCTCGCCAGAGCCGTTGCGATTCGCGTCTCCGTCGACGCCGTTGACGTTGTTGTCGCGATTGAACGGATGCCCGCGCCACGGGTTGCCGCGATGGAGCTTGCCGTGCCCGTCATCGATACACCAGCCGTTGAACAGCATGATCGACACGTAGATGCCGACCCGGCCCGCCGCCTGCACGCGCGCGCGAAGGCGAGCGAAGTACGCGTCGTCGAGCTGATCGAGGTCGAAGCGCGGCTTGCCGTCGAGCGCGAGGCCCGGGCCGGTGCGGCGATAAGGCGGACCTGGATTGAAGAAATCGCCGTCGTCGCTGACCCACGAAGCCCAGCGTGCCTGCTCCCACACCCACAATCGGAAGAAATTGATGTTATGGGCAACGAGAAATCGCAGGTACGCGTCGTAGTCGAACGCGGGCGGCGGATCGCCGAAGCCGTTGTCCTGCAGGTTCGCCCACGTGTGATCGCCCACGAGCAGCACGGCACGCCCGCTGCCGTCCGTGAAATACCGCGGATTCGTCGCCAACACGCGCAGCGGCCCGGCGGCGGCGCCGCGCGCAGGCGCGATTGCCGGCGACGGCGAGCGCGGCAGCGGATACTGCGGAACCGCGCGCCAATGATACAGAGACGCGCCCAGCACGAGCGCCACTCCGAAGGCGACGAGCGCCGTCCGGGCGAGCCCTCTCAGAGAACGGTGACCTCGGGAATCGGGATAATGAAGCGCCCGCCCCATTCACGGATGAAAGCACACTGCTGTGTGATCTCATCCTTCAGATTCCAGGGCAGGATGAGCACGAGATCGGGCCGCGCCTCGCGCAGTGCCGCGGGGTCGAGGATCGGGATGTGCGTGCCCGGGGTGTAGCGGCCCTGCTTGTGCGGGCTGCGATCCACGGTGAAGTCCAGGAAATCCTGACGGATGCCGCAGTAGTTGAGCAGCGTGTTGCCCTTGCCTGGCGCGCCGTAGCCGACGATCTTCTTGCCCTGCCGTTTCGCAGCGATCAGGAACTCGAGCAGTTTGCGCTTGGTTTCCTTCACGCGCTTCTCGAAATCGCCGTAGGCCGCGACCTTGTCGAGGCCGCGATCCTGCTCGCGCCGGATGAGCGACAGCAACGCCTGCGTCACCGGCTTCGACTCGTCCTCGGTGTGCCGCGCAAAGATGCGCAGCGAGCCGCCGTGCGTCGGCAGCTCTTCCACGTCGAACAATGTGAGGCCGTGATGCTTGAAGACACGGGTGACGGCGAGTGCCGAGAGATACGAGAAGTGCTCGTGATAGATCGTGTCGAACTGATTCTGGTCCATGAGCTGCAGGAGATGCGGAAACTCCATCGTGATGACGCCGCCCGGCTTCAACAGCCGCTTCATCCCCTGCACGAAATCGTTGATGTCCGGCACGTGCGCCAGCACGTTGTTGCCGAGGAGCACGTCCGGCCGGCCGAACTCGGTTGCGATGCGCTCGGCGCTTGCCGTGCCAAAGAACTGCACGGTGCTTTTGACACCCTTCTCCAGCGCCGCTTTCGCGCAGTTGGCCGCCGGCTCGATGCCGAGACAGGGAATACCGGTGGCGACGAAGTGCTGCAACAGATAGCCGTCGTTGCTCGCAATCTCCATCACGAGCGACTTCGAATTGAGACCGAACCGACGCGTCACCATCTCGGTGTAGCGTTTGGCGTGCGCGACCCAGCTGTCCGAGTAGGACGAAAAATACGCATACTCGCTGCTGAAGATGTTTGCCGGCGCGACGTACTCCTCGAGCTGCACGAGGAAGCATTCGTGGCACACCCACGCGTGCAACGGATAGAACGGCTCCATGTGATTGAGCTGATGCGGCTCGATGTGCGTCTGGCAGAGCGGTGACATGCCCAGATCGACGAACGTGTGCTGCAACCGCGTCTTGCAGAAGCGGCAGGTGGCGCTCGAAGTCAGCGCGCCGGGCGCAGTCGTAACAGGAGCCTTCACGGCGAGATTCATGCGGGAACCTTCACGTTTCCGGTGGCGGACAGGAGTCTGTCGAAATAGGGAATCGTCTGCTTCAGCCCTTCCGCGAGCGGCGTCTTCGCCGTCCAGCCGAGCTTGCTTTCGGCCACGGTCGTGTCGGGGCGCCGTTGCTTCGGGTCGTCCGCCGGCAGCGGGTTCCTCACGATTTTCGAGGAGGAGTTGGTCAGTTCGATGACCAGCTCGGCGAGCTGGGCGATGGTGAACTCCGCGGCGTTGCCGAGGTTCACCGGGCCGGTGACGTCGTCCGGCGTCGCCATGAGCTTCAGGAAGGCGTCGATCAGATCACTGACGTAGCAGAACGAGCGAGTCTGGCTGCCATCCCCGTAAATCGTGATGGGCTCGTCCCGCAGTGCCTGCACGATGAAGTTGGAGACGACGCGCCCGTCGTTCGGATGCATGCGGGGCCCGTATGTATTGAAAATACGGCCGACCTTGATGCGCAGGCGATGCTGGCGGTAATAGTCGAAGAACAACGTCTCCGCGCAGCGCTTGCCTTCGTCATAGCAGGAGCGAATGCCGATCGGATTGACTCGCCCCCAGTAGGACTCCGGCTGCGGGTGCATCTCCGGGTCCCCGTACACCTCGCTGGTCGAGGCCTGGAAGATCTTCGCCTTCACACGCTTGGCAAGACCCAGCATGTTGATCGCGCCATGCACACTCGTCTTGGTGGTCTGCACGGGATCGTGCTGGTAGTGAATCGGCGAAGCGGGACAGGCGAGATTGAAGATCTGGTCGACTTCAACGTACAGCGGGAACGTTACGTCATGCCGCATGAGCTCGAAGCGCGGCGTGCCGAGGAGATGCTCTACGTTTCGTTTCGTGCCGGTGTAGAAGTTATCGACACACAGCACGTCGTGCCCGGATTCGATCAAGCGATCGCACAGATGCGAACCCAGAAACCCTGCGCCGCCGGTGACCAGCACCCGCGTGACGCTTGCATCTTTCATAACTGAAACCCCTTGCCTGTGACCTGCGCTCCGCGACGACGGCCGAACGACCGGCGGGGGGATGGCGGCTGATTTGGGGCCTTGCGGCGGAACTGCCGAAACGGCTCCCCACCGGGAAACGCCCCGTTCTTGTGGGCCGAAAGTCTCCCAGATCATCAGCGACAGGACCGTGACGGCGGTCTCATCGGCACCGGCGTTTGAGCGCAGCGCAAGGTGCCCGACGTGTATTGCGGTGTCGGCGGGCGGAGACGGGGCGATAGTCCTAGGAATCAGCGTGTTAGCATTTCGGGGGCAAATCTCGTCGCCCGCTGGCGACGATAGCAGCTGGTGCGTAGCCGTCTGCCCTGCTGTACCTGAGCGCCTGTGGAAAACCGCACAGGGTATGTGATGGACTCGACAGGACCTTGTGGGCTCAAGGGCTTAGCCTCCCTTCGCAATCCGTGTGGTGAGGACCTGCCGAGGCTTCGGGGCAGCACTGGCACGAAGCCTGCACGTCATTGCAGTCTTGGGGGGTATTCCGGGGGAAACTTTCATGCGACTGACTGCTGTCGTGGATCGGACCGGCTCCCGTCGTGACCAGTTTCACAGGAGATACAGGTGCCGAATAAAGCGATCCGCGATCTTGCGGCTTCCCTCGTCCTGCTCGCGGGCCTCGCGCTCGGACTGGGCGAGACTGCTCATGCACAGACTACAGTCAACGTCAGCAACATCACCGAGCTGCAGGATGCCATCAACGCCGCGAACAGTGGGGGCGGCAATCGCGTCATAGCGCTGGCCAACGGCACTTACACGAGCAACTCGATGCTGAATATCAGCGCGCCGAATGTCACGCTGACCAGCCAGTCGGGCGACCGAACCAAAGTGATCATCCAGGGCGATGCGATGAGCGCCGCTGCCACAGTGAAGGTGCTCGTGCGCGCAGCCGGCAGCAACTTCACCCTCAGCAATCTGACTTTGCAGCGCACCGGAGCGCACCTGCTGCAGATCGTCGGTGAAAGCAATGCCGACGGCGCCCTCGTTCACAACGTAATCTTCCGCGACGCTTACGAACAGATGCTGAAGGGCAGCATCGATCCGAACAACACGAGCGTCACCACCGACAACGGCATCGTGGAGGATTCACTGTTCGAGTACACGGCAGGCATCGGTCCGCAGTTCTACATCGGTGGCATCGATGTGCACGGCGGCAAGAACTGGATCGTTCGCCGCAACACGTTCCACTCGATCATCAGCCCGAGCCAGGAAGTTGCTGAGTTCGCCATCCACTTCTGGAACACCTCCGCGAACGCGCTGGTGGAGAAGAACGTCATTGTGAACTGCGATCGCGCCGTCGGTTTCGGCCTCGACCAGCGCGGTAACACCGGCGGCATCATCCGCAACAACATGGTTTATCATGCGGCCAATGCCGGGCAGTTTGCGGACGTGGGTATCTATCTCGAGAACAGCCCGAACACGCAGATCTACAACAACAGCATCTACATGGAGAACAGCTATCCCCGCTCGATCGAGTATCGATTCGCAGCGACCTCCGGGGTGCAGGTCTTCAACAACCTTTCGAACAAGCCGATTCAGGCGCGCGATGGCGCGGCGGGCACCGAAGGCTCGAACATCGTCAACGCCGCCGCCAACTGGTTCGCGGCGCCGACGCAGGGCGATCTGCACCTGACCAGCGCCGGCTCGGCGGCCGTCAACACCGGCCGCACCGTCTCCGGTCTGACCGACGATTTCGATGGCGATGCCCGCCCGGTAGGAAGCGGGATCGACGTCGGCGCCGACGAGGTCGCCGTGCGGCCCAATCCGCCAACGAATGTCGCGGTGCATTGATTCACATGAGCCGGGTTTCACTCATTTCAGGCAAAAGGCTATCCATGTCGTTCATGACTTCTCGCTCGAACAAGGACCGGGGCCGTCCGGCGGGCCGCGATCGCGCGCTCGCGCTGCTACTGTGCTTCGGTACTGCTCTCCTCGGAATCCCAACCACTCAGGCCGCGACCGCCAGCACGGAACCTCTGGTGCAGTCCGCGGATATGACTTATCTCGGCGCGTTCCGGATGCCGAATACGGATCCGCTTGGCGTTTCGAGCCTGAACTACGGAGGGCACGGACTCACGCCTTACCGCGATCCCAACAGCGGGAAGATGACGATCTACCTGCAGGGACACGCGCAGCATGACGGCGACGTCGCGCAGATCCAGGTGCCCGACACGCTCGTGAAGAGCGATAGCTGGGATGCCCTGCCCATGGCCACCGTGCTGCAGAAGACGTATGACGTGACCGACGGAAAGCTCTCGACCGCCGGCGACGTGTACAACGGCATGCCGGTGTACGGCATGATGGTGTACAACGGTCGCCTGCTCGTCGGCGTGTCACAGTCGTACGGTTCGAACCAGACCGCCTCAACCGGCGTATCCGGTCTCGATCTTTCCGTGAGCAACGACTTCAAGGGCTTCTATCCCTACGTGGGCGTGCTCGCCGTACCTCGTGCGCTGGGCGGGCCGATGACGCCCATTCCGACGGAGTGGCAGGCCACGCTCGGCGGTCCGGCGCTCGTTGGCATGTGCTGTCAGTCGGTCATCAGCGCGACGTCGGCAGGTCCCAGTGCCACCGTGTTCAATCCGGACGATGTCGGCAAGCTCATCGCGACCCCCGGCAAGACCGCGCTGTTCTATCCGATCGCCACGCCGGCTTGCGGTTCGCAGGGCTGCGAGGCTGGGAAGAACGCGGTCTTCAATCTGACGTCACGCGTGATGGGCATGGCGTTCCCTCCGGGTACGCGCTCCGTGTTGTTCATCGGCGGCCACGGTACCGGTGCCTACTGCTACGGAACCGCGGTCGAGTGCAACGACCCTGCGCTGCCCGACGTCAAGGGCCCACACGCCCAGCCGTATCAAAGTCAGGTCTGGGCGTACGATGCCAACGATCTCGCCGCGGTGGTCGCCGGCTCGAAGACCCCGTATGCACCCAAGCCCTATGCGATCTGGGCATTGCCCGATCTGCATGAGAACGGCGTGAACATGATGGGCGCCGGCTTCGATCCGGCCACGCGCAGGCTCTACATCGCGCAGGATTACGGCACCCAGCCACGCATCGACGTCTACCAGGTCGGCCAGGGCGTGGTGGTCGCGCAGCCGAATCCGCCGACCGGCGTTAGCGTCCAGTAAGCATCGATAGCCCATGACATGACCGGCGGGAGCAATCTCCCGCCGGAGTGTCAGGCGATACCGTAGCTTTCGAGGGCATCGAGCTTCCGGAACCACTGCACGGAGCCGCCCTCCCCCGTAAAGACTCGCTCGTACACTCGCTCGGCGCCG
>FTEM01002328.1_pt1 | contig 10755 bp, 9 predicted proteins | sample 1640201 | NCBI WGS metagenome assembly FTEM01 (sample SAMEA3914816, study PRJEB12502) | metagenome | biome: forest; material: soil | place: USA | collected 2011-09-16 | depth 0.3 m | reverse complement strand
TTGGTCACCGCGATCTGCCGGACCCACGCGCCCAGCGGTGCTTCGCCACGGAACTGAGCGAGGTGCTGGTAGAGAGTCATCATCGTGTCCTGGAACAGGTCTTCGGCCTGCGCATGATTCCCGGCGAGCCGCCGGATCAGGCCAAAGGTCCCGGGCGCGACCGCGGCGTAGATCGAAGCCTGGGCGCGCTCGTCCCCGGCGCGTGCTTTTTCGAGCACCTCTTCCGCAACGGCTATTTCAACTAGTCTGCCCACGAAGGCATTAGATGCGCCGGACCCGCAAAAGGTCGCACGTCAGGCGTGCTTTTCGTCCCCGATCGCGCGCTCGATCCGCCGATCCGGAGTGAACCACATCAACGCCACGAGCACGTAGAGCGCTACGGAAACCCAGCGCTCCACGAACGCGATCGGAATGGCGCTCAGGTACAGGACCGGCGACAGCTTGCCTTTCCAATCGCTGCCGACCGCCTTGCGAAGCACGGAATCAGGACCCTGGCTGTCGATGATGGTCCGCTGCAGGATCCAGTAGGCAATAGCCGCCATGAACAACACGACCCCATACAGCGCGCAGGGCACGGCAGCAAAGTGGCTCTCGCCCATCCAACCGTTGGTGAACGGGACGAGCGACATCCAGAACAGCAGATGCAGGTTGGCCCACAGCATCGCACCCGTCACTCGGGTGACCGTGTGCAGCATGTGGTGATGGTTGTTCCAGAATATGCCGACGTTGGCGAAGCTCAGGGCATAGAAGAGGAAGATCGGGATCTGCGGCACGAGTCCCTGCATGCCATCCTCGCGTGGCACTTTCAGGTCCAGCACCATGATGGTGATGACGATGGCGAGTACGCCATCGCTGAATGCCTCGAGTCGCGCCTTGCCCATGAGTGCTTTTATTCTGGTGCCGGTAGTCCGAATCGAACGGACATGAGCTTGCGCTCGGTAGATTTTGAGTCTACTGCGTCTACCAATTCCGCCATACCGGCGCGCGGGGCGGGCAGTATAAATGATGTATCCTCGCCGCCGTACCATGAACTTCTGCAATCAGTGCGGCGCCCGGGTCGAGCTTCGCATCCCGCCCGGCGACCACCTTCCCCGCTATGTCTGCCCGGCCTGCGGGACGATTCACTACGAGAACCCGCGCCTCGTCGTCGGCTGCGTGCCGGAACTGGCCGACGGACGTATCCTGATCTGCAAGCGCGCCATCGAGCCGCGGCGCGGATTCTGGACGGTCCCGGCGGGATTCATGGAGAACGACGAAACGCTTCAGCAGGCCGCCGCGCGGGAATCGCAGGAAGAAGCGCTTGCCGACGTCGAGATAGGCTCACTCCTGACGGTTGTGCACGTACTGCACGCGCATCAGGTGCATGTGTTCTTCCGCGCGGTGCTGCCCAGGGCCGAATTTGGGGTGGGACCGGAGAGCCTCGAGGTAAAGCTGGTGCGTCCAGAGGAGATTCCGTGGGACGATATTGCATTCCCGAGCACGGACTACACCCTGCGCCGCTATCTCGAGGACCGGGCGGCGGGGCGAGAAGAGCATTATTTCACCACCATTGATCGACGCCTGCCGCGCGGCTGAGGCTATGGCAGAATCCCCGACCGTCGGCCCCCCGGGGGCGCCTGGCACAATCCGTTGAGGAACGCGCATGACTTTTGTCGTCACTGAAAGCTGCATCAAGTGCAAGTACATGGATTGCGTCGAGGTCTGCCCGGTCGACTGCTTCCACGAGGGTCCGAACTTCCTGGCGATCGACCCGGATGAATGCATCGACTGCACGCTGTGCGAGCCCGAATGCCCGGTCGAGGCCATTTTCTCCGAGGAGGAGCTGCCAGCCGGACAGGAGCAGTTCAAAGCCCTCAACGCCGAGCTGGCGAAGCAGTGGCCGGTGATTACCGAGAAGAAGGAAGCGCCGGCGGATGCCAAGGAATGGGAAGGCAAGCCGGATAAGGCGAAGCTTCTCGAGCGCTGAGCGCTACTTCCCGTCCTTCAGATGCTGTGCGAGCGCAGCCGCCGGCAGGTAGCCCGGCAGCATCTCGCCGCTGGCCATCAGGATGGCCGGCGTCCCCTGCAGGTCGAAGTCCCGTCCCAAGGCGTATTCCCGGGCCACAGGGTTGTCGGTGCAGGGCTTTGCCTTGAGCGGTCGGTCCTGCTTTGCGGCCGTGAGCGCAGCGTTACGGTCCGCTGAGCACCACACCTGCTCCGCCTTCGTCCACGACGAGGTATTCGGCCCGCTACGTGGATAGGCCAGGTAGCGCACCCGGATCCCCAGGCGGTTGTAGTCGGCGATGTGGCTGTGCAGTTCGCGGCAATAGCCGCAATCGACATCCGTAAAGACCGTCACCGTATATTTGGGGTCCTTGGGACCGAAGATCACCATTTCCGACTCCGGGACGGAAGCGATGAGCTTGGCGCGGGCGTCACGGCGGCGCTGCTCGGTGATGTTGCCGTTATCGGCCAGATCGAACAGATCGCCGTTGATCGCGTACTTGCCGTCACCGCTGACGTACAGAATGTCAGTGCCGTGAATCAGCTCGTACACGCCGGGGATCGGGGAAGGGTGCAGGTCTTCAGGGCGTGTGCCCGGAATCTTGCTGGCGATCTGCACGCGCGGATCTTTCGCCTGCTGCGCCGGTACGGTGTACGGCAGCAGTACGCTCAGCAGTCCGATTAGCAGCACGCGCAGTGTCATGGCGGGATTCTATCAAAGTGCCCAGGAACAGACTGACACGTCCCTGTCTGGCGACAGTCTCAGCCGCGCGGATGGTGTTGCGAATGCAACTCTTTCATGCGCTCGCGGGCCACATGCGTGTAGATCTGAGTAGTGGACAGATCGCTGTGTCCCAGAAGCATCTGCACGACCCGAAGGTCCGCGCCGTGATTCAGAAGGTGAGTGGCAAAAGCGTGGCGCAACGTGTGCGGCGAGAGGTCTTTGCCGACTCCGGCCTTGCGCGCGTAGCGCTTGATGATGTGCCAGAACGCCTGGCGCGTCATGCGGTCGCCGCGGCGCGTGGGAAACAGGTAATCGGTTTGGCGCTCGAGCAGGATCTCGCTGCGGGCACCACGCGAAAAATCGACAAGCCAGCGCACAGCTTCCTCGCCCAGCGGAATCAGCCGCTCGCGATTGCCCTTGCCCAGGATGCGAATGACGCCCTGGTTGAGGTTTACCTGGCCATGGCGCAGGTTCACGAGCTCCGACACGCGCAAGCCCGTTGCATACAACACTTCGAGCATTGTGCGGTCACGGTTGCCGAGCGGATCGTTCACGGTAGGAGCGGAGAGCAGCGACTCTACTTCCTCCTCCGACAGCGACTTCGGCAGCGAGCGCCCGATCTTGGGCATGGCGATCTGTGCAGTCGGATCGTCTCGGATCTCGCCTTCGCGGACGAGATAGCGGAAGAAGCGGCGAAAACTGGAAAGCTGACGTGCCGTCGAGCGCGGACGCGCTCCGGCGAGAACACGCCACGCAATGAAATCCTGCAGGTCAGCGCGGGTCGTGCGCGCCATCGGCACCTGGCGCTCTGCGAGCCAACGGGCAAGGGCCGTGAGGTCTGCCCGGTAGGCAGCCAGCGTGTTGGATGACAGCCCCCGCTCCATCCATACGGCATCGAGAAAGCGTGACACCGCCGGGTCAACGTCGGTGTTGGGGGTCATAGCTATTGCGGCGGCTTGATTCGACAATTCCCGTCTCACTTGAAGTCCGTGCGCACCACCCGGGGCGCCTCGACGTGCGGACTTCGACGTCGCTCGATGTCGCCGACGCAGTATGGTGAGCGGCGCCAGAGGGCTGCGTGACGATCATCACACCTGCCCGGAAGCATTAACATAAAGAGAACCAGTTCACATACCGTAAGCTGGCGTTCCTCGATACAGACACCTATGACACCCGCGGCGAAAGACCCATCCGTCTCATTACGCAGCAGCGCCCTGGCGCCACTGCGCGTGGTCTTTGGAATCTACGCCTCCGTGCTCTTCCTGATCCTGGGCCTATGCACGCTGTTCGCGTTGCTTCTCGTCCCCGGCATCAAGCGGCGGCGGGCGGTGGCGCGCGTGATCTCGCGGATCTTCCTCGGACTCGCGGCGATGCCCATGACGGTTAAGAATTCCGAACGCATTCCCGCGACCCAATGCGTAATCGTCTCCAATCACGCGAGCTATCTCGACGGCGTCGTCTTCACTGCGGCCGTCCAACCACGGTTCGGTTTTGTGATCAAACGGGAAATGAACAATGTTCCGCTCGCTGGCCTGCTCCTCCGCAGGTTGGGCTCGGAATTCGTCGAGAGGTTCAACCGAAATCGCGGAGCGTCGGATGCCCGGCGCGTCTTGCGCAACGCGACGAATGGCAATTCGCTCGTGTTCTTCCCGGAAGGAACGTTTACGCGGACGCCGGGCCTGCTGAAGTTCCACACCGGGGCATTCGTAACCGCCGTGCGCGCCGGCTGCCCCATCGTTCCCGCCGTGGTGCGAGGAACCCGAACCGCGCTGTCACCTCAAGGCGGATTGCCACGGCCGGCACACATCGAGATCACGATTCTGCCGCCGATCATGCCGGCGTCGAAGTCATCCGAAGGTGCGGCCGCAGAGCTACGCGATCGGGCACGGGAGGCCATCCTGCGCGAGCTTGGTGAGCCTGACCTCACATATTCCGACGATACTGCCCGCCCACGCGATAGAGCGCTTGGGTGATCTGGCCCAGGGAGCAGACTTTGACGCTCTCCATGAGCTCCGCGAATACATTCCCGCTGCCGGCCGCCACGTTTCGCAGCCGCTCGAGCACCGCAGGCGCCGTTTCGGCATTGCGCGCCTGGAATGCGCGGACCGCGGCGACCTGATCCTGCTTCTCCTCGTCCGTCGAGCGGATGAGTGCAGCACTCTTGTGCTCGTCGGCGCCGCCACCCTGTGACAGATAAGTGTTGACGCCGATGATCGGCAGGCTGCCATCGTGCTTGCGGGTCTCGTAGTACAGCGACTCTTCCTGGATCTTGCTGCGCTGATACATCGTCTCCATCGCGCCGAGCACGCCGCCGCGCTCCGAGAGCGACTCGAACTCCTTGTAAACCGCTTCCTCCACCAGGTCGGTGAGATATTCGACCGCGAAGGAGCCCTGCCAGGGATTCTGGTTCTTGTTGAGGCCAAGCTCGCGATTGATGATGAGTTGGATCGCCACCGCCCGGCGCACACTTTCCTCCGTGGGAGTCGTGAGCGCCTCATCGTATGCGTTGGTATGGAGGCTGTTGCAGTTGTCGAACAGCGCATACAAGGCCTGCAGCGTGGTGCGGATGTCGTTGAACGAGATTTCCCGCGCGTGCAGGCTGCGTCCGGAGGTCTGGATGTGATATTTCAACATCTGGCTGCGCGGGCCGGCGCGATATAACTCGCGCATCGCACGCGACCAGATGCGGCGCGCCACTCTTCCAATCACGACGTATTCGGGGTCCATGCCGTTGGAGAAGAAGAACGACAGGTTCGGGGCGAAGTCGTCGATCTTCATGCCGCGTGCGAGGTAATACTCGACGATCGTAAATCCGTTGGCGAGCGTGAAGGCGAGCTGCGTCACCGGGTTCGCGCCTGCCTCGGCGATGTGATACCCGGAGATCGAAACCGAATAGAAATTGCGGATCTTCCGATCGATGAACGACTGCTGCACGTCGCCCATCATCCGCAGCGCGAATTCAGTGGAGAAGATGCAGGTATTCTGCGCCTGGTCCTCCTTGAGGATGTCCGCCTGAACCGTGCCGCGCACGGCCTGCAGCGCCTCCGCCTTGATCTGCTCATACACGTCGCGCGCTACGAGCTGATCGCCCGTCACACCGAGCAGTGCGAGGCCGGACCCATCGTGGCCTCTGGGGATTTCGCCCTTGTACCGGGGCGCGGGAATGCCGCGGCTGACCGCCTGCGCGTGCAGGGTGGCGATCTTCTTTGCAGCGGCGTCCCAACCGCCCGAGCCATGCAAGTACTTCTCGACGCGTTGATCGATCGCGGTGTTCATGAACATTGCCAGAATCATCGGCGCCGGACCGTTGATGGTCATCGACACCGAGGTCGCGGGCGCGCACAGGTCGAAGCCCGAATAGAGCTTCTTCATGTCATCGAGCGTTGCGATCGAGACTCCCGAGTTGCCGGTGCGGCCGTAAATGTCCGGCCGCGTATCGGGGTCTTCACCGTACAGCGTCGTCGAATCGAATGCAGTCGACAGCCGCGCCGCGCCGTGTCCGCCGGCCAGATAGTGGAAGCGCCTGTTGGTGCGTTCCGGCGGCCCCTCCCCTGCAAACATGCGCGTGGGATCCTCTCCCTCGCGCCGGTAGGGATACACCCCGCCGGTATATGGATAGGCACCGGGTAGATTCTCGGTCAGGATGAAATGGAGAATCTCGCCCCAGTCCCGGAATTTCGGCACGGCGAGCTTGGGAAGGCGTTGGCGTGAGAGGCTTTCGGTGTAGTTCTCGCCCGTCACCACGCGGTCGCGCACTTTATACGAGTAAGTCTGATCCGTCGCACCGCGCACACGTGCAGGCCACGCGCGCAACTCACCTACCGCATCATTTCCAACCTCGTCGAGCGCGTGGTTGTAGGCGGCTCGAAGCTCGCGCTTCGTGGCATCGGCCGAGGCGTCCGAGACTGCCTCATCCGGGTAGCGATTCAGAGGACCGGGAAGCTGTGCGTCGTGGAGCGTCTGCAGCGATTCATACAAACCAAACGCGCGGCGCGCGGCCTGAACCTGCTGCTCGATCCGTTCGCCGGTCGTGCGGCCCTGCTGGGCAATATCTGCCAGATAGCGGGTTCGGGACCCCGGTATGAGAGGCTCGCGAGCCGTCATCTCGGTAGGGCCAACATCCGACACCGCCCAGGAAGCTGCGCCAACGCCCTTCTTTTCCAGCGCGCTGCAAACCGCGCCGAACAGGCGATTGACACCGGCGTCGTTGAAGCGGCTCGCGATGGTCGGGAACACCGGAATTTCGGCGTCAGCCAGCTTTGCCCGGTCGGGATGATTGCGCCGCCACTGCTTGCGGACGTCGCGCAAGCTGTCCTCGGCGCCACGCTTCTCGCTCTTGTTGAGGACGATCAGATCGGCGAAGTCGAGCATGTCGATTTTCTCGAGCTGGCTCGCCGCGCCGTACTCGCTGGTCATCACGTATAGCGACAGATCGACGGCATCGACGATCTCGGTGTCCGACTGACCGATGCCGGCCGTTTCGACGATGATCAGGTCGAAACCGGCCGCCTTGTACAGATCGATCACATCGTTGAGCACAGCCGAGGTCGCCAGGTGCTGCCGGCGGGTGGCCAGTGAGCGCATGAAGATCGCTTCGGACGCCAGGCTGTTCATCCGGATCCGGTCGCCGAGCAGCGCGCCACCGCTGCGCCGGCGCGTGGGGTCCATGGCGACGACCGCGATCTGCCGGTCGGGAAAGTGCCGCACCCAGCGTGCCAGCAGCTCATCGGTCAGGCTGGACTTGCCGGCGCCTCCCGTGCCGGTGATCCCGATCACCGGAACCCGGTTCTTGGAGCGCCCCAGCGCCTTGCGGATCTGCTCCGCTTGCGCCTCCCCCGGATCGTCTCCTTCGAGGACCGAAATCGTGCGGCCGAGCTGTCCCTGATCACGGGCGTTGAACGGCCGCAGCTCGTATGGCGGCTTGGCTGTGCCGCGTACGCGCGTAAAGACGTCGTCGATCATGCCGTTCAGGCCGAGCTGCCGCCCGTCCTCCGGCGTGTAGATCTTCTCGACGCCGTGCCGCTCGAGAGCCTCGATTTCCTGGGGCGCGATGGTGCCACCACCGCCGACGATCACGCGGATGTGGTCGCAGCCGCGCTCCCGCAGCATGTCGATCATGTACGCGAAGTATTCGTTGTGGCCGCCCTGGTAAGAGCTGACCGCCACCGCGTCCGCGTCTTCCTGTATCGCGGCGCGCACAATGTCAGCGACACTGCGGTTGTGCCCAAGGTGCACGACCTCGGCGCCATGCGCCTGCAGGAGCCGCCGGATCATGTTTATGGCGGCGTCGTGGCCGTCGAAGAGGGAGGCGGCGGATACGAAGCGCAGCGGCCGTTCCAGGCCAACGGGCGCGGCCTGCGGCAGCGCGGCGCTACCTCGGGTGCTGGCGTTCATGCGTGAATTCTACCCACCGGTAGGTATGGCTACTGCAGAGTATGACAGTATACTTTGCATATGAGTACCCCCCGCGCAGCCAGACCCGCCAGACCCAAGGCCAGGGCGGCGACACCGGCCGTCCCGGCTCGTTCGCCCGCAACACAGATCTCACCCTCGCCGTGGCGGGCGCGCCGTGAACGGCTCCGCGATCACGCGGTGAAGCGCGAAGCGGTCATCCGGGCCGCAGCACGCGCCTTCAACCAGAAGGGGTACCACAACACCTCGCTGGATGACATCGCAGCAGCGCTCGAGGTCACCAAGCCGACCGTCTACTACTACGTCTCCAACAAGGAGCAGCTCCTGTTCGAATGCTTCCTCGCCGGTGTCGAGCAGATCCGCACCGCCTTCCGCGATGTGAAGAATCTCGACCTCTCGGCACGCGAGCGCCTGAACGCGGTGCTGCGTCACTACGCACAGGCAGTCGCTTCGGAATTCGGCTGGTGCATGGTGAGAACGGAGGATCTCGACTTGTCGCCCACGATGAGCAACCACATCAAGGCGCTCAAGTCGGAAATCGACCACGGCATCCGCCGCTTGATCCGCGATGGCATCCAGGACGGCTCCATTCATCCCTGCGATCCGAAGATGACGGCGTTCGCGCTGGCGGGCGCGCTCAACTGGATCGCCCACTGGTTCCGCGAGAACCAATCCATGACGGGCGCCCAGATTGCGGACGCCTTCGTCGCGATCTTCGAGAACGGGTTGCTCCCTCGCAAGCAACGCGCGCACAAGAGGGCTTAAGAATGGCTAGCCAGGACGTCGTCATCGTTTCCGCCAAACGCACCCCCATCGGCGCTTTTCAGGGCGTGCTCTCACCTCTCACTTCACCGCAACTGGGCGCGGCCGCCGCGAAGGCGGCGATCGAGGCTGCCGGCATCAAGGCCGCCGATATCCAGGAAGTGATCATGGGTTGCGTGCTGCCCGCCGGACTGGGACAGGCACCCGCGCGCCAGGCGGCGCTCGGCGCAGGAATTCCGATCGGAACACCCGCCACGACCGTCAACAAGATGTGCGGCTCTGGAATGAAAGCCGTGATGCTGGCCGCCGACCAGATCCGCGCCGGCAGCGCCGACATCGTCCTGGCCGGCGGCATGGAATCGATGACGAATGCGCCGTATCTGCTTCTCAAGGCGCGAGGCGGCTATCGCATGGGTCATGGCGAGCTTCTCGATCACATGTTCTACGATGGACTGCAGAGCCCGTTCGACGGCAAGCTCATGGGATGCTTCGCGGATGCCACCGCGAGCCGCTACAACTTCACGCGCGCCGCACAAGACGAGTTCGCCGCAGAGTCGGTTCGGCTGGCGCTCCGCGCGCTCGAGGCGGGTGAGTTCGACGCCGAAGTGACGCCGGTTACCGTGAAGACCCGCAAAGGCGAATCCATCGTCAGCCGCGACGAAACACCGGGCACCTGCGACATCAACAAGATTTCCGCGCTCAAGCCGGCCTTCGGCAAGGAAGGCACGGTGACCGCCGCCACCTCGTCATCCATCTCCGATGGAGCGGCTGCCCTCGTTCTGATGCGGGAGGGGACCGCACGCGAGCGCGGGTTGAAGCCGCTGGCTCGCGTGCTGGCCTATTCGAGTCACGCACATGAGCCAGAGTGGTTCACGACGGCGCCGGTGGGGGCCATCCAGAAGACGCTGGCCCGGCTGCAATGGCAGCCGGACGATGTCGATCTCTATGAGATCAACGAGGCATTTGCAACCGTGACGATGGCGGCAATGCACGATCTCGAGATCGGGCGCGAACGTGTGAACGTCAACGGAGGAGCCTGCGCGTTGGGACACCCGATCGGCGCCACCGGGGCGCGAATACTGACGACCCTGCTATACGCTCTGAAGCGGCGTGGTCAAAAGCGGGGAGTCGCTGCACTGTGTATCGGTGGCGGCGAAGCAGTCGCAACCGCGGTGGAACTGCTGCCCTAGCCACCGTTTCCGCCCCTGCGGCGGTTGTGATCTACTTGATGGCTCAGCGCCGCTCTTCGTAAGGAAACCAATGAAATTCGTCGATGCACGCGCCGTCATCACGGGCGGAGCCTCTGGCCTCGGAAATGGGGTTGCTCGCCATGTCATTGCACACGGCGGCAAGGTGGTCATCCTGGACGTACAGGAAGGGCCGGGACAGACGCCCGCCGCCTCTCTGGGCGATCGTGCCGCGTTCATACGGTGCGATGTCACTTCCGAAGCGGAGGTGAATTCGGCGATGGAAACCGCGAAAGAGCGCATGGGCAGCATCAATCTGCTGGTGAATTGCGCGGGTGTCGTTGGCGCGGGGCGTGTGCTGGCCAAGAACGGACCGATGGCGGGGGATTTCTTCGCGAAAGTCGTCCACATCAACCTGATTGGCGCCTTCCTGTGCGACAAGGCGGCCGCCGCGATCATGCAGTACAACACCCCGAACGCGGATGGCGAGCGCGGCCTGCTGATCCACGTGTCCTCGGTCGCCGCCTTCGAGGGGCAGATCGGGCAAGCGGCCTACTCCGCTACCAAGGCAGGGCTTGCCGGCATGACATTGCCGATCGCACGCGAGCTTGCGCGCTTCGGCATCCGCTGCGTCTCGATCGCGCCGGGAATCTTCCACACTCCCATGATGGATCAGATGTCGAAGGA
>FTEM01001567.1_pt1 | contig 10792 bp, 6 predicted proteins | sample 1640201 | NCBI WGS metagenome assembly FTEM01 (sample SAMEA3914816, study PRJEB12502) | metagenome | biome: forest; material: soil | place: USA | collected 2011-09-16 | depth 0.3 m | reverse complement strand
CGCCTCTCCCACCGCGGTCGCCTCTCCCACCGCGGTCGCCTCCCCCACCGCGGCCATCTCGCCCACCGCGGCCACCTCGCTTCCCGTGCCCGCCGCGGCGAACTTTGCCCCGGCCTCGTCCGCCACCGTGGCGCCAGTGGAAAACGTCGTGCGCTTCGTGCGCCGCGTAAAGAACGCCGACCGCGAGCACAGCGTCATTCGCATGCCGTCGTTCGAGCAGGTAACCCAGGATCCGGTGTTGTATGCGCACGCATCGCGCATCCTTCATCTCGAATCCAACCCCGGCAACGCCCGCGCCCTCGTGCAGCGCCATGGCGACGTCGACGTGTGGCTCAATCCTCCGCCCATTCCGCTGACGACAAAGGAAATGGACTGGGTGTACGAGCGGCCGTACCGGCGGCAGCCGCATCCGTTCTACGGGAAAGCCAACATCCCGGCGTACAAGATGATTCGCTTTTCCGTCGCGATCCAGCGCGGTTGCTTCGGTGGATGCACGTTCTGCTCCATCACTGAGCATGAGGGGCGGATCATCCAGAGCCGCTCCGAAGAGTCTGTGATTCGCGAGATCCAGGAAGTACGCGACAACACTCCGGGCTTCACCGGTGTCATCTCCGACCTCGGCGGTCCAACGGCCAACATGTATCGGCTTGCGTGCAAGAGCCGCGAGATCGAAAGTGCGTGTCGCCGGCCGTCCTGCGTGTATCCGGGTATCTGTCCGAATCTGAACACGGACCATGCGCCACTGATCAAACTCTACCGCCGTGCGCGTGAGCTTCCAGGCATCAAGAAGGTCCTCGTCGCCTCGGGTGTGCGCTACGACCTCGCGATCGAGTCGCCCGACTATGTGAAGGAGCTCGCCCAGCATCACACGGGCGGGTACCTGAAGATTGCGCCCGAAGCGCTGGCTGAAGGGCCGCTCTCGAAGATGATGAAGCCCGGCGTCGGAACGTACTATCGCTTCAAGGAGCTGTTCGACCGGTTCTCGAAAGAGGCGGGCAAGGAGCAATACCTCATCCCGTACTTCATCGCCGCGCATCCGGGAACGAGCGACAGCGACATGCTCGAGCTGGCCGTGTGGCTGAAGAAAAGCGGCTTCCGCGCAGACCAGGTGCAGGCGTTTCTGCCATCGCCGATGGCGACCGCAACGGCGATGTACCACTCCGGCAAGAATCCGCTGAAGCGCGTGACGCGCGCCAGCGAAACGGTCCTGGTGCCCAAGGGACTGAAGGTGCGCCGTTTGCACAAGGCATTTCTGCGCTACCACGATCCGAACAACTGGCCGGTGCTGCGCGAGGCGCTCAGGCGGATGGGCCGCGCGGATCTCATCGGACCCGGTAAGCAACACCTGGTGCCCGCCTATCAGCCGAGTGGCACGGGGGAGGCGTCCGAGGGCAGCCGCGGCGCGGGCGGCAATTCGGGCCGCGGCGCGAATCGTGACGCCAGCGGCGCCGGCAGTTCTCGACCGTTCCGCACGCAGCACACCGGTTTGCCGACAAACCCGCCCGTGCGTGCGCGGAATTCACCCAAAAGCAGGTCTCCGAAACCCCGCTGATGTCAAGTTGCGGTCCCATTCCTCCTGGGAGTAGGGTGCGTGTCGTGAACGGTTCGTTGCTGCGTGTTTGTCTGGTTTGGGCGATCGCTGTTACGTCGATTGCCACGGCCGCCACAAGCACGCCTGCAACGGACAGCGCCGGCCCGGGTACCGCGACGGTGCTCGAGATCAACGGAGCCATCGGTCCTGCGACGTCCCGCTACGTCGTTCACGGACTCGAAGCCGCCCAAGCGAAGGGCGCTCCACTTGTCGTGTTGCAGTTGGATACACCGGGTGGGCTCGACACCTCGATGCGCGACATCATTCGCGCACTTCTTGCTTCTCGAATCCCGGTAGTCAGCTACGTCTCGCCGTCCGGCGCGCGTGCGGCTAGCGCGGGCACCTATATCCTCTATGCCAGTCATGTCGCGGCAATGGCTCCGGCGACGAACCTGGGTGCGGCGACGCCGGTTTCGATCGGTGGCGAGTCACCGGCAACCCCGGAAAGCACCAAGCCCGCGGACGACAGCGGGAAGACTTCCGGTGGCAACGGCAAGTCCACCGATGGAAGCGGCAAGTCTTCGGATGCAAACGACAAGGCGAGCGCGCCCCACCAGGACGTTCCGCAGCTTGCAACAGCGATGGAGCGCAAGGTCGTCAACGACGCTGTCGCCTACATCCGCGGGCTGGCCGAGCTACGCGGCAGGAATGCGGACTGGGCGGAATCGGCTGTTCGGGGTGCGGCCAGCCTGTCGGCGAATGCCGCGCTTCAACAGAAGGTGATCGACGTCGTCGCACGCGATCTGCCGGACCTGCTCGCGCAGATAGATGGCCGGGAAGTTCGGGTGGGACAACAAACCGTGAAGCTTGCGACGCGAGGCCTCACAGTCGCGTGGGAGAGGCCCGACTGGCGCACGCAGCTCCTCTCGGTCATCACGAACCCGACGATCGCGTATGGACTGATGCTCATTGGCATCTACGGGCTGCTGCTGGAGGGGTACAATCCGGGCGCCGTCCTGCCGGGAGTCGTCGGCGTCATTTCCTTGCTGCTTGCGCTGTTCGCGTTCCAGATTCTGTCAGTGAACTATGCCGGCCTTGCACTCGTGGCGGTCGGAATCGGACTGATCGTCGCCGAGTTCTTCCTGCCGACGTTCGGCTCGCTGGGATTGGGAGGCCTCATTGCGTTCGTGGTCGGCTCGCTCATTCTCTTCGACACGGATGTGCCGGGGATGAACATCGGACTGCCGCTGATTGCTGCGGTAGCGACGGTGGGCGGGCTGGTCGTCCTCGGCATTGCGTGGATGGCCGCGCGTTCCAGGGGCCATCGGGTCGTAACAGGCGCGCAGGGCATGCTGGGCGAAAATGCTGAAGTCGTCGACGACTTCACCGATAAGGGACGCGTCCGTTTCGGCGGCGAATTGTGGAACGCGCGCAGCAGCCTGCCATTGCGCGCAGGCCAGCCAGTCAAGATCGCAAGAGTTGAAGGACTGACGGTGTGGGTTGAGCCGCTCTAGCGCGGCGCCCCTCGCCTGCAGCCACGTTGTGAAGGATTTGGGAGATCGTCATGCCATTCGGGATCATCGTCGCCGTCCTCATCGCCATCCTCGTGTTCAGCGCCATCAAGGTGTTGAACGAATACGAGCGGGGTGTGATGTTCACCCTCGGCCGCTTCACGGGGATCAAGGGTCCCGGCCTCATCCTGGTTTACCCATTCGTGCAACAGATACGCAAAGTCGATTTGCGCGTCATCGTGCTCAACGTTCCGAAGCAGGACGTGATCACGCGCGACAACGTGTCGGTGAAGGTGAACGCGGTCGTCTACTTCCGCGTCGTCGATCCCGGCAAGGCGATCATCCAGGTTGCCAACCCCTATGAGGCAACGAGCCAGGTGGCGCAGACGACGTTGCGCTCGGTGCTCGGCCAGCACGAGATGGACGACCTCCTCTCGCAACGCGACAAGCTGAACGCCGACATTCAAAAAATTCTGGACCAGAACACGGAAAACTGGGGCATCAAAGTTGCGAACGTCGAGATCAAGGACGTCGATCTCGATGAGAGCATGATCCGCGCCATGGCGAAGCAGGCGGAAGCCGAGCGCACGCGCCGCGCGAAGATCATTCACGCCGAAGGCGAGAGTCAGGCAGCGCAACAGCTCGTCGAAGCCGCAAAATCGCTCGCGCAACAGCCGAGCGCCCTGCAGTTGCGCTACCTGCAGACCCTCGCGGACATTTCCCACGAGCGGACCCAGATCATCGTATTCCCGCTGCCGCTCGATCTCATCAAGCCGTTCATGGGCGGCCCAAACCCCTAAAATCCCAGGGTCAGATCGAGATGGACGGACGCAAAACGCTGGCGCTGGCAGGCTTGCTGTTGGCGCTCGCCACGGTATTCGGCGCCTTCGGTGCGCACGCCCTGAAGGCGCACCTGACACCAGATCGGCTGCAGGTGTATGAGACAGGCGTGCGGTATCACTTCTTCAACGCACTGGGCCTGCTAGGTATCGGCCTCGCTTTGCGCTCGGTCGATACTGCTCTTCTGCGCTGGGCAGCGGTTCTCGTAGTGGTGGGAATCGTTTTGTTTTCCGGCAGCCTCTACGCACTGACATTCGGCGCTCCCCGCCTGATGGGAGTCGTCACGCCGGTCGGCGGGCTCGCCCTGATCGCGGGGTGGCTTGCGTTTGCGGTTTGTTTCCTGCGCCTGTGATCGTAAGGAGATTCGAGGTGATGGCCAGAACCTTTGTCGTGTGCGCCCTGTGTACGGCAGCACTCGTCGCTTGTTCGCATTCGCAGACTCAGCCGGCGTCGCAGTCGTCTCACGTCGGCGTGCCCGCGGTGGGCGCAACGTCAGATCGTGCGCAGATCGGAACATTCGGACTCGACCCAACGGCCGGTGACAAGCAAGTCAGGCCCGGTGATGATTTCTATCGCTACGCGGACGGCCATTGGATCGACACCAACCCCATTCCGGCCGACCGCACGAGCTGGGGCGTCTTTGCCGAACTGGACGAGAATGCCCGCAAGAACCTCCGCGGCATCGTCGAGGCGATTCCGGCCGATGCTCCGCCCGGCAGCACCGAGCAGAAGGTCCGCGATCTATATCGAAGCTATCTCGACACGGACGCCATCGAACGCGCCGGGCTGACGCCGGCCCAGCCTGCATTGCAGGCAATTGCCTCTGCGCATACCTACGAAGAGTTGTCGCGGCTCATCGGCAGGCGCGATCTGGGTCTGCAGGCGCCGGTGCGCGTCGCAATCACGACAGATCAGAAGAATCCGGATCGTTATATCGTGGCCATCTCGCAGAGCGGCCTTGCTCTGCCTGACCGTGACTACTACCTGAAGGACGATGCAATATTCACCGCGCTGCGCGCCAAGTATGTCGCGCACATCGAGCGAATGTTGGGTCTGGCCGGAGACCAGAACGCCGGGGCGGATGCAAAGTCGATTCTCGAGATCGAGACGCGTATCGCACGCGCCCAATGGCCCGTTGAGAAGCGGCGTGAACGCAACCTCACTTACAATCTCCGCACGCGTCAGGAACTGGATCAACAGGCCGCAGGTATTGCGTGGCAGCCGCTGTTGGATGCACAGGGTCTCGGCTCGCAGCAGGAATTCGTCGTTCGCGAGATTGATGCGGTTCAGGACCTCGCGAAGCTGTTTCGTTCGGTTACCGTTGAGCGTTGGCGTGCTTATTTCACGTACCATTATCTCGTCGGTGTTGCGGACGTGCTTCCCAAGGCGTTCGACGATGAAAGGTTCGACTTCTACGGACGTGCGCTCAACGGGCAACATCAGCAACAGGAGCGCTGGAAGCGTGCGATCGCCGCTCTGAATAACGATATGGGCGAGGCGATCGGACAGCTCTACGTTGATCGGTACTTCCCGCCCGCTTCGAAGCAGAAGGTCCTGGCGCTGGTCGAGAACCTGCGCGCGGCCTATGCGCAGGACATTGAGCAGCTTCCGTGGATGAGTGCCGAGACGAAGAAAGTCGCGTTGGAGAAACTTGCAGCCTTCAGGCCGAAGATCGGCTATCCCGATAAGTGGCGCGATTACTCCGCACTCGCGATCCGCTCCGGCGACGCATTCGGCAACTCCACGCGATCGGGGCAGTTTGACTGGTGGCGCGAGCAGGGGCGCCTGGGCAAGCCGACCGATCGCGACGAGTGGGGCATGACGCCGCAGACGGTCAACGCCTACTACAACTCGACGTTCAACGAAGTCGTGTTTCCGGCGGCCATCCTGCAGCCGCCCTTCTTCGATCCGAACGCCGACGATGCCGTGAACTACGGCGGTATCGGCGGGGTGATCGGTCACGAGATGGGCCACGGCTTCGACGATCAAGGCGCGAAATCCGATGCGCGCGGCGTGCTGCGTACGTGGTGGCAGCCTGAGGACGAAGCCGCATTCGGCAAACTGGTCGATCGTCTCGCGGAGCAATATTCTCAATACGTCGTCCTGCCGGGACTCACCATCAACGGCCGCCTGACCCTGGGTGAGAACATTGGCGATCTGGGCGGGCTCAGCGTGTCGTATGCCGCGTATCACCGCTCCCTGAACGGCCGTAAGCCCCCGGTACTCGATGGCCTGACAGGCGATCAGCGCTACTTCCTGTCATGGGCGCAATCCTGGCGGGCGCTTTACCGGGACGAGCAGATGCGCTCCCAGGTGCTGAGCAATCCGCACAGTCCGCCGAAGTTTCGCGTCAACGGCGTCGTGCGCAACATCGATGCATGGTATGCGGCATTCGACGTGAAGCCGGGCGATCAGCTCTACCTGCCGCCCGCGGAGCGAGTTCGAATCTGGTGAAATCCGGTCTGCCGATCGACGCCGTGGTGCCCGAGCTACTGCGGGCCCTCGGAACCAGTCGATCAGCCGTCCTCCAGGCGCCTCCCGGCGCTGGCAAGAGCACAGTCGTTCCTCTCGTGCTTCTGGACCAGGACTGGGTGCGCGGCAGGCGCATCATGATGTTGGAGCCGCGCAGGCTCGCCACCCGCGCTGTCGCCCACCGCATGGCGCAAACGCTCAGGGAAAGTATCGGTCGAACGGTTGGCTATCGAATGCGCATGGACACGCGCGTCTCGCGCGAGACTCGTATTGAAGTCGTTACCGAAGGCGTGCTCACACGCATGCTGCAGAACGACCCCGCGCTCGAAGAGTTTGCCGCCGTGATCTTCGATGAATTCCATGAGCGCAGCCTGCAAGCGGATCTGGGGCTTGCCCTGACACTCGACGCTCGGGAGAGCCTGTCCTCGGATCTCAAAGTCCTTGTCATGTCGGCGACGCTGGATGGCGAGGCGGTCTCGCGACTGCTCGATAACGCGCCCATCGTCACAGCCGAGGGGCGGGTGTATCCGGTGGAGGCGAGATTCATGGGCAAAGGGCTGCCGGTCCTTCCGGTGTTGCCTGGCAGCCCGCCAGTGGCGCGTCCGCCATCGGGTGCATACGAAACTCCCGAAAAAATAACCTCGCAGCTCACGCAACGCGCATTGCGTGAAGAGCACGGCGACATCCTGGTATTCCTGCCCGGAGCGAGGGAAATCCGGCGGACGCAATCGTTGCTCCAGGCGAGTGAGATTGATCCGTCAGTTCGTATTCTGCCTCTGTTCGGCGACCTGTCCGGCGAGGAACAGGACGCAGCGCTGATGCCCGCGCCCGCAGGGCAGCGCAAGGTCGTGCTGTCCACCAACATCGCGGAAACGAGCTTGACGATCGAAGGCGTGCGGGTGGTCGTCGACTCCGGTCTCGTGCGCAGATCCGTGTTCGATCCCGCAACCGGGATGAGTCGGCTGGAGACCCAGCGCATCTCGCGGGCTTCTGCCGATCAGCGCCAGGGCAGGGCGGGGCGCCTCGAGCCGGGCGTGTCGTATCGCGCTTGGAGTGAGGGCTCGCACCGTACTCTCGCGCCGTTCGCGTCTCCTGAGATCGTCGACGCCGATTTGGTCCCCTTGGCGCTCGAGCTCGCCAGTTGGGGTATCCGTGATGCGAGCGACCTGCGTTGGTTGGATGCCCCTCCGGCTGCGACGCTGGCGAGTGCGCGCGCTCTTCTTTCACACCTTGGCGCACTTGATGTCGAGGGCCGCATCACACCGCACGGACGCGAGATGGCCGGCGTGGGCACACACCCTCGCCTCGCTCACATGCTGTTGCGAGCGCGCGATATAGGTTGTCTCGCGCTTGCGGCCGATCTCGCAGCATTGCTATCGGACCGCGACGTGCTTCGGAGTTCGTCTACTGCGCGAGACGCCGACATCACAACGCGGCTGGACATCATGCGTGGTGAAGTTAGCGGTGCCAGTATCGACCGATACAGCTTGCAGCGTGCCCGCAGTTCGGCGAGAGATCTCGCGCGGCAGGTAGGCAACGCGGCTCGGGCCGGAGCTCTTTCCGGCGCGGGTGACGCCGCTTCTTTACATGATTCTGTCAGCCGCATCGATCGCCGCCGCGAAATCGATTACGCGGGAGTACTTCTGGCCTTCGCATACCCCGATCGCATCGGCCGTCGTCGCCCCGGAGCGCCAGGGAAATACACTCTCGCGAATGGCCGCGGCGCGCACTTCGCCGAAGTCCAGTCCCTCGCGAAGCATGAGTTGATTGTTGCAGTCGATCTCGACGATCGCGACCGCGACGCACGCATTTTGCTGGCAGCTTCGATTGATCGGACAGACATTGATGAGTTCATGCCCGAGCGTCTGCAGCGCGGGGAATCAGTCGAGTGGAACTCTCGCGATCAGGCGGTTGTTGCACGCCGCGTCGTCAAGCTCGACGAGATCGTGTTGGAAGAAAAGCCTCTGCAGGACGTTCCGGCAGAGGCCGCTCGTGGGGCAATGCTCGAAGGCGTCCGCGAGCTGGGAATTGAGGCGTTGCCCTGGAATCGCGACGCCCGCGACCTGCAGGCGCGCATCGAATTTGCGCGCAACTCCGACGTCGACCGACCCATTGGCGAGCGGGACGCCGCCGATCAGGCCGGCCGCGTCTCTACCGCCGACCCAAAGTCCTGGCCCGAGGTGTCCGACACCGCGCTATCGGCCACGCTCGGGGATTGGCTCGCCCCGTGGCTGGACGGCGTAACCCGCCGCGATCACCTCGCGCGTCTGTCGATGACCGAGGTGCTGCGCGGTCTGCTCAGTTGGGAGCAGCAACGCGAGCTGGATCGCCTCGCGCCGACTCACTTGCAGGTGCCGAGCGGCTCGAATATCCGTATCGACTACCTCGATGAGAGTGCTCCTGTCGTGTCTGTGAGGCTCCAGGAAGTGTTCGGCCTCGAGGCGACACCGCGCATTGGCGGTGGAAAAGTCCCCGTTACTTTCAAGCTATTGTCACCGGCGCAGCGCCCGGTACAGGTGACGCGCGATCTCGCAGGTTTCTGGCGTGGATCGTATGCCGATGTGCGCAAGGACATGCGCGGTCGCTATCCCAAGCACAACTGGCCTGAAAACCCGCTCGAGGCGCAGGCGACCCGCGGCGCGCGACGGCGCCCGCAGTGACGCGACGGCGCCCGCAGTAACGCGACGGCGCCCGCAGTAACGGTGATCTCCAGCGTGGAGGTTCCCGCAGCGCGCAGTTCCCGCTACCGCCTGTCACATCCGGATGACGATCTTCCCGAAGAAGTTGTCCGACTCCATCAGATCGTAAGCCGCCTGCGCGTCCTTGAAGTCGAACACCTTGTCGACGACCGGTTTGATGTGGTGCTGCGCGATGAAAGCGTTCATCGCTTCGAAATTCTCGCGCGATCCGACGTAAATGCCGCTCACCGTGGAGTTGGATCCCATGAGCGCCAGCGCCGGGACATCGCCGCCAAATCCGCCCAACCCGCCGATCAAGGCAATATGGCCGCCGACGGCAAGGCTGGCGACGGCGTGCGGCAGCGAGTCCTTGCCGCCGACCTCGAGCACTTCCTGGACTCCGCCACCGCCTGTGAGCGAGCGGACCGCTTTGTCCCAATCAGGTGTCGTCCTGTAGTTGACGGTTCCCACGGCGCCAAGCGACCTGGCTCGCTCCAGCTTCTCGTCATGCGAGCTGGTGATGATCGGCTTTGCACCCGCCGCTAACGCGAACTGCAGTCCTAACAGGGAGACACCACCTGTACCTTCGAGGAGCACATAGTCACCCGCTTGCATGTGTCCACGCGTGACAAGCCCATTCCATGCCGTAACGCCCGCGCACGGAAGCGTTGCGCCTTCTTCGTACGACAGATGCGCGGGCAGTTTGACCAGCCCTTGCTCATTCAACGTCACGTATTCCGTCAACATTCCATCGACATCGCCGCCCAGCGCAGATGCCGCCAGATTCGCGGTTGGGCGCCCCGTCAGCCAACTCTGAAAGAAAATGGCCGCGACGTGATCGCCAACATGAAAGCGTTTGGCCCCTTGGCCTACCGCGACAACCTCGCCCGCGCCGTCGGACAGCGGAACGAGGCTTTCGCGCGGCCCCATGGGGTATTGGCCCTTCATGACGAACACATCGCGCCGGTTGAGCGAGGCCGCGTGCACCTTGACGAGCACCTCGCCAGCCGCCGGCGCGCGTACAGGCGCTTCGGTCATCTCCAGGCGAAAGCCCCGTTCCCCGGTACGGACGAGTCGATACTGTTTCTGTGTAGTGGGTGCACTCACGGCACTTCCCCACACAACGAGAGAAAGCACCGCCATCAAGACGGACACGAGCGAACGCATGGCCCTGTTTCCCTTAATCTATCGAGCGCTTACTTGATCAGGCCTTCGGCCTTGAGTGCCTCGACGACACGCGGCCGCGCCCCGACCGTTCCGTGGAAGCGCTTGAGGTTGGGCCATTGCGCGATATCGACGCCCACGTGCGCTCCCCAGTTGAGGACGACGAACAGGTAGCCATCCGCAACGGTGAATTGCTCACCCGTCAGGTACGTCTTCGACCCCAGCGCACCGTTCAGCCATTCGAGCCGCTTGGAAAGGTTCGCACGGGCGTAGGTCTTTATTTCATCGGTTGCATTCGGCGAGAACAGCGGCGAGAAGCCCTTATGAATCTCAGAATTGACGAAGCTCAGCCATTCGATGACGCGGTAGCGCTCCGTGGTGCCGGCCGCCGGCAGAAGCTTCGCAGCAGGGTTGCGATCGCCGATGTACTGCAGCAGCGCCGCGTTCTCGGTGAGGACATCGCCGTTGTCGAGCTTCAGGGCGGGCACGTAGCCCTTCGGATTGACGGCCTGGAAGTCGCCTCCGTCCTCCGTCTTCTTCGCCCTGATGTCGGTCTTGACCAGGTCGAACGACAGTCCCGCTTCGCGCAGTGCGAT
>FTEM01002167.1_pt1 | contig 10855 bp, 10 predicted proteins | sample 1640201 | NCBI WGS metagenome assembly FTEM01 (sample SAMEA3914816, study PRJEB12502) | metagenome | biome: forest; material: soil | place: USA | collected 2011-09-16 | depth 0.3 m | reverse complement strand
GTCTTAGGCGGTCTGCTCTCTGTTGCACTTTCCGTGGGCTCGCGCCCCCCAGGCGTTACCTGGCACCTGATCCGCCGGAGCCCGGACTTTCCTCCACCCCTGACGGCGAACCATCAAGTGCAGCGATTGCCCAGCCGGCTTCCCGCGCTCACGATAAAGGCACCCGAACGGAAGTCAATCGGAGTCTGCGGAATCCGCATCCGCGCGCGGCGCCGGCTTCCCCTGCGCATCCGCCGACCGGGTAACGAGCGCATAGGCCTCGCTTCGCTTCGCGCCGGTAAGTTGCGCAGCAATCGCCGCCGCCCTTCCAGGCGGCAACTCCTTTGCAAGCAGCTCGACGGCGTGACGTAACAACTGCATATCAACAGTAGCCTCGACTGCTGCCGCACCCTCTACCACCAGCGTGATTTCTCCGCGTTGGAAGTTAGGTTCGTCGCGTGCACGTATCGCAAGCTCGTCGAGCGTGCCGCGATAGATGGTTTCGTGCGCCTTTGTCATTTCGCGCGCAACTACCGCTTGCCGCGTACCGCCAAGCTCCGTGGCGAGGTCAACTAACATCTCGGCAATGCGGTGCGGCGCCTCGAAGAAAACCAGCGTGCGCGTTTCATTCGCAAGCCGCGCGAGTTGCGCGCGGCGCTCGCGCTCGCGCGCCGGCAAGAAGCCTTCGAAGCAAAACCGGCTCGTCGGCAAACCCGCGACCGCGAGTGCGGCAGTAATCGCCGAGGGTCCGGGAACCGCGAGCACTTCATGTCCGGCGCGAGCCGCGTCACGCACAAGCTCGAATCCGGGATCGGACAGCAACGGCGTTCCAGCGTCGCTGACCAGTACGATAGTCTCGCCTGCTTCGAGCCGCGCCAGCAGCTCGGGGATGCGCTGCGTTTCGTTGTACGCGTGCAGCGACAGCAGCGGCTTCGAGACGCCGATCGACTGGAGCAGCGCGAGCGTATGACGTGTGTCTTCCGCTGCGATCAGGTCCGCGCCTTCCAGTGCCTGGCGGGCGCGCGCACTCAGATCGCTCAGATTCCCGATCGGCGTGGCAACGACTTGCAGCCGACCGCGCGACTTGACCACTATAATCCTGTCCGGGCGCCGCGGATTGCAGCGGCTGCCTGGCATCCTGCCCGTCAACGAGAGGCCCTTCAACAAATGTCCTGTGCGCGCTGGATCATTCGCTGCGTCCTGCTTGCCGTGACCGCTGCTGCTCTGTCCGGATGTCCGAGTCTCGGCACTCGCAGCGAGCTGCCGCCATCGGTCGACCGCGCCCAGGACCTGGAGCATCAGGGAGACCTCGCCGGAGCCGCTCACGTCTACGAGCAACTGGCCGAGCAGAACAGCGGGGCGGAGCGCAATGCGTTTGCGTTGCACGCAGCTCATGCGTGGATCGCGGCGAGACGGCCGGATGAGGCCGCACGTGCGCTGGCGATGGCTCAGCCACCGCTGACGCCGCAACAGAATTCCGATCGCCAGATGTTGGATGTGGAAGTGCTCCTCGGCCGGGGACAAGGCGCGCTGGCACTGCAGCGCCTCGCTTCGATCCCGGAACCTCGAACGGCACCGGAAGCCTCGCGCTACCAGGCATTGAAGCAACAGGCGACACTTGCCGCCTCCGGGCGTCCGCCAAACGGATTACAGCAGCCATCGCCCACAGCGTCGGCTCACGTCGCATTGCTCTTGCCGATCACCGGCAGAACCGCGGCGGCAGCACTCAGCGTTCGCGACGGCTTCATGACCGCGTTCTACCAATCGCCGGTGGCCAGTCGCCCGCAGATTCGGGTCTACGACACCGGCGAAACGGGGATTGCCGAAGCGGTCACGCGTGCCACTCAGGAAGGCGCCGAGTTCATCGTCGGTCCGCTCACGCGCGAAGAAATCACGGCCGCTGCCGAGCTCGCAATCCGGCGGCCCCCGGTTCTTGCCTTGAATTTCCTGCCGCCGGAAAAGCCGGCACCGGCGGACTTCTATCAATTCGCCCTGTCGCCTGAAGACGAGGCGCGCCAGGCCGCGCGCCGGGTGCTCGCGGATGGCCACAAGATTGGAATTGCCTTCGTGCCCAGCGGCGACTGGGGCACTCGCGTGCTCGCGGCGTTCACGCAAGAGTTGGTGGCTGGTGGCGGGACTCTTCTCACGAACGCCGCAATCGACTCCGCACTTACCGACTACGCCGATCCGATCACGACGGCATTGCGCATTGCCGACAGCCAGGCGCGGCACAAGCGGCTCGAGTCCGTGCTCGGAACGAAGCTGCAGTTCGAGCCGCGGCGGCGCGGCGACATCGAGTTCATCTTCGCGCCTGCGCCGGCGAACATGGAGCGTCTCCTCCGGCCGCAGTTGCGGTTTCATTTTGCTGGCGACATCCCGACGTACGCGACGTCCGATGCATTTGAGCCGGATCCACGTGCGAATCAGGACCTCGAGGCGCTCATGTTTCCCGACATGCCCTGGATGCTGGGAAGCGAGCTTGCAGACGCGGTGCGTGAGTCGGCGCGCAATGCATGGCCCAACGGTGCTGCGCGCCGTGGCCGCTTGTTTGCGTTTGGCTTCGACGGCTACCGCCTCGCGATGGCGCTACGCGCCAATCCCAACACGACGAATGTGAACATCGACGGATTGACCGGGCACCTCAGCTTGGATCGCGACCGGCACGTGCGGCGCGACCTGGGTTGGGCGCAACTGAAGAACGGCGAGCTGCATCTGCTGCCGCCGTCTGCAACGCAGTAAACGGATTCATGGAGGCCACGGATGGCCAGAGATATCAGCAGCGCGGCTCTCGCCATGCGCCTCGCCCGCAGACGCGCGGCCTTCAAATTGGGACGTGCCGCGGAAGCCGTTGCCGCCGAATTCCTGCGTTCACAGGGACTCGAGATCATCGAGCGAAACTTTCGCCGCCGTCACGCTGAGATCGACCTGGTTGCCCGCGATCACGACACTTTGATCGTCGTGGAAGTCCGATCTCGCTCGAGCAACCAGTTTGGCGGTGCAGCCGCAAGCGTCGACGCGCGCAAGCAGCGACGAATCGTTCTGGGAACGCATCTGATGCTGCAAAGAAATGAGAAATTCACGCGAATGCGTGTGCGGTTCGACGTCGTCATTGTCGAAGACGTGCTCGCGGAGAAGCCGCGCGTCCGTTGGATCCAACAAGCCTTCCTGGCTACTTGACTACCTTCAATTGCGGCCGACGCGCACCGCCGCCTTCACGTGCTCCGCCGCCGTCTTCCGCAGGTTTCGGACTGCTCGGTGGCTCGGGACCGAGATCCTGCTCCGAGAAGACCATGCCCTCGCCCGTCTCACGTGCGTAGATTCCCAACACGGCGCCGATAGGGACGCGCACGTGATGCACAACGCCGGCGAAGCGCGCGTCGAACTCGATATCTTCGTTACCGAGGCGAAGTCGTTGCGTAGCGCTCGCGCTCAGATTCAGGACGATCTTGCCGTCCTTGACGTAGGCACGCGGCACTTCCGACCCGGCTCGTTCGGCGTCAACGATGACGTGCGGTGTGTGACCGCAGTCGGTCATCCACTCGTGCATGGCGCGTAAGAGATAGGGGCGCTTGGTCGGGAGAAGATTGGCCATGAATCACGCGGGCTAAGCGTCAGAGAAGTCGCATTTCCTGTTCGGTGTCCGAAAGGCTCTCACGGAAGGCGGGCCGCGAGAAGATCAGTCCTGCGTATTTGATGATCGGTTGCGCGGTCGGCGGCAGGTCGATCTCGTAGTGAGGCAGCCGCCAAAGCACTGGGCCGATCGTCGCATCGACCAGTGAGAACTCATCGGACAGGAAGTAGGGTTTGACCTTGAACAGCTCGGTGCTCTGCAGGATCGTGTCGCGCAGGATTTTCTTCAGGCGCAGTGTCTGCTTCTTGTCCGGCTCCTGCTCGATCTGCTGCACCAGCGCATACCAGTCGCGCTCGATGCGGTAGAGAGCCAAGCGGAACTGCGCACGCGTGACCGGATCGACGGGCATGAGCGGCGGGTGCGGGAAACGCTCATCGAGGTACTCGATGATCACGCGCGAGTCGTAGAGCACCAGATCGCGATCGACCAGTGTGGGAACGCTGTGATACGGATTCAGATCGAGAAGGTCTTCCGGAAATTTTCCCGGCTCGACGCTCACGATGTCGATGCTGATCCCTTTTTCAGCAAGGACGATCCGCGTGCGATGACTCCACGGGTCATTGGGCGCGGAAAACAACGTCATGATGGATCGTCTGCTCGACAAATTTCCGCTCCCGCGATCCGTGGCTGAGAGGCAACCGCCCCGAGCCCGCGTTGACGATCATTATCTGCCGCAGAAAGCGGCCGGCGGCCCTTTCTGCTATTGAACGTCTTTCCAGTATTCCCGCTTCAAGAGCCACGCCAGCCAGGTGAACACCAGCAGGAACAGCACGACCCACAGTCCCATCGAGTGCCGCTGCACCTGCGTCGGCTCCCCGGCGTAGTCCAGGAAGTTCACGGTATCACGGACGAAAGTATCGTACTCCGCAGCGTTCATGCGTCCCGGTGCGAGCGTCTCGAAATGGTCGAATTCCTGTTCCGTCTGGACTTTCCCGTCAGCCGTGTGCCGCTCGACGCTCTTGTAGACGGCCTTCTTGAGGCCCTCCAGCTCCGACAGGACGTGAGGCATCGCCGCGTTCGGCAGGCGCAGGTTGTTCGCGCCGGTCTGCCGCGTAGGATCGACGTAGAACGTCTTCAGGAACTGGTAGAGGTAGTTCACCCCCCGCTCCCGCGCCATCAGCGACAGGTCCGGAGGCGGCTTGCCGAACCAGGTCTCGGCGTCGGTCGCCGGCATGCTGGTCTGGATGTAGTTCACAGCCTTGTCGCCGGGCGGAACCAGGTCCTGGTCCAGCTCGGCCGGCGGGATATGCAGATCCGTCCCGATCCGCGACCACCGCAGGTACTTCAGCGAGTGGCATCCCAGGCAGTAGGCAGTGAAATTGCGCGCTCCACGCTGCAGTGACGCGGAGTTTTCGACGCTGGTGTCGGCGGTCCATGTCTGCCAGTCCGTCGACTGGGAAACCTTTTCGCCTCCGCCCGCTGCTTCGGGCTCATCGGCCGCGAAGGCGCTACCGGCTGCGAGCGTCAGCGACAGGAGGAGTGCGGAGCCAACGGCACGCATGACTTTTACGGTGCAGCCGATCTCAATGCGCATGATAGACCACTCTCTCAGGCACCGGCTTCACACGGTCCCAACGCGAGTAAAACGGCATCAGGATCCAGAACAGGAAGTACAGGGCTGCGAACGTACGGCCGAGGACGACGTAAATGCCTTCCGGCGGCCGCATTCCCATGAAGCCGAGCCCAACGAACGACACCACGAACACCCCGAGCGCCAGCCGCGACATCCAGCCCTTGTAGCGGATCGACTTCACCGGTGACCGATCGAGCCACGGCAGGAAGAAGAACGCGACGATGGCCAGCAGCATGGCCAGCGCGCCCAGGCGCTGATCGGGAATCGCACGCAAAATCGCGTAGAAGGGCGTGAAGTACCACACCGGCGTGATGTCCGCGGGCGTCGACACGGGATTCGCAGGCCCGAAATTCGCCGACTCGAGGAAGATGCCGCCGAAGGTTGGCGCGTAGAACAGGATTAGAGCGAAGACCACGAGGAATGCGGCGATCCCCACCGTGTCCTTCACCGTGTAGTAGGGATGAAACGGAATGCCGTCGAGCGGCTTGCCGTTCGGACCTACCTTCGCCTTGATCTCGATGCCGTCCGGATTGTTGGACCCCGTGCGGCGCAGGGCGACGAGGTGCAATCCGACGAGCGCCAGCAGGATCAGCGGCACCGCGACGACGTGCAGCGCGAAGAAACGATTCAAGGTTGCATCTGCGATGGCGTAATCGCCCCGGATCCATTCGACGAGTCCCGGTCCGATGACCGGAATGGTTCCGAACAGGTTCACGATCACCTGTGCGCCCCAGAACGACATATTGCCCCACGGCAGCACGTAGCCCATGAACGCCTCCGCCATCAGCGCCAGGTACACGAGCATGCCGATGATCCAGAGAAGCTCGCGCGGAGCCTTGTATGAGCCGTACAGAAACGCGCGGAACATGTGCAGGTAGACGACGATGAAGAAGGCCGAAGCGCCGGTCGAATGCATGTAGCGGATCAGCCAGCCGTAGTCGACCTCCCGCATGATGTATTCGACCGAGTCGAAGGAAGTCGCCTCGCCAGGCTTGTAGAACATCGTGAGGAAGATGCCGGTCAGGAGCTGCATGATCAGCACAGCGAGCGCGATGAAGCCGAAGAAGTACCAGAAGTTGAAGTTCTTCGGCGCGTAGTAGCCCGTGAGCTGATTTTCGACGAACTCATCGACCGGCAGCCGCTTGTTGAGCCAGCCCATGAAGCCCTTGCGGGGCGCCGGCGTGGGAGTGGCGGACCCGGGGGGGACGGCGGGGACGGCGGAAGTGGGTTTGGCGGCCATCAGGCGGCTCCCTTCTCATCCACGCCCACGATCAGTTTGCTTTCGGTTGGAAAGCTGTAGGGCGGGATGCGCAGATTGACGGAGGCCGGCGAGCCGTTGAACACGCGGCCGGCGAGATCGAAGCGCGAGCCGTGGCACGGGCACAGGTAGCCGCCGGGCCACGTAGCTCCCATCTCCGGGTCGCCTTGCTCGAAGCGCTGCTTCGGCAGGCAGCCCAGGTGCGTGCAGATGCCGATGAGCACCAGGATCTCCGGCTTGCGCGCCCGAATGGGGTTCTTGGCGTAATCGGGCTGCTCGGAATCGGCCGACGCCGGGTCCTTGAGCGAGTCGTCGTGGCCCTGCAGTTTCGCCACCATTTCCGGCGTACGCCGCACCACGTAGATGGGTTGCTTGCGCCACAGGATGATCGCCATCTGGCCTGCATCGAGCTTCGACAGATCGAAGTCGGTCGGAACGCCCAGCGCACGCGCACGCTCCGAGGGCTTCCACGAAGCGACGAACGGTACGGCGGCAAGGACTGCACCGACAGCGCCGACACCGATTGTCGCCGAGGTTAGAAACTTGCGTCGACTCTGATCGACATCATCACCGGCGACGACAACGTTTTCGGCCATCTCAGAGGCTCTCCCGCTTTTACACAACCCGCCACTCGTCGTCCGCGCATCGCTTGCCGCGCGTACGGCACGTGCGCACGGGTGCTGTTTCCGGCTTGCGGGGGGCGGCGCATTATACACAAATGGTCGGGCGGTCTGGCCGGCCTCGCGCGGTCGGTGGACGATGCGCGCCCTGAACCATCCATGGGCGGGGCGGTCCGTGGCTAGGTCCTGTCGTGCGCGCCCGTGGCGCCTCCAGAATTCAATTCCAAGCGGAGTGACTATGATTGAGCGCTTGAGCCGCGGGCTCGTTTTCGTGGCCGGCTCGGTGGTGGGGGGACTCGCCCTGGCCTTCGTGATCGTGGCGCTGCGCCCGGATCTGATCCGTCGCGGAGCGGCATTCGCTCCGGTCATCGCTCCCCGGCCCGCACCGGCGGCGCCGGCGCCCTCGCGGGTGACCTATTCCGCGGCGGTACAACTCGCCGCCCCGGCCGTTGTGAACGTGTACACAGCGCGCCTGGTGACCGAACGGGTCGCACCTTCCACTCTCGGAGAGTTTTTCGGGGACTTCATGCCTCAGTACCGGCAGCGCATCGAGCGCAGCCTCGGCTCCGGAGTCATCGTCGACGAGGCCGGTCATATCGTGACCAACCATCACGTCATCGCGAATGCGGACTCCGTCCGGGTCCAGCTAGCGGACGGCCGCGTTGCGGATGCGAAAATCGTCGGCCGCGACCCCGACACCGATCTGGCCGTGCTCAAGATCGATTTGCCACAACTGCCGATCGCGACATTCGGACGCTCCGACCGGTTACGGGTCGGCGATGTCGTGCTCGCGATCGGCAACCCCATCGGCCTGTCCCAGACCGTCACCCACGGCATTGTCAGTGCCACCAGCCGGCAACAACTCGGCGTCGCAACGCTCGAGGACTTCATCCAAACGGACGCGGCCATCAATTTCGGGAACTCCGGAGGCGCGCTGATCGACTCGAGCGGCGCACTCATCGGGATCAACACGGCCATCGTTGCCAAGAATCTCGGCGTCGAAGGTATCGGGTTCGCCATTCCGGTAAACATGGTGCGCGGCGTGCTGAGCGACATCATTTCGCACGGCAGAGTGATTCGCGGCTGGATTGGCATAGTGCCCGAGGACATGTCGGACGAGCAGGCCACCCGGTTGGGACTCGCTCATGGGGGTATCCTCCTCGCCAACCTCTATGTGGGCAGCCCCGGCCAGCAGGCTGGACTGCGGCCAGGCGACCTGATCACGGCGGTAGACGGGTCGCCGGTTCACAGTGCCCAGGACACGCTTGCACGCGTCGCCATGCACAAGCCAGGCTCGACGCTTGCGATCCAGGTTCTGCGCGGCAACAAGACTCTGGAGGTCAAAGCGGCCGTAAGCGAACGCCCACGCACCCCTTAAGCGCAAACATTGAGCGCACATCCCAAAGCGCACTCACTGCGCCGTCGAGGCATGTCATGTCTGCAGCACCCATCATTGAAGTTCGCCGATTCGCCTCCCGCGCGGAGCTTGACGCCGCGTTGGTTCAACGGCTCGATCGCGCCATCACGGCAAGTGCCGGCGCGAACGCCACCGCCGCAGGTACATTCGCCACCGCCGGCAGCGGCAGCGGCAGCGGTGGTGGGAGCGGCGGTGGCGGTGGCGGTGACCGTGTTGCCGGCCGTGTTGGCCCCGTCGGTGTCGCCCGCACCCACGGTGGCCCCGTCGCGCGCGGCATCGCGCTCATGCTCTCCGGCGGCAGCACGCCGATGCCGGCATATCGCGAGCTCGCTGGCCGGGCACCTACTCCCGCAGCGAACTTGAGTGTGCTTTTTTCCGACGATCGCTACGTCCCTTCAACCGCTGACGCCAGCAACTACCATCAGTCACTGACTCTCATTAGGTCTCTCGCTCTGTTGGACGACGGTGTATTGCGCGTGAGGACTGAGCTGCCGCTCGAAGAGGCCGCGAAGGATTACGAGAAGCGCATCGACGCGCTGCTGCTCGCGGGTGTCCACTTTCGTTTAGGTCTGCTCGGGCTCGGCGCGGATGGCCACACCGCATCTCTCTTTACCGCCGAGGATCTCGCGCGTGCGAAGGGGCGGCGCGCGATTGCAGTCAACAGACCAGACGGTATGCAAGCCGTCAGCGTGACGCCCGAGGTGCTCGCACATTTCTCCGAGTTGGTATTCATCGTCGCCGGCGCGGACAAGCACAACGCCGTGCAGTCGCTTCTCAACCGCGACCCGAATCTCACGGCATTCCGCGCTATCGAAAGCCGCACCCGCACTGAAGTGTGGCTGGCAGATACCTGAAACAGGGTTTTTGGAGGCCCGCTGCGCCATGCGCTCGACGGCGCCCGATTCGGCGGCGCCAATCTGCGTCAGCGGCCGCTCCGACTTTACGGCGCGTAGTCCGTCAACTGTCCGGGCATGCACGACCGCGTCCAGTGCTTCGCCTCAGCCCCAGGGTTGTGCCAGTTGCACGGGCCCACGGTGATGATGTCTTCGGCTTCCCGCGGTCCCCACGTCCCGGGTGTGTACTCGTACACAGGCGAATCGGTGCCCAACACGGGTTCAACGATTGCCCAGGCGGCCTCAACCTCGTCCTGGCGCGCAAAATGCGCCGTATCGCCGATCATTGCGCTGCTGATGAGGCGTTCGTAAGCATCCATCTCATCGCCCTGCTCCTGCGCAACGAACAGTTCGACGTCGCGTCCGTGCATCGTCGGACCGGCTTTTTTCGCATGCGCACCGAGTGCGATCGCGACGTCGGGGCCGACTCGAAAGCGTAGATAGTTCGGTTGACCGGGCCCGAGGTCGCCGAACACTCGCGCCGGCGGCGCGCGTAAATCGACGACCACTTCCGTCGCAGTCACCGGCAGGCATTTTCCAGCACGCAGGTAAAACGGCACCCCGCTCCAGCGCCAGGAGTCGACCTCGAGTCGCAGCGCCGCAAAGGTCTCGACTTTCGAATCCGCAGCGACGCCCTGCTCCTGGCGGTAGCCGCGAAATTGGCCGCGCACGAGGTTCTTCTGCTCGATCGGCCGCACCGACTTGAACACTTTCACTTTCTCATCGCGTAGCGACTCGCCATCCGTGTTGACAGGCGGCTCCATCGCGAGAAAGGCGACAATCTGCAGCAGGTGGTTCTGAATGACGTCGCGAATGGCACCTGTCTCTTCATAAAACTTGCCGCGTCCTTCGACTCCGATCTTCTCCGCCATCGTGACCTGCACGCTGGCTACGAAGTTGCGGTTCCAGATCGGCTCGAGAAACGAATTCGCGAAGCGGAAGTACAGCAGGTTCTGCACGGCCTCCTTGCCCAGGTAATGATCGATGCGGAAAATGCTGGATTCCGGGAATTCCTTGAGCAGCGTGCGGTTCAGCGCCTGTGCGGACGGCAGATCGCGTCCGAACGGCTTTTCCACCACGACGCGGGCGCCAACGGAGATTTTCTTCTCGCCCAGATGGCCGATGACCACCGGGAAGACGCTCGGCGGAATGGCGAGATAGAAAAGCGGGCGCTGCGCGTTGTCCAACGCCTGCTTCAACGAGTCGAAAGTCGAGCTCTTGTTGTAATCGCCGTCGACGTACCGTAACAGGCTCGCCAGTTTCTCGAGCACCGCTGCGTCGCGGCTTTTCACATTCTCTTCGATACTCTTGCGAACGTGGGCCACGAGCTGATCCCGGTTCCAACCGGCCCGCGCGACGCCAATCACGGGTACCGTCAGCAGGCCGCGCCGCACGAGGTTGTACAGCGACGGATAGATCTTTTTGTAGCACAGATCGCCCGTCGCTCCGAAGATGACGACTGCGTCAGAGTCGCGGCGCTCCAT
>FTEM01001520.1_pt1 | contig 10888 bp, 6 predicted proteins | sample 1640201 | NCBI WGS metagenome assembly FTEM01 (sample SAMEA3914816, study PRJEB12502) | metagenome | biome: forest; material: soil | place: USA | collected 2011-09-16 | depth 0.3 m | reverse complement strand
ATGTAACGCTCCGTATAGCCGCCGAGTTTGACTTCGACCGCCCACTCCGGGCGCGGCATCTCCCAGGGGTTGCCATAGCGCAGCCACTTGTCGGTTTTCTCGACCTGCCAGCCATCGACGATCTCCTGTTGGAAGATGCCGAACTCATAACGGATTCCATAGCCGAGGGAGGGGATCTGCAGCGTCGCCATCGAATCCAGGAAGCAGGCCGCGAGACGGCCGAGGCCGCCGTTCCCGAGTCCCGGCTCGTCCTCGCAGGCGAGCATCTCATCGAAATCCAGATTGAGCTCGGTCACGGCCTGGCGCACCTGGTCGTAGATGCCGAGATTCACGAGATTGTTGCCGAGGTGAGGCCCCATGAGGAACTCGGCGGAAAGGTAGGCGACCGTGCGCGAACCCTGGGTGGTATACGCCGAAGCGGTGCTTATCCAGCGCTGCAGCATCCGGTCTCGCACGGTATAGGCGAGCGCCATGTAGTAGTCGTGCTGAGTTGCGAGTGCCGGAGTCTTGCCTTGCACGCAGAAGAGATTGTCGAGGAAGGCGTGCTTGAAGGCGTCTTTGCTCAGCGCGACGCGATCGTCCTCCGCAGCGTCATCCGTGGAAGGAGTCAGGGCACGCACATTCATGTTTTATTACCGGCCTGGGCGAGGCTTCCGATTATGAGTCGTGCAAGTTCCGTGCAGATGACCCGCGTCACAGACAGGAAAGGCCGCCACGTGGAGGCTCCGAGGTCGTTCAGCCACTTACGTGCACGTACTAGCGTGGCGATCCGTCTCGCTCGACGATTGGAATTGAGGCAGTGCACCGGCGGGGTGCGCGCGAAGCGGCGGCGCACCCGAACGGTGCGCTCGCGCTCCCTCGCAAGGAAGGCAGCGCGGGCGCGGCACAACGGAACCTTGAGCGCACTTGGAAGCCCGCTCAGCCCCACCCGCTGCACACGCATGATGCCCGCGCCGCTAAAGTCTCCCTCCTTGGATTGCGGCAATTCCTTATGTCGCGCGGAAGGTGCCCTTCGCGCGCCGTAGGCGTCAAGCGTCGACGAGTGAAGCGTTGGAGTCCTAACGACCGGGCGGGAGCGGGTCGGCGATGCGGTACACCGGGTAAAGGTTCAGCCGCTCATCCCACGAGGGATGCCGGCGATAGAAGAAGTCGAGACGTGCGCCAGGACTTGCGGCAAATTCCGGATCCTCGGCGAGACGCTTCCTGAAGGCCTGCGCGACTTCCGGGTCATGAGCGAGCATTTCCGCGCCGACCTGTTCCGCAACGTACGGCTCCATGTACTCCTTGTCTTCGAAGGCGGTATCGAAGAAACCCCACGCCGCGAAAGAATCCGGCGACAGCGGCTCCAGCAGGACGAGGGCCAGGCGGGCGTTCGGTTGGGCGATGGGCACGAAGAGCGAGCCGGCCGGAATCGAGCGCCGCTCCGGTTGCCACGCGCCCTCGAAGCTCAGAGTCGTATGACCCTCGAACGTCGTCTTCGAGTACGTCACCTTCGTCGCGCGAAACGCCTCGACCGCGGCGTTCTCTTGGGAAGCTGCCAGGCGCGCGAAGCGAATTCCGTGTAGCGAAAGTTTCTCCGCCAACCACTCCGCTTGCGCGGCGGGCACGATGTAGCCGCCGCGCGGTGCAGTCACCGTGATTTTGGCTACGACCGTGTCTTTCAGCGGGATGTGCCAGACCTGCGGCTTGGTCGGGTCGTAATGAGTGACCAGGGCGCCCGAAATCGCAGACGGTTCACGCGTGTATGCATAGCCGCGAAAGTCGATCATCGTCACGTGCGGGCCGTTGTCGAAATCGACTGCGACATCTTTCCCCGCCAACTGCTCAGCGCGTTTATCGGCCGCAAGGGCCTGGGCGCGCCACCGCGGTCCGTCCTTCGAGATCATTTCGGCAAGGCTGACGATGGTGTTGCGGGTAATCCGCACCCGAGTCGGATAGTCCTTCCACGAGTGAGTCTCGACGAGAAGCGCGAAGCGGTTGTGTAACGGCCAGTAGCCCGTCGAGAAGCGGGGAGTGTTGGCGCTGGCGGCAAATCCCGAGGCCGGGTCGTCCTCCTTGACGAAATCCGGGTAGAAATCGACCGGCATCGAGCCCATGGCCGTGAGCTTGCGATTGAGCTCGGCGAGCAGCTCGAGGCCTGCCGGATGCAGCTCGGGGTCGCCCGCGTAGATCGGCTCCAGGGTGTTGGAAACGTCGTGCTGGAATTCGGCGCCGTCGGTGACGTGCAGGTCCACGTACAGCACCGGATCCCATGTGCCGAGGAGCCGCAACATCGCCTGCATCTCGGGCGCGTCCGCCTTGGTGTAGTCGCGGTTGAGGTTGAAGTTCTGTGCCGTGCTGCGCCAGCCCATCTCCTCGGGCCCGACCTGGTTCGGGCGGTTCCAGCGGCCGAAGCGCTCATGGCCGTCCACGTTGAATACCGGAACGAACACGAGGACGAACGACTTGAGGGCGCCCGGCGCAGCCTCGTCATTCAACAGTTGCCGTAGCGCAAGAAAGCCGGCGTCCTTGCCATCGATCTCGCCAGCGTGTATTCCGCCTTGCAGCAGCATTACCGGGAGGTTGCGCTTGCGGGCTTCGCTTGCCGTCAGGGCGCCGCTTCTCGAAACCACCAGCGCCAGCATCGGCCGCCCTTCGGGAGTACGGCCGAACTGCGTACAGCGAACGGCATCGGGCCATTGCCGGGCATAAGCGGCACACAGGCGTTCGACTTCGTCATAGCGCCCGGTCCGCCGAAATTCAGATTTCGCAGCGACGGTGTCGAGGTCGGAGGAGTTTTGCGCTGCTCGCGCACTCGGCGTTGCGAGCACCGCCGCCAATGCCAGGGCCACCGAAAAGACGTACAGGAGCCCCACTGAAACGCGAGGATGGGTGTTCATGGCGCGCATGATAACGCGCCCGAACTGCCATCCAGGTGCATGCGTGAAAGCCGAATCGCTAGACCGAATCCTGCCTCGGCGTGGGCCCGCTCATCCGCTCGAGCACGCGACTCACGATGCGCTCGCACCGGGTGACGTCGAACTCAAACACGTCCGCGCGCTCAGCACGGAGACGTCGCGCCAGGTCCGATCGGAGGCGTTGCTGTGCACGGAAGAGTCTCGTTCTCACGGTCGTCTCGTTCAGTCCGAGGCACGCGGCCGTCTCGACTCCGCTGAGCTGCTCGACGACACGCAGAACGAACACGGTGCGGAAAACTTCCGGCAGCGAATCGATCGCGTGCTCCAGGAGCTCCCGCGACTGGATGGCGTCAAGCTGCTCGGTATCCGGGGACGGTCCGGCGGCGACCACCGAGCCATTCAGGCCCGCTGCGTCGACGCGCTCGATGGAAACGGTGTCGGGCCGCGTGCGCCGGCGAATCATCAGCGCTTCGTTGAACGCCAGTCGGGCCAGCCACGCCCCGAATTTGCCGGTCGGCTCGTATCGGTCCAGGTTGGTGAAAGCGCGGATGTGCGCCTCCTGAACGGCATCCTCAGCCGCGGCATTGTCCCGCAGAATGCTTCGTGCAATCCGGAACAGCCGGCGGTTGTAACGGCGCATGAGAGCTTCGAACGCGCGGGAGTCCCGGCCTCTTGCACGCTCCACCAGCAGCAGGTCCGGCAGGTCGCCGAGCGCCGGTGCAGCCTCGAGTGGACGTTTCCCCGCGCCGGCGGAGATCTCGGAGTTACGCGATTCAGTCATGGGCTCCAACATGTGCATCGACCTTTGGTTACGTTGACAGCGCTGTCATCAGATGTGATGCTGATGACCACTCATGCAAAACCAGGCGCGCCCGGTAACGGCCGCGTTCGTAAATTCATGCGAAAAACGATCGTTTGGCTCAACGGCGCGCCACTTCTGGCGTGCGCCTGGCTGGCCTGCGGCGCCCCGGTACCCTGCGCGGCCGCTCAGCCTGCGGGCAGCGGTCCGCCGGGGGGCGCGGCATCTGGAGTCATTCACCCGGACCAGTGGCCGGCGGCACGCGCGGCCTTCCGGCCCGATCCGGCCCTGGAGGCGCGCATTACCGTGCTGCTGGCCGACATGACGGTCGAGCAGAAGGTCGGCCAGCTCATACAGGCCGATATCGACAGCATCACTCCTGAAGAACTTCGCCACTATCCCCTCGGATCGATCCTTAACGGCGGCAACTCCGGTCCGGGCAACAACGATCTCGCTCCGGCAAGTGAGTGGTTGGCCGCGGCTGACAGGTTCTATGACGCCTCGATCGATCCCACGCATGGGCGGCATCCCATCCCGACGCTGTGGGGGACGGACGCGGTCCACGGGCATAACAACATAATCGGGGCCACGCTCTTCCCCCATAACATCGGGCTTGGGGCGGCCCACGACCCGGACCTGATCCGACGGATCGGCGAGGTCACCGCAATCGAGGTGCGCGCGACCGGCCTTGACTGGACGTTCGGCCCTACGCTGGCCGTGGTCCGGGACGACCGCTGGGGACGGACGTACGAGAGCTATTCCGAGGACCCGGAAATCGTCCGGCTGTACGGCGCGGCCATGGTTACGGGACTGCAGGGCGCGCCGGGGACTGCCCAATTCCTGGATTCATCGCATGTGATCGCCACGCCCAAGCATTTTGTGGGCGACGGCGGCACCGGCGGGCGTGACCAGGGGGACAATCGCTCGAGCGAAGCTGAGCTGCGCGATATCCATGCAGCCGGGTATCCGGGTGCCATTCAGGCGGGCGCCCAGGCGGTGATGGCTTCGTTCTCGAGTTGGCAGGGCGTCAAGATGCACGGCAACCACGGGTTGCTGACAGACGTGCTCAAGGGTCGGATGCAGTTTGACGGGCTGGTCGTGGGCGACTGGAACGCACACGGGCAAGTATCCGGGTGCACCAACTCGAGTTGTGCGGCGGCCATCAACGCCGGAATCGACATGTTGATGGCCCCCGATAGCTGGCAGCCGTTGTTCGGAAACACCCTCGCCCAGGTGAAGTCGGGGGAGATCACGGCCGCGCGGCTGGAGGATGCGGTTCGGCGCGTGCTGCGGGTGAAGCTGCGTGCGCGGCTCTTCGAGGAGGGCAGGCCTTCGTCCCGGCCACTCGCCGGGCATTTTGAGCTGCTGGGGTCGCCCGAGCACCGCGAGGTCGCACGCCAGGCGGCGCGTGAGTCGCTCGTACTCCTCAAGAACAACAATCACCTGCTGCCGCTGAATCCGCGGGCGCACGTGCTGGTCGCCGGGGATGGAGCGGACAACCTCTCCAAGCAAAGCGGCGGTTGGACAATTACGTGGCAGGGCACCGGACTCACCAGTAAGGAGTTTCCGCACGCCGAATCGATCTTCGCGGGCATCCGGGACGCCGTCCGTGCCGGGGGCGGGAGCGCGGAGCTCAGCGTGTCGGGAGAGTTCAAAACCAAGCCGGACGTTGCCGTCGTGGTTTTCGGTGAAAATCCCTATGCCGAGTTTCAGGGGGACATCGGCACCGTCGAATACAGTCCGGGTGACAAACCGGATCTCCAGCTACTGCGCCGGCTTCGCGCCCGCGGCGTGCCGGTGGTCGCGGTGTTTCTGTCGGGTCGACCGCTTTGGGTCAACCCGGAGATCAATGCGTCGGATGCGTTCGTTGCGGCGTGGCTACCCGGTAGCGAGGGTGGCGGGGTGGCGGACGTCCTCTTCAAAGCTCCTGATGGCTCGGTACGCCACGACTTTCGTGGCAAGCTGTCCTTCTCATGGCCACGCACCCCACAACAGACCGCCATCAATCGCGGACAGCCAGGGGAAACACCCCTGTTTCCGTACGGGTACGGTCTTACGTTCGCGAGCGACGGGAATCTGAAGCCGTTGCCGGAAGATCCCGGAACAGCCTCATCGACGCAGATCGATACGCGGTCGTTCTTCGCGGTGGGCCGCCCCGGAAGCGGGTGGCATTGGTCCGCGGGCCCCGGATCGGACTCCAGGCAGTCTCGGGAGCTTCCCGGCGGAGTGGGGATGGCGAGCGACGGGCGCCTGCGCCTTGCTGCGACCGACCATGCTGCCCAGGAAGACGCTCGGCGCCTCAGTTGGGGAGGGGGCGGTCCAGCGATCGTCGGTATTGCGCTCAATGGCAAGTCGCCGATCGATCTGCAACGCGAGGCGAATGGCCAGCTCTCCCTCGGATTCGATTTCAGGGTCGACAAGGCAGCCACAGCCGCGGTCGATCTGGCGATGGAGTGTGGTGCGGGTTGCCGGGGATCTTTGCCGGTCACGCCGGAATTGGGCTCGGCGGCGGTGGGACGGTGGCGGCACATGAAGATTCCGCTGAGCTGCTTCGCCAAGGCCGGCGCGGACATGAGCAAGATTACGGCGCCGTTCTACGTGACGACCGCCGGCGAGCTCGAGCTGAGTGTTGCCAACATCCGGCTGGAGACCGGCATGGACGGCTTGATGGCCTGCGCCCACTGAGCGGCCGGGTGCGGCTGCGGCCATCATGAGCCGCAAGACCATCGATGATGTCGCGAAGGCGGCAGGCGTTGCGATCAAGACGGTGTCGCGCGTTCTCAACGACGAGCCGAACGTCAGAGAGGAAACGCGCGCCCGCGTGCTCGCCGCGGTCGAAGCCCTCAATTATTTTCCAAGCCTGTCGGCTCGCAGCCTGGCCGGCCGGCGCTCGTACCTCATAGGTCTCGTGTACGAGAACCCGAGCGCCAACTACATCGTCGATGTGCAACACGGCGCAATGGCTCGCTGCCGGCAGGAGAAGTTTCGCCTGTTCGTGCATCAGTGCAGCGGACGCGACGAGGAGTTGATTCGCGATGTCATCGGGCTCGTGGATCAGACACATGTCGATGGCCTCGTCGTCTGCGCGCCCTTGTCGCAATCCGCGGATCTCATCAATGCGCTGGACCGGAGAAAATTACCCTTCGTGCGCATCTCGCCTTCCGGCGCCGACCATCGATCGCCGTTCGTGGACATGGATGACGAGGGCGCGGCCCGGGAGATGACGGAACATCTCATCGAGCTGGGTCATACGCGGATCGGCTTCATTTCCGGCCACCCCAGCCATCACGCCAGCGGGCTGCGCCTGCGGGGCTTTCGGGCCGCATTGAAGGATCACCGCATCCCTCACGAGCCGACCTACGTGAAGCAAGGTCACTTCGTGTTCGAATCCGGGTTGGGCGCGGGGCGTGAATTGCTCACCATGCCGAAGCCGCCGACGGCCATATTCGCTTCCAACGACGACATGGCGGCGGGCGTGCTCATGGCCGCTCACGAGTTGGGAATACAGGTACCGCAGGGTCTGTCCGTGGCCGGTTTCGACGATACCTACATCGCGCGCATCATGTGGCCGCGACTCTCAACGGTGCACCAGCCGAGCTACGATCTTGCGTGGTCGGCAACGGACTTGTTGCTGCAGTCGCTGAAGAGTGGGAACGGGCCTAAAACGGCGCGACTGCCTTATCGGCTGATCGTGCGCGAATCGACGGGGCCGGTGCGCAAAGGGTGACGCGCGGAGCCTAAGCCCGCACGCCATGGTGCGCGTGGCGCGTGGCGCGTGGCGCGCGAGCAGCGCGCAGGTCGCGTGGCGCCCATGTCCCTGTGGCGCCCGCAAGCTCTCACTCTTGCGCGCTTGCCCCCACCGCGACCCACGCGAGGTCGGCGTTGGAGACCGATCCCACGTTGAACCCCTTTGCAGCAGCGGCCATGCGCGTAAGCGCCTGTGCGAGCGGCATCGGTGGCTTCGTGTCGCCTTTCTTGACCTTGTGAAAACGTACGGGGTTGATTCGAGCGACCACGTAATTGCGTAGATAGGGTGACTTGAATCCTCGCGTTTGCAGGGTCGCGACCACACGCTTCACCTGGGTATCGATCTCGAGCAAGCGAGCGGCAAACCCTTCGCGCTCGCGCAATGTCGCGGGCAGCGTCCGGTCACCGAATCGGTCGACCTTCTTCAGAAACGAGCTATAGGCTCCCCCTGCAAAGCGCGGCGAGCTCTCATAAACAACACCCAGCGTGAGCAGCTCCGGTGCTTCGAATTCCGCGGTGAACTGAGCTTCGCGTGTCTGGGGCTGACGTTTGGCGAGGCTGCGGGCCATGCGAATCACTTCGAGACTGCGGTCGCGCAGGTTGTGCGCCTTCTCCGTGTTGAGTGCGAGGATGCGATACGCGAGCGTCTCATCCGGAGAGATCAGTGCCGTGATCTGCCGAAGGCCGAGGACCTTGGCTGCGGCCAGCCGGTGCCTGCCGTTTGGCGTCCAGAGCTTGCCGTCTTCACCGCGTACGACGATGAGCGGATCGAGAAAGGCCCCGGTCTCGTCAATTTTCTGCGCCAGCCGCTTCGCGTGAGTGGGCGAAAGATCGCGCTGGAATGGAGTCGGCTGGACCGCGCTCAGCGGCAGCGAGGCGACCAGAATCGCTCGGCCACCGAGAGGCTCGCGATACGCCCCGATCAATGCGCCGCCGGCGTCTCGTACCAGCGCGGCGACGGCAGCAACGTCCGGGCTGTCGAGCCCGATCGACACCTCCGCTGCTTCGAGTCCCCGCGCTTTGCTCGCCGGTGCGAGTTTTCCGCGCGACCGTTTCGCAGCCTTGGCCTTGCGTGCGCCTGCGGCCGGGGCCGCGCTTTTCTTTCGGGTTGCCATGTTCCGTAAGGTGCCGCGCCGAGTCGTCGACGTAAAGGGCATTGTGAGAGAATTGCCAGCCCGCACCGCTCCGAGCACCCGCCAGCTCTCAATGGCGCCTCCCATGGACATCAGCACCGAACCGAACCGGCATGAACGAACGCTGCCCGCGCAGCGCGTCGACTCCGCCGGGCGAACGCACGTCGATCAGCGAGCCGTGATGGCGCTCGCGTTGCCGCTCATGGCCAATAGCGCCGTACAAATCGTGCTTAACCTGACGGATATGTGGTTTACCGGCCGCATTTCCACTCAGGCGATTGCGGCTGTCGGCGCCGTTCAATGGCTGATTCTGGTGATCGTGTTGGTGCTGGGCGGCCCGGTCCAGGCGGTGCAGACGATTGTCGCCCAATCGTTCGGCTCGCGGCGCTACTGTCGCGCCGGTCAGGCGCTGTGGACCGCGATGTGGGCTTCGCTATGCGCTGTGCCGCTGTTCGTGGCTGTTGCCGCCTCCAGCCATTGGATCCTCGCGCCTTTCGGGTTCGAGCCGCATATCGAAGATCTGGCGGCGCAGTTCTGGTTTCCGCGCGTCGCAGGCTCGGCGTTCGGCGCGGCTGTCTGGGCAATGCTCGGCTTTTTCAACGGCATCGGACGCCCCCGCCTGACGTTGGTGATCACGGGGGTTACCGCCGGCGCCAACGTGGTGTTGAACCAGATTTTCATCTTCAATCTGGGCTTGGGAGTGGCCGGGTCCGGTTGGGCCAGCACGGTTGCGCAGGCGTTGGGGCTCGTCGTCGCGCTGGTGATTTTCCTACGGGAGCCTTACCGGAGCACGTACAAGTCGCACGTTACGTGGAAACTGCATTGGGGCCGCCTTCGCGAGCAGATGCGAATCGGGTTTCCGATGGGGATGCTGCCGGCGGCCGACATTCTGGGGTTTTCGCTTTTCCAGATGATGCAGGTCCGCCTTGGAACAGCGGGCGGCGCGGCTTCGCAGCTCGTCATAGTGTTGTCATCGGTTGCGTACATGCCGGGCTACGGCATCGCTTCCGCAGGCACGACACTCGTCGGCCAGTCCATTGGCGCCGGCAACCGCGATTGGGCGAGTCGAGTCGGCACGCGCGTGATCCTTCTCGCTGCGCTTTACATGGGTGGCATCGGGGTTTTGCTTGCGCTGGCGGGACCGTGGATATTGCCCTTCTTCACCGGATCCGCGGACGCCGATGCCGCGAGTGCGGTGATACTCGGCACGCAGTTGTTATGGTTCGCGGCCGCGTATCAGTTCTTCGACGGACTCAATCTCGGCAGCAGTATGTGCCTGCGGGGAGCGGGAGACGCGAAGGTGCCGGTTGCCATGGTGTTGCCGATGTCGTGGTTCGTGTTCGTGCCGCTTGCGCACTCCTTTACTTTTGCGCCGGGGCAGGGCTGGTTCAATTTCCTGCCGCAATTCGGGTGGGGAGCCGTGGGCGGATGGGTCGCGGTCAACATCTACGTCATCATGCTCGGGCTGGTGTTGTTCCTCCGCTGGCGCTCACGCGCGTGGCAGCGGATCAGGATATAGGCTGAAAACATCCCGCGTGTTCGATGTTTTTTCGCCGTTCTCGTGGTGTGAGGGTGGCGAGGAATCGGGCGGTGTCAGTCGTTGGTCGGGAAGGAGCGCGGCAATTCGGCGCCCGCCGGATCGTACACGCGCGTCAGGTTGACGCTCGGGAACCCGGAGCCGCTCAAGTGGACCGTGACGATGAGCTGCTTGCCGTTCTTATCGGACAGCGAATAGCGCTCGGTCATGTTGAGGCCGATCTGCGAACGGATGTCCACGACATAATCCTTGCCCTTCCAGCCGGTACTCTGGTCGGCCACCCCGGTGGGCACCGATACGACGCTGCGGGCCCCGGGGGTGAGGCGCCTGACCGAAGTTCCGTAATCGAGCACGAAGGCATCGGGCCGCTGCTTGATGGCCAGTACCTCGTTTCGCAGCAGGTCGGAGTTCGGAACCAGGGAAAACGCCGAGCGCGGCATCGCGAGGTCGCCCGTGGATGAATCGTCCGGGGTCTGCGGCACACCCTGCGAAGGGCCTTGCGCGGGATCCTGGCTGCCGCGCCGGCGCCGGCCGGAGCGGTTGGTCGCGCCTGAAGTGTTCGAGGCCGTCTGACGCTGTGGACGCAACCTTTCCAGGACCTTTCTCGGGTCGTCGCTTGCTGCCGGATTCAGACGCCACGTACCGCCGAAATTGACGCCAGCAGGTGCGTCGGGATCGAGGCTGGCGACGCCGCCGCAACCTTCCAATACGAGTAGTTGCGCTGCAATCAGCAACGCAACGCGCAGCCCCGCAGGGATGCGTTTGACGAGGCTGT
>FTEM01002195.1_pt1 | contig 10928 bp, 10 predicted proteins | sample 1640201 | NCBI WGS metagenome assembly FTEM01 (sample SAMEA3914816, study PRJEB12502) | metagenome | biome: forest; material: soil | place: USA | collected 2011-09-16 | depth 0.3 m | reverse complement strand
TCGAGATATTCGATCTCCACGAGCTCGGAGTCCTCGTCGACCGTCAGCACGCGGAAGGACTCTTCTTCTTCGAGGTTTTCATACCATTGTCCCGGAACCGGCTCGTAGTCTCTGCTCACCGCGCGTGCCCTCGACCCATCTCTTACATTCGGCGGCGGTAAGTTTAGGGGGTGCGCCCGCCTTGGGCAACGACATCCCGGCGCCTGCGGCGCTGCGGGGCCCCGGCTCGAGGCTTGGCCGAGGCTAGCGCCCTGTTTGCCGCCCGCCCGAGTTCCCGTCGCGGCTGCGGACCCGATTGCGTATAGTTTTCGCACCATGAACGTCCGGCGCACCTCCACATCGCCTCTTTCGCAGGCACGACGCGTCGTCATAAAAGTGGGCTCCGCACTGCTGGTAGACCAGGAGACGGGTCGCATCAATCGGGCCTGGCTCGAGACGGTGGTCGAGGACCTCCTGCGACTGCGTAAGCGTGGGCAGCAGGTCATCCTGGTGTCATCCGGCGCAATTGCTCTGGGGCGCCGCCAGCTCGGGCTCGCCAAGGGGCCGTTACGGCTCGAGGAGAGCCAAGCGGCCGCCGCCGTGGGACAGATCCGCTTGGCGCACGCGTACAAAGAGCTGCTGGAAAGCCAGGAGGTCACCGTCGCGCAGATCCTGCTGACCCTCGAGGACAGCGAGCGCCGACGCCGCTATCTGAACGCCCGGGCTACGCTGGAATCCTTGCTCGCACTGGGTGCATTGCCGGTCATCAACGAGAACGACACGGTGGCCACCGCCGAAATCCGGTACGGCGACAACGACCGGTTGGCTGCCCGCGTGGCACAGATGGCCGCCGCCGATTGCCTCGTACTCCTTTCGGACGTCGACGGTTTGTACACGGCCGACCCCAAGCGGGATCCGAAGGCACAGTTCATCGAGCAGGTTCGCCACATCACGCCGGAAATCGAGGCCATGGCAGGACGCTCCGCGTCGGATGTGGGTTCAGGCGGGATGACCACGAAGATCCTGGCAGCCAAGATTGCCGTCTCCGCGGGATGCCACATGTGCATCGCCGCAGGCGCCAACCGTCACCCGATACGGCGCATCGAAGAGGAGGGAGCCCGCTGCACGTGGTTCCTGCCCACCGGAAATCCAACGACTGCGCGCAAGCAGTGGATCGCGGGAACGCTGAATCCTGCCGGATCGATCACGATCGATGCCGGTGCATTGCGCGCATTGCTCGAGGGCAAGAGCCTGTTGCCTGCGGGTGTTGTCAAATCGCGTGGTCGATTCGAGCGCGGCGACACGGTGAGCGTGTTGACGCCCGATGGAGCCGAGATTGCGCGCGGAATCATCGCGTACTCCGACGTCGATGCCGCCCGGATCATGGGTCGCAAGTCCTCCGAGATCGAGGGGCTGCTTGGATTTCGTGGCCGTGACGAGATCATCCACCGGGACGATCTCGTCATTACCCGACGGGAGGCGGCGCCCGCTGCGCCGGCTTCCCCAGGTTCTCCGTCTTCCACGGGAACTGCGGAGTTTCACGGTTGAACGCCCATATGGAAAACCACATCGGCGAGTTGATGGAGGGACTCGGAAAGGCGGCAGTGAAGGCCGAGTCGGTGTTGGCATTGGCCAGCACCGCTACGAAGAACGCCGCGCTCGTCGCGGCGGCAGCCTCTATTCGAGCGCGTCGCGCGGAGATCCTCGCCGCGAACGAGCGCGACATGTCTGCGGCGCGGGCGGCAAAGTTGAGCGGAGCCCTGCTCGACCGCCTGCATCTGGATGAGAAGCGCGTCGAGGCAATGGCACGGAGCATCGAAGACATCGTCGCGATCGAAGATCCCGTGGGCACGACTTCGGCCGAGTGGGAGCGACCGAACGGTTTGCAGATCCAACGCGTACGCGTGCCGCTCGGTGTCATCGGCATCATTTACGAGAGTCGGCCGAACGTAACCGCCGACGCGGGCACGTTGTGCCTGAAGTCAGGCAATGCCGTCATTCTGCGCGGCGGCTCAGAGAGTCGATACTCCAACGCAGCGATCCACGCGTGCCTGGTCGACGGATTGCGTACAGCCGGCCTGCCGGAGGAATGTATCCAGATCGTGCCGACCACAGATCGCGCGGCCGTAGGCTACATGCTGGCGGGCATGACGGATTATCTGGATGTAATCGTGCCGCGTGGCGGCAAAAGTCTCGTTGCGCGCGTGCAGCAGGAAGCCCGCGTACCCGTGATCGGACATCTGGAAGGTAATTGTCATGTCTATGTCGACCGCGATGCCGACGTTCGCATGGCGCGGACGATTGCGGTGAATGCGAAGATGCGCCGCACGGGGATCTGCGGTGCCGCTGAGACATTGTTGGTCGATCGCGCGTGCGTCGACACGCACCTGGCGCCGGTCATTCATGACTTGTTGGCGGCGGGTTGCGAGGTGCGTGGTGATGCCACCGTGCAGAAAGTTGACTCGCGGGTGCGGGCTGCGGTGGAAGACGATTGGTACACCGAATATCTGGATGCGATCATCGCAGCCCGTGTGGTCGATGGCGTCGATGCAGCGGTGGCGCACATTGCCAAGTACGGCTCGGCGCATACGGAAACGATCGTCACCGAGAATCAGGCGACCGCGGACCGCTTTCTACAGCACGTCGACAGCGCAATCGTCCTGCACAACGCCTCGACGCAGTTTGCCGACGGGGGCGAATTTGGAATGGGTGCGGAAATCGGCATTTCGACCGACCGGTTTCACGCTCGCGGACCGGTTGGCGCGGAGCAACTGACGAGCTACAAGTACGTCGTGCGCGGCAAGGGTCAGGTCAGACCTTAGACATCCTGCTCAACAGGGCCTTGATTCCGCCGCGGAGCGAATAAACTGCCGCCATTCCCCGGGACCGAAGCTCCTGGGTTGCCGCGAGGCTTCTGCGTCCGCTTGCGCATACCAGCAGGCATTTCTTGCCGGATGGGGTGAATTTCTCCCCATGCAGCAGCTCGGCCATCGGGATGTGACGCGCTTCAGGCGCCGGCGTCGGAATCTGCTCCACTTCGTCCGGCTCGCGAATGTCCACGATCTCGAAACCATCCCGGATCGCTTCGGCGAGATTTTCGAATTCAAACTCAGCCGGTTCTTCTTCTTCCACAGTCTGCGCTCCCGCTGCGTTGACACGTGACGTTGCGTGCTCGGGACAGTCTTTCGCGCGTCTGGTGCGCACTCGTGAGACCGACATCGTGAGCAGATCGATCACCACGAGCTCCTCTGCGAGCTGACCAGGCAGATTCATCAGGATCTTGAGAGCTTCCAGCGCCTGCAGGGTGCCGAACACTCCAGGCACCGGGCCGAGGACGCCTGCCTCGGAGCAGTTGCCAACAATGCCGTCGCGAGTGGCTTCCGGCCAGACACAGCGCAAACAGGCGCCGTCGCGGTCGGGACGCACGACCTGAAGCTGCCCTTCGTACTGGTAGACGCTGGAGAAGATGATCGGCTTGCGAAGCTTCACGCACACATCGTTAAGCATGAACTTCGTCGCGAAATTGTCCGTGCAGTCGATGACGAGGTCGTACTGCGCGATCAGATCGCTCGCATTTTGTGCGCTCAACCGCACCACGTGCGGCTGGACGTCAACATCGGGGTTGAGAGCGCGGGCGCGACCGGCGGCAAGCTCGGCCTTGTGTTTGCCCGCGTCGGCCAATGCGTAGAGTGTCTGTCGATGTAGGTTGGAGGGCTCCAGCCGGTCCCCGTCCACGAGGCCGAGTCGGCCGACACCAGCGCCTGACAGGTAGCTGATCACGGGTACGCCGAGGCCACCGCAACCGACCACCAGCACGCGACTCGCACGTAGCTTTGCCTGTCCGGCGGCGCCCACTTCCTTGAGCGCCATCTGGCGCGAGTAGTCGGGAATGGGCGACTTGGCGTTGGAGTGGGTCGTGGAGTGGTCGTGAGCCGCCGGTGCGGCGCAGCGCTCGCAGTTCACCCAACCGGAGTCCCCGCCCGCGTAGTGCTCTTTTTTCCAGATCGGAACGCGATGCTTCACCTCATCGATAATGTACCGGCAGGCGAGGAATGCTTCGCTGCGATGTCGCGAGCTGACCCCGACCCACACCGCCATGTCACCGATCGCCAGATCGCCGATCCGGTGCACGCAGGATGCGTGCTCAACTCCAAACTTGGCGACCGCCTCGGCAAGGATGCGCTCGCCCTCCTTGCGCGCTAGCGGCTCGAATGCCTCGTACTCGAGGTGTTGCACCGGCTGCCCCTCGTTGTGATTGCGCACCAGGCCTTCGAAGGAGGCGTAGCCACCGCAACTCGGGTCAGCCAGCTCTGCGCGCAGCGACGGCTCATCAATACGGTCGCGGCTGAAGCTGAAACGGTTCACGGCAGGCGCCTCACTCAACCGCCCGCCACCGGCGGGATGAAAACGACCGAATCGCCGTCCGCAAGGGGTTGCGACCATTCGCCGAACTCTGCATTCACCGCAACGCGGAGCATCTCAGGCGCGAGAGAGAATGGGTACCGCGCCTTCAACTCGTCGTAGAGTTCGCGCGGTGTGCGTGCGCCGGTCGTGAGCGCTTCTTCGCTACGCCCGGCCTGCTCGCGCAATATCGCGTAATACTGAACTTTCACATTCTTGCTGGCACGAGGCTCGTCTGAGGTCAGGGTCGACATGGCAGAACCATATTCCTCGGGAGTGTTGACGTTGTCGAGAGCACGTGGGTTCGGTTCGTCGATCAGGCGCGCATTCGACTTGATCAGGAACTTGCGCGGGCAGATCTTCCCGGTCGCCAGATATGCAACGATGGCGTCGCGACTTGCCGGCTCGTAAATCGCACAAAGAGGTTCGGGAAGCCCGTCATGACTGGAGCGGAACGCAGTGGCCAGGTGCTGCGGATCCCGCGCAGCCAGCAACGTCTTCAACGTGTCGCCATCCAGGAACGGAAGATCACACGCCAGCACGAGCCAAGCGACGTCCGGATGTTGGGCCTGCGCGGCAACGATGCCGGCGATTGGTCCGAGGTTGTCTTGCGTGTCGACGATTTTCGCGAAGCGAGCGCGGACCGGATCGTCCTGTTGATCCGGACGAACCGAGACGAAGGCCTTCTGGACATGTGGCTCAAGCAACCGCATTGCCCATTCGAGCTGTGTGCGGTCGTGATAGCGCAGCGCAGCCTTGTCCTGCTGCATGCGCGAGCTGCGGCCACCGGCGAGAACGAGTCCGTAAAGAGGTGTGGTCATCGTTTGAAGTCGCGCTTGCCGCCCGTCTTCTCCACGAGGCGCACGCTGGTGATCTCGATGTCGTGTGACAGCGCCTTGCACATGTCGTAGATCGTCAGAGCCGCGACAGACGCGCCGGTCAGGGCTTCCATCTCAACTCCCGTGCGGTGGTGAATCGACACGCTGCAACGGATGACGATTCCGGCGGCGCCCTGGTCCGCGATCTCGACCTTGCAATTGTCGAGTCCGAGCGGATGGCAAAACGGAATCAATTCGTGAGTCTTCTTCGCAGCCATGACACCGGCGACGATGGCTGTGTCGAACACGGGCCCTTTCTTCGTCTTGTGCCCCGACTTGCGCAGCGCGAGCGCGACGTTCCTCGGCAGCCGGACGCGAGCCTCGGCAACGGCCACCCGATGAGTGACCTCTTTGGCTCCCACGTCGACCATGGTCGGCCGGTTCGCTTTATCGAGGTGAGTGAGTCGGGGACGTGCCGCCATAGTTCAACCGCCGATATAGAACATCTCGACTTTGCGCTTCGTGTCCTCCGACTGGCGGACCTTGGAGCGCACTTCGCTGTAGCGGTCCGTGCGAGCCAGCCAGATGTTGCGCAAGATCTCGAGAATCCGTTCGTCAGACTCGCCGCTGCGCAATGCGTCGCGCACGCTCGTGCCCTGAGTTGCAAACAGGCAGGTGTAAACCACTCCGTCCGATGAGAGCCGGGCCCGCGAGCAATCACCGCAGAAAGGTTGCGTCACCGAGGAGATGAAGCCGATTTCGCCTTTGCCGTCATCGAATGCATATCGCTTCGCGACTTCGCCCCGATATTCCTGCTCCAGGGCGTGCAGCGGCCAACGCTCGGCGATGCGTGCTGCCAGCTCTTTCGACGGAACGACCAGGTCTTCGCGCCACTCGTTGCGATTGCCGACATCCATGTACTCGATGAAGCGGACGATCACACCCGTGCCGCGAAAGCGTTCCACGAGGTCGATGGCGGTGTGATCGTTCACGCCGCGTTGAATGACCGCGTTGACTTTGATCGGCTCCAGGCCGGACTGGCGGGCATGCTCGATTCCGTTGAGCACGTCCTCGATTCCGCCGAAGCCGCCGCTCATCTTGGCGAAGATCGCAGGGTCCAGCGTATCCAGGCTTACGGTGATGCGCTTCAGACCCGCGGCCTTGAGCTCGGCCGCGTATTTGGCGAGCAGCACCCCGTTGGTCGTGAGCGCGACATCTTCGATTTGCGGAATCGCGGTCAGATCGCCGATGAGATCGGCAAGATTGGCGCGCAGGAGAGGCTCGCCTCCCGTGAGGCGCAGCTTGCGCACGCCGAGCTGCGCGAACAGGCGGCTGAGTCGGACGATCTCGTCGAAGGACAGCCGCTCGTGCGAGCCCAGGAATTTGTACTTCTCGTGGAAGGTCTCCCGCGGCATGCAATACGGGCAGCGGAAGTTGCACCGGTCCATGACCGAAATGCGCAGATCCCGCAACGGCCGCGCGAGCGTATCGCGCGGCTTCGCCTCCGATTTTGCGAGGCTGCTCAAGGGGACGATGACTTCAGATCGCGCCATGGGTGAGCGGGTTTACCATCGGTTTCGCGCCATTGCCAATAGGGCACGGCTATGGCTGGTATGGGGCCGGCGGCACCCTTTTACCAGCGGTGCAGCCGGGTGACGAAGCCTTTGGGATAGACATGGGGGCCCGGGGGAAGCTCCACGAAGCCCTCGGTGCCCGCGAGGGCGGTGAAGTCCCCGGAACCGTTGGTGGGCTTTGGAACGGCCCAGGCGCGGCCCCAGTCATCGACCTCCACGCAGACGGGCATGAAGAACGTCAGGTCAGTGGCGACGGTCACTGCCGCGCCGAGGGCCATTCGCTCCGGGACTGGCTGTGTCCGGCCCATCGCGCTGAACAGGGCTGGCAGGACATAACGCGTCAGGCAGACGAAGGAGGAAACCGGATTCCCCGGGAGCGCGAACACGGCTGTGCCGGAGCTTGCGATTCCGAACCACATGGGCTTGCCCGGACGCTGCGCCACCTTGTGGAACACCGTCCGCACGCCCAGGTCATCCAGAGCGCGGGGAACGAGGTCCAATTTCCCCATCGACACGCCGCCGCTCAGGATGAGCACGTCGTGCGTTTCCAGGTGAAACTTGAGCCTCTGCCGCAGCTCTAGCACGTCATCCAGGATGTGATCGTCGGCAATGCGTTGAAAACCGTGGCGCCGCAATGCAGCCGCGATTGCGTACGCGTTGGAGCGGCGCACCTGGTGAGGAAGAATCGGCTCCCCGGGCTCAACCAGCTCGTTGCCGGTTGAGATGACGGCGAGCATCGGTTGGCTGCTTACGCGTACACGCGCCATTCCTGCCGACGCCGCGATGGCGATCTCAGGTGCACGCAGTTCCACTCCCGAAGTGAGGAGCAGGGTTCCCTGGCGCGAATCCGAGCCGCGGCGGTGGACGTTTTGCCAGGGTTCGACGCTCAAGTCCGTGCTCAGCTCGGCGTCGCCGCCGCTGATTGTGATCTGCTCGACGGGGACGACGCTGTCGCAACCGGAAGGCACGACGGCGCCCGTCATGACCTCGATGCACGCGCCGTATTCGGCCAGCGAAAGCGGTGGATCTCCGGCTGCCTGTGTAGCCTGGATCCGAAGCGTGCGCGTTCCTTCGCGCACGGTGTTGCTGTCAAGTGCAATGCCGTCCATGGCAACACGATCAAACGGGGGCTGATCGCGCTCCGCGTAGATGTTCTCGCGCAGCACCGCCCCCGCGCATTGCGCGAGGGGGAGAGACTCTATCGGCAGACACTGAAGTTGCTGTCCGATGAGCGCATCTGCCTGCGCTGGCTGGAGCATTTTGGTTCTGGCGTTACTTCTTGTTGCCCGCGTCGGCCTTGGTCTTGGCGTTGAACACGCGCACCTGTTCGTTGAACCGGTCCGCGATGCTCTGGAGCTGGTCGATGGCAGCGTTGTGTTTCTGGGTCTGGACACGCTCCATGTCCTCTTTCTGCTCCTTCGTCAGCTTGTCGCCGGCCTTGCTGATGGCGTCGTCGTGCTCGAGCTGGATGCACGCCATATAGGCGTTGATCGCCTTGTCGTAATCCTTGACGGCCTTCTGGCCCGCGATCATCTCGTCCTTCGTCGATGTATTGCCGTCGGGCAGGTGCTCGGGCGGCGGGGGATAGGAGCAATCTGCATAAACCGGAGCGGCACAAAAGGCGGCCACGGCCGCCAGGGCAAATAGGGATTTCATGACCTTGGATCCTTCGAATTGGTGGTCAGCGCGCCTATCTTAGTTGTGGGGCGCGGCTGCGGCTAGCTAACGTACGCCCCGCGGCCGCCGTTTCGGCGGCGGACACAGGAAGCAGCCGCGGGAGTGATCGTTGACGATGCCGACCGCCTGTAGAAATGCGTAAAGAATTGTGGTGCCGACGAAGCGGAAGCCGCGTTTTTTCAGATCCTTCGAGAGCCGGTCGCTCAAGTCCGTGCTGGCGGGGAGCGGGCCGTTTGCGGCCGGACGGTTCACGATGGGCTGCCCATCCACGTAGGCCCACAGATAGCGGTCGAACGAGCCGAACTCCTTCTGTACCTGCAGGAATGCGCGTGCGTTGCTGACCGTGGACTCGATCTTGAGCCGGTTGCGCACGATGCCTTCATCCTGCATCAGGCGGGCCTGCCGTCGTGCGTCGAAGCGTGCGACTTTCCGAGGATCGAATTGTGCGAAAGCGCGACGATAGTTTTTCCGTTTGCGCAGGATGGTCGACCACGACAGGCCCGCTTGCGCGCCCTCCAGGATGAGCATCTCGAAGAGATGCCGGTCCTCGTGCGATGGCCGCCCCCATTCCGCGTCGTGGTAGCGGAGGTATTCCGCATCTCCTTTCTGTACCCAGCGACAGCGCTTCTGCGTGTTTTTCATGGCTTCCGGAACCTGGGGTGCGAAGCGCATTTTACAGCGCCGGAGCGCGGTTATACTGCCCCGCTCGGCCATACATGCCTCCCCTGAAGGCGCACCCTGGAGCACCGATGTCCCAAGCTGAAGGCGCCCTGTCCCGCAACCTCAAGAGTCGGCACATTCAGCTCATCGCGCTGGGGGGCACCATCGGCGTCGGCCTATTCCTGGGCTCCGCGAAGGCCATCCAGAAGGCCGGTCCCGGACTGCTCCTGAGCTACGCGGTGGGGGGACTCGCGATCTTCTTCATCATGCGGGCGCTGGGGGAGCTGCTCACCTACCGCCCCGTCGCCGGGTCCTTCGCGACCTATGCGGATGAGTTCTGCGGGCCGTTCTTCGGCTTCGTGACCGGGTGGTCCTACTGGTTCATGTGGGTCGTGACCGCGATGGCGGAGCTCACCGCCATCGGCGTCTACATGCAACACTGGTTTCCCGACCTCCCGCAGTGGCTGCCGGCGCTGGTGGCCCTCGTGGTCCTGTATGGCTCGAATCTCCTGGCCGTGCGGGTATTCGGCGAGTTGGAATTCTGGTTTGCGCTGATCAAGGTCGTAACCATCGTCGCGCTGATCCTCGGCGGGCTCGCCGTCGTGATCTTCCACCTGGGCAGCCTGGGGAAGACCGCGAGCTTCTCCAACCTGTGGTCCCACGACGGCTTCATGCCTTTCGGCGTCCTCGGCGTGCTGCTGACCTTGCAGATGGTGATGTTTGCCTACTCCGGCGTCGAGTTGATCGGCGTGACGGCCGGCGAGGCCGATAACCCCGCCGTCGTGTTGCCGCGCGCAACGAACGGCATCACCTTTCGCATCCTGATTTTCTACATCGGCGCGCTCGTCGTGATCATGTCGCTCGTGCCATGGAAGGAGCTCAGCCCGTCGACGAGCCCGTTCGTCTATCTGTTCGAGAAGATGGGCATACCCGCCGCTGCGGACATCATCAACCTCGTGGTCATCACTGCTGCGACCTCGTCGTGCAATAGCGGGTTGTTCAGCACGGGACGCATGTTGTATGCGCTTGCACTGCGCGGACAAGCGCCGGCTCGTTTCGGTGCCCTGAGTCGGAAGCATGTGCCCGCGTCGGGCATCCACGTGTCCGCCGCCGTCATGCTCATCGCGGTTGCGCTCAACTACGTCGTGCCGGACAAAGTGTTCGTATGGGTGACCAGCATCGCGCTCATCGGAACGCTGTGGACGTGGGGCATCATCATGGTTGCGCATCGGAACTACCGGCTGGCCGTCGATGCGGGTCGGGTGAAAGGCTCGACTTACCGGATGCCGGGTGCGCCGTACGTAAACTGGATCGTCGTCGCTTTCCTTCTCTTCGTGTCGGCGATGCTGGAACGCGATCCCGACACACGCATCGCCTTGTACGTGGCGCCGTTCTGGTTTGCGCTGCTGGGAATCGGGTATATGAAGACGCGCAAGACCACGCAACCGCAGACTGCCTGATCGATTCGTCTGGAGAGATGGCGCGCCCGGAGGGATTCAAACCCCCGACCCTCGGTTCCGAAGACCGATGCTCTATTCGCTGAGCTACGGGCGCAGGAAGAGCCTGCAGTGTATCGAGTGTGGCGGCCGGGTGGAACCCCGCTCTCAGTGCGTGGGGAAGTCCGCCGGCAAGCGGGCGTGCCTTAGTGCTGCGCGACAGAGTCGTTCCACCACCCGCCGCCGAGCGCAACCAACAGATCGACTGTGTCTGCGTATTGCTCGATCTGCGCCGTCGCGAGATTGAGCTTCGATTGCGCGTACGTGCGTTCCGCGTCGATCAGTTGCAGCACGGTTGATTTTCCGGCGGTGTAGCTCGAGCG
>FTEM01002182.1_pt1 | contig 10958 bp, 8 predicted proteins | sample 1640201 | NCBI WGS metagenome assembly FTEM01 (sample SAMEA3914816, study PRJEB12502) | metagenome | biome: forest; material: soil | place: USA | collected 2011-09-16 | depth 0.3 m | reverse complement strand
GCAAGGGGTACCAGGACGCACCGCTCGAAGACGTTTTGATCGTCTCCGCGCGCCGCGTCGATGCGGCCTGACCGCGCTCAACGCGGCACGATCATTGGCAGGCTCCTGAAGTGGATCGCCTTCGCGATCCTCGCATGGGTCTGCGTGACCGCCCTCGCGGTCCTCTCACTGCGGTGGTTGGATCCGCCCACCAGCGCGTTCATGCTCACCGCTCGCGTGCAAGCCGCGCTTGCGCGTGACTCCAGCTATCGTGCCGATTACCGCTGGGTGAGCCTCGAACGGATTTCGCCTCACGCTGCGCTTGCGGTCATCGCTTCCGAAGATCAGCTTTTTCCGTTTCACGGCGGCTTCGATCTGAACTCGATCCGTGAGGCAGTGCGCGCGAGCGAGCACGGCAAACACCTGCGCGGCGCAAGCACGATCTCGCAGCAAGTTGCCAAGAATCTGTTTCTCTGGTCGGGGCAAAGCTTCGTGCGCAAGGGAATCGAGGCTTGGTTCACCGTTCTGATCGAAGCGATGTGGCCGAAGGAACGCATCCTCGAGACCTATCTCAACATCGTCGAGTTCGGCAAAGGCATGTACGGTGTCGAGGCGGCCTCGCAGCGTTACTTTCACAAGGAGGCGGCGCGCCTGTCGTCGCCCGAGTCTGCCCTCCTGGCGGCAGTGCTCCCCAACCCCATCCGCTTCCACGTGGACAATCCGTCGCGTTACGTGCAGTCACGCCGCGACTGGATACTCGGACAGATGCGCGGTCTTGGCGGCTCGTCTTACCTGAATGCTGTGGAACGCGAAGCGAAAACCCGTCGCTAGATCAGGGCACGTCATACCCTAAGTTCGGCGACAGCCATTTCTCCATCTCGCCGACACCGACCCTGCGCCGCTGCGCGTAGTCTTCCACCTGATCGCGATCGATCTTGCCGATCGCAAAATAGTGCGCATCCGGGTGCGCGAGATACCAACCGCTCACGGCTGCGGTCGGATACATCGCGAATGACTCTGTAAGTCGAATTCCTACGGCCCGCTCAGTGTCCAGTAGCTGCCACAATTTCGCCTTCTCGGTGTGGTCGGGACAGGCGGGATAACCGGGCGCCGGACGGATGCCGCGATATTCCTCGTGGATCAACTGATTGTTGGTGAGTGTCTCCTGTGCCGCGTACCCCCAAAGCTCGCGTCGCACGCGTTCGTGGAAGTGCTCGGCGCAAGCCTCCGCGAGACGATCTGCCAGTGCCTTGAGCATGATGCTCGAATAGTCGTCGTGCGCGCGCTCGAAACGAGCCACGTGCTCTTCGATTCCAACTCCTGCAGTCACCGCGAACGCGCCGATGTGATCGGGCACGCCGCTGGATTTCGGTGCGATGTAGTCCGCGAGGCACTCGTGTGGCTGCCCCTCGGGCTTGCCTTTCTGCTGACGCAGAAACGTCAATGTCGTCAGCACCCTGGTGCGCTGCTCGTCAGCGTATACCTCGACGTCGTCGCCCACAGAATTCGCCGGGAACAATCCCACGACTGCGCGTGCCTTCAGCCACCGCTCCGCGATGAGGGTTTTCAACATGCGGCGCGCGTCCGCGTACAGGTTGCTCGAGGCCTCGCCAACGATCGGGTCGGAGAGGATGTCCGGAAACTTCCCCGCAAACTCCCAGGCGTTGAAGAATGGCATCCAATCGACATAGCCCAGCAGTCGATTCAAGGGATAGTCGTCAAACGTGTGGATTCCGGGCGCTCTCGGCAGCATCGGGGAGAAGGCCGACCATTCGATCCGACGGCGGTTGGCGCGCGCTTGCGGGAGGCTGACCTCGGGTGATTTCAACTTCTTGCCGGCGTGTTGCTCACGGCGCCGCACATGGTCCTCGTTGACCTTTGCTATGTATGGCACGCGCGTCGCCGCTGTCGCCAGCGCCTGGCACACTCCCACCGAACGCGACGCATCCTTCACATACACGACGCCGGACTGGTACTGCGGAGCAATCTTTACAGACGTATGCGCCGGCGAAGTCGTTGCACCGCCGATCAACAGCGGCACCGTGAAATTCTGCCGCTGCATCTCCTTCGCCACGTTCACCATTTCATCGAGCGAGGGAGTGATGAGCCCCGACAGGCCGATGAAGTCGGCGTTTTCGCGGCGCGCGGTGTCGAGAATCTTCTCGCACGGAACCATGACGCCCAGGTCGATGACCTCGTAGTTGTTGCACTGGAGAACGACGCCGACGATGTTCTTCCCTATATCGTGCACATCCCCTTTGACCGTGGCGATCACGATGCGGCCGTTGGTGCGCGCGGCGCCCTCCTTGCCCTTCTCGATGTACGGCACCAGGTGGGCGACCGCCCGCTTCATCACCCGCGCACTCTTCACGACCTGCGGCAGGAACATCTTGCCCGAGCCGAACAGGTCTCCGACGACGTTCATGCCGTCCATCAGCGGGCCTTCGATGACCTGCAACGGACGCTCGAAAGTCAGGCGGGCTTCCTCCGTGTCCGCAATCACATAGTCATCGATTCCTTTCACGAGAGCGTATTCGAGGCGCTTGGCGACCGGCAGCGAGCGCCACTCGAGATCCGCCTGCCGTTTAGGCGCGCCGTCGCCTTTGAATCGCCCCGCAATCTCGAGCAACCTTTCGGTCGCATCGGCACGCCTGTTCAGCACCACGTCCTCGACGATGTCCCGCAGATCGGGCGCAATGTCCTCGTAAATCGCGAGCTGGCCGGCGTTGACGATTCCCATGTCCATCCCAGCGGCGATGGCGTGAAACAGAAACACGGAGTGCATCGCCTCGCGCACGGGATCGTTGCCACGAAACGAGAACGATACGTTGCTGACACCGCCGCTGACCAACGCGTGCGGGATGCGCTTCTTGATCTGCCGAGTCGCCTCGATGAAGGCGAGGCCGTATGCGTTGTGCTCCTCGATGCCTGTCGCGATGGCAAAGATGTTCGGATCGAAGATGATGTCTTCAGGCGCAAGCCCCACCTGCTCGGTGAGGATCTTGTACGCGCGCTCGCAGATTGCCACCCGCCGCTCGACGGTGTCGGCCTGTCCCTGCTCGTCGAACGCCATCACCACGACAGCCGCGCCATAGAGGCGGATCTTGCGCGCATGGGCGAGAAAGACTTCCTCACCCTCCTTCAGGCTGATCGAGTTGACCACCGCCTTGCCCTGGACACATTTGAGTCCCGCTTCGATGACAGTCCACTTGGACGAATCGATCATTACGGGGACACGTGCTATATCCGGCTCGGCGGCGACGAGATTCAGAAACCGCACCATCGCGGCCTCGGAGTCGAGCATGCCCTCGTCCATGTTGATGTCGATCATCTGCGCGCCGCTGGCAACTTGCTGGCGCGCCACGTCCAACGCTGCCGCGTAGTCGCCAGCCTCGATGAGCTTGCGGAACTTGGCAGACCCCGTAACATTCGTGCGTTCGCCAACATTGACGAACAGGGAGTCCTCGTCGATGTGGAGCGGCTCCAGCCCCGCCAGCCGGCACTTCACCGGAATTTGCGGAATCTCGCGCGGCTTGAACTGGCTGATGGCATTGCGTATCAGCCGGATGTGCTCCGGTGTCGTTCCGCAACACCCACCCACGATGTTGACGAGACTTCCTTCGCAGTAGTCACGGAGGATCTCCGCGGTCTGCGCCGGCGTTTCGTCGTACTCGCCGAACGCATTGGGCAGGCCGGCGTTCGGATAGGCGCAGATATATGCGTCCGCGACGCGAGACAGTTCCTGGATGTAGGGGCGCAGCGCCGTGCCGCCGAGGGCGCAGTTCAATCCCACTGCCAGCGGCCGGGCGTGACGGATCGAATTCCAGAATGCTTCGGTGGTCTGTCCCGACAACACGCGGCCCGATGCGTCGGTGATCGTGCCGGAGATAATGATAGGAACTTCGACACCGATCTCATCAAACACGCTGTAGGTGGCATAGATCGCCGCCTTGGCGTTGAGCGTGTCGATCACCGTTTCGATGAGGATGAGATCGACACCCCCCATCAAGAGGGCCCGCACGGCATCGGAATACGTCGCTACCAGGTCATCGAACGTAACGTTGCGAAACCCTGGATCGTTTACGTCAGGCGACAGCGAAGTCATCCGTGTCGTCGGTCCCAACGCCCCCGCCACGAACGCCGGGCGCGCGTGTGCGTTTGCAAAATCGTCGGCGGTCTTGCGGGCAATCTGTGCGGCGCGATAGTTGAGCTCCGGCACGAGCGCTTCCGTGCCGTAGTCAGACTGTGAGACCCAGCTCGAGTTGAATGTATTCGTCTCGATAATGTCCGCACCCGCCTCCAGGTACGTTCGATGAATCCCAGCGATGATGTCCGGGCGCGTAAGCGTCAGGATGTCGTTGTTACCCTTCATGTCGCGGCCGTGACCGCGGAAGCGCTCGCCTCTGTACCCGTGCTCGTCCAGCTTGTGTTGCTGGATCATCGTTCCCATGGCGCCGTCGAGCAGCACGATGCGCTGCTCCAGCAGTTTCTTCAGGCGCTCGATCCGCGTGCTTCGCTCGCCTTCATCTGCCGGTACGATTCCAAACGGCGCAGCGACTGCGCGCGGCGAGCCTGCTTCATTCTCACGATTGGCAGGGCGATCCTCCGTGAGACCCGATGGGCCTTGTCCCGTCGAGCAACAACCGCTCATGCGACGGCTCCTTCGCAAACCGCAGTCGCGAACTGCCGTTTCACTGCGCGTACACCCAGCGCGTGACAGATCGCATACGTCAATTCGGCTCGATTCAACGTGTAGAAGTGGAAATCGCGCACGCCTTGACGCGCTAGCGCCTGCACCTGCTCGATCGCCACGCTGGCCGCAATCAACCGCCGCGTTTCAGGATCGTCCTCGAGACCGTTGAATCGCTCTCGCAGCCATTCTGGAATCGTCGCTCCACAGCGCTCCGCGAAGCGTAGTACCTGGGGAAACCGTGTTATCGGCAGGATGCCTGGAACGATCGGGGCATTCACTCGAGCTCGCTCGCACTTGTCGCGAAAGCGCAGGAAGACGTCCGGGTAGTAGAAGAACTGCGTGATCGCACGCGAGGCGCCAGCGTCGATCTTGCGCTTGAGGTTGTCGAGATCGGCGCCTGCGGAGGAGGCTTCCGGATGGACTTCGGGATACGCTGCGACGGAAATATCGAAGTCCCCCACGGATTTGAGTCCTGCAACGAGATCCGACGCGTACGCAAAACCGTCCGGGTGCGGCTCGTGTTGGCGCACGCCCTGGGGCAGATCGCCGCGCAGAGCGACGAGTTTGCGAATGCCCATGTCCCAGTATTGGCGCGCGATATCGAGAATCTCTCCGCGCCCGGCGCCGATACAGGTGAGGTGAGGCGCACCGGTGAGCTGCGTTTCTCTCTGGATACGCGCAACTACGTTGTGAGTCCGGGTGCGCGTCGATCCATCTGCGCCGTACGTGACTGAAACAAACGTGGGCGCCAATGGCGCCAGGCGCGCTATGGACCTCCACAACGTGCCGTCCATGTCGTCGTCGGCAGGAGGAAAGAACTCGAAAGAGACATTGATGGGTGCGCTCATGTCAGATCGTCCGTGTCACTCATTGCCCGCGTTGGGTCAGCGCGCGGCGGATGTGCCGCGCGAAAGCGCGGCGCTCGCAATTGCGGTGGCAGCGAGCACATGCTCGCCGTCAGCCTCGATAGGACTCATTCGTTCGCAGGTCAGGCCGAGGTCGCCGAGCAACCTGCGCAGCTTAGCCAGTGGATGCTCCACCACCTTTTCCCGCGTGTTCTCGAGCGCCTCGTACCGTTCAAAGAGCCACAGGCGGCCGGAAGGCGCCAAGGCCCTCTTGCCCGCGCTGAGCATTCCGGCAAAGGCGGTGGACGGTGCAGCGAGGTGGTTTAGATAGACGGAATCAAACAACTGCCCGGTGCGGGCGATGTCGCGCTCCGTCAATCCTTCGGTGCTCGCTGCAAGTAACACACGGCACGCAAATCCGCGGCGCTCGGCAAACGCGCGTGCACTCTGTGCCGCACGGCGCGAGTGAGCGATCGCAGTACATTCGCCGGCGCCGATTGCTGCGCTCTCCAAAAGCTCGAGATGTTCAACACCCACGACCAACGCAGCGCCGGATGGCGATGAGCTGGCGCGTTCGCCTGCGCCAACCTCTACAAATGCGCCCAGCGCGCGACCCAATCGGGACTCGAATGTCGTTGCGTCCTCGGTTCCACCGTCTTGTCGGGCCTGCGCCCGGTCGCGGTCGCGCGAAAGAATGGGATCCGCCTGGTCCAGGAGCGCGAACAACCCTTGCACGAAGCTCGCGGCGGCCGTGCTCTGAGCGAGCCGGTAATGCACCCACTGGCCTTGGCGCAGCCTTTCGAGCAGGCCCGCCTCGCAAAGAATCTTCAGGTGCCGGGAGACTCGCGGCTCGCTCTGTCCGAGCGACTGCGCCAGATCGCTGACGCTCAGATCGCGCTGGCCGCACAGAGCCAGCAACCTGAGCCGGCTGGGCTCGCCGGCGGCTTTCATCCAGGTCACGAGCTGTGGGGAGCGGCTGCGCATCGTACTAATTCAAGAGTTGTATATATCTTTAACTCTAAGCTAACACGTCGAAGCACCGCCCGCCAGCGTCGGATATTGATCCTCTATTGAGACAATGGAGCCTGGAATGGGCTCAATGGATCGAGGGCGACCCGTCGAGGTCTCCGGCCTCTGGCCCTGCTTCGGCAAACAGGGCTTCGACATCGATGGCGTCGAAGCGATAAGGGCGATGGCAGAACTCGCAGGTAACCGTCACGGCGCCTTGTTCCTGGAGAACATCGCGCACCTCTGCTGGCCCGAGCGCCCGCAGCAGATTGGTTACTCGTCCCTGATTGCAGCGGCATTCGAACTGAATCGGCGCGCCGCGAAACAGGCGCAGGTCGTGGGTGGCAAAGCCTCGGTTGAGCAGCTCCTCCACCGGGCATTCCAGTAGTTCATTCGAGCTCAGTCTCTCGATGCCGCGCTGCGCGTCTTCCCAGATCGCCTGCATGTCGGCCTCGTCTTCCGCGCTTCGGTCTGGAATCTTTTGCACCAGTACGCCGGCACCGCGCTCGCCGTCTGCAGCGAGGAGCACGCGCGTAGGAAGCTGCTCGGACGACGAAAAGTACGCTTCGAGCGATTCCGCAAGTGAGGCGCCTGTCAGAGGAACGATTCCCTGGTACCTCATGCTGCGCTCGTCGGCTTCAACGGTGACGGCAACGCGGCCTTCACTGCCGACTAGCTGCCGGAAGGTCTTGGCGTCGCGGACCCCCGAAGAGATAACGGTCACCGCATCCTCGTCAAATTGGGCGACGGCTCGCAGCCGGAAGTCATGCGTGCATTGCGCGACGAGCAGACTCACTGCACCGTTGCCCTGAAGCTGCAACGTCAGAGTGCCGCGAAACTTGAGAGTAGCCGCAAGCAGCACCGAGGCTGCCACGGCTTGACCCAGCAGCTCACGTACGAGTTCCGGATAGTCTCGATGCGCCCGTAGCTCACGCCACGCGCCCTCGAGCCTCACCCAGTGGCCACGGACGGGGCGATTTTCGACAATGAAGCGGCGAACCTCGTCGCCGACGGGAATGGGATCGCTCATCTCCCGAGCATGGGGATCGGTCCGCCGGACCGCAAGGTGCGCCGCGCGCCCGCGCAGCCGCTGCAGCTAGCCCGCCAGTTTCTTCTTGAGCAATTCGTTCAATTGCGCGGGATTGGCCTTGCCCTGCGTGGCCTTCATCACCTGCCCGATGAAGAAGCCGAACAGTTTGTCCTTGCCCGAACGATATTCCGCAAGCTGACCGGGGTTCTTCGCCATCACCTCGTCGATGGCTTTCTCGATCGCGGACGTGTCCGTGATCTGCCGCAGCCCTTTTTCCTCGATGACCGCATCGGCGGTCGCGCCGCCCGCCCACATCGCCTCGAAAACTTCCTTGGCGATTTTCCCGGAGATCGTCTGATCCGCGATGCGTTTGAGAAGGCCCGCGAGACGCTCGGCCGTGAGCTTTCCGGCCGTGATCTCGATGCCGTCCTTGTTCAACGCCGCTGCAAGCTCTCCCATCACCCAGTTCGCCGCCAGCTTCGGCTCGCCCGGCACCTGACCGGCGACTTCCTCGTAGTAGGCCGCAAGCTCACGGCTTGCCGTGAGCACGCCCGCGTCGTACACAGAGAGGCTGTACTGTGATGAAAACCGACCTGCCTTCTGGTCCGGCAACTCGGGCAATTTCGCACGAATCCCCTCGACGAACGCATCGCTAAGCTCGAGCGGCAGCAAATCGGGATCCGGAAAGTAGCGATAGTCGTTCGCTTCTTCCTTCGACCGCATGGAACGCGTTTCGCCCTTATCCGGATCGTAGAGCCGCGTTTCCTGTTTGACCTTGCCGCCCGACTCGATGACGTCGATCTGCCGCGTGACTTCGTAGTTGATCGCCTTCTCGACGAACCGAAACGAATTGAGATTCTTGATCTCCGCCCGCGTGCCGAGCTTCTCGCCCTTCAAGCGCACCGAGACATTCGCGTCACAGCGGAACGATCCTTCCTGCATGTTGCCGTCGCAGATATCGAGGTAGCGCACCAGTGTGTGCACCTTCTTCATGTACGCGACGGCTTCCTTCGCCGAGCGCATGTCGGGCTGCGACACGATCTCGATGAGCGGCGTTCCTGCGCGATTGAGGTCGATGCCGGAAACTCCGGGCAGACCCTCGTGCAATGACTTGCCGGCATCCTCTTCGAGGTGCGCACGCGTGACACCGACACGCTTCTTCGCTCCGTCGTCGAGAACAATATCAATCGCGCCTTCGCCGACCACGGGCAACTCGTACTGGCTGATCTGGTAGCCCTTTGGCAGGTCCGGATAGAAGTAATTCTTCCGCGCGAAAACCGAGTGGCGCGCGATCTTCGCGCCGATCGCGAGACCGAACTTCACGGCCATCTGCACCGCGTCGCCGTTGAGCACCGGGAGTACGCCGGGGTAGCCGAGATCAACGAGGTTTGCCTGCGCGTTGGGAGGCGCACCGTAAGCGGTCGGCGACCCGGAGAAAATCTTGGACTTCGTCGAGAGCTGCGCGTGAATCTCGAGTCCGATGACGGTTTCCCACTCCTTCATGCGTATCGCTCCGGCACGCGGGAATGCCAGTCGGTCTCGCGCTGATAGAGGTGCGCCACGTTGAGCATGCGTCCTTCGCCGAACTGCGGTGACACGATCTGCAATCCCACGGGCAGCCCTTGCACGAAACCGCATGGGATCGACATCGCAGGCAGACCCGCCAGGTTGGCGCCGATCGTATAGATATCATTCAGATACATCGTGATCGGATCGGAGGTCTTGGCGCCTATGGGGAAGGCCGGCGTCGGCGCGGTCGGCCCGATCAATACGTCCACCTCACCAAACGCGCGTGCGAAGTCGGCCGCAATGAGCTGACGCACTCTCTGCGCCTTGAGGTAATAAGCATCGTAGTAGCCAGCGGATAACACGTACGTTCCGGTCATGATCCGGCGTTTCACTTCGGCGCCGAAGCCTTCGCCGCGCGAACGCTTATAAAGGTCCATCAAATCACGCGGATTCTCGCAACGATGCCCGAAGCGCACGCCGTCAAAACGCGCAAGGTTTGAAGAGCATTCGGCGGGTGCGACGACGTAATACACAGGCACCGACAGCGGCAGATTCGGAAGACTGACTTCGCGCAGCGTCGCGCCGAGCTTCTCGTACACGGCAAGCGCATCGCGAATGCGTCGCTCCACTTCCGGATCGAGTCCCTTATCGAAGAATTCCTTGAGGAGCCCGATTTTCAATCCGGCCAGCGGCGCATTCAGGCCGGCGACGTAATCCGGCACCGGCGAATCCACGCTCGTCGAGTCGTTCGGGTCGAAGCCCGCCATCTCGCGCAGCACCAAAGCCGCATCCTCTGCAGTCGCGGCGATGATGCCGCCCTGATCGAGACTGGAGGCGAACGCGATCATTCCGTAACGGGACACACGGCCATACGTGGGCTTGACGCCCGTCACACCGCACAAGGCCGCCGGCTGGCGAATCGAACCGCCCGTATCAGTGGCGGTCGCGGCGGGGATGAGGCGCGCAGCGACCGCGGCGGCCGACCCTCCAGAGGACCCGCCGGGCACCAGGTCGGTGTTCCAGGGATTGCGCACCGGGCCGAAGAAGCTGGTCTCGCTCGACGAGCCCATCGCGAACTCATCCATGTTCGTCTTGCCGAGCGTCACCGCACCGGCGGTCTTGAGCTTGGCTACCACCGTGGCGTCGTACGGAGCGACGAAGTTCTCGAGCATTCGCGACCCGCAGGTCGTCTTCACGCCCTGTGTACAGAAGATGTCCTTGTGAACGATCGGCAGACCCGCCAGCGCAGGCGCGTTTCCGGCCGCCAGCGCACGATCCGCAGCCTGCGCAGACTGCAGTGCCTGATCGCGAGTGACCGAGATGAAGGCGTTCAAAACCGACTGATTCGCTTCAATACGGTCCAGAAACAGCCGCGTAAGCTCGACGCTCGAGAATTCTTTGCGGCGCAGCCCCTCGGAGAGCTGCGCCAGCGTCTTCCTGTGAATGGTCACTCTATAACCTTGGGAACGAGGTAGAGCCCGGCCGCGACTTGCGGCGCATTGGCCTGGTACAGCTCATGGTGGTCCTGTTCGGTGGCGACGTCGGGCCGCAGCCGTTGCGACAGGCCGGGAAGGGGGTGTGCCATCGGAGCGACACTGGATGTATCCGCACGGTCGAGCTCGCCGACCAAAGCGAAGATGCGCGACAAGGTCTCCTGGTACACGGGTACTTCGGGCTGTTGCAGCTCGAGACGTGCCAGGTGCGCGATGTTTTCGATCTGCAAAGCGGTGAGGGCCATGATGAAAATCGCAGGAGGGATTGAAAGTAAATGAGAAATGCAGTGTGAAAAACTGCGCAAAATCATACATGTTGCCTTGCTGAATGTCCTGTCGGTTGATATGTTACGCGCCACTTTTGGGGGTCCCCCGCCGCACTCTTTCCGGTCGCTTCATGT
>FTEM01001667.1_pt1 | contig 11041 bp, 9 predicted proteins | sample 1640201 | NCBI WGS metagenome assembly FTEM01 (sample SAMEA3914816, study PRJEB12502) | metagenome | biome: forest; material: soil | place: USA | collected 2011-09-16 | depth 0.3 m | reverse complement strand
GGCAGGGGCCGATTCGGCCGCTTCTCGAAACGGTCCGTAGAAAGAAGAGGCGTATTTCGCCGCATATGAAACAATCGGTGTCGCTGAGTGTCCTTCCCGGTCGAGCAGTCGGCGCATCGCCAGGATGCGGCCGTCCATCATGTCGCTCGGTGCAACGGCGTCAGCCCCGGCGCGTGCATAGTTGAGCGCGACCTGGGCAAGGGTCTCGATAGACGTGTCGTTGTCGATGGTCGAAGTACCCGGGACCACATGTCCGCAGTGGCCGTGGTCGGTTGAGCCGCAGAGGCAGACATCCGCCCACACCAGCAGATCAGGACAGGCGTCCTTGATCGCAGAGATGGCCTGAGCGGCCAGTCCTTTCGGGTCGAGCGCAGCACTGGCTCTCGCGTCCTTTTCCGTTGGCGCGGCAAACAGCAGAACGGCCGGCACACCCGCGGCGGCCGTCGCTTTCGCATCCTTGACGACTTCGTCGACGGACACCTGCGAGATGCCCGGCATGCTCTCAACGGCATGCCGGACTCCGCGGCCGGGGACGACGAACAGCGGATAGATGAACGCATCCGGCGTCAGGCGCGTCTCGCGCACCATCCGCCGCCAGGCGTCGGACTGGCGAGTCCGACGCGGTCTGTGCAATGGGAATCCCATGACTAGTGCCTCGTTTGCAGCAATCGATGAGTCGTCCGCGCAAGCCCTTGCAAGGTCGCGGATTCGGCCAGAACCGGGGCGCGTCCCCGCTCAGTCAGCTCCCGTGCGGTCGTCGGACCGATCGCGACAGCCACTACGGTCTCGAGCAAGCGGTCGAAATCCTGTTTCCCGAGCGAGCGCTCGAGCTCGATGACGGCCGAGGGACTGGCAAACGTCACTGCCCCTATCTCCCCACGGGCGATCAAAACGCGGCATTCCTCTGCATCCAGTGAGGCCGGCTCAGTGCGGTACGCCTCGACTTGAACGACTTCGGCTCCAAGCTGGGAAAGCCCGGCGGCAATGGTAGGAAGCGCACGTGAGCTGGCAGGAAACAGGACCCGCGGCGCTCGTGCAGCGACGCCGCGCGCCTCGGTGAGCCGCGCCTCAGTGAGCCGTGCCTCGGTCAGGCGCGCCTCGAACGCCGCCACCAGCCCCGCGGCGTTGGCATCGTCCGGCAAGAGGTCGACAGTCCAGCCACGCTGGTTCAACACTTGCGCCGTTGCGCTACCAACAGCGGCCACCTTCAATCCAGGCGGACGGAGAGCCACGCGCTCAGTGACTGCTGCGACGGCGTGTCGGCTTGCAAATACGATCCAGTCGAAACTCCGAATCCGCGCAAGCTCCGCGTCCAGTTGACCCGTCTCGGTGGCTTCGGTGGACACGGCCGGCCACAGAAGAACCTGCAGGCCTAAGCCCTTCAGCTCTGACGACAACGGACCGTCCGGCCCTTCAGCGCGTGTGACTACAACTGCCTTTACTTCAGGCAGCGTACTCATGGCGCTTCCACCGTGCGGCGCAAATCACGCTCATGCGAGATGAGCTGACCGGCACCCTTCGATAACAGCTCATCCGCGAGCCTTTGCCCGAGCTTCGTCGCGTCTTCAAGTGTGGCGGCCGAATTTCCGCGAACGGCCAGGATCTGCGAACCGTCGAGCGCGCAAACCACCGCGTGCAAGCTCAGGGACTTGCCGGAAACACTTCCGAGTGCGCCCAAAGGCACCTGGCACCCGCCTTCGAGTCTTCGCAACAATGCGCGCTCTGCAGAGCACGCAAGCCGTGCATCGTTGTCATCGAGAGACCGCAGCCAGTGCAGTGCTTCCGAGTCCGTTGTCCGTGCACAGACTCCAATGATTCCTTGCGAAACGGCCGGCGGGAAAGTCTCGACCGGCAAATGCTCGGAAACGCTTCCTTCGAGACCTAACCGGCGCAGGCCCGCCGCAGCCAGAATAATCGCGTCGTAGTCGCCTTTCTGCACGCGTTCGACACGTGTCGGAACGTTGCCGCGCAGCTCAAGTTGTTTCAAGTCCGGCCGAACTCGCGCCAGAAACGCACGCCGCCGCAGGCTGCTGGTCCCAACACGCGCTCCGGGCGGAAGCTCCGCCAGGAGGGCACCGTCCCGGCTGATCAGGGCGTCGCGCGGATCCTCGCGAGTCAGGGCTGCCGCCAGTGAAATCCCGTCTTCGAGGACCGTAGACAGATCTTTGAGGCTGTGCACGGCGATATCGACATCTTCCGCGAGCAGCGCCCGGTCGATTTCCTTCGTGAAAAACGCGCGGCCACCGACGGACCAGAGCGGCACGTCCGTTCGCACATCGCCTTCCGTGCGGATCTGCACCAGCTCGACGGGCGGTGCGCCTGATTGCCGGCCAATCAACTCCGCAACATGTCTGGCCTGCCACAGCGCGAGAGCAGAGCCGCGTGTGCCGATGCGAAGCGTACGCGGAGCGCTCATGACTCGCCCTCGACCAGGAACCGGTATCCCACGCCCCAAACGGTCAGAAAATGGCGGGGATTGGCGGGATCGCGCTCGAAGCGCTTGCGCAGACGCAGGATGAAGTTATCCACGGTACGCGTTGACGGAAAGACGTCATACCCCCAGACGCGCTCGAGAAGATCCTCGCGCGATACGATGTCTCCCGGACGTTCCGCGAGAACTTTGAGAATCATCGCTTCCTTCTCGGTGAGCTCTTGCGCGATCCCGTTCCACGACTGCGCGCGGAACGCGCGGAAATCGACTTCGTTGCCGCCGAATCGCAGCACGGCGCTCGCCGGCGTCGCAGAAGCGCTGCGATACCAATCCCAACGACGCAGGATCGCTCGCACGCGCAGCAGGAATTCCTGCAGATGAAATGGTTTTGCCAGGTAGTCGTCGCCGCCTGCCTCGAGCCCACGCACACGATCCGCTGGATCACCGCGAGCCGTCAGAAACAACACCGGGGTGTTATTTCCCTGCTCGCGCAGAGTGCGGCATACAGTGAAGCCGTCAACGAACGGCAGCATCACATCCAGCACGATGAGCGCGCACTGCTCGTTGCGCAGCCAATCAAGCGCCTGTTGTCCATCCGTCACGGCGTGCACCGAATAACCTTCGGCGCGCAGATTCTCGACGACGCCAGCGGCAAGATGCGGGTCGTCCTCGACGACGAGCACAGCAGTTGCCGGCTGCACAGCAGCGTTCACGTCGGCTCCGCCGGAGCTGACGGCCACGCCAATACAAACTGCGCGCCTCGCCCCACGCCTTCGCTGTGCGCACTGACTCTGCCACCCGCCAACTGCATGAGACGCCTGACGATGAAAAGACCGAGCCCGGTACCGAAATAACTGCTGCCGCCACCCGGATGCAGACGGGTGAATTTTTCAAACAAACGCATGTCATCGCCCGGCCTGAAACCCACACCACTGTCGCGCACCGTCACTTCCACTTCGTCGTTCGCGTGCCGGCCCTCGACCTTGATAGTTCCTCCGCCCACAGGAGTCACCGCAGCAATCGCATTCTCGAGCAGATTGCGCATCACGACATCCATCGCAAGCGGATCTGCGAGTACATAGACGCCACGCGGAATGTCGGCAGAAATGACTATCCGTTCCTTGTTGGCACGTTCCTCGAGGCTTGCGACGACTCGCGCGATTGCGCCTGCAATCTCGATCGGTTCGCGTCGCAGATCGACTCGGCCACGCTCGAGACGCACACTCTCGAGAATCTGCGTCACCATCGCCTCCATGCGCGCGAGGTCCGCAAGCATTCGATTGATCAGCGTTCCGGATTGGTCGGGCGACAGCGGCCGCAGCGCCATCGTCTCCAGAGACAGTTGCAGGCTCGCCAGAGGCGTCTTGAACTGATGCGACACGAGGGCCAGAAAGTTGTCCTGCTCCTGCAACACCTTGGCTTCCGCCCGCAACGCCCGGCCGATGACGGTGATGCAGGCCGCCAGCGCCAGCAGGAAGAATCCTCCCTCCCACGCATATTGGTTGATGCGGCGATGCTCCTCGCTCAGAAGCATTTGATCGACTTCCGGTGCCAGCGACGCCTGCCCACCGTTGACGGCTATCCCTGGCAGGATCCGCTGCACCCGGTCCGCGCTGACACCGGATGCCATCAGGGCTTGGGCGGCCGCGACCTGTTGCGAATACAGAGTGTGGGCGGCCTGGACCTTTTCGATTGCATACGTACGCTGGTCGAACAGCCACCAAGCCACCGTGGCGGCGGAGACCACCACCATGGCAAGAGCGGTAAGCTGAAAGACACGCGCGGACTTCATACCGTTCTTCAGTCGATGGTTGCGAGCGCTTCGTGCAGAGCCTGCGCGAGCCGCTCCAGGTCTGAGCTGCGGTGAGCGAGCGAAAGGAAGCACGCTTCGTAAGCAGAAGGAGGCAAATACACTCCGCGATCAAGCATGGCGTGAAAGAGCGCGCTGAAGCGCGTAGTGGCCTCCTTCGACAAGGTGACCGCGGTCCTCGGCGCTGCTCCATCGTGCAGCGCGAGCCAGAATAGCGAGCCGGTACGCACCAGTTGCAATGGAAACCGCGCCGTCGCCAACACCGGTCGAAGCAAGCGTTCGAGCTGCGCGCCAAGCGCCTCGAGACGTTCCCACCCGGACTCCTTCACAAGGATGTCGAGTGTGGCGATCCCTGAGGCCATTGCGACGGGATTGCCGGAGAGGGTGCCGGCCTGATACGTGTCTCCGAGAGGCGCGAGACGCGCCATGATGCGAGACTGGCCGCCAAATGCGCCCACAGGCATGCCACCGCCGATCACCTTGCCGAATGTGGCGAGATCCGGAACGATCCGCAGAATCTCAGCGGCACCGCCCCGGGCGAGCCGGAAACCGGAGATGACTTCATCAAATATCAGCAGTGCCCCATATTGGGCGGTGACCTTGCGAAGTCCTCCCAGGAACTCGCGGCGCTGCAACAGCAACCCATGATTTGCCGGCACCGGCTCGATGATCACCGCAGCAATCCGGTCGCCTTCGCGAGCAAACAGGTCTCGCACAGCCGCATCATCGTCCAGCGGTAACACCCTTGTGCAGGCGGTGAATGCTTCCGGCACGCCGGCCGATGAGGGTCGTCCGAAGGTAGCGAGTCCCGAACCGGCGGCGACGAGCAAGTGATCGGCATGGCCGTGATAACAGCCAGAGAACTTCACGATGAGGTCGCGCCCCGTGTAGGCGCGTGCCAGGCGAATTGCGCTCATCACAGCTTCCGTTCCGGAAGACACGAATCGCACTTGCTCGAGTCCCGGATACGAGGCCACCAACCGTTCGGCAAGCTCCACTTCTCCGGCACACGGAGCGCCGAACGTCGTGCCGTTGCGAATCGCGTTGCTGACGGCATCCAGCACAGCCGGATGGGCATGACCCAGGATCAGCGGGCCCCAGGAGCCCACGAAGTCGAGGTATTCGCGACCGTCGGCGTCGGTGAGAAACTGCCCGGCGCCGCGTGAAATGAACAAAGGGTTGCCGCCAACCGCACGGAACGCACGGACCGGAGAGTTGACTCCGCCTGGAATGACGCGGCACGCACGCTCATACAACTCGCTGGAACGCGGATGCGCGGATTCGCCGGCAACGCCGTGATTTGGGTTGTTCATCTGACGGGTCTCTATCGTTGTCTTTTCTCGGAATCCGTGCGGCGAAGCTTCGCCTCACGGAAGAATGCATCAACCGCTTCGTCAGCGCTCGCGTGCGCAGCGGCAGCTCGTAATCCCGCCAGCGGCAGGTGCGCCAGACGCCGCGCCACCGTCGACGCAAACCGCTGCAGCAACTCACGCTGGTTGTCATCGAGATCGCGCAACTCGCCGGCGAGCGCGCGGTCTGCCTCGTCGGCTGCGATCTGCTCAAAGGTGCCGCGCAGATCCGCGAGTTTACGTCCGATTGCACGTGTCGCCAGGTCGGCGCGCAGCCGTGTAAGTCGCTCATCGATTGCCGCACGCACGGGCGCGAGCCGCAGAAGCTGCGCCAGTCGCCGTTCCTGCGCCGCCTGGATCAAATCGTTCATTCCCACACGTACGAGTCCCGCAGCGCGTGCCGCTTCAGGGTCGACGTTCGGCGGCACGCCAAAGTCGATGAGCAAGGGTGCCTTCGCCCCGACTTTGACGAGCTTTGCCAGCGCGACTGGATCAAGAACGGGCTCGCCTCCACCGGCGGCCAACACCAAGGCTCCGACGTCGACGGGATCTGCCCGGAACTGATCGAGCGAAAATGCCCGGCCTGAAACGACCTGCGCGAATTCCTCCGCGACCTGCAGGGTGCGGTTGACCACGACGACTGGTACACCCGCGCGGTGCAGCAGCAAACCGCAGCGCTTCGTCATAGGAGAGACGCCCACCAATGCCACCGGCGCGGGGCCGCGGACGTTGGCGCTCCCGAGGTGCAGCAGAACCCTGTCCGCCGCCAGATCGGCCAATGACGGCGCACGAACTCCGGCCTCGAGCCGGTGAACGCGATTCGCCATGCTGAGGGCCTCACCGATGAGCCGATCGAGGGTGGGTCCGCAAACGTGGGCCGCCCGCGAGGTCTCCCAAGCACCGCGAATCTGGGCGGCTATCTCCTGCTCGCCGGCCTGCGCGGAATCAAGTCCGCAAGCCACGAGAAACAGGTGCTCCAAAGCCGCTTCACCGGTCCAGGCGCGCAGGATGCGATTCGCCTCACCGGGCTGCGGCTCACGGCCAATCAGTGCTCGGAATACCTCGCGCCGGCAATCACCCGCGGGCGCACCGTCACTCGTCGTGTATAGGACCTCGACGCGATTGCAGGTACCGACGTAGAAAACTTCTGCCGCTCCCATCGACGCGCGCAAAGCAGGCAGGCGCAAGCCGACCTCCGCCTTGGGAAGCGAAAACCGGGCGACATCATCGACGCCCGCATGGCGATAGGAGAGTCCCACCACACCGATCTGGTGCATGGGCAAATGAGACCACTCCGATGTCCCTGGAGTGTCACCGAATGGTCATTGAACGACGTCGCGCACGCCGGAGCGGTGCCGGCCTGGACAGACGTTGCCGGAATGCGACGCCTGTCGCATCAGGTCGTCGATCGCTTCAGGTCGTCGATCACCGTCGGCCCGGGGGATCGTCGATCAGTGGTCCCGGGGGTCGTCGATCAGCGTCGGCCCCGGAGTATGTTCGCTAGCAGGAATCCCGCCGCGACCCCAATTCCCAACGCCCAAGCCGTCGCCCGGTACGGTTGAGCCTCGACTCGCTCCTGCAAGCCGGACCACTGGTCCTGCGCCCAGTCCCGTGCCTGGTCCGCTCGAGCCCGCGCCGCCTCCGCCGCCGCTTCGCCTGCGGCCCGCAGATGGTCTGTCACATCCGACGTGTCGGCTGTGTGCTTGTTGCCGTTCTTCGACCCTGCCGCTGCCGCCATGTCGGAATCCTCCATCAAGCCGTACCCGATGCACGGCACAGCTCATCAACGAGGCGTCACGGTAGAAGTTCCGGATCAGGTCTCGTCGTGCCACGCGAAGCCGTCGCGGCTGATCAATGCGCTCGAGGCCGCCGGCCCCCAGCTTCCGGCCACGTACGCCTTGAGCTTCTCGTCCTGACTCGCCCAGCCTGCACGGATCGGATCGATCCAACGCCAGGCCGCATCCAGCTCATCGCGCCGCATGAACAGCGTGAGGTTGCCCTTGACGACATCCATGAGCAGCCGCTCATAGGCATCCAGTTGCTGCTCCTTGAACGTTCCGGCGAGATCGAGCGCCAGGTTTACGGGCTTCAGCCGCATGCCTTCCCCCGGTGTCTTCGCGAGAATCGTGAGCGTGATGCTTTCCTGGGGTTGCAGGCGGATCACGAGACGATTCGGCGTCCCGCTGTCGGCTCCAGACCCCTCGAAGATGGAGTGCGGAACGTCCTCGAAAGTCACGACGATTTCAGTCAGGCGGTCCTGCAGTCGCTTGCCGGTCCGCAAATAAAAGGGCACGCCCGCCCAGCGCCAGGTGTCGATCTCTGCCTTGAGGGCGACAAAAGTCTCCGTCGCACTGTCGGGGGCAACGCCCGTCTCCTCCAGGTAGCCCGGCACGGGCTGGCCGTTCACGGCACCGGCGCGATATTGGCCACGGACCGTTTTGTTCTGCACGTCACGTCCCGCAATCGGCCGCAGCGCGCGCAACACCTTGAGTTTCTCGTCGCGCACGGCGTCAGGATCATTGCTGGCCGGCGGTTCCATGGTCAGGATGCAGACGAGCTGCAACAGGTGATTCTGCACCATGTCGCGCAGCGCACCGGTGTGCTCGTAGAACTGCCCGCGTCCTTCGACTCCAAGTTGCTCCGCGATGGTGATCTGCACGTGGCGGATGCTTCCGCGCCGCCACAGCGGCTCGAACAACATGTTGCCGAAGCGGATCGCGATCAGGTTCTGGACGGTTTCCTTGCCGAGATAGTGATCGATCCGATAGATCTGCTGCTCTGCAAAGATGGCGCCGACACTTTCATTGATCAGCTCCGCCGAAACCCGATCGTGGCCCAGGGGCTTTTCGAGCACGACCCGCGACTTCGGCGTGACGACGCCGGCTGCGGCGAGATGGTTGCAGGTCAGCGTGAACAGATTGGGCGCCGTGGAAAGAAACATGACGCGCACCGCATCGTCACGGCCCTCGAGTTTCGCGCTCAGCTTGGAGAAATCCGCCGCGGCGGTCGCATCGACCTGGACATAGTCGACCAGGTCGGCAAAGGCGCTCCAGCGAGCGGCGCTGAATTCATTCGGCGTCACCTGCTTGCGGCACATCGCCTCGATCTGCGCCAGATATTCGCCACGTCCCAAACTGGTGCGCGCCACTGCGAGCACCCGCGACCCTGCACCAATTTGACCGGCGACATGCCTGCGATACAGGGCCGGAACGAGCTTGCGTAACGCCAGATCGCCGGTGCCGCCGAACAGCAACATATCGAAGGGCTCGAGCTTCTGCACTCTTCCATCACTCCTGAACCGCAAGAAAGTAAATCATCCAGAATTCGATCGCAGCGGCGCAGTATCCTAGCCGACGACGGACTTGTTTGTAGGGTCGCGAATCACACTCGCCGCGAGTGACGATCCGCCGCCGGAGCGGTCGAGCATGACTACACCACGCATACCACTGAATCCCCACGTGCATGAGGTGACGGAACGCATTCGAGAGCGAAGCTGGGGTGAGCGCACGGCTTATCTCGCAAGGGTACAGGAGGAGTCGGCGTCCACGACCACTCGCTCACGTCTGTCATGCACAAATCTGGCCCATGGTTTCGCTGCGTCGCCGGCGCCGGACAAGGACGCGCTGAAGGGACTGCGCTGGCCGAATCTCGCGATCGTCACCGCGTACAACGACATGCTCTCCGCGCACCAGCCATTCGAGCGGTTTCCTGCGCTGATCAAATTGGCGGCGCGCGAAGCGGGCGCTACCGCGCAAGTAGCGGGCGGCGTGCCTGCGATGTGCGACGGCGTCACGCAGGGTCACACCGGCATGGAGCTGTCGCTGTTCAGCCGCGATGTGATTGCTATGTCGACTGGAATTGCGCTTGCGCACGGGATGTTCGATGCGACGCTCTGCCTGGGCGTCTGCGACAAGATTGTTCCAGGACTCTTGATCGGCGCGCTGACTTTCGGTCATCTTCCCACGATCTTCGTCCCTGCGGGACCGATGCCCTCAGGCGTTCCAAACAAGGACAAGGCCCGCGTGCGGCAGTTGTTCGCCGAAGGAAAGTGCGGCCGTGACGCATTGTTGGAATCCGAAGCCGCAAGCTACCACTCGGCGGGAACCTGCACGTTTTACGGCACCGCCAACAGCAACCAGATGCTGATGGAGATCATGGGACTGCATCTTCCGGGCAGCGCATTTGTGCACCCCAACACGCCGCTGCGCGACGCGCTGACCGCGGCGGCGACGCGCCGTGCCGCGCGTATCACTTCACTCGGAGCTGAATATCTGCCCATGGCGCGGGTGATCGACGAGCGCGCGATCGTCAACGCGATCGTCGGCCTCCTCGCAACCGGAGGTTCCACAAACCACACATTGCATCTGGTGGCGATCGCTCGCGCGGCGGGCATTACGATCGACTGGGACGACTTCAGTGCGTTGTCGGATGTCGTACCGCTGCTGACGCGGATCTATCCGAACGGCAGCGCGGACGTGAATCACTTTCACGCCGCCGGAGGTGTCGGGTTGCTTGTCAGGGAGCTGCTGAATGCGGGACTTCTACATCCCGATGTGGAGACAATTGCGGGCAGCGGGATGAATCGCTACATGCAGGAACCGTGGTTGTCGCCCGAAGGACTCGCGTGGCGGGAGGCACCAACGGTCAGCGGCGACACGAATGTACTGCGCTCTGTGAACGACCCGTTCAGTGCCGACGGAGGCCTCAAGCTGTTGCGTGGCAACCTCGGCAGGTCGGTGATCAAGGTTTCGGCTGTGCAGAGCGCTCATCGTATCGTCGAAGCTCCCGCAAGAGTATTCGACTCGCAGGACGCTGTGCTCAAGGCGTTCCAGGCGGGTGAGCTGGCACGCGATGTCATGGTCGTCGTGCGTTACCAGGGGCCCCGCGCCAACGGAATGCCGGAGTTGCACAAGCTGACACCGGCACTCGCCTCGCTCCAGGAGAAGGGATTCAAGGTTGCGCTGATTACGGATGGACGTATGTCGGGAGCTTCCGGCAACGTGCCCGCCGCCATTCACGTGACTCCCGAGTGTTCATCCGGCGGCCCGCTATCAAAGCTGCGGGACGGGGACGTAGTGCGTCTCGATAGCTTCGCCGGCACGCTCGGCGCGCACGTGCCCGAAGATATCTGGAACCGACGGGAGAATGCGCCGGCCGGAGGCATCTCGAACGGTCACGGCATGGGACGGGAGCTCTTCAGTTTGTTTCGCACCCACGCCGCACCGGCAGAGCAAGGCGGAGGGGTGTGCATACCGGGCGTGTGAGACGCGCGCCTCGTTCAATACCTGGCGACGATGGCGTCCGCAAGCTGTGAGGGTTTCGAAACGAACGGCGAATGGCTCACCTCGAGCTCGACGACCGCCGCCGCGCGAGGGGCAAACACCTCGCGTTGCAATTTAGCCGGAAGAGCCATGTCGTTCGCGCAAACGACATACGTCGACGGAATACTGC
>FTEM01001938.1_pt1 | contig 11073 bp, 9 predicted proteins | sample 1640201 | NCBI WGS metagenome assembly FTEM01 (sample SAMEA3914816, study PRJEB12502) | metagenome | biome: forest; material: soil | place: USA | collected 2011-09-16 | depth 0.3 m | reverse complement strand
GGGGTGAACGGCGCATGATCGTGCGCTTCCTCCTGAAGGTGGCCGCAATGACTTCAATGGTCACCCCGTTGGGAACAGGAATCGCGTTCGCGCAAAGCGCGGATAACGGTGTGCACGTGCCGGCACACGAGCGAATCGTGCTCGATAACGGCATCACGCTCATCATCATGCCCGTGCGGGACGTTCCGCTCGTCGCCTTCAACGCCATTCTGCGCGGCGGTGAGTTGGGAGACGTTGCCGGAAAGCCGGGCGTCGCTTCACTGGTCGCGGGCCTGTTGGAAAAGGGCGCTGGAGAGCGCAGCGCATTCGAGTTCGCCGATTCCGTCGAAGGGGTGGGCGGCAGCTTCAACGCGGGCGCTGGCTCGGAATCGATCTCGATCCGCGGCCAGTTCCTGGCGCGCGATCAGCAGCTTATGCTCGAGCTGCTGGGCGACGCGCTGCTGCGGCCGCGCTTCGATGCTCAGGAGCTCGACAAGCTGCGCTCGCGTCAGATCGAGTTGATCAAGGCAGCCAAGGACTCCGATCCGTCGGAGCTGATCGGGACCTACGGCCGCGCCTTCCTGTTTCAGGATCATCCGTATGGCCGGCCGGTGATCGGCAACGAATCCTCGCTCGCGCAGATCACCCGCGACGACGTGATCGAATACTACCGCGCGCAGTTTGGAGCGGACCGCCTCACCCTCGTGTTTGCCGGCGACGTCGATGTGGATTTATTGAAGCGCGGAGTCACGAAGCTGTTTGGGAGCTGGTCGCGGGCGGCGCAGCCCACCGCCCGGCTTATAGCTCCCGTGCGGGCGAAGCGGCGACGGGTCCTGCTCATCGACTCGCCGGGGTCGGTGCAGACTTATTTCTGGATCGGCAACGTCGGTGTGGATAGGCGCTACGAGGGTCGCGCTGCCCTGGATCTCGTCAATACCCTTTATGGCGGCCGGTTCACGTCGATTCTCAACACCGAGCTGCGCATCAAATCCGGATTGTCGTACGGGGCTCGCTCCGGCTTCACGCGCGGCACGGTGGCCGGCGAATTCGCAATCCGCTCGTTCGCGCAGACTGAGAATACGGGCCAGGCGATCGATCTCGCACTGCAGACTCTTGCCCGGCTGAAGCACGATGGCATCACTGCCGAGATGTTGGACTCGGCGCGTGCCTATACACTCGGCCAGTACCCGATGGATTTCGAGACGGCTGCCGACTGGGCCGGCGCGATGGGCGACATCGAGCTGTACGGCCTCGGCCCGGACTACATCGAGCAGTACGGCCCGGCGCTGCGCGAGGTGAGCCTCAAGGATGCGCACACCGTCATTGAGCAGGCCTTCCCGGCCGCCGACAGTCTTGCGATCGTTCTCATCGGGGATGCCGCAAAGATCCGGCAACAGGTCAAGAGCTACGGGCCGATCACCGAGACTTCGCTCGTTCGGCCTGCATTCAGCACCCCGACGCCTGCCGCGCGCCACGGCTGTTAGCACCAGCATCGGCAACCGTGCATGCCCGAGCTGCCGGACATCACCGTCTACGTAGAAGCGCTGGAGCAGCGGCTGCTCGGAGCGCACCTGAAGTCGGCACGCCTGACACATCCGTTCCTGCTGCGAACCTTCGACCCCCCGATCGATTCGCTGTACGGGCGCCGCGTCGTTGAGATCCAGCGCGTCGGAAAGCGCATCGCCATCGGTCTCGACGGCGGTTACTGGCTCGTCCTGCATCTGATGATTGCCGGCCGGCTTCATTGGATTCCGGCCGGGACGCCGTTGCCGAAACGCGCGGCGCTCGCCTATCTCACATTCGATACCGGTACTCTGACTCTGACCGAAGCCGGCACCAAGCGCCGTGCGTCGCTGTTCGTCTTTGCCAACCGCGAGCAGCTCGTGCGACACGATCCGGGCGGCCTCGAAGTGCTATCAGCCACGTATGCTGAATTTCGCGACCGACTGATCGCCGAGAACCACACACTCAAGCGCGCGTTAACCGATCCGCGCGCATTCAGCGGCATCGGCAACGCGTATTCGGACGAGATTCTGCATCGAGCGCGGCTGTCACCAATTGCGCTCACGCAGAAGCTCGACGAACCGTCGATAAGACGGCTGTATGAATCCGTGCGGACGGTGTTACCGGAATGGACGGACCGTTTGCGCGCCGACGCCGGCGGAAACTTTCCGGAAAAAGTGACGGCGTTCCGTGCGGAGATGGCCGTTCACGGCCGCTTTGGCAAACCCTGCCCGGTGTGTGCAACGAGCGTGCAGCGGATTCGTTACGCCGAGAACGAAACCAACTACTGCCCGCGTTGCCAGACCGGCGGCCGCGTGCTCGCCGATCGGTCGCTATCGCGGCTGCTCAAGGACGACTGGCCGCGCACGATCGAGGAAATGGAAGGCGGTTAACGCGGGGCGACGGAATCGTGCTCCAGTCACGCTCCGTCGCCCGCGTCATTTCCCATTAGCTCAACTCTTCGGCGTCACGGCAACCTGCGCGACCGCATTCTCCTGCGGCCTGGTGTCGTGCGGGCTGCGCAGCGCAGTGATATTGCGCGCTACGAATTCCGCCTTCGGAGATAGCTCTACCGCATCGGCGAGATCCCGGGCCGCCGCCACGGCGTCGTGCGACAGCCAGTGCAGTACGGCGCGATTCGAGTATGCGATGGCCAGGTACTCGCTCAACATTTCACGTTGCCAAAGCGTCGAGGCCGAGACGCCCGAGAGGTCGTGCCTCGCGTTGCGTATTGCGGAGTCGCACACGGATTGCGCGGAATCGAACTGACCGGTCATGGTGTAGGCAACGCACCTGTTTGTCTGCAGCGTCATTGCGTCGGCGGTATTCCGCCGGACCTGCGCGACCGCGGCGTCGAAATCGCCGGCGACCAGGCTCTTGCCGCCGGCACCGTTGGTGTACGCGGTCATGACGAACTTTGCGGGTGGCTCGGCGGCGTGCACTACTGAGCCGGTCAGCAGTGCGCCGGCGACGGCGAGGCGTAGCGCCTTGCGACTGTTACGGCTGTATGAAGGCATGATTGCAGTCTCCTGTCAGTGGAATCGGTCGGTTGCCCGATGTCTTGAACGCGCCGCCACGATATGAAAACCAACACGAGGCGACAAACGAAGAAATTTGCGCCGATGAGTGAATGATCGGTGGCCGGTGGCCGGTGGCCGGTGGCCGGTGGCCGGTGGCCGGTGGCCGGCGTGCGACGTACGACGCGTGACGTGCGCGAGGTGTGCAATGCGCGAGGCGCGGAAAGTGTGCGAGGTGCGGAAAGTGTGCGGCTTTCACTCTGCCGCAGCAGCGAGTTGCGTCAGTGCCGTTCCGCGAACTGCGCCAACGCCCAGTTGGTGAGCGCGCGGACTTCGGGCTTGTCCGCATCTTTCGGGCGGCTTACGAGGAAATACGTGTCGCAGGTCTTCAGCTCGACGGAAAATATTTTGACGAGCGCTCCTGAACGGAACCAGGAGTCGCACAATGCAGACGGCACGAGCGCAACACCCACGCCGCGCTCAGCGGCGCGCACAACCGCGAACATCGTATCCAACTCGATCACGTTTTTCGGCTCCGGCGCGGCGAGGCCGACTTCCTCGGCCCAGTTGGTCCAAGCAAATGGCCGCGCCTTGTGCACGATGAGCGCCATTTGTCCGAACACATCGCTGCCAAGGCGCGCCACTGCGGGCGCGTGCTCTTTCGAGCACACAGCGGTGAGCGACAGAGAGAACAGCCGTGCCGAATGCAATCCCTGTGGAACTTCGTCGGAGAGAAGAATCGATACGTCCGCGGTCGGCGGATGCAGCGCCGGCCGCGGATCGTGCGTGTCCATCTGAATGTCGATGTCTGGATGTGCTGTGCAGAAACTCGTGAGCCGGGGGACGAACAGCTCGCTTGCAAAGAAGGGCGGCAGCAGCACGCGCAGCGTGTGTCTGCCGCTGCGTCGTGCAACCTGCGTAAGGCTCCTGTCGAGCGCCTCGAGCAGCGGCTCTACTTCATCCAGCAGCGTGTGGCCCGCGGTCGTGAGGTCCACGGCGCGAGTCTTGCGTTCGAACAGCCGCACGCCGAGTGAGTCTTCCAGCTCCTTCATCTGGTGACTCACCGCGGACGGTGTCAGAAACAACTCGTCTGCCGCGGACTTGAAGCTGCGATGACGCGCAGCGACGCAGAACGCCCTCAGATTCCTGAGGGGTGGAGGACGGGATAGGCGCATCGTTCACGGGAAGTCTGAGCATTCAGCATGCAAGGGTTTTGCAAGTTCCGTGCCCCGCCGCGTGGGGCCCCCGCAATGGCGCCAAGGCGCGTGCACGCGCCGCAACTTGAGCGAAATCGCTGTTAACGGAGGCGGCGCTGCATCTAGTTGGGCACGGCCGGAGCTTCTGCACCGAGTCAGCGCACCATCGTGCCAATCGCCCCCGCTCAACCTCCTGCGAGGGATGAGTCCAGCCACCGCGCCAGCGCACCGCCATTCACGGCACCTGACTGGCGTGCGATTTCCCGTCCGTCCCGGAACAGGACCAGGGTCGGAATGCTGCGGATGTTGAAGCGAGCGGCGATGTCGGATTGCTCATCCGTGTTGAGCTTGGCGACCTGCAGGCTCGAGGCGCGCTCCCGCGCCAGCCCGTCCAGCACGGGCGCCATCATTTTGCAGGGGCCGCACCAGGGCGCCCAGAAGTCGACCAGTACGGGGAGGCTGCTACGCTCGGTATGCACTGGAAACGATGCGGCATCCAGAGCAATGGGGTTTCCAGCCAGGAGCTGCGACTTGCAGCGGGAGCAACGGGGGTGCTCGTCCAGTCGTCCGGCAGGCACGCGCACGACGGCGTGGCACTCCGGGCAGACGACCAGACTAGAATCCGTGACAGCGTCTGTGTGGGCGTTCATGGCGGCGGCAGCCTCAAATGGCCTCACTCGGGCCTGCAGGTGAAGGGGGCGACAAGCGCTTTGGAGGTGGAGCTGGGGTCAGCGCCGTGCCGTTTCAAGCGCGGGGTATACCTCTTGCCTCGACGGGGGTATGCCCCCATGTCCCCTCAGGCGGACTGCACCGGGGCAGTGAACGATAGAAAAAGGCACTCATGGAATACCGTGATTACTACCAGATGCTGGGCGTTGCCCGTACGGCCACTGCCGATGAGATCAAGAAGGCCTATCGCCGTCTGGCGCGCAAATTTCATCCGGACGTCAGCAAAGAGGCGAACGCCGAGCAGAAGTTCAAGGAGGTCCAGGAAGCGTACGAGGTCCTGAAGGATCCCGAGAAGCGTGCCGCTTACGATCAACTCGGCAGCGATTGGAAATCCGGGCAGGCGTTCCGGCCGCCACCGGAATGGGCAAACGGATTCGAGTTCCGCGGCGCCGGGCCGCGCGGCGGCTTCGGCCAGCAGTCGTTCGAGGATGAAGGGGGATACAGCGACTTTTTCTCGTCGCTGTTCGGCGGCGCGTCACCTTTCGCCGGAGCCGGGGCGGGTGCACGCTCGTCACGGAGCCGCGCTGGCCGCGACCATCATGCGCGAATCGAGATCGATCTGGAGGAAGCCTATCGGGGTGGCAGCCGGACTCTCGATCTGAAGCGGCCCGAGCTGAAGCCGGACGGAACGCTGGAGCTGCGCGCTCATACCGTGCGGGTGACGATTCCCCCCGGGGTCACGGAGGGTCAACAGATCCGACTGGCCGGTCAGGGAGAAGCAGCCGGTGGCGGCGGACGTCCCGGCGATCTGTACTTGGAGGTCCACATCCCGCCGCATCGACTGTTTCAACTCGAGGGGCGCGACGTGACACTGACTTTGCCGATTGCTCCTTGGGAAGCTGCACTGGGCGCATCCGTGCCGGTGCCGACGCTAGCGGGCAATGTCGACATGCGCATTCCCGCGGCCGCCCAATCGGGCCAGAAACTACGGCTGCGGGGTCGTGGCCTGCCAGGTCCGCAGGCGGGGGATCAGTACGTGCTTTTGAAAGTGGTGGTGCCGCCAGCGCAGTCGCCCGAGGCACGGGCGTTGTACGAAGAGATGCAGCGCGTCATGGCCTTCAATCCTCGCGCCGAGCTCGAGTGACAGGCAGGTCCGGCCGGACGCGGTATCACTGACCAAAGGCCGAGCCTTCCTTTTCCAGGTAGAGGCGCTCTTCCGGCGTGCTGACACGGCCCAGCGCGCGGTTGCGGGAGGGAAAGCGCCCGAAGCGCCGGACGATCTGCCGATGCGACTCGGCAAATTCGAGCGCGGATTGCAACGTTCCCCGCAGCTCCTGCGGCGCCTCGAGCAGGAGTCTGCGGTAGGCGGCGAGCGACTCGTCCTGGACCTCCGGCTCCTCCGAATGCTGCAGCGGCATGTAGAAAAACAATCGTTCGATGCAGTCCAACGCGCCATCGGCGGCGGATTGCATGCCCGTCAGTGCCAGTCCGAGAGCCTGCTCGTCGTATGCGAAGGCACGCGACTTGCCTCGGAATATATTGCGGGGAAACTGGTCGAGCAGAATGATGAGGCTCAGCCTACGGCGCGGACTGTCCGCCCAACTCGCGAGTGAGCCGTTGGCCGCGCGCTCAACCAGATCGCCGAACTGAGTCGCGATCACCGCATCCTGCTGCTCCAACTGCGCGGTTGAATCGCTTCCGAACCAGAACTCCATGCGCTCATTGAGCGCCTGCGCAGACTTCGACCCGCCCGCGGCCGCGGTCAGCTTGCCGAACCAGAACTCGCGAACTCGCAGGGCCTCATCCATCGTTCGAGCATACCAGCCGCGGCGCGCCCGGCAGGGCGGTGTGACGCGTCACTCTGATTTGGCTTCGTCCGCTTCGAACAGCTTCTCGAGCTGCTTCGCGGCTTCCTGGGAGGTGGCCCTGAACTTCGTCTCGTCCTCTTTGACTGCGTACTGTGCGATCAGCGTTGATTCGTCGTGGCGCCGGAAACGGCGCACGGCGGTGCGCGCCCGGTCGGCAGTCTCGCCCAACGCCAGCAGCACCAACTCGGACATTTCGAGGCTGGAAGCGTATGTCTCGCGGATGATGTTCTTGACCCCCGCGTCCATGAGCGAGAACGCATGCTGGCGATTGCGTGCGCGCGCAAATATCTTCAAGTGGGGGAATTGTGTTTTCACCAGAACCGCAGTGCGTACGGAAGCGTCCACATCATCGATAGCAAGTACGAACACCGTGGCGTTTTCAGCTCCCGCCGCTCGCAGGAGATCCAGGCGCGAAGCGTCCCCGTAATAGACTTTGTTGCCGAACCGACGCACGAAATCGACGTGCGTTTGATTGCTGTCCAGTGCCGTGAAGGCGATGTGCCTGGCGCTCAGGATACGGGCGACTATCTGGCCAAAGCGGCCGAAGCCTGCGATCAGGACCCTGATGTCCTGCTCGTCGAAATCATCGAACGGACGCTGCGATCGGGTCATGAATCGCCTCAACACCGCGTCGTGCAGAAGCATCAACAAGGGTCCGAGCATCATCGACAGGGTCACGGCGAGGATGAGCAGGTCGGCCGTCTGTTGAGCGAGGATTTGCTGTCCCGCGGCGAGCGTGAACAGGACGAAAGCGAACTCGCCTCCCGCGGGAAGGGTGAAGCCCAGGCGCCACGCGGACTGCGGCTCCAGACGTGCGATTCTGCCCAGTAGAGTCACCGCCGCGAGCTTGACTACCAGGAAACCGCCCGTCAGACCGAGAAGTGTCAGCGGCTCCGAAGCCAGCAGCCCGAGGTTCGCTGACATGCCGACCGTAATGAAGAACAGTCCGAGCAGCAGCCCCTTGAAGGGTTCCAGATCGGCTTCCAACTCATGGCGGAATTCGCTGTCCGCCAACAGAACCCCGGCAAGGAAAGCGCCCAGCGACATCGATAGGCCGGCCTGATTCGCGAGCAATGCGGTGGCGATGACCGTTAGAAGCGAGGCCGCAGTAAATACTTCGCTGACGCGGATGCGCGCGACGACGCGCAGTGCAGGGCGCACGATCACGCGCCCGCCGACGATGACGACTGCCACGACGATCGCCAGCTTGAGCAGCATCATCCACCAGGTTCCCGCCGTCGCCTGGGAAGTCGCAACGGGAGAGAGCAACGGGACGATCGCCAGGATCGGCAGCACGGCCAGATCCTGAAACAGAAGGATTCCGAATGCAGAACGGCCGTGTTGGGTCTTGAGCTGCCCCCGCTCGGCCAGCACTTGCAGAACCAGGGGTGTGGAAGAAAGAGAGAGACCGAAACCGACCAGGAGCGCGGCGGTGGGCTGCAGGCCGAAGAACCAGGCGCCACCGCCAAGCAGCAGTGTGCACAGCAGCACCTGGGCCGAGCCGAGCCCGAAGACGATGCGCCGCATGACCCAAAGGCGCGTCGGCTGCAGTTCAAGGCCGATGATGAACAGCAGCAGCACGACGCCGAACTCGGCGACGTGCATGACCTCGCCGACATTGCGGAACAGGCGCAATCCCCACGGGCCGATGACGAGACCCGCCGCCACGTAGCCGAGGATCGAGCTGAGTTTGAGCAGCCGGAACAGTGCGACGGCGATGACGGCGGCCGCGAGCAGGACTGCAGTTTGAGAAAGTGAAATCACGGACGCACCAATCCCCAGGGAGTCGCAATCGATTCTGGCAGAAAGTCGCCGCCGGGCGGCGCAGAGTGCGCCTCCCGCTTGAGATCCGCAGAATAAGACCCCATGCCTGCGGCATGCTGGATGAGAACTCTCTGCCTGTCGACACCTCGGCCTCCGACGAGCCCCTCGACGCGTACTCGCGTGCCGTCATTGGGGCGGTCGACGCGGTCGGACCCGGCGTAGTCAGTGTTTATGTCGGAGGGGCGGGCGAGGCGGCTCGGGCGCGCGGTGGTGCCGGGTCCGGCGTTGTCGTTACCCCCGATGGATACATACTTACGAATGAGCACGTTGTAGAGCGGGTGCAGGAGGCACGAGTCGCATTTGTCGACGGTCGCAGCGTGTCCGCAATCGTCGTGGGCCGGGACCCGTCCACGGATCTGGCGGTGCTTCGAGCACAGGCGACGTCATTGCCGTACGCCACCTTGTCGACTGCAAGCCCGTTACGAGCCGGTCAACTGATCGTCGCCGTGGGAAACCCACTTGGATTTGAGTCGACCGTTTCTGCAGGAGTGGTCAGCGCTCTCGGACGCTCGCTCCGCAGTCGTCACGGGCGACCGATCGAAGGCATCGTTCAGCACACCGCGGCTTTGAATCCTGGCAATTCGGGTGGGCCACTGGTGGATGCGAGCGGGCGTGTCGTGGGGATAAACACTGCGATCATCGCCATGGCCCAGGGGATCGGATTTGCAGTGCCTGCGGGTACTGCGCAGTGGGTTCTAACGGAGATCCTCACTCGCGGACGCGTTCGCCGCGCCCATCTTGGCGTATCCGTGCGCGACCGGCCGCTCGATCTGCGCCTGGTCCGGGCCCTCGACCTGCCCGTCAGGCGAGCAGTCGAGATCCTCGGCCGGGATGACAAAGGGCCGGCTGCCGAATCCGACCTTCGCTCAGGTGACTTCATTGTGGCCGTAAACGATGTCCCGGTTGATGGAGTGGACGCGCTCCACCGCCACTTGAGCCGCTGGCCCGTTGGGACCTCTTTAACCCTGCATGTCGTTCGCCGCACGCAGAGCTTGCGAATTGAGCTGACGCCGAAAGAGCCTCAATAGCGCCCCCTGGTGCGGCAAAGCAGCCATGGCGCCCGCGAAGTGAAGGCCGGTGAGCGCGTCCGCTGACGCGCTCACCGCAGCCTGTCTACTCGCAGAGACTTTCCATATAGCCCTGAGCGACTGGCGACAGTCGCTTGCGCGCGAGCGCGCGGGCTTTTGGTGCATCGACGATGTATTCGAGCGGACCCGAGACCATCATCTGGCGGATGCGCGGATGCCGCGCGGACACGCGCGCCATCTTGTTCAGCACCGTAAAGCCGCGGTTGATCTTGTCGCGGGAGACCCGATTCTGCTCGATCGTGCGGGCGAGGTACTGCCCGAAACGGGCGTACAGGAAGTAGTCGTCGTCTCCGACCTGGAAACGCGCTTCCGCAAAAAAGTCCGGGAAATTCTTCTCGAGATAAGAGTTGACGGTTCGCAGGCGCGGGCCTGATGGATCGCTGGGGGCTCGTAGTCCCGGGGCACGTACTACCGGGGCACGTAAGCGAGGCGCGCGGACGCCCGCGGCGCGTTCCGTAGCATTGACCGAAGAGCGGGCCAGGGTTCTGGCCGAAGATTTGGCAACAGTCGACGCTTTGCGAGTCTTCATTGTCTTTCGCAACACCTCCAAGGTTCGGACGCGGCGCGAATGTTGAAGGACGACGACTCGCGATGCAATAGGACAGATGGAGAAATTGCGAGCGCGACAGACGACACACGTCACATCGTTCGCTCGCGACACAGCTTGCGATGCTTTCGCGCTCGCGAAGCAGTTCGCGTCGACGCTCCAACTGCGAGCACTGCGACCTCACGCTCGCGCTCGCGCACGTCCGGCGCCTTATGTCCGACCGTGCGGATTTGTGAATCGGCTGATGCGGGCGCCGGTGGCTATCGCCGACTTGAAAGCTCCGGTCGGGCCGGTATTATCGAAGCCTTGTTGCAGGTGTGGACCGACGCGCGGGCTACAAGGCCTCGTACCCGAGCGACTTCGACATGCCCAGATGCGGGCGATAAAGCTCCCGCGGGGTTACCGCAGATTTTTCGACCGACCGGGCAGGTGACGTTCCTGCTGGGGCGACTGTGAACGCGCAACGCACGCTTAGGGGACGCGCGCAGCAGGCGCGCGCAGCAGGCGATGGTCGCTCGCAGCTCACGACTCTCGAGGCCATAAATGCGCTCTTCGACTCAGGGACTCTATAAAGAAGCCTACGAACGCGATAGTTGCGGGTTTGGCCTGATCGCCAACCTTGATGACCAGCCGAGCCATTGGCTGGTCCGTACCGCTATTACATCCCTCAATCGCCTGACGCATCGCGGTGCAATCGCCGGCGACGGCAAGACCGGCGACGGTTGCGGCTTGCTACTCAAGAAACCGGACGCATTCCTGCGCGCCGCGTCCGCCAGCTTCGGGTCGCGGTTCAGGAAAACGAGGCCCGACGCAAACTTCTCGACGAGCTCGATGCCCGCCTCCGCCGCGACGGCGCGCAGGAATGCGTCCGGTTTCTTGAGC
>FTEM01001866.1_pt1 | contig 11140 bp, 8 predicted proteins | sample 1640201 | NCBI WGS metagenome assembly FTEM01 (sample SAMEA3914816, study PRJEB12502) | metagenome | biome: forest; material: soil | place: USA | collected 2011-09-16 | depth 0.3 m | reverse complement strand
CCTGTCGGATTGATGTGGTACTTCGTGCGCTTGTCGACCCACTTCGCCGGCAGGACGGGCTTGAGGATCTCCTCCATCACCGCCTCGCGCAGCACTTTGGTGGAGACGTCGGGACTGTGTTGAGTCGACAGTACGACTGCTTCGAGGCCGACCGGCTTGTCGTCCTCATAGCGCAGCGTGACCTGGCTCTTCGCATCCGGCCGCAGCCATGACAACTTGCCCTTCTTACGGACCTCCGCCTGCCGCTTCACGAGCCGGTGCGCGAGCGTGATCGCCGCGGGCATCAGCACTTCGGTTTCATTCGTCGCGTAACCGAACATGAGGCCCTGGTCGCCGGCGCCCTGCTTGCGCTCGTCCTTGCGGTCCACGCCTTGCGCGATGTCAGGCGATTGCTTGCCGATGATGTTCACGACGCCGCAGCTCGCGCCGTCGAAGCCCATCTCGGATGAGTTGTAGCCGATATCGAGAACGACCTTGCGCACCAGCGCCTCGACGTCGATCCAGGCCTTCGTCGTCACTTCGCCGGCCACCACGACGACGCCGGTTTTGATCAGCGTCTCGCAAGCCACGCGGCCCCGATCGTCTTCCTTGAGAATCGCATCCAGTACCGCGTCCGAGATCTGGTCTGCCACCTTGTCCGGGTGGCCTTCGGAAACGGATTCGGAGGTAAACAGGTAGTTGCTAGACATTGGCTTTTCAGTCCTGCTCTTGAGCTCGATGATTCAAGGGAAGCTCGCCGCCAGGCGCTGTGCGAACTGCGCGGGCGTGAACCTGTGATTCTGCGTGCCGCGGGACTCGATCTTGATGGCGCCCATCAGTGAAGCGATGCGTCCCGTCGTCTTCCAGTCGAGGCCATGCAACAGGCCGTGCAGGAGCCCGGCGCGGTAAGCGTCGCCGCATCCGGTCGGATCGACGACAGCCGCCGCTTGCGCGCAAGGGATCGAAATCTCATCGTCCGGCGTGTAGATGACCGAGCCGCCACCTCCGAGCGTTACGATCAGCGCCTTGACGCGCTTCGTCACGTCGCGCACGGTCCATCCGGTTTTCTGCTGGACGAGCTGCCACTCGTACTCGTTCACCGCGACCCACGTTGCCTGGGAAACGAAGCGTTCCAGGTCCTCGCCGCCGAACATCGGCAGCCCCTGGCCAGGATCGAAGATGAAGGGAATGCCGGCCGCCGCGAATTGTTCCGCGTGCTGCAGCATGCCGTCACGGCCGTCGGGCGCGACGATGCCGAGCGCAATGTCTTTGGCTGCCCCAACCTTGTTGGCGTGGGACTCCTGCATGGCGCCGGGATGAAATGCGGTGATCTGGTTGTCGTCGAGATCGGTGGTGATGAACGCTTGGGCGGTGTGCTCGGACTCGATCACGCGGATGTGGTCCGTCGGCACTCCCGTCTGGGCCATCCACTCCCGATACGGGCCGAAGTCGCGGCCGACGGTCGCCATCGGATAACCGGTGTCCCCCAACAGCTTGAGATTGTAGGCGATGTTGCCCGCGCATCCTCCGAACTCGCGGCGCATCTGCGGCACGAGGAACGAGACGTTCAGCATGTGCAGCTTGTCGGGCAGGATGTGATTGCGGAAGCGGTCGCCGAACACCATGATCGTGTCGAACGCGATCGAGCCGCATATCAATGCATTTTTCATGCGCTGCGCGCAACTTCCACCGGTTTCGCGAAGCGCGAACCCGGTGCATGTAGCGGCGCGAAGCGCGCCGGCAGATCTAGACTATTCATCTCGGCCAAACACAGCCCTCAAGCGTCCATCACAAATTTGCCGCCCTCGGCCGGCACTTCGAAGTTGCCGTCGACTACCGCACGCAGCCAGCGCGCCGTGGCGACCGTGCCGCCGAACGCGTAGAAGTGCGGGTGTACCAGCGGGCTGGCAGCCGTTCCGGCGCCGCCCTGGACGAGGCCGACTAGCATCTCATCTGGGGAGGTCGCGAGTCGAGCCAGGTTGCTCATCGCACTCATGTTTTTCATAAGCGAGTGGAGCGAGGCGCCCACCCCGCAGGCCATGGCGAACTTGATGAGCTTCGGGAGCGGTGTGGGGCCGGCTACGCCGACATAGACGGGGAGGGAAATCCCATGCTCGGCCAAATGCTTACCCCAGTCGAGGATCGACTGCGGATTGAAGCCGAACTGCGTATTGATCTGCATCTTGATGCCGCTGCGGTTGGCGAACTCCTGCTTGTGCTTGAGGGCCGCCCACAGGGCCGTCGGACCGACCGATTTGTGCCCTTCCGGATGCCCGGCGACGGCGACACGCTTGATGCCGGCATCGCCCAGTGCGCCGGAGTCGATGATCTCCAGGGTGCTGGTGAACTTACCCAGTGGCTTCTCGAGGTCGCCGGCAACCAGCAGCACCTGCTCAACTCCTCCATCGACCAGCTCGCGCAAACCGCCACGCAGTGCGTTCTCGCTCTCGAGGCGGCGCGCCACAATGTGCGGCGAGGCGCGAAAGCCAAGCGCCTGCACCTTGAGTGCCACGCGCACAACATCATCCAGCGATGCCTTTGGCGTGTGCGCGATGAACACCGCCGTGCCAGCCGGAATCTTGGTCGCGAGCGTCGATAGAAGCTCCTCGTCCATGGTGGAGATTTCGGTGGACGCGCCGCGCGCAAACTCGACCACGCGACGCTTCAGCTCGGCGGGACTCGCAGTTTCGTGGGTGTTCATGGACTCTGTGGCTGACTGGTTGGCATTCATTTAAGACGACTCGCTCAAGGTTTGCGGCGGGTCACGACGAACGTTTCGTCGTTGAACCACAACCCGCTGTGTTTCTGGAGGACCGTCTGCGTGGCATTCAGATATGCGCCATTCTGCATGACGGGATCGAGGCGCTCGTCCTCGATCTGGTTGACGTAGATGGCGGCATTCCACGCCGCGTACAAGGTCGATGTGCCAATCCGATCGCTGATCTCCGACGGCAGCGTGTGCATGTCGTAGCGGAACATCGCCTTCTCATCCGGCAACGCGGCGAGAGTGAAATCCCGCGCATCGCGTCCCAGCTCGGTCTTCAGGGCGGCCAGCAGGGCGTGGCGGTCGACCTTGAAGGGATTTTCGTCGGGCCACAGTTTCTGAATGATCTCGAGCCCGGGATCGCTGCCGTGCGACTGGATCGCCAGTAGCCGTCCTCCCACCGCCAGGCTGCGCGCCAGCGGTGCCAGGACCTTCTGCGCTTTGAACTCGGCCGACATGCGCGCCCGCCAGGGCTGCGAGGCGAGAATCAGATCGTAGCTTTCGAAAATACGGCCGGGCTTGGGGATGACCGAGTCCAACAGGAATTTCTGATCGTCGCGATAGATGACCAACACCGAGGGGCGCACGTACACGGGATTGCCCGACTTCGTGCTCGGCTTCGTCTGCCAGCCGTAGTCCAGTGTGGCGCCGAGCTCCTCGATCTGTTCCGCATACTCATGAGAGGAAGTGCCCGTAAGGCGCACTTCCTGCCAGTTTAGAGCCGCAGCGGAAGGCATATCGCGAGGCATCAGCCGCGGCGCTTCCGCGTAGTTCAGGTTCGTGATCACCAGCACCGAAGCCGGGTGCTCATGGAAGCGGTCGGGCATTTTCTCCAGGCCGAGCCGCACATCCTCGAGACTGATCTCCTTGGCGACCGCCATCAGTGGCACGTTGGGAAACATCCGATGCGTGCTGCGCATCAGCCGGGACAGCACCGTGGCATCGCCCATTCCTGCGTCGAAGAAACGCAGCGCCGGCGGAGTGGGCCGAACGTGCGTGAGCTCCTGATATGCCCGGCGTGCGATCGCGGACTTCTCGTTGCAGGTGTTGACGAAAGCGAGGTACTTCTGACGGTTGTCGTAGAAGCGAAATGGCGTCGAATTCTCCGGTGCGGCCGTAGCGCCCGGCGCGGACTTGCCAAGGTCCGCGAGTGCCTTTTTACCCGCGACGTTCATAGACTTACCCGCCCCCTCAGCGGATGGAGCGGAACGGTAGCCAGTCCCCGCCCCGGGCGGAAATCCGTAGTTGCAATGGGAGCTATAGATGGCGCGGATGTGAGGCCGGGCACGCTTGCCTGAGCCGGCTCGGCCCTACCACGCGGCGTTGCTGAGCTGCCTCTCGAACGCCTGACTGGCCCGTTCAGCCACTTCCCGGCGCCCTGGACGCGGCCGCGGTGGCCGCGGCAACCTTTGCCTTGGCCTGCGCTGCAACGATCTCGACCGCGCTGCGGGCAATATCCTCGAGGCCGGCCCCGTGCCGTTCCTCGTAATAAGTCACGATCTGGGCTCGCATGCGGGGGTCCCAGTAGCGGATCAGGTGCGCGGCGACATCGGCGGGAGCCCGTTCCGGCAGCGATTCGGTCGCGAAGAACGCGCTGATCTCGTTGGCCATCTTGATGAGCAGGTCGATATTCATGTCAAACGTCCGGGATGGGCATAAACGACGTGTCGGTCGCGCCGCGCAAAGGCCACGAGAGTGAGTCCGGTCTTCTCGGCGAGCCGTATCGCGAATGCCGTCGGGGCGGACAGCGCGACAAGGAAAGTAATTCCGACCGTGGCGCTCTTTTGCACCATCTCGTAACTGGCGCGGCTGGTGATGAGCATGAAGCCGGTCGAGAAATCCGCGTTCTCCCGCACCAACGCCCCGATTGCCTTGTCGAGCGCGTTGTGCCGGCCCACATCTTCGCGAACGAGGTGAATCCCCTTTCCCGGAACGACCCATGCCGCCCCGTGGACGCTACCGGTCATCGCATTGATCGGCTGCAAGGAGCCTAGCTGCTCGATTGCCGCGTGCAATTCCTCGACCGTCACCACGGGGCCCGGTCCGACGAGGCCCGTGTCGCGAATCGCGTCTGCCGCGGTTTCCGCGCCACACAGTCCGCAGCCGGTGCGTCCTGTCAGGTTGCGACGCCGGTGCAGAAGCTCTGAAAACTTCTCCCACGCCACGGTGACCTTTACATCGATCGCTTCCGCTCCGTGAGTCACCTCTACGGCCCGGACTTCGTCGGGTCGACCAACCAGTCCCTCGCTCAGCGTGAAGCCAACCGCGAAATCCTCCAGATCGGAGGGAGTAGCAAGCATAACGACGTGAGGCACGCCGTGATAAACCAGAGCGACAGGGACTTCCCGCGCGACCTGGTCGGTCGTGTGAGTCGTGGCGCCGCTAGTCCAGCGATCAACAGCGACCTCGGCGCTGACAGGCGTTGGCGTTGCGGCCGCGGCAACTTCACCAGGAACGACGACATCCGCGCCTGACATGCAACTGCTTCCGTAAGGCGCCGCGCCCTCAGGCTGGCGCGGGGTCGCGGCTCTTGCGCGGCTTGCGGGCCGGACGCGGCATCGAGCGCTCTTCCGCTGCTCTCTTCTGCCACGCGTCTTTCTGGCTCACGAGTACGATTTCGACCGCCGTCACCTTGTACTCCGGACAATTCGTCGCCCAGTCGGTGTTTTCCGTCGTCACGACATTGGCGTTGGTCTCCGGGAAATGGAATGTCGTATAGACGACACCCGGAGCGATCTTTTCACTCACTCGCGCACGCAGGACAGTCTCACCCGCCCGACTCGTCAGGCCTACCCAATCACCGTCGCTGATGCCGCGCACGTCCGCATCGTGCGGGTGGATATCCAACAGATCTTCCTCGTGCCAGACGACATTCTGCGTCCGTCGGGTCTGCGCGCCGACGTTGTACTGCGACAGAATGCGCCCAGTTGTCAGGATCAGGGGGAAGCGGCTGGTCGTCTTTTCGGTGGTCGGCACATATTCGGTCGCGATGAACTTGCCCTTGCCGCGCACGAATTGGTGAATGTGCATGGTCGGAGTGCCATTGGGCGCCGCATCGTTGCAGGGCCACTGGATACTGCCGAGGCGGTCGATCTTCTCGAACGTCACGCCGGCGAACGTCGGAGTCAGCTTCGCAATCTCATCCATGATCTGCGACGGATGCGTGTAGTTCATCGGATAGCCGAGCGCATTGGAGAGCAGCATCGTGATCTGCCAATCCTCGTAGCCTGCGACCGGCTCCATGATCTTGCGAACGCGGGAGATACGCCGTTCGGCGTTGGTGAACGTTCCGTCCTTCTCGAGGAACGACGAGCCCGGTAGGAACACGTGCGCGAATTTCGCCGTTTCATTCAGGAACAGGTCCTGAACGATGACGCACTCCATGGCCGCCATCGCCCGATTGACGTGGTGCGTGTTGGGATCGGACTGGACGAAGTCCTCGCCCTGCACGTACATCCCCTTGAAGGTGCCATCGAGGGAGGCCTCGAACATGTTGGGAATGCGCAGGCCGGGCTCCGACTGCAGCGTCACGCCCCAGGCCGCTTCAAACAGTTGGCGCACGCTCGAATCCGAGACATGACGATAGCCGCTGAACTCGTGCGGGAACGAGCCCATGTCGCACGAGCCCTGCACGTTGTTCTGGCCACGCAGCGGGTTGACGCCCACACCCTCGCGGCCGAGATTGCCTGTCGCCATCGCCAGGTTTGCTATGCCGATGACGGTCGTCGTGCCCTGGCTGTGCTCGGTTACGCCGAGACCGTAGTAAATAGCCCCGTTGCCGCCCGTCGCATACATCCTGGCGGCGCGGCGCACTTGATCCGCCGGCACACCGGTTATGCTTTCGGTGTTTTCCGGAGAATTGCGCTCCTGCGCCACGAATTCTTTCCAGCGCGTATAGGAGTCGTCTTCGCAGCGCTCGGCGACGTACTCGTCCTTCGTCAGTCCTTCCGTGACGATGACATGCGCGAGCGAATTGACCATCGCGACGTTGGTGCCCGGCGTGAGCTGCATGTGAACATCCGCCGCGATATGCGGCGAGCGCACGAGCCCGGTGACGCGCGGATCGATGACGATGAGCTTTGCGCCCTCGCGTAACCGCCGCTTCATCTGCGAGGCAAAAACCGGGTGGCCATCGGTCGGGTTCGCACCGATGACCACGATGACATCGGACTTCATCACGGAGCTGAAGGTCTGCGTGCCGGCCGACTCGCCGATCGTATTCTTGAGTCCGTAGCCCGTGGGCGAGTGGCACACCCGCGCACAGGTATCCACGTTGTTGGTGCCAAACGCTGCGCGCACGAGTTTCTGCACGAGGAACGTTTCCTCGTTCGTGCAACGCGACGAAGTGATGCCGCCGACTGAGTCGCGGCCGTACTTCGCCTGGATACGGCGGATCTCGCTCGCCGAGTATTGAATGGCCTCTTCCCACGAAACTTCGCGCCACTCGTCGGTGATCTTCTGGCGAATCATCGGCTTCGTGACGCGATCCGGGTGCGTGGCGTAGCCGTACGCAAAGCGCCCTTTCACACACGCATGACCGTGGTTCGCATCGCCGTCCCGATTCGGCGCCATGCGAATGACTTCGACGTCTTCGCCTTGCCCCTTCACTTCGGCGGTAAAGCCGCAACCGACGCCGCAGTAGGCGCAGGTCGTGTCGACGGCGCGCTCAGGCTGGCCGAGACCGATGATGGATTTTTCCGTCAGTGCCGCAGTGGGGCACGATTCGACGCACGCACCGCAGGACACACACTCCGACTCCAGAAACGATTCCGCCTGGCTGGCGGAGACTTTCGAGTCGAAGCCGCGGCCCTGGATCGTCAGTGCAAAGGTCCCCTGAACCTCATCGCACGCCCGCACACAGCGTGAGCAGACGATGCACAGCTCGGGATTGAACGCGAAATAAGGATTGCTCTCGTCCTTCAGGGCAGGACGATGCACCTCCATGTTGCCCTGCAGGCCGTAGGAGGTCTCGGTGATGCCGACTGTCGCGGCCATGTCCTGCAACTCGCAGTGGCCGTTCGCGGGACAGGACACGCAATCGAGCGGATGGTCGGAAATGTATAGATCCAACACCCCGCGGCGCAGGTCGGTCAGCTTGTCGGACTGTGTCCGGATCTTCATGCCCGCAGCCACGGTAGTCGTGCATGACGCTGGATATCCGCGGCGGCCCTCAATTTCGACCAGGCACAGCCGGCAGGAACCAAACGCTTTCAACGTGTCGGTTGCACACAGCTTCGGCACCTTCACGCCCGCCAGGGCGGCAGCGCGCATGACGGATGTTCCGTCCGGCACGGTGACCGGCTTACCGTCGATCTCGACCGTGACAGGGCCTGTGCCCGCCTTGGGTTCAGGAGTGCCGAAGTCTTCGTAGTCGATTGCAAACATGTCTGCTCTCCGTGAGGGCAAGCCGCGCGGGCCTGCATTACCTCAATGCCGCGCGCGTGCGCGGAAATCTTCCCTGAAGTGCTTGAGTGCGCTCTGCACGGGGAACGGCGTCATGCCGCCAAGGCCGCAGAGCGAACCTTGCAGCATCGTCTCGCACAAATCCTCGAGTAGCTTCACGTTCCGTTCGCTTTCCACGCCATCCAGGATGCGGTCGAGAACCTCGACCCCGCGGGTCGAGCCGATCCGGCAGGGCGTGCATTTCCCGCAGGACTCCACCGCACAGAATTCCATCGCGTAGCGCGCCATCCGGGCCATATCGACGGTATCGTCGAAAACGACGATGCCGCCGTGGCCCAACAAGGCACCGATTCCGGTCAGTGCCTCATAGTCGATGGCTGTATCGAACTGCGATGCCGGGACATACGCCCCAAGAGGACCGCCGATCTGTACCGCCCGGATGGGTCGGCCAGTCGCCGAACCGCCACCATAATCGTACAAAATCTCTCTCAAAGTAACACCGAAGGCCCGCTCCACCAGGCCGCCGCGCTTGATGTTGCCCGCAAGCTGTAGTGGCAGCGTGCCGCGCGATTTTCCCATGCCGTAGTTCTTATAGAACTCACCGCCATGGTGAAGAATGGTCGGCACCGTCGACAGCGTAACGACATTGTTGACGATGGTCGGCTGACCGAACAAACCCTTGATCGCAGGCAATGGCGGCCGCACACGCACCTCGCCGCGCTTGCCCTCGAGGCTCTCGAGCATCGAGGTTTCTTCGCCGCAAATGTAGGCGCCGGCACCAAGCCGTACTTCGAGATCGAAACGCTTGCCGCTGCCCATGACATCGCCGCCCAGGTAACGAGCCTGATATGCGGCGGCGATCGCGGTATTCAATGCGCGATACGCATGGGGATATTCGACTCGCAAATAGATGTAGCCCTGGGTGGCACCCACCGCAACACCGGCAATCGTCATGCCTTCGATGAGCGTCAGGGGATCGCCTTCCATCAGCATCCGGTCGGAGAAGGTGCCCGAGTCACCCTCGTCGGCATTGCAGGTGACGTACTTCTGCTGCGGCGGCTGATCGAGAACCGTCTTCCACTTGATGCCGGTCGGGAAGGCGGCACCGCCGCGCCCGCGCAGCCCGGACTCCGTGACGGCCTGGACGATGGCCTCCGGACTCATCGACAGAGCGCGACGCAGCCCTTGGTAACCACCATGGATCACGTAATCCGCAACGCTTGCCGGGTCTGTAATTCCGACCCGCGCGAACGTCAGACGCTGCTGGCTTGCCAGCCACGGTATCGACTCAGTCGGTCCCAGCGATAAGGCATGCGCGCCGCCCGTCAGAAAGCCTGCGGCAAACAGGGCCGGCACGTCGCCAGCGGCGACCGGACCATAGGCGACTCGCCCAGCGGGCGTTGCGACCTCCACCATCGGCTCGAGCCAATACAGGCCGCGTGAGCCGTTGCGGACCAGGCGAATCTCCAGGCCCCGTGCCGAAGCCTCCTTACGGATCGCGTCGGCAACTTCTCCCGCTCCGAGGGACAAGGCGCTGGCATCGCGTGGGACGTAAACCGTAACAGTCATTGCTTCCGCTCGCGCTCAGAGATGAGGCCGTCGAAACTCTCCGGGCTCACGCGCCCGAACAGGCGGCCGTCGATCATGGCGGCAGGTGAGCATGCGCAGTTCCCGAGACAATAAACCGGCTCCAGGGAGAACTGCCCGTCGGGGGTCGTCTCGTGGAAATCCACGCCCAAGCGTCGTTTGGCATGCTCCGCAAGGGCATCCCCGCCCATGGATTGACACGACTCTGCCCGGCACAGGCTCACGCTATGCTTGCCCGGCGCGGCATGGCGAAAGTAGTGGTAAAACGTAACTACACCATGGACTTCCGCACGCGAGAGGTTCAATCCTTCGGCGACCAGAGGGACCACTCCCGCAGGGATGTAGCCCAGCGCGGCCTGGATGGCGTGCAGGACTTCCAGCAGCGGGCCAGGCCGATCCTTCAGATCCGCGACAATGCCGCGGACGGTCTCGGACTGGTCGGGCGTGGGAGGTGTCTTCATGGAGCAACCGAAAACGTTACGGTTCCGTAGAGCTTGAAACCAATCACTTTTCCTAATCCGGACTATTTGACTCCAGTATACGTGGTGGTCCCGGGCGGGGGCGTGCAGCGGTGCCGGCGGCCGCAAGACGGCTGGGGTGTTCGATTGCCGGGACACCTGGACCCGGATTTAACATAAGCGTAGCCGCTGCGACCCGCGGCACGGCCGATAAGCTTTCGACTCTATGCAACTGAACCGGTTCGACCTGAATCTGCTGATAGCCCTCGACGCGTTGCTGCACGAGAAGAACGTGACTCGCGCCGCCGAACGCGTTTTTGTGTCGCAGCCGGCCATGAGTGCGGCGTTGCAGAAGCTCCGCGAGTATTTCAACGACCAGCTCCTTGTCAGGGTCGGGCGGGACATGGAGCTGACCCCCCGGGGGCTGTCGCTGGTCGAGCCGGTGCGCGAGGCTTTGCTGCGCATCCAGGCGACCCTCGGCACCCAGCCGACTTTCGATCCCGCGACCGTGAAGAGGTCGTTTACGCTGATCGTCTCCGCAGACGCCATCGTCAGAGTCATGCCGACGGTCTTCCGCCGCCTGACGCGGGAGGCACCGGGCATCAAATGCCATGTCGAGCATTTCTCGGAAACGACTCTTTCGCGCCTCGAGTACGGCGACGCCGACCTCTATCTCGGTCTTAACAGCCTGCGGCTGTTCGGCCTGCGCGCGTTCCCGGAGACACTGCGAATCATCGACCTGCGCCCGGTCCGATGGGTCTGCGTCGTCTCGCGCGACCATCCGACCGTCGAGGACCGGATCACAGAGGCGCAGTACCTTGCCCTGCCACATGTATTCGGCTGGCCGAGTGGACACACGATTCCGCTGGAAGAGCTCGTCCGGCGCTTGATGAATGCGGACATCGACGTCCGCGCGACGACTCAGGGCCTGCTCGAGATCCCGTCTTTG
>FTEM01002319.1_pt1 | contig 11152 bp, 5 predicted proteins | sample 1640201 | NCBI WGS metagenome assembly FTEM01 (sample SAMEA3914816, study PRJEB12502) | metagenome | biome: forest; material: soil | place: USA | collected 2011-09-16 | depth 0.3 m | reverse complement strand
GGGCCGCGTTCATCATGTTGATTGGATATAAATGCTCTCTACTTCCAACGTCGCGATCCAGTTCGGCGCCAAGCCGTTGTTCGAGCAGGTCACCGTCAAGTTCTCCGATGGCAACCGCTATGGCCTGATCGGAGCCAACGGCTGCGGCAAATCGACCCTCATGAAGATCCTCGGCGGGGAGCTGGAGCAGAGCCTCGGCGATGTCATGCTGCAGGCCGGCATGCGGCTCGGCAAACTGAACCAGAACCAGTTCGCCTACGAGGACGAGCGGGTTCTGGATGTCGTGATGCAGGGTCACGTCGAGATGTGGCAGGCGATGCAGGAGCGCGACCGCATCTATGCCGATGCGGACAGCACCGACGCCGACTACATGCGGGCGGCGGAGCTCGAAGGGAAATTCGCCGAGTACGGCGGGTACACAGCAGAAGCGCGCGCCGCCAGCATCCTCACCGACGCCGGCATTCCCGAATCGCATCACAACGTGCCGATGCGCGAGGTGGCGCCGGGACTGAAGCTGCGTGTGCTGCTCGCACAGGCGCTGTTCTCCAAGCCCGACGTGCTGCTGCTGGACGAGCCCACCAACAACCTGGATATCAACTCGATCCGCTGGCTGGAGGGCGTGCTCAACAACTACGACGCCACGATGATCATCATCAGCCACGACCGGCACTTCCTCAACCAGGTATGTACGCACATCGCGGACCTGGACTTCCAGAAGCTGCAGATCTATCCGGGCAACTACGACGATTTCATGCTCGCCTCCGTGCAGGCGCGCCAGCGGGTCGAAGCCGCGAACGCCAAGGCCAAGGACCGCCTGTCGGATCTGCAGGAGTTCGTGCGCCGCTTCTCCGCCAACGCCTCCAAGGCACGCCAGGCCACCTCGCGCCGCCGGCAGATCGAGAAGATCAAGATCGAGGAAATCCGCCCCTCCTCCCGGCAGAACCCGTACATCCGCTTCGAGCAGGCGAAAAAACTGTACCGCTCGGCCGTGACCGTGGAAAAGTTGAGTTTCCGCTACCCCGACTCGGATGTCCCCGTGCTTGCCAACATCAGCTTCAACATCGAAGCGGCGGAGCGCATCGCGATCATAGGTCCCAACGGCATCGGCAAGACGACGCTGATGCGCTGCCTCGCCGGGGATCTCGCACCGACCGCCGGCCGCATCACCTGGGTGGAAAACGCGCAGCTCGGCTACATGCCGCAGGACCCGCAGGCAGAATTCGCAGAGAAAGTGGACCTGTTCACCTGGATGTCGGAATGGACCGGGAAGGCCGACGATGAGCAGATCGTCCGCGCCACGCTCGGGCGGCTGCTGTTCTCGGGCGATGAGACGAAGAAATCGGTCAAGGTGATCTCGGGCGGCGAGAAGGGCCGCATGATCTATGGCAAGCTCATGCTCACGAAACCCAACGTGCTGCTGCTGGATGAGCCGACCAACCATATGGACATGGAAACCATCGAGTCGCTGCAGATCGGGCTCGAGAAATACCCGGGCACGCTGATCTTCGTATCGCACGACCGCGAGTTCGTCGGCAGTCTGGCCACCCGCGTCATCGAGCTGCGCCCCGGTGGCGGCATCGCCGACTTCAATGGCACCTACGACGAATATCTCAAGGCGCAAGGAATCGAGCTGTAAGTGACAGGGGGTTTGACGTGAACGCACTGTATCGCCGAGTCGGCAGGCCGGGAGTAGCGTTGGCTGCCGCTGTCATGTTCATTCCCGCAGCGCTGCCGCAGACGCCGCCACCGGCTGCACTGCAGGTGCCGGCGCGCACTGTCCCCATTCCGACGACCGTCAGCCCGCAGCTCCAGAAGATCATTTCGGCTCCGATCAGCCCGAGCTGGAATGTCGTGCCGAAATCGGGCGCGGAGTGGAAGACGCTGGCCGACACCGGGGCAGCCGCGGCGATGCAGAATCTGCCCGCCCTTCGCGAACGCCTGCACGTGAAGGTCGAAGCCTCGACCCTGGACGGCGTGCGGGTGTTCGTCGTCACTCCCGATGTGATTCCGCCGCAGAATCGTCGCCGTCTGCTCATTCACTTGCACGGCGGCTGTTACGTGTTCGGTCCGGGAGAAGCCGCGACGACCGAGGCGATCATGATGGCGGGGCTCGGCCACTTCAAAGTGATCTCCGTCGACTACCGCATGCCGCCGGAGGCGTACTTTCCCGCGGCTCTCGATGACGCCATCACAGTGTGGAAAGCCGCACTGAGAACCTCCGATCCGAAGAGGATGGGGCTCTTCGGCTCCTCCGCCGGCGGCGCACTCACATTGGAAACGATCCTGCGGGCGAAGCAGCTCGGGCTGCCGCTCCCGGCCGCGATTGCCCCCGGGACCCCGATGGCCGACCTGACCAGGACCGGCGATTCCTTCTACACGAATGCAATGGTCGACAACGTACTCGTCTCGACCGAAGGTCGTTGCGACGCTGCGGCGGCTTTCTACGCCAACGGCCACGACTTGAGCGACCCGTTGCTCTCACCGATCTACGGCGACCTGCACGACTTTCCCCCGGCCATTCTCACCACCGGCACGCGCGACCTGCTCTTGAGTAATACCGTGCGCGTGCACAGGAAGCTTCGTCAGTCCGGTGTCGAGGCAGTGTTACAGGTATTTGAAGGACAGGCGCATGCTCAGTACATGCGCGACGACACGGCACCCGAAACCAGGGAAGCCTTCGACGAGATCAGCGCTTTCTTTGACCGGCATCTTGGAAAATAGCTGGAGCGCACGCCGCGGGCGCGGCTTGCTCCAGGAAGCGCTGTTCCAACTCACGCGCGGACAGCGGCTTCGATAGCAGGAAGCCCTGCACTTCGTGACAGCCGCGAGCGCGCAGCCATTCCAACTGGCCGGCGCGCTCGATGCCCTCCGCCGTGACGACGAGATTCAAACTCGCGCCCAGCGACAGGATCGCGTTCGCGATGGCCGCATCGCTTGCCGAGCAATCCACGTTCTGCACGAAAGCCTTGTCGATCTTGATGCGATCGGGAGGAAAGCGGGTGATGTAGGCAAGCGAGGAATAGCCGGTGCCGAAGTCATCGAGCGCAATCCGGCACCCGAGCTGCCGCAGCCGCTCCAGAGCGCTGCGCACCGCGTTGGAGTCCTTGACCAGCAGCGACTCCGTAATCTCGACTTCGATCAGTGACGTCGGCACGCCTGCAGCCGCGGCCTCCGTTTCGATCGCCCTGGCAGGGTCTCCGTGCAGCAATTCCTTGCCCGACACGTTGATCGCAATCGGAATCGTGATGCCGCGGTCCAGCCACGCGCGGAGCTGGCGGCACGCAGCTCGTACGACCCAACTGCCCATGTCGATGATCAAGCCGCTGTCTTCGGCAATCTCGACGAAGCGGTTCGGTGAAATCTCGCCGTACTCCGGGTCGACCCAGCGCAACAACGCTTCGACACCTGCGATGCGGTTGTCGCTCAGGCGGAATTTCGGCTGAAAGTGCAGGTGCAGCAGATCGTCTTCGACGGCGCGCCGCAGGCGGGCTTCCAGATCGAGCCAGTCCCGCAAGCGGCTGCTCATTGCCGGGATGTATACGGCCACCGCAGCGGCCGACCCCGACTTCGCCTGGTACATGGCCGTGTCGGCATGCTTGAGTACCGTTGCTACGTCATCGCCGTCGTCCGGATAGACCGCAAGTCCGATGCTCGGCGCCGAATAGAACTCGAGCCCCTCGTGCGCAATGGGCTCCTTGAACACCGAGCAACAGGTGTCGGCAACCTGGATCGCGAGCGCGCGTGCCCGGCGATGCCGCAGCAGGATGACAAATTCGTCGCCGCCGAAGCGGCCCACTGTCACGTGTTCGATCGTGTCCTTGAAGGATTCGAGGACCCGCGTGAGATTGCCGGCGACGGTGCGCAGAACTGCGTCCCCGACGGAATGGCCGAACGTGTCGTTGACCCGCTTGAAGCTGTTGAGATCCAGATAGATGACGGCCACGGACTCCTCGGAGTCTGCCGCCGCCGCGAACATCCGTTCCGCGGTCTCCGTACAGCGTTGGCGGTTCGGCAGTCCCGTCAGCGTGTCGAAGTATGCAAGCCGTTCGATGCGCTCGGCCGCGGCTGCGTTGCGCAGAATGTACTCGAGCCGGCGCGGCAGCAGCGCCCAGTTGACGGGTTTGGAGATGAAGTCCGTCGCCCCAGCCTCGAAGGCCAGCCGGATCGCTTCTGAATCCTCGTGACCGGTCACCATGACGATGGGAACCGATGCCAGGCGGGATTCGGCCCGCAGCCGCCTGCACACGCAGAAGCCATCCATGCCCGGCATATCGACGTCGAGCAGCACGATCGCGACGTCCTGTGACAGCGCCGCTTCGAGAGCTGCGGTGCCATTGTCGAAGGCCAGTGGAGTCAGGCCGCACTCCGTCGCAGACTCAACGAGAAGCAGCCGTCCGAGATCCTCATCGTCGGCAATGATCGCGACCGGTGTAGTGCGAGTGTTCCCGCTCATGCGCTCGCCCTCACCCGAAACTCGAGAAGTTCGTCGATGAGCGACGGATACGCCGTCCAGAGGCTCTCGAACAGGGGTTGTGCTCGCGCCGCGTCATCCGCGATGCACAGTTGCTCGAGCTCACGAATGTCCTTCGCGAACGCCAGAGCACCGACATTTGCCGCGCTGGATGCAAGCTTGTGGCAGACAGCACCTGCCGCTTTGAAATCGTGGACCTGGAGTGCAGCCCGAAGCTGCGCCATGGAATCCGTGGATCCGGTCCGAAAGAGGTCCACCAGCTTTGGATAGAGATCCGACTGTCCGCCGCCGCGCAGGCTTCTCAAGCGCGCGACCGCCGCGGCATCGACCGTTGAAAGGGAATGACCGTCCGCCGGCTCGGTGAGGGTCGGCGGTGACTCGGGTTCCGCGGATGCGCTCGATACCGTCCCGGTTGCGGGAGCTGCGGGCGTTGTCGCGGCCGCCGACGAGGGGATCCACCGGCGCAAGACTTTCTTGCACTCTTCCAACGTGCACGGCTTGCTCAGCATATCGTCCATGCCCGCCTGCAAACAGGTCTCGCGATAGCTGCTCGCATCGTGCGCGGTCAACGCGATGATCGGTACGCGGCGGCCCGTGCCCTTGCGTTGGCGAATCAACGCAGTCGTCGCAAAGCCGTCCATCGTCGGCATGCTCAGATCCATGAGGATCAGATCGAAGCGCTCCGCGGCGGCGCGCGCCACAGCTTCAGGACCGTCTTTGACCCAGACGGACGTACATCCGAGCACAGCAAGATAGCCTTGGGCGACCGCGGCATTGACGGGCTCATCTTCCACGAGCAACACATGGCCACCAACGCGAGAGCCTGCTTCCAGCAACGAAGCAAACGCGGCGGAGGAGGAAGGCGCCACACCCAACACTGCTGCAAGCGATTCGTACAGCGCATCGCGACGTAGCGGCTTCAGCACGATTGCTTCCGGCCCAACCAGACTCTCGAGGCCCTGCGCCTCGATTTCAGCGGTGGAGGCGACGACGACCAGCGCCGGGCGCTGCACGCCGCGATCGTGAGTTATCGACTTGAGGTAGCCGCGCTCGCTGGCGGCATCGACGATCAGAACGTCTTCCTGGCCGACACCCGGAAGTCCCGCAATGGTGTCATCGGCTATGGGCGTCAAACCGAACGCAGCAACATGCCGGGCCAACGACTGCGCGAGGGCAGTCCGTCGCGTCAGAATCCGCAGACGCACGCGCGGCAGTGGCGCCAACTCACGCCCGGGTTGTTCCGCCCCGATCTGCAAAGGAAGCGACAGCTTGAACGTCGAGCCCACCTGTGGCCGGCTCTCGACTGCGATGGTGCCGCCCATGAGCTCCGCCAGCTCGCGGCAGATCGCGAGCCCAAGTCCGCTGCCGCCAAAACGGCGGGTAGTCGATTCGTCCGCCTGCGTGAAGGGCTTGAAGATCTTGCCGATTGTCGCAGCGTCCATGCCGATGCCCGTATCGGTCACCGAGAATTGCACTGTTACCCGCTCCGCGTCGTGCGCGCCGATATCGGCCTTGACGACGATCTCACCCTGGGTCGTGAACTTGACCGCGTTGCCGACCAGATTCATGACGATCTGCCGCACGCGCAATGGGTCGCCGACGAGGTTGCGCGGCTCGCTCTCCGGCGGACAGACGATGAGATCGATGCCCTTGGACTCGGCGGCGCCGGCGAACAGGCTCGTGCATTCCTCGAGAATGCGCCCCAGCTCGAGCGGCAGCGCTTCCAGCTCGACCTTGCCGGCATTGATCTTCGACAGATCGAGCAGGTCGTTGACGATCTGCAGCAGGACCTGCGATGACGAGCGGATCGTCTGGGTCAGGCGCGCCTGCGTGGAGGAGAGCGTGGTGCGGGCCAGCAGCTCCGTCATGCCGACGACGCCGTTCATCGGCGTGCGCAGCTCATGGCTCATCCGATCGAGGAAGTTGTTCTTCGCCTGGGCCGCTTCCTCGAGCTGGCGATTGCTTTCGACCAGTTCCCGGGTTCGCAGGGCAACCTCCGACTCGAGGCGCTGCTGCTCGACGACGATGCGCTGGAACTTGATCCGATGTTGACGTGCGCGATGGACAAACAGCCCGAGCGCGGCGAGAGCGTAAACCGCATACGCCCACGGTGATTTCCATGGAGCCGGATCTCTGTGGACGGTCAGGCGCAGCGGCGTCTGGCTCCAGACAGAATCGGAATTCGCGGCGCGTACCTCGAGCACGTGGTCGCCGGCATCGAGATTCGTAAGCGTAATCCGGTGTTGCGTACCCAGATCGATCCATTTGTCGGTCAGGCCTCCCATGCGGTAGGCGAGGCGGTTGCGCCGTGGCGAGGTGAAATCCAGGGCGCCGAAATCGAGCGACAGGATGTTCGCGCGATAATCCAGCGCAACGCGATCCAGCAACCAGAACGGTTTCGGACCCGGTGCGGGCACGCCCATGACTTCGACGCGCGTCAACGCCAGGCGTGGTGGCTGGCGGCTTTCCGTGAGGCGTGACGGATCGAAGAGGTTGAAGCCGCCGGGACCGCCGAAGCACAGCCGGCCATCGCGCAGCCGAAAGTAGGCGCCGAAGTTGAACTCCTCTCCCTGCAGACCGTGTTCGCGGTGATAGGTCTTGACGGCGCGGGTCTCGGGGTCGTACCGCATCAATCCGGAATTGCCGCTGAGCCAGATGTGGCCGGCGGCGTCCGCGAGCACTCCATAGATCGTATCGCTCGACAGCCCTTGTTCGCGCGATACCGCCTCGAACCGGATCGCATCGGGAGCGGCCGTAGTGCCGACCACCCGCGCAAGTCCGCCGCCGCCCGTGGCCACCCAAATTCGCTCGTGTGCATCGACCGCCAACGCATACACGGTGTTGGCCGGAAGCGTGCTCGAGTCATGCGGATCGTGCCGAAAGACCTTGACCACCGTGCCGTCGGCGCGCGCAAGGTCCAAGCCGCCGCCGTCGGTGCCAATCCACAGATTGCCGCTCTTGTCTTCCGCAATCGCGCTGACGTTGGCGGCGCTGATCGCACCCGGCGCCGCTGCGCCGAAGGGTAACTGGCGGATGAGTCCGGTCGTCGGGTCCACGACATTTGCACCGCCGCCGTGCGTGCCGACCCAGATCTGGCCGCTGCGTGTTTCGAAGATCGTCATGATGCCGGCGGCGCTCAGCCCATGCGGGTCGCCGGGCTTCACAGGTATGGATTCCAGTTGTCCCGTGGGCCCCAGCTTCTTGACGCCGCTCGCGCGCGTGCCGATCCACAGCGTGCCCAGATGATCCTGGCGCAGCGACATGACACGCGGGTCGCCGATCGAATCGTGCCGTCCCGTGAACGTGTCGACGGAGATCGTCGTGCCGGTGTCGCCATCGAAGAGCGACAGTCCGCCGCCCATCGAGCCGATCCAGACTTTGTTGTCCGCCGCGTCGGCGAATGAGGTCACCAACTTATCCCGCAGCCATTCCGGACGGTGGCCGCCCAGCTCCCAGCTACGGGGATTCCAGCGGCTGACTCCGCCCGCCTGCGTGCCGATCCACACGAGGCCCGCCTCGTCCTCATAGAGCGACATCACGAACGAGTCGCGTAACGAATCCGGGTCGGTCGCACTCTGTTGATGGTGAGTGAACTGCCCGGTCGAGCGATCGAGCAGGTCCAAGCCGTCCGCCGTCCCGACCCACAGGTTGCCTGCCTGATCTTCCAGAACCGCCCGCACGTCATCGTTGGCGAGTGAGCCGGGTTGCTGCGGATCGTGGCGGAAGCTCTTCACGAGGCGGCCGTCGCGATCGATCCGGTTCAGGCCGCCATCGAAGGTACCGACCCACAGATTCCCGCTGCGATCTTCCAGCACGCGCGAGATCTGCCGTCCGCTCAGACTCTGCGGATTGCCCGCCTCGGGCTGCACGTGTGCGAAGGCATGCCGTTCGGGTTGCCACCGATCGAGGCCGTCCAGCGTGCCGACCCAGAGGGTTGCGGAACGATCCAGCGCCAGGGTCAGGACCCGGTTGCTGAGCAGAGATTCCGCAACCGCCGGATCGTGGCGCAGATGCTCTATGCGTCCCGACGCGGGCTCCAGAATGTCGATGCCCGCATCACTGGTGCCGATCCATACCCGGCCCTGGGCATCCAACAACAGCGCGCGCACGGCATCGCTGCCGAGCGAGGCGGGATTCGCAGGGTTGTGGCGATAGAGAGTGAAGCGATCCGTCGCGCGATTCCACCGGGCGACGCCCGCATCCTTGACGGCGATCCACAGGTCGTGATGCGCGTCCTCGATGATCTGGTAAATGAAGTTACCGGGCAGCCCGTCGCGAGCGGTCGGCGAGTACGCGTAACGGAACAGCTCATGGCCATCGTAGCGAACCAGGCCGTCTTCGGTGCCGAGCCAGACGAACCCCTGCGAGTCCTGCAAGGTCACGAAGACCGTGCCCTGCGGGAGGCCGTCCGAGGTTGTCAGGTGCTCGAGAATGAGCGGCGGCGAATCGGCTGCCGCGGCGGCGGCCGAGATTCCCAGGACACAGGCAAATGCGGCGATCAGGGCGGAGCGCCCGCCCCCCCCCACGAGTGATTTTGCTCACCCGCGTAAGATGCCGCAAAGTCTGCTCCGCGTTCGTTGACCTAAGTGGCTGCGCCGTCCCGCCGGAATCGCGGTTTACGCGATCTGCATCACATTCCGGCTATTCGTTCGGGACCCAGGACTCGATGGACGCCGGCGTCTGCGCGGCGGCGCCGCCATGCGAGTTGTTCCACCATGGCACCGTCTTGCTCCACGTATAGCCCAGGGCCCATGTGTACCCCAGCGCCCAGGTATATCCCTGGGCCCAGGTGTAACCCTGAGACCACGTGTATCCCAACGCCCAGGTATACCCCTGGGCCCACGTATAACCCTGCGCCCAGGTGTAACCCTGACCCCAGGTATAGCCGTCGCTGGAAACGGGGCTGCCCCAGGTCGAGCCGCCGAGATTCATGATGTAGTAGTTGCCGTTCTTATCCTGGTTCGCCGGCCCGCCGAAGTGCTTCGTGCCGGCAAGATCGGCATTGATATCGAGCCCCCGGTTGGCGCAGTCGGTTGCGGAACTGTTGACCGCGGAGACCGCATTGATGAGGCCGGCGCCCTGCTGAAACACGCTGTAGGCGAGCGTCTTGTTCGACTTGACGGCGGGGCGCGCCGAGGCGAGCAAGCGGCACTTCACCGTGTCCGGCGTCAGGGTCGGATCCGACTGGAGCATCAACGCGACGACACCGGTCGTCACCGCTGCCGCCTGCGACGTGCCCGACATCGTGAACATCTGTTGGCCGGGCGTCATCGAGTCCGGATCGATGTTTGCAAGATAGCTATTGCGGGGCATCGAGGCGGCCATGTGGCCACCGGGCGCGACGAGTTCGGGCTTCACGAAGCCCTCGAATGTCGGACCCGTCGAGGAGAACGACGCAAGACGATCGTCGGTTGCGTCGTAGGGGGTGTAATTGTCCGTCAGTGCGCCCGCCGTGATGACGTAGGGCACGTTGCCCGGCACGTCGATCGTCATCGGATTCGGACCTTCGTTGCCGGCAGCGGCGACGACGACGATGCCGGCGCGCCATGCGGCCATGACGGCCTGATTGACCGGATCGTCCCAGTAGTACGACTCCGGCTGCGCGCCGAACGAAAGATTCAACACGCGGATGTTGTACTTCTTCTTGTTTGCCACGATCCAGTTCAGGCCCGCGATCACATCGGTATAGCGGCCGCCGCCCTTGCCATCGAACGCGCGGACGACGACCAGGTTGGCCTGCGGAGCAATGCCGGAATAGTCGAGAGCGAGGTTCTGCGCACCGCCCGCCGCAATGGACGTGACGTGCGTGCCGTGGCCGTAGGCATCACCCTGAACCGGACCGGAACCGCCGTTGACCACGTCGACGCTCGCGAGCAAGCGCGGGCCGAAGTTCTGGCTGGGATCCTGCCACAGCCCGGAATCAAGCACGGCGATCGTTATGCCTCTGCCGGTGATGCCGCCCTGGTGCAGTGTGTCCGCGCCCACGAGGGCCGGGTAGTCAGTCTCATACAGCAGGCTCGAGGAGCCGACACCCGTGCCGTCCTTGAGCGTCATGTTGGAGCTCAAAGACGTCAGGACCGGAGCGGCGAGCGGGGTGACCACCGGGCCGGCCAACGGCGTTGCAAGCGTCAGTACGGGATTCGTCACCGGGGCCAACGTCTTCGCAAGCGGAGTGACGACCGGGGTGAATTTCGTCACGACCGGAGCGACGACGGGAGTAACCGCGGAAACCACAGGGTTTGTTATCGCGCTGAGCAGCGAACCCAGGCTCCTGGTAGACAGCTCGCGATCCTGGAAGATGTGCACTGCGGAGTTGTCGCGCAGCCGATCGGCTTGCGCGGCAGTCAGATATGCCGACACCGAGTGAATGATCTCGAGATTCTGCTCCACCTTGCCATCAACGCGCTCAACGCTTCGGTGAGCGGCGTTGGTTGAAACAGCCTGCACGATGTACAGCGACGGCGCGGCAGGCACCATAGCCATGACGCCAATCGATTCGGGTTGTGTCACGGGCGCAGCACCGGCAGCCGTGGCTGCTGAGAGCAGTGCGATCGAGATTGAAGAGACCCAGTGATCGGTGCGCATCGCGGTATCCCACTAAATCGGAGCCCTTAAGGGGTCCTTGTGGTGCGCATTTCACGACAAAGGGTCGAGAGTTACGGTCGAAGAAACCTCACACGC